>Ga0206682_10001884_pt1 | contig 19912 bp, 14 predicted proteins | sample M240m12015metaG_FD_155444 | JGI IMG/M metagenome (GOLD analysis project Ga0206682, IMG submission 155444) | Ammonia-oxidizing marine archaeal communities from Monterey Bay, California, United States - M2 40m 12015 | ecosystem: Environmental > Aquatic > Marine > Intertidal zone | place: USA...
CCGCCCAGTCCGCCGCCCAGTCCGCCACCCAGTCCACCACCCAGTCCGCCGCCGAGTCCGCCGCCGAGTCCGCCGCCAAATCAAGCTTCGCCGTTTTCGTTTCCACCGGCTTCGGGACGCAAACTCATGGCGTTCGGTGTGTGCGCATCCGCGGCTCCAACCCCGCCTCCGCCGACGCCGCCTCTCAATGATACGGACTCTGGCGATGGAAACATCGTAAAGCGCGCTCGCAAGTGGCTCGGCGTTTCACCAAGTATCGCTGGTTCTGTTGCACTCGGTTTGGTTGTCTTGCTCGCCATTTGCGTGCTATTCGCTCGCTCTCAGTGTTCAGCACGATACCGTGATTCAGATCACGACGGTGTCGAGCCATCGATGTCGCATAATCGAATGTTAGACGTAGAGAACGTCCCACGGCGAAGGCTACGTCGTCGAACACACTCGTCGTTACAGTCTCCAGCATCTGAAGCTTCGTCGAGTGATGACGACATGCCTCGTCCGGAGCCATCTTACAACGCCTTGCGCGTCGACAGCAATCGCAGGAGGAAAACGTACGCCACGGTTAACAACGTTTTGACTTCCACCAGTCTTTTTTTGGAAGGCCGAGCGAAGGAGGCACACAACGGCGGGCGGTATCGACCTTGACCATGATGAAGTTCATCGTTCGTCGTCCACGCGATGACGTCAATGAGCGCACGGTGGCGGAGGATAAGATTGAAATGACAGCTGCTGAGTCTCACGGCGACGCCGCAGGAGAGAGTCAACCGAACCCGCGCGCGGAGATGGTTGATCAGAGCCCGGATGAGGCGTCGGGCGGAGCTCCTGTTGTGGCGCAGCGTGTATTAAACGTCGATGAGATTGATACGAGCGCAATCACCGGTCTGCGCGCCATCACGGCGTTGCAAATCGCATGCGGGCACTGGTTACTCTTTTACGGAAACAGCGAATCGCCGTACTTGGACTTTCAAGGCGGCGTCGCCGTGAGCATCTTTTTTCTCATCACTGGATTCGTCATGTACATTGCGTATCACGAGAAAGTAGAAAAACAAGGCTTCAAGTATTGGGAGTTCATCAAACGGCGCTACATTCGAGTGCTACCTCTCCATTGGTTTGCGCTTGCGTGGTTCGCGCCGTTCCTGGCGTTTAATTATAGAACAATCGTGGCGGATTATAATTTCTGGCAGAACAAGAGTGGTGAGGTGAACCTGATCATGGGCATCGTCCTGACACCATTATTGATGCAATCTTGGATATTTTCTCTATGCTACTGGAATTCTGTGTGCTGGAGTCTGAGTTGTCAACTGGGGTATTACTTTTGCTTTCCGTGGCTGACGCGCAAGCTCAACGCGTTGGTGCGCAAATTCGAGGAGAAAGCGGCGATCGACTTTCCCATCGCGGACGATCCCGAAAATAAATCCAGTACTGAATCTTCTCGCTTCGATTCGGTTCAAAAGTCTTGCCGAAAGTATCTTATGTACGCCTATCACGCGTCCTACATGGCCCCACTCGGCGTCATGGGCGCTGTTAACTCTCCAGCGTTTCGAAATGTGTGGCGTGACGCGAATTTCGAGTCTCGAGCACACGTCGTCGTGACCGCGTTAGATGGTGATATGGATGGTATGCGCGCATACTTTTGCGGTCGAGCGTGGTTCCCTGTGCGAATACCGCTCTTCTTCATGGGCATGCTTGTCGGCGCGATGCGTCTGCGTTTAGCGCGGCGCGGTGTGACACCTCAAACTGAGAGATTTTGGGCAAAGTTCACCGATTACTTCTCATTGGGCTTCGCTTCTTGGCTGATTGGCTCCGTCATTACATCCGGCTTGGTCGCAGACTCGAAGAACGTGCGCATCTTTAACGAATTCTTTCTCACGGCGCCGTGCGCGTTTTGGCTGTACGGTTTAACCGTCACGCGCAAATCATACACCGTCCAAGTCCTCAGGAATCCCGTCGCCCAAGCCATCGGTACGTGGTCTTACGCCATGTACCTCCTACACCTTCCCCTTTACACCTCTTGGGCCGCCCTCGAGTACGACACCATGCGCGTATTCCCCGCCTGCGACCGCACGTCGCCGAGTATCAAAGTCTGGGCCGATTGTTTCCGCAACTTCGACGAAAAGCAAAATCTTCCCAACGTAGTCGTCTTGGTGTTTTTGTTCTTCCTAGTTTTGCTCTCTTTCGTCGCGCATCACACGATCGAGAAACCTGGAAGCCGGTACATGTCCCGTCTCCTCGCGAGCGTCTCGCGTTGACGCCGCGTCCCGCCGACGCCGCATTCCTTCGCTTGAGGACACACTTCTTCGGACGCGCATGGCGCGGCGCTGAGTCTCAAAGACGCGCAAACGACAGACACGCGCGTCATGCACGCCGTTGACGCCGCGCGCGCGCTCACGACGCGCCGCGGGCGGTCTTTACTCGACCACTGTTGGGGCGACGCCGCGCACGCGAGCTCGAATCACACCGGTGGCGAATGGATGCGCTTCATCGCGTGGCTAGTCATGCTTTGCATGGCGGTGGTGTTCTTGATCGTGGCGGTAAAGAAGTGGCCGCCGCCGCAGCGAGTGTTTCCGAGGAGGAAACCGTTGATGAGCGTGCCGTGGTGCTTGGCGGCGCGGTTGTTGGGGTACGGGGTGTTCGATTGGCGCACGGGGAAGCTGACGCCGTGGTGGGATTTCATCAAGGAGCGACACGACATATTGAATATATTCGCTGGCGACGCGGCGTTCATAACGCAGCGAGGGCGGTTCGCGCACTTGGCGACGGAGTTGGCGAGCACGGCGGCGGCTTCTATGGTGCTGACGGATTTAACGAGCGCTCGCGTGAGCGGTGGGTTTTGGACCAATCAGATATGGGTATTCGTGTTGCTGTTGACGTATGACATCGTGCTCGGGATCGCGCTGCGATTGGCGACTTTAGGGGCGACGAAGGCAAGTTTTGAAGCGGCGGAAAACGTCGGTTTCATGTGCGCCGAGAGCGGGGAAATTCAAGACTTGGAAGACGAGGAGCAGCTGATCGAGATGGGAATCAAGGCTTCGCATGCGTTTAATTTGACTCAGTATCGTCTTCTTGAAGCGTGCGTCGCGTTCTCATTTGTGAACGTTTTGGTATGTTCGCTTTGGGCGCACTTGGCGAATCCTGCCGACGGATGCGGCGACGCGTTTAACACGTTTGTGGCGTACATATACGTCTTCGGATTATATCAAGGCTTTTCTTTGACCGTCATTAGCCCATTTGCACTCACTGTGCGGTGGTGTGCGGCCGCTTTCTTGATCACACGCATCGATGAAGTGCAGACGCCCGAGGAGACGATGGATTGCTGTTGGAAACACATGTGCCCGCGGCTTTGCGGATGCAGACCCCCGCTCGTGACTCCGCTCGAGCAGCGCACGGTGAGTAAACTATTCATGAGCCCGCGTAAGGATAACGGCGTAATGACTGGGAATATCGTCAAGGCGGCAGCAGTGGTCGGGAAGTCGAGATATGATGCGCAGGATTCACCGCTGACACCTCGGCCAGAGTCGATGAACCGGGACGTCGAGAGCGGGTCTGCAGATTTATTTACCAGCGCGACGGAAGGTAAAGAGGACACCGACGATGAAACTCCTGAAAACATCGGCGCTCGACCACAGCTCACGCTGTCGCCATCGGAGAAGTACGCAATATTTCGACGTCAAGCGTCACTCCGCAAGGACATCGCGCTCGAGGACATCGATTGCGCGCAATACCCCGACGGAGATTTTGATCATCGACCTTCGTACGAACTAGGCCATAGCGATCAAATTGCGGGTGAATCTGCGTTCGCTGCCGCGCGCATGGCGCTCATCAGTGCCGGTAAGCTCACCCCAGAGCAAGTCGTGCGAACGCGCGATTTCAAGCACGACTGGAGCGCGCGCAAAAGTAGGTACGACAGCGCCTCTGACTCCGGCGGCGAGTCCACGGAAGATTCTGATCCCGAATTAGGAGTCAACGACAAGACCGCCGACGACGTCGACGACGTCATCGTTCGCACCGACGTCGCGAATATGGAGTCTTCGGCGTCGCCCACTGTGAGGTGGTCTCGCAAGCTCAAGGACGCCGCCTCGCCCGCCGACGACACCATTGACGACGACGAGTTATTCGATGAAGAGTTAGATTCAGATCCTTGGGGTGATGGTTCGGCGTAGGACACGTTAGCAGACAGTAGCACGGTGCTACTGTATGAATAAATTAATACGACGTCGACACCACCGTTTGCCGCACACTGCGACGGCGTTGATTGATGTCCCGAATCGTCGCCGTCGCCTCCCCGACGCCTTCGACCGCGCCGCGCACCACATTACGTCGACGTGATACGTTCATCGCGCCCTTGCTCGCGTCCTGCCTCGTTCGCCCCGCGCGCGCGTCGCTCGTCGACGAAACGTCGGCGACCAGAGTGTTCGCAGAGACGTCGAAAAGCGTCGCGCGCGTCGCCGTTGTCGCGCCCAATGGCGAGATTAGCGGCCGCGGGAGTGGTGTGGTGTGGTACATCGACGATGCGTACGCCTACATCGCGACGAACGCGCACTGCGTGGTGAAGGGGAATGAAAACGAAAAGTTGGTCGTGATGCTCGCGAGCGGCGCCGCGGCGGCATTGGATAAAGACGCATCGTATTTCGTCAACAGAAGCACCGATATTGGGTTTTTGAAGGTACCTATTGGCAGTTTCGGTGCGGACGCGCCCGTGGCGGCGAAGATCGGGACGAGCGATAATTTGCGCGTCGGGCAGAGCGCGTTCTCGTTGGGATTTGAAGAGGACGGCGCGGCCGTGCTGAGCTCTGGAACTATTAATGGATTGAAGAGGAAAATTCCGAGCAGGAACGGGGTTGGGTTGAAAGGTTTGATTCAGACGGACGCGCAAGTCACGGAGTTTACGAGTGGGGGCGCGTTGTGCGATAGTGCTGGACGGGTGATTGGATTGAACGTCGTCGCGTACGCGGGATCGCAAAAGCGAGATCCGCAAGGCGTGAACTTCGCAATCCCGATCGATGCCGTGCGCTTAGCGGCGGAACAAATGTGATAATGATTTATTTCACGTAATCCCGATCGATGCCGTGCGCTTAGCGGCGGAGCAAATGTGATAATGATTTATTTCACGTACAACAGTAGATTCGGAGTTCCTGGGAGTAATGACCCACCTCGAATTTTGTCGCGCGACGCAGTTGATGTGAGATGCTTCTTCAAATTTTCAGGGCTCATGCGTGGGGAAAACATAAGAAGGCGCGTCGCTGCGCCGACGGCGTGCGCGACCGCCATACTCGTACCGCTTTGAAATGCATATGCCGTGTCGCTTGGATGCTCACACGCAGTGCTTCCACCGCATGCACCGAGAATTTGCACGCCGGGCGCGAATAAATCAACGCACCTTCCAGAGTTTCCATAGGCGTACGGCGCGTCTGCTTGATCGCTGGCTGCGACAGTCAGCGTCTCCGCGACGTTTCCAGGCGAAATCGTGCATGCGTCTCCTTTTTGGTTACCAGCGGCGCAAACGATGAATACTCCACGTCCAGTGAGCGTTTGGACGACGCGTTCGAGTGCGCGTGACCAAATTCCATTTCGCACTCCGAGCGCTAAACTGACCACGGCTGGCTCGGACGGCGTCGCCACACCGAGCACCCATTCAAGTCCCTCAATCAGCCCCGAGAGCTCACCATTTCCGTTACAGTCGAGAACTCTCACAGAGTGGAGAACTGTCTTGCCGCTATACGCGATTTGATTGATGGTCGAAGCCACGTGACTACCGTGACCATCGCAGTCATCAGGTTCGGCGTCATCGTCGACTAAATCGACGCCGCGCCCAAACGCTTGATCTTTGAATTCCACGTGCGTCCTTCTCACACCCGTGTCAAGCAGATAAACGTGCACGATGCTCCCATAGCCATCTTCAGGGGGATCGCGAGGAAGCAACTTACCATCAAGCCCGTCTCTACCGTTCAGACGGTCTCTGGACCAGGTTGTCACGCCTTGTGAAAACACTTCAACGTCTTCTTCGAAATCTAGCGCGGGAACGCACGTGCGAAGTGCGTTGACTTCCTTGTCGTCGGCAAACACGGCAAATAAACGAGCGAATCGCATTCGCCGACGACATTTTATCTTCAAATGCCACAGACAATGAAAATTCATATGCTTCGTCGTCGACTCCAGGGCGTCACAGATTTCATCGACGGCACCATCGTACGAGACGATGTACGGTTTGCGCACAGGACTCGCGGCGACGAGCTTGTTGCATAGCGCGAGCGCTAGTGCGCATATCAAGGTGAGCAACGCGCGCATGGAGCGTCAGATTGTGTGGCAGTTGTCGCGCCCTCGTCGGTGCGAACGCGGCGCACCATCGATTAAACATTGAACATTTATTACTTTTACAAAACAAACCTATCAATCGCTTCCGCGACACCGTCTTGCGTGTTTGAAGCATCGAGGACGTGTGCGGCACCGCTTTTTGTCTTTTCCGTGGCGTTCGCCATGGCGACGCCGCAACCGACGAATCGAAGCATTTCGGCATCGTTTTCGCCGTCGCCGATGGCGACAACGTCCGTCATCGGATTCACATCCATGGATTTCAACACGGCTCGAACGCCCTTTGACTTATCGTTCCCAAGGGGTAATATTTCTAGCATATCCGCCACCGCTTGTGTGACCTCCGCTCGACCCCTGAATGCGGCTTCCCAAATCGATCGAACGCCGTCAATGCTCTCTTTGCTCGGTCCCATTAATAATAGTTTACGAACGGTGTTATTGGATAGTATCTCATCCACCGATCCGGCGATTTCGCTGGCTGGTTCGTGATAGGTGTGGTGGAGCTCGTCCAAGAGTACGCTCGGCGCAAGCGTCGCGCAATTGTCGCCACAAAACGCCGTGAGCGCCAATCCGTCGTGCACGACGTCATCCATCATCATGAAGGCATCTCTCGTGACGTCTTCGGGCATTTTCGCTTCATAGACCAGAGCACCGCCTCGACCGTACACTTCTAGACCTTGTAAGAACACCCCAGGTGTGTTCTTACCGACGATAATGCCGTCTAATCCTTGCGTGGCGGCGGCTTTAATCGCCGCCGGTCTCGCCTTGCCCGTGGCGACGACAACTTCGACTCCCGACGCCATCGCCCGGCGCAAAGCATCGGCGACTCGAGGCGTGATGACACTATTTTCATTTAATAGCGTGCCGTCTAAATCCGTCACGAGCACACTTCTCTGTGTCGTGAGCGTCGTCGAAGAAGAGTCGGACGTCGATTCTCCCGACGCGCGTCTCGTGAGCCCGGTGACTTTCCATCCGAGCGCCTTCAAGACCTCTTGCTCCGCCGCCGCCATTACCTCCGCCTCGCTTTCGCTGACTTCGTGATCCATACCTAATAAATGTAAAGTCCCGTGCACGAGCAAAACTCGGCACTCATCCCGCAAAGAATGCCCCACCTCCCGCGCCTGGGCGCTCGCCGTGTCCACGCTCACGATGACGTCCCCGAGCACTGCCATCGGCCCGAAACTCTCCGCAGGAAAGCTCAAAACATCCGTCGCGCTATCTTTCTCTCTATACCCCGCGTTCAAGCTTCGAATGTACTCATCCGAGCACAGCGCCACGCTCAACTCGCAGTGCGACATCGACTTTGGCAGCGTTCCTCGCGCTCGCGCCACCGCCTTTGATTTCCCTTCATTCGTCAACAACAGCGTCATCACCGCCATCGCGTCTTCCTCCATCTCTCGACGCAGCGTTCTCACGTCCACGTTTTCCTCTCGAACCACTCGCGGCTCGTGTTCGTCCTCATCGATGATCATGACGTCGCACGCGCACTCCGTCTCGCCCACGTAAAAGCTCTCCGCGAATTCGTCATCCATCCCGTCCTCGTCCTCGTCCTCGGCCTCGGCCTCGTCGCGCGCGCGCGCGCCGCTCGACGTCGCTCGCGCCATCGCGCGCGACCGCGCCGTCGGTCTGAGCGCCCTCGACGGCGCGAGCGCGGCGCGCGCGAGGAAACATTTTTGCGCGTGCGCGCGCGGATTCGACGGCGGCGCGAGCGCGACGACGCGACGGACGCTCGCGCGCGCGCGAGGGGCGCGCGCGGACGCGCGGGCGAGGGCGACGCGCGCGCGGGCGAGCGCGTGGCGCATCGGCGTCGGGAAGGCGCGGCGACGAGTGACGGTGACGCGGTCGATTCGCCGACCGACCGACCGACCGAACGCGAGGGCGAAGGGAAGGAGGAACGAAAGCGGAAGAAAGGTCTACGTGATGCTGTAAAATTTCATGATTATGCTTAAGCTATGATTGCTCGTCTACCAGTTGCTAAAGACGCCGAATTGGCCGAATAAACCGTTGGCGCCGGCAACATATTGTAAAAACACGAAGACGAAGAAGACGACGATGGCGACGTTGACGAGGTCGCCGGAGGAACCGTTGAATTGATCCGCGCGCTTCGTGCTCGAGGTGGTGCGGAGAGAGCTGTCGGGCACGGGGATGGCGAGCTTGGCGCGGTCGTAAGAGGCGAGGAGCTCGCCGACTTCGGCTGGAGGGACGTTGAGTCCCGAGGCGGAGGCGCGAGTTTTGCTCATGCGCGTGGTGTACGGCAAAGCCTCGATGACGGCGTCGGCCAGGTCATCGATGAAGAGTGGATCGGTGTCTAGCGCGGGAACTCTGCCCCACTTTTTTATGCCGCTCTCTTCGGCCAATTCACGGTACTCCATATCGATCTCTTCCAAGGTTTCGATGTGTTCGCTGACAAAGGAAATCGGCACGGCGCACAACGCCTCTGTCCCCTTCTTCCCGAGCTCGCGAATGGTGTCGTCGGTGTACGGCTTGAGCCACTCCACCGGCCCGACACGCGATTGATACGCCAATACGTGCTCGTTGTTGACGCCCATCGAGCCGAGCTCCTCCGTGATGAGACGCACGCATGCCTCCATCTCATCCTTGTACGGATCCCCGGCTTGTTCTACGTACGACACCGGGACACCGTGGGCGGAGAAAAAGATGAGCGGTTCCTTGTCATCCTCGAACTTTGTCTTCAATGTCTGCGCGATCATCACCGCCATGGCTTTGACGTACCCTGGACGCTGATACCACGACGGAATCACCGTGTGCCGAACCGACGCCAACTCTTCGTCCTCCGCGAAGTATTGCTCCAACAATCGCAAACTCGACCCGGACGTGCTGATGGAGAACTGCGGGTACAAAGGCAACACCACTAATCGAGTCACTCCGTCTCGTTTGATCGCATCGATCGCATCTTCCGTGAACGGTTTCCAATATCGCATCCCCACGTACGTCTTCGCCTGGATCCCTCTCGCTTGCATCGCCGCCTGCAGCGCGTTCGCCTGATCCTCGGTGATCCTCCGCAGCGGAGAGCCACCGCCGATGGACTCGTACGCCTCACGACTCTTCGGCGCCCGCGACGCGCTCAACGTGTTCGCCAAAAACCCTTGTAAAAACTGCACCGGAGGCGGCAGACGAATGATATCCGGGTCGGCGAATAAATTGTACAAAAACGGCTGCACGTCATCCAACGTCTCCGGTCCCCCGAGATTCAGCAGCAACACCCCGACTTTGTATTCATCATCCTCATCGACGCTGTTATAAAAACTCTTCGGATCCGAGGAATAACCCTCGACGTCCACCAACGCTCTCGCGACGCCGTCTCGAGCCTTTGACCTTGACCGCCCAAGCCCCGCGTCGCTGTAGTTCAACCTTTTATTCCCATACCTCGAGAACGCCCCTCCCTCCGCCTTCCCCCGATCGCTCTCGTCTTTCTTTCCATCGTTTTTCCCTCGCGTCGACGCGCACGTGCTCGACGGCGACGCGTCTCGTCGGAACGCGTTCGCGCGTCCGCCTCGCCCTCGCGCCCGCCTCGCGCCCCCTCGTCCCGCCCTCGCCTTTCCGCTCGTCGACGCGCACCGCGCGCTCGTCATCGCGCGTTCGTTCATCACCGCGCGACTCTCGAGCATCATCTCTCGTTCGCTCGCGTCCTCGCGCGCCCGCGGTCGCGCGCGACGGCGCGGATTCTCCGAGCAATCCGATCAGGGCTCGGCCGCCGCTTTCCGTCGACGTCGGCGGCGTTTTCGCGCCTCGATCGCGACCTCTCGCGGCGGCGACGCGCGCGATCGCGCGGTGGCGACGCCAAGTCCGCGCGCGCGCGATCGATCGCGCGCGCGATCGATCGCGCGCGCGATCGATCGCCGCCCGACGTCGCGCGTCGTTCTGACGCGTCCATTCCGGATCGAACGCTTTAACGCTTTTCGGGACGCTTTTGGATTCGTGTTTTCGGCACTGTTCGTCGCGCGCGCGCCATGGCGATCGCGCGCGCGCGCGCGAGCGCGTCGAGGGGCTGCGTCGCGACGCCGTCGACGTCGCGCGCGCGCGCGAGGGCGCGCGAGAGCGTCGCGAGGGCGTTTCAACGCGTCGAGGGGGACAAGCGCTTCGAGGTGCGCAAAAGTGCCGCGCCTCGGACGCGCGAAACGGCGCGCGCGAGGGCGAACGCGCGCGTCGAGGCGAAAGGGGGACGAAACGATTCGTTCCCAGACGTCCCGGGGCTGCCGGACGCGGAAGCGCTGATGGCGAAATACGCCGGGGACGCGGCGCGAGGGGCGGCGCGGGCGGCCAAGGGCGCGCTGCGCGGCGCCGGACCGTCGCGACGGACGGCGGCGTACGACGGCGTGTTCGCGCTGCTGTTCATAAACTTTGCGTTGTTCGCGTGCGATCACTGGGCGCACATGGCGTTCGTGAAGACGCTGTATTTGAATCACGCGAAACCGACGTGGTGGCAGTTCGCGACGTCGACGTTTTGTCACGCGAACTGGGCGCACTTGAGTTCGAACATCTTTTTTTTGTACATCTTCGGGAAGCTGGTGGAGGAAGAGGAGGGAGCTTTCGGGGTGTGGATGTCGTATCTCGTCACCGGGATCGGGGCGAACGTGGCGTCGTGGTTGTTGTTGCCTAAGAGCGTCGGAGGCGTGCTCGGCATCGGCGGCGCGGCGACGGTGAGTTTGGGCGCCTCGGGCGCTGTGTTCGGGCTGTTCGCGGTGAGTGTGTTGGTGAAATTGAGCTGGAACTGGCGAAGATTGTTAGAAGTGGTGATTCTCGGGCAATTCGTGGTCGATAGATTTCTGAGTGAGGCGAAAATGGTCGCCGCGGCGGGGAGCGGCGTCGGCGCGGGCAACGTCAATCACGTCGCGCACCTCGGCGGCGCGTTCGCGGGTGTTTTATTGATCTTCTTTCTCACGCGCATGGTTCCACCGTGACTGCGTCGACGTAATACGTAATACACACATTCATCGTCTTTCGTAATTTATTTATTTAATAACTCGAGATCGGTCTAACTAAAAAACGCCCAAGGCGGTGAACAACGCGAACACGAGAAAGAGGGAACCGCCGACGATGCCGACTGTGCGTTCACTGATTCTCTTCGATAGTAACGATCCGCCGACGACGGCGATCGAGGTGGCGATAAAATGTCCGAGCGACGCGCCGAAAGCGACGCCGACGGGATTTTGTGCCGCGCCGAGCGCGACGGTGGCGAGCATGCTCCTGTCGCCCCACTCGGCGATGAAAATCAACGAAAAAGTCTCGATCAAAGCCGCCAAGCCTGGCGAGCGCTTTTGCGCGCTCGTAGACTTACACACCACCTCTGTGGCTTCTGCTAACTCTCCGTGGTCCTCGGGCGTCGCCCCGCTCGGATCCATGCTCAGCGCGTCTCTCAACGTCTTTATCCCAAAAAACAAGAGCATCGCCACCGCGGCGTACTCTCCCACCGGCAGCGTCGTCATCAACGAGCTCGGTAATCGCTGAAAAGCCCTCCCGATCGCCACCGATATCACCGTCATCGCCGCCAACGCGCTCGTCGCCCCTACCAACACTCGCAACCTTCCTAAGCGCATCGCTAGCAACGCCGCGATGAAAAAAGTCTTGTCCCCGAGCTCGCTCACGAAGATGAGCGCGAACGCCGCCGTGAACCCGCTCTTCGCCGTCGCGTTCACCACCTTTTGCCACGCGTTATTCACGAACGTCGTCGACCCTAAATCCAACGAGATGTACAGTATCAATCCCATCAGGACGCACGACCCCAATATCGTCGCCTGCAGCGCGTACCCAGTCGTCGGTCTGTCCGCGTCGTCCCGCACCATCTTCATGAATTCCAAGTCGCACCCGATTCCGTTCGCTTCGCACTCGCTCGGCGGTTCGCTCGACGCGCTCGACGCCTCCATCGCGCAGTCTCGCGTCTTTCGCGCGCTCGTTCGCGTCTCGATCGCGCGCGCGCCGCGTCCCGCGTCGCCGCCAACGGCGCGAATGCGTCCCCGCGAGGTCGAGGTCGATCGCGCCGTCGAATCGTCGACGCGCGCGCGACGCGGGGCGCGCGCGCGGCGTCCATCGAGCGCGCGCGAGAGAGAGAGCGAGAGCGCGTGCGCGTGCGCGCGCATGTCGGGCTCGTGCGCGCGCGCGCGTGTGACGGTCGAGCGCGGTCGAGCGCGGTGGACGCGTCGGTCGAGGTCTGCGCGGTACAGTCAGCGCGCGGCGCGCGCGCGGCGGATGATTACATGACGCGGCGATCGCGTCGCTAGGCGGCGCCGATGGGCAGAGAACTCGCGGCGCGCGGTGCGAGCTTTTTCGCGCGCTTGGCCTGGCGCTGATCCTTCTTGCGCCTGGCGTCGACGTTGGATTTCTTCCTCGCGGCGTCTTTTTGCGCCTTGAGCGCGGCTTTCGTGGCGCTCGCGCCGATGAGTTGAGGGGCGTCTTTTAAGCCGAAGGCGGCGGCGACGTGACCGAGATGGAGACGCTTGACGTGAAAGATGTGCTTGAATGCGGAAGGGAAGGTGGCGTAGGCGCGTACGTGGGCGCGGAACGCGTCCTTGGCCAAGACGTCGTACTGCTTGTCGCTCGCGACTTTGGCGACGAGCTTCTTCAGCATGCGCTGGGACGCGGGATGGAGATGGGGCATGCTCTTGAACATCGATTTGTCTCGTTCGCTCGCGTCTTTGGAGTCTTCTAAGACGTCTAACATCGCGACGACGGAACCGTTGGCGAAGTTTACGCCTTTTTCGGTGAGCACTTCTGCGAATTCCCGCTCCTTGGGTTGTAAAAAGAGCACGGCTTCGCCCTCAGATCCGAGGCGGGCGGTGCGCCCGACGCGGTGAATGTACGTCGTCGCGTCCGTCGGAGCGTCGACTTGCACCGTTGCTCCGACGCCGACGAAGTCTAAGCCGCGCGCACCGACGTCGGTGCACAGTAACACGCCCGCTTTGGTGTTGGCAAAGTTCCTAAACACGCTCGCGCGGTCGCCCTGGCTGAGCAAGCCGTGGAGGCGGAAAATTTCGTACGGCCCTTGAATCGAATCATCGTCGTCTTTCACCTTTCCTTTGCCTCCCGCGGCGAGCCAGCGCAAGGTTTTGTAGTGATACTCCACGGATTCGCACGAGGAAAAGAACACGATCGCTTTGGAAATTGATCCTTGCATCCAACCAGCGAGTAAACCGGCCAACGCGGGCAGTCGCGCCTTCATGGAAACTTCGACCACGGTGTGATTCAACCCTTCGGGCATGCGCACGCGCTCGCCACCAGCCATTATTTTCGCCATGCGCTTTAATCCATCGACGTCCATCGTGCCTCCTTCCTCGTCATCGCTCCCGTCGGCGCCGACGATTTCCAAATCGTCCTTTTCCGGCTCGACGACGATGGTCACCGGATCCGTCATTCGCTCGGCCAAACGCGCCGTCCCGGGCGTGAGCGTGGCGGACAACAGCGCCGTGCACAGACTCGCGCCCTCGGTGCGTCGACCGATTTCGTTGAGAATCGCGTTCAAATCCTCTTCAAATCCCAAATCTAATAGTCGATCGGCTTCGTCGAGGACGAGCCATCGCAAGTTGTCGACGTTGAACGACTCCGTCATGCGCAAGTGGTCCAAAAGCCGACCCGGAGTGGCGATCAACAGCGAAACGCCTTTGCGCAATCGCGCTTTCTCTTTCGCCCGATTTTCGCCTCCCATGATCGAGCTCGTGACCACCCAATGAAACGGCCGTCCGACGCGCCGCGCCGTGTCCTCGACTTGCGTCGCCAACTCTCTCGTCGGCACGAGCACCAACCCTCGCGTGCCTTCCTCTCGAGTCACTCGCGGCGTGATCCCTCCAATTTTACTATACAACGGCGCGATGTAACTCAGCGTCTTCCCCGACCCCGTCTCCGCGCGCACTAAAACGTCCCGTCCCGCCAACAATCGCGGAATCGTCTTCGCCTGCACCGCCGTCGGCGCGCCGAACCCCACATTCTCCATCAAGTGCTTCACCATCGACGCCGGAAGCCCGCACTCTTCGAACGACGTCGGTTCCTTCCCGAAAACCCGCGCGCGATGTCTCTCCGCGCCGTCCCTCTCACCATCGCTCTCGCTTTCGCCCTCGCCGTCGTCTTCGCCGCGCGTCGACGTCCCCGCCGCGCGCTTCATCAAACTCGCCCAATCTCGCGGATCGAACGTCAGCGCGCGCTCTGCCTCCCCGTCGTCTTCCCCACCATCGCGCGCGCCGACGACTTCGAACGCATCCCCCCCGTCGTCGTCGTCGTCGTCGTCGTCGTCGTCCCGCGTCTTCGGTCCTTCTCCCGCGTCCCGCGCGCGCGTCCCGCGTCCCGCCCCTCGCCCTCCCCTCGCGCCGTCCCGCGTCGTCTCCCGCTTCGTCCGCGCCCGTCCGCGATTCCATTCGCCTTCGTCTCGCGCGCGCTTTTCTCTCGTCCGTCCCTCGCGCGCGCGCGTCGCGCCGTCGTCGCCGCCGCCGCGCCATCCTTTCTTGGACGCGCGCGCCACCGTGCGTCGCCGCGGGTTGCCCTTGCGCGCCCTGACGCCGGCGTCGCCGTCGTCGGCGAGGTTCAGGACGAACGCGCCGTCGTCGTCGTCGTCGAGCGCCATCGCGACGGCGCCGCGCGCGTCGGAGTGCCGTCGCGCGCGCGGCGGCGGCGGTTGTCGCCTCGCGATTTTTAGGGTTTAGGGTTTAGGGTTGATACTACCGACGCGCCGAGGCTCGGGGATTCGAACCGCCGTTTTCGCGCGCGACGCGCGTCCGACGACGACGGCGCGCGCGTCACGTCGCGACGACGAGCGACGCGCGGTCGAACGACCGGCCGACGACGCGAGGACCCGACGCGAGCGGGGAGACGACGCGCGCGATGGGCGCCGAGGACGACGCGGTGACGACGAGGACGCGCGCGGCGGCGACGCGGGCGCGAGACGGACGCGAGGGACGCGAGACGGGAGACGACGACGACGCGGAAGCGGCGCGGAGGGATCGCGGAAGCGGCGACGACGTGGTCGTGGTCGTACGCGAGACCGGGGGGTGGGCGATGGGCGCGAGCGCGCGGGATGGGGACGATGCGGGCGATGGAGTTCGGGACGACGGGGACGACGCGAACGACGAAGAAGAAGAAGAAGAAGACTTCGTCGGTGCGTGTCGGGTCTGTTTGTTCGACGTCACGCGCGAAGATATACGCGATGCGCGCGCGATACGACTGGGGTGCGCGTGCGTTTCGGGAGTCGTGCACGTCGACGCCGAGTGTCTAGAGGCGTGGGTGCTGCGCGCGCCGCGCAAGTCGGCCGACTGCGAAATTTGTCTCGAGCGAATGACGAACGTGCCGACGCGCGCCGAGCTGCGAAAGGAGCGACGATTACGTCGCGAGAAGTATCGCGCTCGAACCGTGTCGTCGTCGTCGAGCGCGAGCGCGAGGGACGACGACGCGCGAGACGACGACGCGCGCGCGCGCGACTTGGAAATCGGCGCCGAGCGAATCGGCGACGTCTCGCGCGGCGAGCGGTGCTGCCTGTACGCGTGCGCTCCGTTGGCGTGCGCGTACGCCATCGTTCACGCCTTTTGCGCGCACAGGTCGTGTGTGTTCGCCTTCATTTTGCTCGCCATCGGTGTTGCCGTGCTCACTCGCGTCTCGATATTGCTCTGACGCGTCGCTCGATCGCAGAGGGGAACGACGGCGCCGATTCAAACGCGGCGTCCCGGTCGAGACGCGCGCGTCAGTCCACGACGCCGACGTCGCCCGGTGCCGCGCGAGACGCGGTCGGCGAACGTAACGCGCGTCACCGCGCGTTCTGCGCGCGCGGCGACGCGTCGGAACGGGCGCGACGACCGCGCGAGCGGCGCTCGATTCGTTCGAGAGCGCGGCGTTTGGTTTTGGAATCGACGGCGAAATGACGGATATCATGCGCACGCCGACGTCGACGCCGACGTCGACGACGTCTCGGGAGCGCGATTCTATATTTTCTTCGTCACCGCCGCTCTCTCGAGCGTCGGTCGGGAGCGCGTCGAGCGAGGAGGCGGCGGAAATGCTGGCGGATGCGATTCGGGACGGGTTGCTGTTCGCCACGCCCAAGGCGACGAGCGGCGGACGAGGATTGGTGATGAAAACCCCGGGGAGCGTGAAGACGCCGAGGTATGCGTACGGTGAGAGCGATTGCGCGGTGTGTCAGAGCCCGTTGGATCGAACGAGGCCGGAGGCGAGCGATAATCCAGATAAAGTGGAACTCGTCACCGGGTTGACGTGCCGACACGTGTTTCATCGATGCTGTTTGGTGCAGTGCAGGGAACATAATATTCAAAAGTGTCCGACGTGTCAAGCGCCGTTACCTAGAGGGTTCACGCCGGAGAACGTGCGCGAGGAGCGGGAGAAGCACAGGATTCGCGATCGAATCATCGCGCGCAGTCGACGGGCGACGGATGCGATTCGATTGGCGCGAGCGCGAGCGATCGCGAACGGTACGCTGAGCCCAGGAATGGGTTCGATGAGCGATTCCGCGCGAACGCCTGGAACGCCCGGTATGGTGTCGCTGAGTCAAGACACCGGTACGGACGCGTACGATGCGGGTTTGCCTCCGCGAGCGCCGCGGTTCGCGGCGGAGCGAGAGGCGTCGTCGAGCTCTCGCGCGCACCCGTATTCGCCTCTCACTCGTTCTCCCACGAGCGAGAGCGGCGGAGACGATGAATTCTTTATCACCATGACGCAGTGATGCGACGACGAGGTGATTCCACGCTAACGACACGACAATCAACATAGCCGCGCGCGCCGACGAGAAACAGTTGAAATTTTAGACGAAAACTTGTTGAAAACATTACACGCACATAGAAAGAAATCCCTCGCGCCCGCATCGCGCGCGTCCGAGCAAAAATTAGAACCTCGGCATCCTATCTCCCGGGTTCAAAACCATCGGGTCTCCCTTCCAATCTTCCACGACCACGCGTCCGTCCGGAAGCGTCGTTCCCGGCACGAGCTCGCTCTCGTCGACGTCTTCGTACTTTTTCCTCGGCGTCCGCGCGGGCGCCGCCGCCGCCGCCGCCGCCGCCGCCGCCGCCCCGGTTTCCCCTCCCGCGCTCTCCCCGACCCCACTCACGTCCATGATCACCCACTCCGGCGTCCCATCGACGATGTTCTCCGCGAACGCGTTCCCCCACGCCGCGTGTTTTTCCCGCGGCACGCCGCTCAGAAACGCCTCCACCTCCCCGAGCGTCCCGAACCCATCCACCCTGAGCTCCAGCGCGCCCTCCCGTCCACCGATGTACCCAGAGCACACCGTAAACCTATCGCTCGACACGCCGGCCTCGGCGCCGATCGCGCGCGCCCAGAGCTTCAGCGCGTCCCGAGCCGCCGCCTCGCGTCCGAACCGCGCGTCCACGCGCCACCGCGCCACGAGCGCGCGACCCGTGCGACCGACCGTCGGCGCGCGCGGCGCCGTCGCGTCGTCCTCGTCCTCGTCGTCGTCGGCGTCGTCGTCGTCGTCGTCGTCGTCGTCGCGCGGTCGCAAGCGCTCGAACGCGTCGTCGCCCGGGAGAATTAAATCAAACCTCGTCGACGACGCCGCCGGCGTCGACGCGCGGCGGCGACGCGCGCGCGAAACGCGCGACGCGTTCGCGCGCGCGCGGTGCGCCGCGCGCGGCGGCGCCGACGCCGCGCGCGCGCGCGCGACGGCGGTGGCGATGCGCATCGACACAGCGCGACGCGCTGTGACGTCGCGATGCGCGACGACGACGACGACGACGACGACGACGCGTCCATGTGGTCGCTGCCGGTGCGCGCGATGCGATGCGATTCGCCGACGCGCGGCGCGACTGACGACGCGACGATTCCGACGCGCAGTCGGCGCTGATGCGCGGGGCGAATGATTCCGACGACGACGACGAAAACGTCGCGCTCGAACGCACGCCGGCGTGGATCGCCGCGGGACGACGCGCGAAGGACGAGGACGACGCGCGTCGACGTCGGCGAGGCGACGAGACGGCGGCGGCGACGGCGCGGACGATCGACGCGCTGGAGGAAGAGAACGCGCGGTTGCGAACGCGAATCGCGGACGCCGAGCGCGAGTTCGAGGCGCGGTGGAGCGCGGAGATGGCGGCGCTGCGACGAGCGTTGATAAAGAGGGATTCTGAGTGGACGCGAAGGGTGGAGCGATATCGAAAGATGGCGGCGGAGGCGCGAGCCGCGCACGAGGTGGACAAGGCGTCGTGGGCGGTCGAGCGCGCGTCCGTCTCGCGCGAGAATCCGTCGATCGAGCGCGTGAAATCGGACGTGGCGGCGTTGAAGGCGTCGTGTCGAGAGTTGCGATCGACCGCCGAGCTCGCGAGTCGGTTGGTGGCGCCCGCGGTCGAGCGCGCGCTCGACGGCGTTCGACGCGCGCTCGGCGATTAGAACGCTCGATAGTTAGTTAGTTCGTTTTTTAGCGCGGTCGATGAACGACGATCCGTCGACGTAGTAGTTGTGTACATACAGTGTTTCTTGGTTACAACAACAACAAGAGTAGTGAGTGGTATCGGTATCGGTGCGGTGTACATGCGTTTTGCGGGCTGCGTTTCGCGGTCGGCGCGCGGGGGTACGACGACGCGTCCTCCTCGTGAGCGCGACGCGACGCGTCGCGAACGTCGACGATCGCGACGCGCGCGATCGTCGACGAGAAGCGCTCATCTCGTCGACGATTCTCGCCGTTCGCCAAAGTAATACGCGAAATCAGCCTTGACGCCGTCCTCCCACCACCCCCGCGGCGCCCAGCCTTCGTCGTCGACGTCGTACCACGACAACCTCGGTTTCGTCCTCGGCGCGCGTTCGTCCACCACCAGCACGCTCCTCACCATCGGTGAATCCCTCGCCAATCGCGTCGCGCACAAAAACGCCGGTATGTCCGGCACGTACAGTCCCGCCTCCGTCTCGTCCTCCGTCTCGCCCCCGTCCCGCCTCGCCTCGCCTCGTCGTCGCCGTTCCTCCGCGATCGCGTCCAGCGCCGGCCCGAACGCGTCCCCGATCGCGTCCGCGATCGCTCGCATCGGCATCTCCTCGCTCTTCTCCGCCGCGAACCACCGATCGCGCGTCCCCGCGCGCCGCGCCGTCGCGCCGTTCGCGTGCTGACGCGGATCGTCGCGATTCCCGCCGATCGTCGCCGGCGCGTCCGCCGCGCGCGCCGTCGTCGCGATCGACGCGCGCCGCGCGATCGCGCGAACCGTCGTTCGCGTCATCCGCGTCACCGCCCGCATCGCGTCTCGCGTCTCGCGTCGCGTCGCGTCGATTCGCGTCGACGCGATCCCGGCGCGTCGCGAAAAAGCGTCGCGACGTCGTCGTATGCGCGACGTCGTCGTGATTCGTGATTCGTCGTCGTATGCGCAAACAGTCCCGTTCGATCGCACACGAGCGGTCGGTCGGATCTCTGATGAACGCGCGACGTCGAAAAATCTCTTTTTTACGCGCGCGCGCTTTTTCGTCGCGCGCGTTTCGTGGTCCTTTTCGATGGGTTAAAGTGGTACGTCAGTACGTGCGATTCTTTCGTATAATACGTGCGAAAGACGCGAGTCACGGCGCGCGCCGGCGCGCGCCGGAGTGCGCGCCGCGGGATCGTCGATGGCGACCGTCGACGCGGTCGCGCGCGTCGCGACGACCGGGCGCGGGCGCGCGACGTTGGTTTTGG
>Ga0206682_10001888_pt1 | contig 19881 bp, 14 predicted proteins | sample M240m12015metaG_FD_155444 | JGI IMG/M metagenome (GOLD analysis project Ga0206682, IMG submission 155444) | Ammonia-oxidizing marine archaeal communities from Monterey Bay, California, United States - M2 40m 12015 | ecosystem: Environmental > Aquatic > Marine > Intertidal zone | place: USA...
CTTTCATCTTGATTTTTAAGTCCATGAAGTAACGATGATACTTATGGTCAACCTCATATAGATATGGTATGACCACTTCCTCACTTGACCACTCAATCACATTTGAGTTGTTATCACACCACTTGAAGGCGTGTTTCTCCCACAAAGAACGATAGATGACCTTTGTGTAGTCACCCTTATACTTCTTTGGATTTTTCGGTTTATATCGTCCAGAATATGCCATAAAACCTTATAAATAGTATCGAATTATTTTTATTTAGTGGATTTACAAATGGCATTAAAAGACAATTTCCAATATCCCATTGAAGATACTTCTGACTATGGTGGTCAGATTGTTTTTTCAGTTCTTGAGGAAGAACAACCAAATTTGGGTGAACTTGCCCAAACTGCTCAGTCTAAGACAAAAGCTGCAAAAGATGCCATAAAAGATGTTGTCGGAGGTGACGTGCCTGGCACTAATCTAATACAACAATTCAAAGGTGGTGTCAATAGAGCATTAAAAGGCACACCACCAAAAACTGCTACTCGTAGAGTTTCTCTTTATCTTCCTGTTGGTCTTCAGTTCCGTGATAATGTCGCTTACGAAAATACTGACCTGTTATCTGGAAGTGTTGCTGGTTCTATTGCTGCTGGTTCTAGTGCCGCAGATAGACTGAAGGGCGCTAATTCTCAACAACAAGCGAGTCTTGCTATTGTTCGTCTTGCACAAAAAAATCAAGAAGTAGGTAATATTGCTAGGGCTGCAGCACGAGTTACCACAAATCCCAACAGTCGTGCCTTGTTCAAGAGTGTTGCACTAAGAGAGTTTGCATTTACATTCAAGTTTTTACCATGTTCTGCGAAAGAAGCAGAAGAGGTCAAGAATATTATCCAACTATTCAGAGAAGAACTTTATCCCGAAGATATTTCTGACGCTGGTATTTCTCTGGGGTATAGATTTCCAAACAGATTTAACATTCAAATTGAATATAACGGTAAAGAAGTTACAAACAAAATTCTCCCTTGTTTCCTCAGAGATGTGAGTGTTACATACAACCCATCAACGATGGCAATGCATGATGACGGAAACTTTAGTGAGATTGACATGAGTGTATCATTTACCGAATCTAGAACACTAGACAGAAAACAAATTGAGGCAGGATTCTAATGGCATATTTCGACAACTTTGGAATCGTATCATATCGTTTTGGTGATAACGAGAGTCCAGTCCTTTTTAATAATCTCACTGCATATGTCGATGTAATTGACCAAGTAAAAGAGAATGTTGCTTTTTACAACAAGTATACTATCAGTGCCGGCGAGAGACCAGACACACTATCCTACAAACTGTATGGCACTCCAGATTACTACTGGACATTCTATCTGATGAACAATCACATTCGTGAGAGTGGTTGGCCTGTTGATAGTTACGATATGTTGAGTATTGCAAAATCAAAATATCCTTATCGTGTTGTGACAACTAACACAAACCTGACAGGTATCTTTCCTGTCGGTCAAAGTGTGACGGGTGTTAGTAGCACTACGACAGGAACAGTTATTCGTAGGATTTCTGATATGGGTCAACTCATCATTGATACGGGTGAAGAACCAAACACAACAAAATTTAATTCGACAGAGTTGATTCGATATACTGATGTAGACGGAAATATACAATCACTGACTGTTATTGCGGAGTCCGAACAATACAATGCTATTCATCACTACGAAGATGTGAATGGTGTGCATCAAGACCTGACGATATACGACTTCGGTAGTCCATCGGCAAGTTGGATACCAGTGACGTATAGAGATAGATTAGAACAAAAGAATGATGAACTCAAAGAGATTATTGTTCTCAAATCAGATGTTGTAAATCAAGTTGCGGGTGAGTTCGCTAAATTTCATAGAGAGTCGTAATGGCATCTAATCAAAACCAATCGCAACAGTTCAAGATTACTGAGGCGGTCATATCGGCAGACCGATTGCTGGAACAAGACTTTGATGTTCGCACCTCTATTGTTGAGTTGAATATCTTTGAAAGTCTTGACAAACCATACCTGACGGGTCAGTTGATTGTCTTAGATGATAACGCTTTACTTGATATAATCAACTTCAACGGAACGGAAAGATTTAAGGTAACCATTGCGTCTGTTACCAATGACCTTCAACCTGTGTTTGAACGTAGTTTCATTATGACAGGTATTGAACGGTCAGTCAAGTCCGAACAAGGTAAGGCGAGTATTCTCAACATTACACTGATGGATGAACACGCATTCTTGGCTCGTTCCAAGAGAATCAGTAGGTCATTTAGTGGTAACATCGATGACATTATCGTGAAACTCATCGGGTCAGAGATGAAAAAGAATATTGACATCTCTTATCTGGGTGAGTCTAAACCAATTCAGACCAGTATGAAGGGTATCATTCCTAATCTAAATCCAATCGATGCAGCGCTGTGGCTGACCAAAAGGGCTTCAACCATCACAGGGTCACCATTCTTTATCTACGGGTCAATGCATGATGACAATATCAGGTTTGGTAATCTAGACGCAATGTTATCTCAGGACGCATTCAACGCCAAGTTACCATATATCTACAATCCTGCAAACGTTGCTCTTGCAGAACAGGGTGGAGAAGATAAGAAATCATTTATTGTATCGGGTATGAAGACAACCAAGATGTCCAACACTCTCAAGATTATTGAACAAGGATTGGTCGGTTCTCAGTATTCTAATACAAATCTAAATACAGGACAAATCTTCTCGCAACGACATACCATTCGCAAGACCCTTGAAGGTCTACAAACGAACAGTGTGATTGGTAAAAATCAGAATGTCTTTGATGATGAGTTTAAAATTGGAGAACAACACATTGATGATTATAACTCTATGAACTTTCACACGATTACATCCAGAGGCACATACGAAAGACACAAGAGTTACCACGACGAACACGATGAGGTTCGGTTCAAGAAGAAGATTGAGACCAATGCAATCAAAGCACACCTATATAAAAACCTATTCAATGTTGTTGTGCCAGGCGTAGGTCTGATTGTATCAAAGGCTGGGGTTGGAGATATAATCAAACTAAATGTAATAAACGATAACACAAATATAAACAAGAAATCTACCTCAGACACAATGCTTGACAAAGGCAAATCTGGTGATTTCCTTGTTTATGAAACAAGACATGTCTTCTCTGATACCACACATAATGTCTCTATGAATATTTGTAAACTGGAGAGACAGGCATGAACCCGATTCTATCAGAATACTACGGTGACAATACCAGATGGTTCGTTGCAACTGTCATAGACAATATGGCTCCTGCTGGATACGAGGGTCGTTTCAAGATTCGTATTCACGGTCTGCATTCTGAGTCCACCAAAGATATTCCACAACACGACCTTCCGTGGGCGCAGTGTGTATTGCCGACCACAGAGGGTGGTGTATCAGGTATCGGTAGAATGCCTCACCTGTTACCAAACGCATTGGTGTTTGGGTTCTTCATGGATGGTATTCATTCTCAGACACCAATCATTCTGGGGTCGATACCTCATGTCGAACTTCCAACACAGGTTCAGTTAGGTATTCCTGAGAGTGGGTTGACCGAAGAGATGCCCGAAGATTTCTTTACGAAGGTGTTCAATGCGAATAAACCATCGGAGATAGATATCAAGAATGAAACAGTGGGTGCAATTGGTAGGTCTGTGAAGAGAAATCGTGAGAAGGTTTCGGTTCAGTTCTTCTTGAATCTGGGGTATACCATCAAACAATCAATCGGTATTGTCGCGTCTCTATCTTTCGTGTCAGGTATGAAGACCAATCTCACAACCGAAAACAAAGGACTTGCAGACTGGTCAGAGAATAGAGTCACAGACCTGAAAGCATTCTCTAACGACTACAAAACTTTCTTCACACAGAATTCATTCATTGCATATGAGTTGAGAGGAACACAAAGTGCAGCGAACATCAGACTTCTTCAGTCCGATAAACTTGAAGGCGATAAGGGGACGTGTAGTATCTTCTGCAAATACTATCTCAAGAAACCTGATGCAACTACAATAAGTAGTGTTGAACGTATTGCACGAGAATTAGTTGATAGGATAGTATAATGGCGTTGAATAAACAAGACCTAGACACTACTCTAAAATCTCTTACTAGACGAGAGGTTAAGCCTTTAGACTTGGGAATAGAAACAGCTGAAGAGATTTATGCAAAGTTAAAAACTAAAGTCGGTCAAAAAGACGGTGAAATACTTGGTGGTGTCAAAAGTCTTGGTAAAGAGAGTATCACACCCAACGAAGTGTTAGATACATCTGTCGGAAAAATAACTGATGATATCGGTGTGAGTGGTCTTGATACTCCTAGTGAAGACGCAAATACTCTAAGTGGATTTTCTTCAAACACTACAGCGAAGAGTGGTATACTTGCAATTGGTCAAGGTGGCCCTGCTGGCATAGAATCCGCAACCAAGAAAGCTGAAGAGAAATCAACGGCAACAAAAAGTTCGATTTCTTCTTTTACTAGTTCTATCGGTGGAACACCAACAACCACACAAACACCATCCTTCGGTGACACATTAGATGCCGCGAAAAGTGTTACACCTGTGTCTTCTCTGAGTGGTGTTGATGCTGATGCAAAAGATGTTGTATCAAACGCAACAGGTATCGGTGGATTGAATGCGGAAACCATAAAACCAAAGAATACACTGACAACAATCAGCAGCATTGGTGTATTGGGCCGCAGAGTTTTTGATGATGTAACTACATCAGTTAATAACTTTGAAGCGGGTGTTTCGGAATTTTTTACCAATGTATCAACCTCTGTTGATAGAGGACTTCAGGGTGGATTCTTACAAAATATTACAGAATCTTTCACAGGTAATGCGAGGTCATCTCTTAGAAATATTGTTGCTGGCGGTATTACATTATCTAACGAAGAGAGTAAACAACTGTTAGGTCAGGTATCATCTAAAGACCCTAAACAATCGGTGCAGGCAATACAAACGATTGTAAATAAGTCTGAGAATGTTACGGACAGAACGAAGACTCTTGTATCACAGAGTAAAGCAACATCAACACAAGAGTTGGTAGATGATGTTAGAAAGATTGGTAAAGAAGAAGGTGTTCCTGATACTGAAATCCAAGATGTGGTTAATGAAATCAATACAATCGATAAGTCACTCAATGACCTTGATACAACGATATCTGGTTCAACCGTAGTAGATGCAAGTTTATTCGACGCACCAACGCCTCTTACATCTACTGCAAACAAGTGGGCTGGAAGAGAAACGCCACAAGATGCATTCACCCTTGTATCTTCGGTTGAGGAACTAGACGCAGAGTTCTCTACAGTCAGACGAGATGTGACAGAAGTTATTATTCACGCCACAGAGACTTATTCTAATAAGAATATCGGGTCACCAGAGATAAATGACATTCACAACAAACTGGGACACGATGGTATCGGGTTTCACTATGTCATCCGTAGAGATGGCAGTTTGCAAAGAGGTAGACCTGTTAACCGTAAGGGTGAACACGCACCCGTGAATGACCACAATGACCTTTCCATTGGTGTTGTAATGGTGGGTGGATTGGCGGCTGCATCTGGTCAGGAGAACCCTTCTCGTTCTCCACACTCGTTCACTCGCGCACAGTTCACAACACTGGAACAGTTCGTTGAGTCGTTCTATCGTAAGTTCCCAGGCGGTCAGGTGTTCGGTCACAACGATGTGGACATCTCAGAACTTGACCCATACTTTGATGTGCCTGATTATGTGGAGTCAATCTTCAGAAAAACAAATAAGACAACTGACCCATTGAATACAGGGCCACTTAAACCTTCGGAAATATCATGACTACAAAAAAAGATAAGTTTGAACTTCGTGTAGAAAATCTAGGGGCAGGACAAGAGGAGACTCTGGGTGTTCCTATTGATGGTATGCAAGACCCTACAGGTGCATTACCTAAGAGAGACTACAACTATGATGTGTCAATCAACAAGGCGGCACGAGGAACAAAGGTAAACAACCTGTATGCTGGTGGTGGTGACTTCGGTGTTCCTCTGAACATCGCACCACAGAGACCATCACAATATCCTAATAACCAAGTGCAGGAAACTGCATCGGGTCATGTCATAGAACTTGACGATACGCCAGGCGGGGAACGAGTTCTCCTGCGTCACCGTAAAGGTGCGGGTGTAGAGATGAGAGCAGATGGTTCGGTAGTCATCTCCGCATTGAACAACAAGGTCGAGGTTACGGGTGGTGACCAGACTGTCATCATCGAGGGTAACGGTAACCTTGTATACCACGGTAACCTGAACATGAAGGTATCGGGTGACTATAATATAGATGTTGGTGGTAACTTCAATGTCAATGTTGCGGGTAATCTGGTAGAACAGATTGAACAGAACCATCGCACAACTGTTACAGAGAACTCTCAGTATACGACCAAAGGAACAAAGACAAACAAGACTATCGGAACGCATACCGATGTTATGTTAGCAGATAATAATCAGGTTGTCAAGGGTAATCAACAGAATGTGGTTGAGGGTGACATCGATATCGCATCTGAACAGAACATCTTCATATCTGGTAAGGAACAGTTTGCAGTCACATCTAAGGTATCTAACCTGACGGGTGTCAACAACGTATCCGTGTTTGGTCAGAAAGGTTCTATCGGTGGTGAACAGGTTGACTTTACTGGACGAGTATATCAAGGCCCATCTGGTGCAACTGCCGAAGGGTCTGGTGCGATTTATCACGGGACATTCAAGGGTATTGCAGATGAGGCGGTTGAAGCATATAATGCCAATGTTGCACAAAAGGCAGAACGTGCTGACGAGGCCGCCAACATAACTGGGACTCTTGTTGACGCTTCGTATAGTCCCGGCACACTACATAATGAAACTGCTTCTCTCGCAACCAAGACACAGGCAAGTATCAGTGGTCAGGCACAAATCACTATCGACAAGGTTGTCAACCACGGAACGACAGGTTCGTTTGCAATTCAGACCGTTGTGGTCGATGCTGATGACCTGTTGAAACTGAAGATACTATTGACCGATAACTATAAAGATGTATTTGCGAAGATTCCTACCACTCAAGAGATTAGGTCTTCATTTAGAAATAGTGCGAACATCGATGCAATTGGTGGTGTCCTCGTATCAGAAGACAGACTGAATCCGAAGTATAGAAGTAAGACACCGCCATCGATTGGTAGAACCGTGAAGAAGACACCTTCGTCAAGGTTTGGATATGAACCAATCGGTAATGCACTTGAGAACAGAGGTAAGAGATTTACACCATGATTATTCTAGTTGACCCAACCTACAATCCAGAACTCCAGTCAGAGATTACCTCTGCGACTACCCTTGCGCCTGGCATTACGATGTCAAAGTTTCTGGGTGCGTATGGTGACCGCACACCATTCAATCATGTTGCGACTGTATCAGAACGCAAACAGATTGCGAGAAACCTGTATCTACAGGCAGAGGCCATGAGAACAATCAACGGTAACACAACCCACTTCAACGATGTGAGACTGATTGTATCCGAAGGCATCTATGACCTACAGACACCTGACCTGAATGATGATACTATGAAGAAGAAGTCAGATGGTCGTTTGGTATACTATCAAGTCATTGGTCAGGATGGAAAGATTGACTTCGAGAAGACCTTTGACGTTGCAGAATACTGGAAAGATTATATCAACTTTGGTGCTTTGTATTTGGACTATGACAATTATAATCCAGATGAAAGTCTAACTGGTCAGATTGGATTAGAGTTTCCGACCGTCCCCTCCAGTTTCGATGTATCATTTAGTAAGAAAGTAGAGACTTATTTCAATAATAGTTTGATGAGTTCGGATGAACTTATCGAAATCCGTGAAAAAGTCTTATAAATAGACACATGGCAACTAGAAGAGCATTCGCACAGGAAGATAAAGACCTTAACACGACATCGGTGACGAGTAGTCGTGTAAAGGAATATATCGATATTGACCTGACATTTCAGGCAAAACCTACAAGCGGAGAGATTTTTAAGAAGAAGGATGCGGCTGCGGTAAAACAAGCAATCAAGACACTCGTCATGACAAACCTTCTTGAGAAACCATTTGACCCATTCTTCGGTGGAGATATACGGGGTCAACTCTTTGAGTTAGCGGATAGAGATGGGTCTTCTATTCTGAGAGAGAATATTATAGACAACATTGAGGCATATGAACCAAGAGCAGAAGTCTTGGATGTCGTGGTAGATTTATACCCAGATAATCATACTCTCAATATCACAGTAAAATTTAAGGTAGTAAACACAGAAGAGCAAGTTGAATTTACAACTAGACTTTCAAGGTTGAGATAAGATGGCAACAACAATAAAATCAACAGCACTAGATTTTACGGCAATCAAGAATAATCTAAAAACATTTCTTGCCGATAAACCTGAGTTTGCTGACTATAACTTCGAGGCATCGGGTCTTTCGAATATCCTAGATGTTCTCGCATACAACACACATTACAACGCACTGACCGCAAACTTTGCGTTGAATGAATCATTTCTAGGAACTGCCCAACTGCGTAGTTCTCTTGTCTCCCTTGCAGAGGGTATCGGTTACATTCCAGACTCCAAGACATCTTCGAAGGCCATCGTGAATTTGTCAATGAACCTGAGTGGTGTATCTGGTCGCCCAACCATAATCCAAATCGCGTCTGGTTTGAAGTTCAATGCAACGGTTGATGATACGGACTATGTTTTCCAGACACAGGTAGACCTCACTGCGACAGACGATGGCGCGGGTATCTATGAATTCAAAACCTCGACAGGTTCGGAAGACATCGATATCTTTGAAGGAACTTCAAGAGTGAAAACATTCCTCGCAAGTAAGTCGGAAGAGAATGCTGTATATGTAATTCCTGACGAACTCCTTGATATCGAGACTGCGGTGGTTCGTGTATACGAGTCACCTTCGTCCGCCAGTTTTATAACATATAAGAATTTGTCAGAAGCAACAACAATCAACGCCAACTCGACACTGTATATTTTGAAAGAAACTCCAAACGGATTGTTTGAGTTGTCCTTTGGTAACGGTGCGACACTGGGAACTGCTCCTGCCGAAGGTAGTAAGGTCACAGTCGATTATCTGGCGGTGAACGGTTCTGATGCAGATACTGCTAAAATCTTTGAACCACAGAGTCAGGTAACTATCGATGGAACAGGATATGATGTTACCGTATCAACAGTTGCAAAAGCTGTAGGTGGTGGAGACAAAGAGACTGTTGAGTCAATTCGTCAGAATGCCCCATTCCAATATGCATCACAGAACAGAATGGTCACGGCTGTGGATTACTCTGCGTTGGTTCTCAAAAACTTCTCGACACTCATCAAAGACATCAAATCGTTTGGTGGGGAAGAGGCACTTGAACCAGAGTTTGGAACAATCTTTATGTCTGTATTGTTCAATGATGATGTTGGTGTTGCAACTGAAGCGTCCACCAAACAAGCAATCATTGACCTGTCCGAACAACTATCTGTTGCATCATTTAATCTGAAGTTCTCTGACCCTATCAAGACCTTTATTGAGACAGAAGTATTTTTCCAGTTCAATCAGAACTTGACCACACTCTCACGAAACACGGTCACAGATAATATCAAAACTGTAGTGCGTGATTACTTTAGCACTAGCACAGGTAAGTTTGACCAGTCATTCAGACGTTCAAATCTGTTGACATTGATTGATGCAAACAGTCCTGCGATTCTTTCATCTCGTATGAGTGTTAAGATGCAACGCAGATTTACACCGACCCTCACTGCGGTTCAAGCGCATACTCTACGTTATGCGGCTGCCCTCGCTTCACCAGATGATTCCGAATATATTATTCAATCAACTGGATTTAAGTTCAGAAACAAAAACTGTATTTTAAGAAACAGATTAGGTTCTAACAAACTTGAAGTCTTCAACCTCGATGACACAGAAATCATCATAGATAATGTCGGTGACTATACTGGAGACACAGTAAGAATTGTCGGTCTTCAAGTTGATGAGGTGGCTGGTTCTAGTCTGTTCGTCAAACTCAGCGCAACACCCGCCAACCAGAGTGTGTTAACACCATTTAGACAAGATGTTGTTGAAAATGATGAGTCTCGTTCCTTTGTTCGTATCGTAGATGTTGAGCCTGGAGTCACAAACTAATGGGACATAAGCAAGACGATACTCTGACAGACCTGAATAGGAGAGAGATTACTTTTCCTGAAAGTGCTATTGAAAAGGTTTTGCCTGAGTTCTTTCGCACAGAGTATCCAAAACTTATCACACTCCTTGATGAGTATTATCACTACGAAGATGATGAGTCATCTCCTACCAAGTTGATTAATGACCTGTTCTATAGCAGGGACATCACACAGACTGACATAGAACTCCTCTCCTATATCGAGGACGAACTTCTGTTGGGTCAATCATACTTTGAAGGGTTCTCAGACAAACGTGCTGCGGCGAAATATTCTAACACATTGTATCGTTCAAAGGGAACGAAGTTTTCGATTCAACAGTTCTTTAGAACATTCTTTTCGATTGACCCAGATATTATCTACACCAAAGAACAAGTCTTTAATGTCGGTGAAGCTAGTTCTCAGATTGGATTTGACTCCAGAAAGTTTCTGACCGATAATAAATTGTATCAGAAGTTTGCTATTTTGATTAAGTCAGAGATTTCATTTAACGAGTGGAGAGAACCATACAAGTTGTTCGTTCACCCAGCCGGTATGTTCATTGGTTCGGAAGTGCAGATTGTTAGTAATGTAGCAGATACTATCACCGCACCAAATGTTGTGGTTACACCACCTCCACCAATTGCCGTTCACTCTGACGCATCATTTGGTGACGCATCTACGACAGACTTGAGTGCATTGGTTGATGACTTTAACACTGACTCTGCTGGTATCCTAAGTAGAATTAATCCAGAGATTAGACTGGAAGACTTCTCTATTTTTGAGATTGAAAAAATTAATAACCAATACAGTGACATCCGTGAAGCACAAATATCATCGTCACCAACTATGGATGACTCTGATGAGGTGGGAACAAACGGTATGGATATGTCAAATGCCTTCGTATTCGAGACATTCGACCAAGACAGACATGTCTTCTACAGTAGTGATTCCGACCAATATTTGTTAAATCTTGGTCATCTTGATTGATAAAGTGTTATAAATAGAATAAACATTTAGGGTTTAGAAATGACAAAACAGACTATTAATAGAGGAACAACAGCGAATGACGGGACGGGTGATACCCTCCGCACTGCTGCCCAGAAGATTAATGAAAACTTCACGGAACTCTATACTATCGTTGGTGGTGATTCGGGAACGAGTCAGGTATCTTTTGACTCAGACGGTATCCTGTTTGGGGGTGCAACTGCCGATGACTTTGAAGTAAAATTAAAACTAGACGGTGACCCATCTTCAGATGTGGTCGTGAATATTCCTGTTGCTGGCACGAGTGGTGACAACTTTGTTTTGACAACAACATCTCAAACATTGACCAACAAGACCCTGACAAGTCCTGTTATTACGACACCACAAATCAATGATACAAGTGCAGACCATCAGTATGTATTTGCTGTGAGTGAACTTGCCGCAGACCGAAACGTAACATTACCACTTCTGACAGGTGATGATACTTTTGTGTTCGCGAACCACGCACAGACGCTTACGAATAAAACCATTGATGGTTTGACGGTAAGCAATCCAAACCTGACGGGTCTTGCAAATGGTTCTCTCCTACTTGATAGTTCGTCTAATGAGTATATTACATTCACCAATGTTTCAAGTGCAGTCAATCATATTGGTATTACCACGGCTGCGACTGGTAACAATCCTTCTATCGCTGCAACGGGTGATGACACAAACATCACTCTTGAGATTACGGGTAAAGGAACAGGTGGTGTAAGTTTCGAGAGTAAACTAATTCTAGAAAAATCAACTGATGTGGCAACAGACACAGCAGTAAATCTAAACGAACCTCTCACGGTATTCAACTCTGGTTCACTTATCTCACCAACTATTGCTGCTGGAACGGCACAAGGTGAGTTTCATTCATTTATTAATGTGGGTGCGGGTGAGACAAGACTTACGCCATCGGGTGGGTCATCAAATATTTTGGGTGTAGACTCTGGTAATGGTTTTATTGCCTTTGGTGAAGGTGATGGTTGCCAGTTGATTTGGAACACCTCAATAAGTAAATGGGTAATTGTAGCCAATAATGGGACTACAACAGGATAATAAAAATGGCAGTTATTACTAATACACTAAAAAAACAAGTTATTCAGTCTCTTCTGACTGATTTCGCAGATTCGTCGAACAACTATTACATCGGTATTGGTCGTTCCGAAGACTGGAATGCCTCCGACACTGCGCGAACAACAATTAACGCTCAATGGGAAGAGAGAGGTCTCCGCAATGGTCTTCAGTCAGTGAAGAAAGTTATTGACTCGACCTTCGTTGTGCCTCGTTACAACTGGTCTTCGGGTGCTGTCTATTCTGCCTATGATGATAAACAGGTTGGTTATCCCACACAAACATACTATGTCATGAATGATGAGAACCAAGTATATGTTTGTCTTCAACAATCTAAAGACGCTGCTGGTAATGCGGTAGTATCGACTATCCAACCATCAGGTAATACAACAGGCGCACCATTCTCAACTGCGGATGGTTACATCTGGAAGTTCTTATATTCTATTGGCGCTGGTGATGCGACAAAATATATTGCTGCTAACTTCCTGCCTATCAAACTTCAGGGTTCGACAGATGAAAACTCTCAAGCGGCTGATATCGAACAGTTGGCCGCTCAGAATGCTGCGGTTGATGGTCAGATTACGGGTTATGTGGTTGACTCAGGTGGTGCAGGGTATACATCAAACCCAACACTCACCGTTGTTGGTGATGGAACAGATGCAAAAGCATCTGCAACTATCTCAGGTAGTGCCGTTGTTACTACTGAAGTCCTCGACAGTTCAGGCACATTGATGTTTGGTTCAGGTTACACTAATGCGATTATCACGGTAAGTGGTGGTGGCACACCAACCAAACCAGCAGTGATTCGTCCTGTATTTGCAACTGCGGGTGGTTTGGGTGCTGACCCAAGAAATGACCTTCGTGCAAATGGTGTCATGTTCACAGTAAAACCAGACGGAACAGAGAACGATGACTTTATTGTAGGTAATGACTTCCGTCAAGTTGGTCTTATCAAAAATATTAAAGACAGTGCGGGTTCAGATTTGTTCACTGCATCAACAGGTATTGCATTGAAGAAACTTATTTTCTCTGCGGTGACAACAGGATTTACAGCTGACAACACAATTGTTGGTTCAACTTCTGGCGCAAAAGCGTTGATTGATAAAGTTGACTCATCTAATGTCTGGTATCACCAGACCGATGTAACTGGTTTCACTAACTTTGATTCGGGCGAAGCAGTAACAGAAACAGACGGTTCTGGTGCGGGAACACTTAATGCGTCATTTGCACCATATATTACACCTGAAGTAACAACGTCTACTGGCGATGTCCTATATATTGATAACCGAGCGGCGGTCACTCGTGCAAGTGACCAGACCGAAGATATTAAAATTGTAATTCAAATTTAAGGTTTGATTCATGGCTAACACATTTACAGAGAACTCATTCTCCACGACCTACAAAGACGATTTCACTGATAGTGATAACTATCATCGCGTCCTTTTCAATAGTGGTCGTGCCTTGCAGGCTCGCGAACTTACACAGATGCAGACTATCATCCAAGAGGAGATTGGAAGATTTGGTCGCAACATCTTCAAAGATGGTGCTTCTGTAAATCCAGGCGGGCCAACAATCAACAATAACTATGAATTCATCAAACTGAATACATCTAGTAATACTCTTCCTACCGACACAACTACACTGGTTGGAACAGAGTTTACTGGACAGACATCTGGTGTCAAAGCAAGAGTTCTTCAGGTTGTTGCGGCAGAAGGTTCTGACCCTGCAACTCTATATGTTCAATATACTGATACATCTTCAGGCACATCAAGTGCGAACCCAATCCGTATGTCTGCGGGTGAGGACATCAACAACGGGTCAGACACACTGTCTGTTCAGTCTGCTGCTCCTGCGGTAGGTCGTGGTTCTAAAGTTTCGAGTGCTGCGGGCGACTTCTTTGTTCGTGGCCACTTTGTGTTTGTCAAACCACAGGAACTCATTCTTTCCAAGTATGATAGAAATCCAAGTAAAGTCATTGGTTTCAAAATCACCGAAGATATCGTTACTGTTGCTGATGATACTGCATTGTATGATAATCAGGGTGCGACACCGAACCTGTCTTCGCCTGGCGCTGACCGTTATCGTATTACACTTACTCTGACAACAGAAGATGCACTTGTTGCTGACGAAAACTTTGTCTACTACTGTAATATTGTTGACGGTCAAATCCTTGACCAAGTATCGGGAACAGAAGATTATAACAAAATCAATGAAGTCCTTGCAGAGAGAACTCGTGAAGAGTCAGGCAACTATATCGTAAGTCCTTTCACTGTAGACTTCACCGACTCAGGAACAAACCTGATTGCATCTGTATCTGATGGTATCGCATATATTAACGGTTACCGTGGTGCATCGGAAGTTCCTACTAAACTGACAATCGCCAAACCAAGAACAACAGAAACATTCACCAACGAAGTTACTGGTATCTCTTATGGTCAGTATTTCATTACAGACAGTGCTACATCTTTGGGTGGATTGAATATAAACACTCAAGAGGTTGTCAATCTTAAAGATGGTGCCGACCACGGTGTTTCTACTTCTACCATCGGGACTGCAAAGGTTCGTTATGTAGAAGAAGATGGTTCACAGCATCGTGTATATCTGTATGATATCAAAATGAATAGTGGTTCAGCACTTCGTCAAGTAAGGTCTGTCGGAACAGATTCAACTGATTGCATCAACCCACTCCTTGAGAATGGACAGGCTGTTATTAAAGAAGGTGACTTAACCAATTTAATTTACCCATTACCAAATGCAAGACCGTCTGACATTACTGATGTTGACTTTGAGGTTCAGAGACAGTTTACTGATACATCAAATGGTTCAGGTAGTGTTACTATTTCTGTTAACGCGGCTGGTGAGAAACTTGTAAATAAAAATCAGTGGATTGTAACAAGAGACGATACTGGCGCGGTTGTTACTGGCGCGACTATCACAATAACAGCGCCGAACTTACTATCAGCCGAAATCACGAATCTTCCTACTAGTCAAGCAGTTACAATCTATGCGAAGGTTAATAAAGCGCAGGCATCTTCTCGTCAGAAAACACTTGTCGAAACGACTTACAATAACACTGGAGTCGAGTCTGATGGTAGTGGTCTCAAGTTTGTTGACCTTCATGCAGCAGATATCTACGATGTAATATCAATCAAACAAACCGACTCTGACGGTGTAGACCTCTCATATTTGTTTACTGTAGATAAAGGTCAACGTCCAGGCTTTTATGGTAATGGTCGATTGGTTCTAGAAACTAACGCTTCTGCACCATCGGGTGCAATTTTCTGTAGGTTCAAACACTTCACCCACGGTGGTGGTGACTTCTTTGATGTCACATCATATACTGGTCAGGTTAACTATGAGAGTATTCCAGAGTTTTCAACTGGGCCTCGTTCCTCACTTAATCTGCGTGATGTAATTGATTTCCGTTCAGTGGTTGATTCCGCCGGAACATTTACTGGAACAGATGCACGAGTAAATGAAGTTCCTACTAATGGTGATATCTTTCAGGGTGATGTAACATATTACCAACCACGCAGAGATAAGATTGTCATTTCAACCGATGGAACAGTAAAAAATATTACTGGTGAAGCAGGGTTTGATGCCCAGTTCCCAGATACACCAGAGAACACTTTAGGTCTCTTCTTGTTGGAACATAATGCATATGGTCTGAGTGACTCAGATGTCAACACAACTCCACTTGAAGCAAAAAGATTTACGATGGCAGACATCAACAATCTAGAGAAACGTGTCGATAAACTAGAAGAAGTGACTTCATTGTCTCTGCTCGAGGTTGACACATCTTCATTGTTGGTTCTCGACTCTGCGGGTAACCCACGCAGTAAATCAGGTTTCTTTGTAGACAACTTTGCTGACCGTTCATTCACAGATACAGAAAACGAAGAACAACGGGCTGCAATTGACCCATCATTAGGTGTTCTGAGTTGTCAAACAGATGACAATAATATCGCTCTTGTTTATGACCATTCAAAATCAAACAACACAATTCTGAAGGGTGACAATGTTTATCTGAATTACACAGAAAGTGTTGCGATTTCTCAGACAACAATCTCTGGTTTTGAAAACGTAAACCCATTCGCAGTTATTACTGGTGAGGGTAGTGTTACACTTTCTCCTGCTTCTGATGAGTGGGTTCAGACCAAATATATTCCTGCAAATGTTATTAACAGAACAGCTGAGGAAGACCTCGGAACTATAAATCAGGGTAGACTGAGAGCAGGCACGGCAAGAAGACGTGGTTTCAATCAATGGAGATGGACTCCGTTCTGGCGCGCCCCTATCTTTGGTTTTGGCATCTTTAGAGGATTTAACCTATTTGGTGGTTGGTCAGGCGTTTCTACATGGAATAGTAATGGTGTTCGTAGAACAGGAACGAGACGTTTAGGTCGAAGAAGCCAACAAACAACCTTTGAACAAAGAGTTGTTGTTGGAACAAGAACTGTTCGTAAGGTAACAGGTGACAGAACTGTCTCTCTGACATTCCTGCCATTCATGCGGTCTCGTAAGATTATGTTCCGTGCAGAAGGTATGCGTCCAAACACTCGTTACTTCCCATTCTTTGATGGAAGAGATGTGAGTGCATATTGTCGCGAGGAAACATTCTCTAGATATGCTTCAGGTAGTAGTCTAGCTTATGGTAACAGATATCGTAATAGTTCTGCACACCCACAAGGTTCAACCGATTTAGAATCTAACAGTGATGGTGTGATTGAAGGTTCGTTCTTCTTACCATCTAAAACTGATTTCAGATTCCGTGGTGGCACAAGAGAGTTTAAACTCTTAGATGTTAGTGTAAACAATGATGCCAATGCACTGTCTAGAGCAGCTGCAAACTACATATCACAAGGAACTTTGGACACAAGACAACAAACAATTACATCTACTCGTATCACTCAGGTTCGTAGAAGGCGTTGGACAGAGGTTACCAGACGTGACCCACTCGCACAGACCTTCCGTGTGACCAAACCATCGGGTATGTTCGTAACCAAAGTCGATGTGTTCTTCAAAGCAAAAGATTCGAAAATACCTGTTGAGATGCAGATTCGTCCTGTTGTAAATGGTCAACCATCCGCAACCGACATCATCTCGAATGCAATCAAGTTCTTGACTCCATCGGAAGTGAGTCTTGCTGGGTCACAGACACAAGCGGCCGCCATTGCTGCACCTACAACCTTTGAGTTTGACGAACCAGTATTCCTCAATCCGAATACAGAATATGCAATCGTTCTACTGGCAGAGTCGAAAGACTATGAAGCATATGTCGCAGAGACCTATGCGTTTGAGTTGGGTTCAACTGAGAAACGTGTGAACCGTCAACCTTCACTGGGTTCATTGTTCAAATCACAAAACGGTTCAACTTGGACACCTGACCAAACAAAAGACCTTGCATTCAAAATCTATCAAGCAGACTTCAATACTGCTGGTGGGTATGCGGTATTTGAAAACGCAGATGTTCCTGATGAAATTCTTGAAGACAATCCTTTCTTCACGGACAGTGGAGATGCGACAGTTACTATGTTGTTCCCGAATCACGGTTACAGTGATACTGATACAATTAATATTACTGGACTGGACTCCGCAACGAGATATAACGGTATTCTTGGTTCATCTATTATGGGTGAAAAACCCGTAGCTGCGGTAGATGGGTTTGGTCTGAGGTTTGAAGCCGACAGTGTATCAACATCTGCCGGTCGTTTCGGCGGTAGCGAAATTGTTGTAGACCAACAACTCAACTTCGATGTTGCGATTCCGAACTTCTCAACTATTCTTCCAGACGATACAACCCTCTCATATGGTGTTAAGTTCACCACAGGTAGTTCTCTGGCAGGGGGAGAAACTCGTTATCAGAAAGACCCAAACTACTCAGGTGATATTCAGATTGGTGACGAAAATCTATTCCCAAGACCTCGATTGATTGCCAAGGCTGCAAACGAATCAGGCGTGACTCAACTCAATGGAGAACGTTCAGTTACCTTCAAGGTAGACTTGGGAACGTCTCGTTCAGATGTGTCACCAATGATTGATGCACAGAGAACATCATTGACAACTACCACAAATCTTATTGACAGACAAGCCTCTAGTTCTGCGACTGGATTCAATGTTCCGTTGTCATATGCTCCTGAGACAGATGCTGTTGGTGGTTCTTCACTATCGAAACACCACACTTCAGTTCAGACTCTTGAGGAAGATGCTGTTGGTCTGAAAGTTATTCTTGCTGCGGTTAGACCAAGTGGTGCAGAACTTGAATTGTATTACAGAGTCGCAAACGATGGTGACAGTATCTTTGATGTGGACTGGACACTTCAACCATCAGAAACAACGATTGCTCCAGACGAAAATAACTTCCGTGAGTATCGTTATCTGATTGGTGGTGACGGTGGTGATGTAAACTCGTTCACCCAATATCAATTGAAACTTGTATTTACGACAAGCAATCAATCTAAACCACCTGTAGTAAAAGACTTGAGAGGCATCGCACTGGCAGTATAATGAAGAAAGAATATATTATAGTTGACGGCAACTCCAGTCTCGCAAGAGACCCAGAAACAGGGGGAATCGTTAATATAAATAAGGAAGAGATATCCAAAGCCCGCGAAGCAAAGAAAAAAAGAAAACAAAAGGATGTGGAGTTCCAAGAATTAAAGAATGAAGTTGGTGAAATAAAAGAACTCCTCACTAAATTAGTAGAGAAACTGTAATGACAAATAAACCGACCCAAACACTGATTACAGATACCTTTAGTCAATTGGTAGATGGTGTCAATACCATCTCTTTAGATTTGGGTGCGACAGGACGATTGAACACAAATGAAGATTCAAGCGCTGTCGCTGCAATCAACGAATTAGAAGTTGCTGTTAGAGGAACTTCTAATAACCTCGTTGCTACTGACCTAGCATCGGGTGGTCTGACTGCGACTGACTTAACGGCTGCTGTAGTAGAACTCGACAGTGACATTGGAGCGCAGCCGCATGCCAACTTGACGACAACGGCAAAAACACTTACGGGTGCTATTGTTGAACATGAGACGGACATTGGTTCTATGTCTCTTTCGACAACAGCAACCGACTTGACTGCCGCAATCAACGAACTTGATACGCTTCAAGGCGACTTAGCAATGGGCACCAGTGCATCTACAGTCACAGGTGCTATCGCTGAACATGATGCAGAACTCGGAACGATTACATCTGTCGCGATGGGAACTATTGCATCTACAGTCAGTGGTGCGATTGCTGAACTTGACAGTGACCGCGATGATTTGATTACTGTTGTTTCTCCAAATACAGCAATAACAACAACAGCCACGACTCTCACAGGTGCTATCAACGAATTACACGACTCTTTGGGTGATGCTACACTTACAACGACAGCGAAACAAGTAAAAGAAGCGATTAACGAACACGAGACAGACATCGGCGACATGAGCTTCACTGGTTTGTCTGCAAATAATATCTCTGCTGCTGTTCGTGAACTAAGAACAGAACTCGGTGACCATTCTACTCTGACAACAACTGTCACTTCAAATGCTATCGGTGCTATCAACGAGATTGATGCACTTCAAGGCGACTCAGCAATGGGCACAAAAGCATCTAC
>Ga0206682_10001890_pt1 | contig 19852 bp, 9 predicted proteins | sample M240m12015metaG_FD_155444 | JGI IMG/M metagenome (GOLD analysis project Ga0206682, IMG submission 155444) | Ammonia-oxidizing marine archaeal communities from Monterey Bay, California, United States - M2 40m 12015 | ecosystem: Environmental > Aquatic > Marine > Intertidal zone | place: USA...
ACGGCTACAATGTCATCCGTCGATGACTGCGTACCATGCGCAGTGGGAACTTATACATCAGATGTGGGCCAAAGTGTATGCCTGTCGTGTCCAGACGGTACGTACAGCGCAACTGCAGGGGCGACCGAGTGCACAAAGTGTCCTGCAGGGTATTCCGGCGTTGGAACGGCAAACGTAATCGTACGAGATAGTTTACAAAATGCATGTCAGCAATGCGCAGTTGGCACATACACCGCCGTCGCTGGCTCGACGCCAACATTAGTTCTCGGTCTGAATCAGTTCTGCACGAAGTGCGAAGCGGGTACGTATCAGGACCAAGAAGGACAAACTTTATGTAAATCATGTCCTGCGGGTAAAGTCACGGCGACCGACGGTGCGGTTGCGGAAGGTGATTGCGTAAATTGCGGTACGGGTAAATATGCACCGCATGCGGGTATGGGTGCGTGCCTCGATTGCCCGCCTGGCCGATACGGTCCAGCCGATCGCACAGACACGTCAGAGTGTACGACATGTCCGCCTGGAAAGTATTCAATAAATTACGCCAGCGTGAGCGAGGATGATTGTGATGTGTGTCCAGCCGGCTTTTATGCAGCAGATGGTGAACCGTGCAAGGAATGTCCCGCGGGGCAGTATCAAGCCGATGCCGGCGAACCCACGTGTGACTTGTGCCCGAAAGGTACATATCTCGCGGACACTGGCGCGACCAGCGTCGATCAATGTCTGCCATGCCCGCTTGGGACCGCTACGAATGATCTCGGTAGCACCGTATGTGTTCCCTGTGCCGCTGGTAGCTACAGTTCAACTGAGGGCCGCGAAACTTGTGAGCAGTGCCCAGCAGGCACGGCTCTTGCGACGACGGGAAGCGTCGCCAAGACCGATTGCGAGGACTGCCCGCTGGGCTCTGTATCGATAAATGAAGGAAGTGCCGCGTGTACGTTGTGTGGGCCAGGGAGTTACTCTGACATAGCGCCGGGGAGCGGTATTCCCGCGGAGAGCTGTAAACTTTGCCCAGCGGGATCGTATTCCGCCGCTGAAGGGGCGACGAGCGTATCGGCGTGCACATTGTGCGCCGTCGGTACGTACAACCCCGCGGATGGTCAAGTCGACTGTCTTCGGTGCCCTGCGGGTACGTACGGGGATGAGGAGGGCTTACTCGAGTGCAAAGCTGCGCCCGCTGGATATTTCCTTCCGGGTGAAGGTGCCACTTCGGCGGTGAATCTACAACCGTGTCCGACGGGTACGTACTCAGACATTGAAGGTTTGGCTGAATGTCTCAACTGCGTCGCGGGCACGTATTCAAACACAACAGCCGCCACAGGATGTATCGATTGCGTCGCGGGAACATATTCCATCGTCGAAGCGAGTCCGACGGTCGAAAATTGTTTGGAGTGTGCGATCGGTCAGTACTCGCTCGACGCATCCGTATCTTGTAGCGACTGTGAACCTGGAACTTACGCGGGCCAAACTGGCATGGCGATCTGCGATGGTTGTCCAGCCGGCACGTACGGCACTGAGCAAGGCGGCACGAGCGTTGCGACGTGCATCGAATGCGCCGCTGGCACGTATTCCGACACGGAAGCATCGCAGCTGTGCGATCCATGTCCCGCGGGCACGTATTCCGACGTCACAGGTTTGTCCACGTGCAAGCCGTGCCGCCCGGGCACATACGGCGCGATTCAAGGGGCGACGACGGGCGACGACACCGTCTGTCGTCCGTGCCCGCTTGGACGCGCCTCGGCCGGCGGCAAAGCTGCATGTGATGCGTGTACGCCCGGCACATACGCCTCCACCCTCGGTCTCGCGAACTGCACGCTGTGTCCGGAGGGTACCTACGGCGTCACCTCGGGCGCGACCGTCGTAACTCTGTGCGAGCGATGTCCGCTGTACCATTTCAACAGCTCCGCCGGTTCGACTTCCGTCGAAGCTTGCGTGTACTATCACTCCGCCGCTCGCACAGGCACATTTCTCATATTTTTCCTCGTCTACGCCGCGTTCGCTGCCTTAGCTTTAGACTTGTAGCGCCGCCTTCGCCCGACGTGCTATCCAAATCTCCAGTTCCACCCACGTCACCCATCGGGAGATCGCAACTCGCGCTCCACACGCCGCCGCGCGTTCCATGTCCTTCGCGTCGCACGTCTCGCGCGCGCGCGCTGACTTCACTCGCGTTCTCATCAAGCCCACGCGCGCGCGCGCGCGCGTCGCGCGCGCCATGTCCAAGCGCGTCGACGTGACTCGCGTCGAAAAACCCGAGAGCGAGTGGAAGCAAGAGCTCGACGCGCAAGCGTTCCAAGTGCTGCGACAAAAAGGCACCGAACCCGCGCGCACTGGAGAGTACGATAAGTTCTACCCGAGCGAAGGACACTTCGTGTGCCGCGGTTGCGGTACGCCGCTGTACAGCGCCAAATCGAAGTTTGACAGCGGGTGCGGCTGGCCGGCGTTTGACAAGTGCTACGCGGGCGCGTTGAAGACGGAGATCGATAACGCGTTCGGGATGCGACGGGTGGAGATCATGTGCGCGGCGTGTGATGGCCATCTCGGGCATGTGTTTGAAAACGAGGGATTCTCGGCGACGATGGAGCGACACTGCGTGAACTCGGTTTCGGTCAAATACGTTCCGGCGAATTTGGACGCCGAGGAAGCCAAGGTAGTGGACGAGAGCGTCGCGTCGGGCGCGCTCGGGTTCGCGCGATCGCCGATCCTCGCGTTGCTCGGGATTTACGTGTTATCAGACTTGCTCGGACGCGTGATGAATTTCTTCGCCTCCAGACAAGGATAGACGCACGCGCTCTCGCCGAGCGCCCGTAGTGAAATCGCCGTCGGCGTTCGACTCGGACACTGACGCCTCGCCGTCCTCGCCGCGCAGGTCGTTTGATCACCGCGCGACTTCCCCATCGCCACCCTCGCGCGCGCGTCGTCGCGCGCGCGCTTAGATTCTTCGTATTTAATATCACTCATACAGCGCAGCCAACACTTGTCGTACCAAAGAAGAAGAAGCGCGCCAACTCAGAGATCACACCTCACACCTAAAATATCTAGTAACCGACCGACCGACCGACCGGTGGCTGCCAACGCTGGCACGCCGGCGCGCGACACAACGCGCCGCGCATCGCCCTCGCGTCGTCGCGAACGGCGCGAACGCGCGCGGTCGAATAACCCGCGAATCGCTCGTCGCGTTGTCGACGCGCGCGCGACCCGTTCGGAGCGCGCGACCCGTCGTCGACGAAAAGCGGATTCATCCAAATCGGGTGTTGTGCGCTTTCTTTGACGCCGTGCGCGCGAGCGAGGCGTGCTCGCGACGTGAGCACGCGCGCGAGGGGGAAACATGATGCGCAAAATGGAATTGCACGGCGCGCGCGCGGTCGGATCGCGCAATAGGACGAAAGCAAACGGAAAGATGGCGCCGGGGACTGTGGGACGCCGGCGAGGTTGGAGCGCCGCGCGACGTTCGCGCGAGGAATCGGCGGAGACGACGTCCAGGGTGCCCATGGATTCCAACGCGATGGACGAGGCGTGGGAGCAGAGCACGATGAGCGAGATTGACGCGATGAGAAAGTTGGAGGTGGCAAGCGACGAGTCGCAGACGCTTGAACGAAGGAACAAGGCGCTGTCGGTGTTGCTCGATCAGGTGATGATGGATAAGAAGCAGCTGGAGAGCGCGTTGACTGCGACAATCGACGGCGTGCGTGATGAAAATGTGGCGCTCCGTATTGAGATTGAACGCGTTAAAGTCAAGGCGATGGAAAGTCTCGAAGGCGCTCGCGCTCAGATGTACGCTCAAGTTGAAGGCGAGATCGAACGTCGAGTACGCAAGGCTTTGGACGCGGAACAGCAGCAGAAAATCACAAGATTTCGGCAAGATGCCGACTCGGCGCAAAAGCTCGCGACGGAACAAGCGGAAGCCGCAGCCAAGCTCATGAAGAAGCTTGAGGCGACGGTGCAAGCAGAGACGAAGGACCAAATTGCGATGTGGGAAGCGTCGCACGAGAGCGCCATGGAGGCGGAGAGTGCGAAGATTACGGCGCTGACGGACAATATTACGGCACTCGAGGAACAAAATGAGGCACTCAGAACTTACATGACCCAGTTTGAGACCACCCGCGACGAGAAGAACACGTTGGAGAATACTCTCACCGCCAAGGAGCAAGAAATCTTCGCGCTGATGGCTACAGTAGAAGACATGACCATTCGGGCGACGGAAGCCATCACGCGCGCTACGCTAGCCGAATCCAAAATCACGCAAACAGAACAAACCATCAGCAAACGCATCGAGAATGCGAAGGAATCGTCCGAGTTGGCCGTCAAAAACGCCAGAATCGCGCAAAAGGCAGCGGAAGAGCGCGCCGAAGAGCAGAAACGTACGAGTGAGCAGCTCATCTCTGCCGCTGTCGTTCGTGCCGAGACCGCAGAGTCTCAGCTCTTCCGCCAGAACGAAATTTTGGAGGAATACGCTACGCTCACCGCCGCCAAGACAAAAGCGACTGAAATCATTGTATCACTTCAGGAGCAAGTTACGGCGCAGAATGAGGAGATAAAACAACTTCGTTCGATTGTATCCGATAATGTGAAATCCGCGTCGAAGTCCAAAGCCGAAGCAGAGAGCTCCGAACACATGGCTGAACGTAAGGTGAAGGAAAGCATTGCCCAAGCGCAAGAAACCCGAACGGTCGGCGAAAAGAAAATAGAGCTCGTCATGGCGGAGACGAGCAGCAAAGTTGACGACCTGAACAAAGTCTTGAACGCGAAAAACTTAGAAATCGAGGCCCTCAAGAAGGAAATTGCGCATTTGTCGTCCTTTGATACGCGAGAGCATGATAGATTCGCGCGGGAAGTCGCCGTGCAAGCTGAACTCGCCAAGAGCTGGAAAAATCGCGCAGAGTTCATCGCCAAAGGTCTCGAGCGCGACGACGACGCCCTACCGCCCAGGGACCGTAATAGTCGTCTGAAAACTCAGTTTTCAGGGCCTGAGTTGCGCGCCTTCATCGCGAGAGGTTGGAAGCTGCCCGACTCGCGCATCAAGACTTCGGAACATGGTCAGTTTGTCGCTGAATTAGAAGTAAGCAACCCGCGAGAGCAACGCGTAGCGCCAAACAAGAACTCTTTCGGGCCGATCGGTTGGTCAGCTCGCGCATCGCGAAAAGTTGATTGACAAACTGCAAGCACGATGGCGCATCCTGTGTAATATTAGCTCGGATACGTCTTCATATTTGTTCGTTCTGCACTTACAACTCGTAGCTGCCGATGAGCTATAAATAAACGACGATCAAGCGAACTTCGAGAAATACTCTTTAGTTTGCGCGTACACATCTTCGGGCGATTGGTCGCTGTTGACGCTGCAAACCTTGTTCAAGCTGTCGTAGTAGTTGATCACCGGCATGGAACTCTCGCGAAACGTCTTGAAACGCTTCTTGATGGTATCAATGTTGTCGTCCGTTCGACCCTCGTTACGGCCGAGTAAACGCTCTGTCATGACTTCCTCTGGGCAGTCGAAAAATAGAACAAAATCGCAATCGAAGCCCGCGGTCGTTTCCCACGCATCGCGATTTTCCTTGTTTCGCGGGAACCCATCGATTAAAAATCGATCCTTTCCGCTAGCGCGCATCGCTTCCAAGAGCAAATTGACCGTCACCTCGCTCGGCACGATCTGACCTTGTTTTATCATCTCTGCCACCATATTTCCATCTTTGCTCCCGCTTTTCATGTGCGCGCGGAGCAAGTCTCCTGCGGACAAGTGCACGAAGGCGTAGTCGCGAACGATGTTCGCGCACTGCGTTCCCTTCCCCGCGCCCGGACCGCCGAGCACGAAAACCACCGTCGGCGTCCCCGTCGGCTTCGCTTCCTTCACATTCGCATCACCGTCCTCACCGCTCGCGACTTTAGTCTCACTCGCGCCCATGCACGCCGCAGACGTCGCCGACGCCGCGAACGCCGCCGCGCTCGCGAACGTCGTCGTCGCCGCCAGCCTCGCTGTTCGCGGCATCATCACCCACGCCCGCCCCGATGACCCCATCGGCGCATCGATCGATACCATCGCGCTCGTCGCGCTCTCCTGCGTCCACGCATCGCGCATCGCGCGCCGTCAGCGTCGTCAGTCGTCGTCGATCGAACGTCCGCGCGTCCCCGTGTCTTTCAATCATTCCCCTTCACGCATTCGCGTGCGTCGCGTTCGCGCGCGTTCGACGCTTCAACGCGCGCACCGCGATCGCTTTCGCGCGTTGGCGCGCCCGCGCGAGCTCTCGAGCCGCGGTCGTTGCGCATCGTCGGAACATCTTTCGCGTTCGCGCGTCGCTGTGTTCGGTACACACCGACGCGCGACCGCGACGATGACGCCCTGCGCGCGCGCGGCGTCGCACGGCGCGGCGTCGTCGTCGACGTCGACGACGCCGACGGCGCGCGGTGCGGGCGCGACGGCGCGCGCGCGGCGACGCGCGGGCGCGACGCGTCGGTCGACGTCGACGTCGGTGCGGCGGACAGCCAAGACGGACGACGACGACGGCGCGCGCGCCGGTGAGGCGATGAACGATTGGATGGCCCCGATCGAGGGCTTCGTTCGGCGCGCGTCGTCGCTGGTGACGGTGTACCAAGCGCCGGCGCCACCGAGCGTCGCGCCTGGGTCGAAGATGGACGCGCTCGAAGCCGTCGTGCGTTGGCACCTCGGCGGCGAGACGTCGACGACGCTGGTCGTAAAAGAGGTGACGGATGTCATCGTGAATGAGGTGACGAGCTTTCCGGCGAATAAGCTCGTGGTCGGCGAAACGCCGAGCGTGGCGATGCACGTGCCGGTGCCGTCGTTGCGGGCGGCGACGACGTTTCCAACCTCGACCAAGGCGTTGGCGGCGGGACGGAGCGTGGAGAATCCTGGGAACGCGACGGCTGAGATGCCGGTGATGTTGCCGACTTGGGACCATTGGACGCAACCGACGACGGCTTTGACGCTTCGGACGGTGCTAATGGTGACAAGTGCGTTGGCGGCGGCGGGTGGAATGCGTGTGGGGAGCGGCTCGGCAGACGAACAAGCAGCGCTAAAGAGTAAGATTTACGTCTTGTTACCACAGTGTGCGACGATGGGAGATTTACGAACGGTGTTCGCTCGGCTCTGGCCCGATAATCCGTACGAGCTCGTCACGTACTCGCGAGAGGGGATTTGGGAAAACGAAACGAGCGAGCTATATGCAAAACGGCGAAAAGGGCACAAGAAGCTCGTCATGTTGTTGAATATTTCCGCCCCTGGGGACGAAGATGCGGCTGAATCCGACGGCGAAGCCATGGTCAACACTGTTGAACTGTTGCTCGAAAAAGAAGTCCCATTTGTGCAGCTCACGTTGTGGTTGGACAACTCACTTGCGGTGTCCGTGAAGACGGGCAAGGCGCGTAATGTGGAGAAGGAACGGCTCAAGACCCTCATGGAGGGTCGCACGAAGATTCTCCTCGGTCGATCGGTGAAACGCGTGCAGGCTAGAAAAAGTGTACTCCGGGCGTTTGAAGCGGCGCAAACCGACCCCCAAGGTCGTGCTCTTATCGTTCTCGAGGAAGCGCTCAAAGAAGCACGCGCGCTCGGCGCCATGCAGGATGAAGGCGAAAAGTTAATGAGAGACATTCGTAGTAAGGCGAGCGCGGCCGAAGAGTTGGCGCTCGCGAATGCCTTACGAGCAGCGTGTTTGCAGGTTCCTATGGATGTTCAGGCTTTGCAAGCGACTTACGCACGGGCTGAACAGTTCTTAGGTAACGCGACAGACGTCGCAGAGGACGTGCAATCGAGCCTGGATGAGTTCGACGACGTTGACGAAGCGGCGGCGTCTATGTCCTACGACCCCGATCCGTTTGCCGCTGTCATAGACTCCATCGCTGATGAAGGCGGTAGCAAGAAGAAGAAAAGCGCGCGAAGCGCTTTGACAGCGGCGGTCATTGGAGCCGAACGCGCTTTGCGCGCCGACGCGCTTGAATCGGATTTACGCGCTGCTCTAGCGGATGAGACGAGTAGGAGCGTGGAATCTGTGCCTAGGTTGGAGAATTTATTGCTACAGGCGGCTAAGCTTGCATCGAACGGTCCGCCACTGACGCAAGAAGGCGCCGCAAAGCTGAACACTCTCGTGAGTCGAGTGCAGAGTCGAGCAACCGCGCTACAAGACATGGAGGGTGCTCGCGCGGCGCTTCTCGAAGCGATGAGGCCGTCGGCAAATGGAATCGATCAAGCCGTCGGTGGGATCACGTCCGAAGATGTCAAAGTGCTAGAATCAGCCCTATCTAGGGCGCGTTCTTCTGCTTGGCCGTGGCAATTGGATGAATTGATTGAAAAAGCTGAACGAGTCCTCGTGAGGTGGCGACGTCTTGAACGTTTGGAGACGGCTATTTTGAGTAGAAGTCGAACTGAACTTCGGTTAGCGCTCGAAGAGTCACAACGCGACCCAGAGTCGACGGACGTTGATATGCGTCGAGCAAAAGCTGTGCTGAGCGAGTTAGAAGCCGAATCTGCGCTCGAAGGTGGTGACCAGCGTTTGCGCGCGTATTTCGCGGCGAGCAAAGTCGCGTGGGCCACCGGCACGGTCACTCCTGAAAGCGCACAAATGCTACTCACGCTGAGAGAAAGCTTGGATATTACGCAAGCCGAACATGAACAGATTCAACGCATGGCGAATGCGGCAAGTGGGTTGGTGAAGCCATCAAAGTCTTCGACTCCAAAGATGTCTGGAATGAGCTCAAAAAAGCCTGTACGGTTCGCAGGCCGAGACAACGGCGTGCGTGGTCCGTTGTTCGAATCTGCTGAAACCGAACTTATGGCAAGCAGTGACAGTGAAGACTTCGAAGACGTTAAACTCGCGTGGGCGAACGCGGTGCCGGACGAAGATGGTGTCGGGGAAATGACGGATGATACGTCGGACGGCACGAGTGGCTGGCGTCGCGTCGGCGAAAGCATCATTTATAACGAGGAAGAAGTCATCGGTGTCGGCAGCGCGGGTACTTACGTTTTTCGAGGATACGTTAGACACACTTCGCGTGCAAGGCACGCCGTTGCAGTCAAAAGAATCGCGCGCCCGCCTGGCGAGAAGGGTCGTGATCTCGTGCAACTCGTCGAACGCGAAGTCGAGTTGATGACGGCACTCAATCAGTCACCATTGGTTCCGTTCTTCCACTGCTGGGGTATCACGAGTTCTAACGTCTTCATCGCACAAGAGCTCTGTCCAGAGTCGCTTCGCGAGCACATCGCGCGCCAGCCGAATCTCTTGGCGGCGAAACGAATCAAGTTGCTGAAAGGCGTCGCCGAAGGCATCGCATGGCTTCACGACGACGGCAAGACGCAAGGGTGCATCACACATAACGATTTGAAGCCAGAAAACTTGCTTGTGACTTCAAATGGCAAGGTAAAAATCGCCGACGTCGGTCTCGGCGTGCGACTTCGCAAAGAAGAGGGCGACTCTGATCAATACTCGTTGGGTACGTTCAGCAAGTACGGCATCTCCATCGTCTTGGCCGGGCGTGCGCCCGAAATCTTGGCTCGAAAGCCCTTGACACCCGCGGCGGATATTTGGGCGATGGGTGTCGTGTTCTTTTACGTCCTCACCGGGTTCAACTCTCCATTTGGTGAAGACCCGAATGTGAAGCCGAGCGACGACGAGATTCTCAACGGTCGTTACAACTTACAACGACTCATGAATGCAAACGACATGCCGCCCAGACGCGCGATTGAGGCGCGCCATTTGCTTTCGGCGATGTTATCGCCCAACCCGGCGATGCGGCCGACGGCAGAAGGAGTACTGAATCATCCACTGCTGTGGGACGACGACACCGTCCTTGAAAACTTGAGCGACCTGCACGCGGGATCCGCCAAGCTACAAACCAGCCTGACGAGCGTGCTTCAGAGTGTCAACACAAAAGCGCTCTTGGGCGGTGACAGCGAACGAGGCGCACTTCTCGCCGCGGTATCCATGGACCTCCAAGATTGGCAACGTCAAATCGAACCAGCCCTCTTGTCGCGCGTGGTAAACTTTGCGCAGCGAAACGGCGACGGCGTCCCGCACTCGTCGGACGCCAACAACCACAAGCAAAAACCGCCGCGAGGTCAATCTTCGGAGCAAAGCACCAAGCCCTACCGCGCTGGCTTCGCTGATCTCTTAAGATTCTGCCGAAACGTCCACGAGCACCCGCCCGAGACCAACAAGGAGCTCGCCCCGCTTCTTCGCAAGCTCGCCGACGCCGACGCCCTGCCTTTCGGCGTCGATCTCGACGCCTCCGCGCGTTCCTACACTCGCGATCAACGTCGCGCGATTTTTGCCGCGTACGTCACGCTCACCTTCCCCGGCCTTCCCCTCGCCGTGCACGAGTGCGCCGCCGCCGTCGCGCACCCGTCGTCGCCCTCGCGTCCGAATCAGGCCGCGTCCAAAACTCAAAATTCTTTTCCTTCTTAGCCAATTTCGAATTTTTATACGCAAATATCCACGAATCGTGACTCAACCTACAGTCCCTCGTGTCGTGTCGACCCCGAAAGGTCCGATCGCGTCCGATCGCGCGCGCGTGTCGGCATTTCGACGCCCGTCGTCCGAGCGTTCGTCGACGAAACATGCAGCAGGTGCGAGAGCGACGACGCGAGACTCGACGCGACGCGCGGTCGACGACGATGCGAACGCGCGATGACGACGCGAACGCGATGCGACTGCTCGCCGGTCGATGAGGGAGGGTAATTGTTGGCGAACCCATCGGAGGCGTGCGCGATGACTGACGGACGCTGGTGCGCGCGAAAATAGTCGATGTTGAGCCAAAAAGTGAACCTGGCGCCGAAGGCGCGCGCGCTGCGCGGTGAGGCGAAGAAGGCGCGCGTCGTGCGAGGATCGCGGGTGAATGCGATGTTGTCCATGAGCTCGGGGCCGGCGACGACGGAAGGTTTCGGGTCTGGATGCTTCAAGGGTGCGGTCGCGGACAAGTACTTGAGTAAATACGGCGAATCTGCGACGTTGCTCGCGAACGGGAACTGGACCAAGGATATGGCGAAGGCGGATATCGTCGCCAAGGCGGTGCTCGACTGGGCCGTGGACAACGGCGCCTCGGTGTACTGCCACTGGTTCCAACCGATGGGCTCCTCGGGTGTGCGTCACGGTAACTCTGGTCAAGTGCACCAGTCTATGTTTGATTTCGCGGCGGATGGTACCCCGTTCTACTCCTTCACGGGCGAACAGCTCCTCCAAGGGGAGACGGATGGTTCCTCTTACCCGAACGGCGGCATGCGCGCGACGCACACCGCCGGCGGTTACCTTTCCATCGACCCGTCTTCGCCGATCTTCTTGCGCGAAGACACCGTGTTCATCCCGGCCGGTTTCGTTTCTTACAACGGCGATGCCCTCGACGAGAAGACGCCGCTTCACCGCGCCACTACCGCTTTGGACAAGCAAACGAAGCGCATGCTCAAGGCGATGGGCTACGACGTCGGCTCCGCCTCCGTCTACGCCAACATTGGTTTGGAGCAAGAAATCTTCTTGGTGCCGCGCCATGCGTACTACCGCCGCCCGGATCTTCAATTCACTGGCCGTACCATTACCGGTAAGTTCCCGGCTCGTGGCCAAGAGATGAGCGACCACTACATGGCTCCGATCTCCCGCGCCACCGCCGCGTTCGAGTGCATGCGTCAAATCCAACAAGAGTGCTTCAAGATGGGTATCCCGTTGAAGACTCGACACCGTGAAGTTGCGCCGAACCAATACGAGTTCGCCCCGATGTTCGGCAACGCGATCTCGCAAGTTGACCAAAACTTGATGATCATGCAAATCATCGAAGAAGTCGCCTCCGAGCACGGCCTCGCGGCGCTTCTCCAAGAAAAACCGTTCGACGGCATCAACGGTTCCGGTAAGCACAACAACTGGTCTATCGGTACCTCCGATGGGCTTAACTTGATGAACCCGAAGCAAGTTAACGCGAAGACTGGCAACGCTGAGATCTTCCCGTTGGTCATGGCCGCTATGGTTTCCGCCATCGACAAGCACGGTGACTTGATGCGCCTCGCCATCGCGTCCCCGGGCAACGACTTCCGTCTCGGCGCCATGGAAGCGCCGCCGGCTGTTATGTCCACGTACCTCGGCCCGTCCATCACGGAGTTCATGAACAACGTGAAGAATGGTACCCTTGGTACGTACACGCCGCAAAAGAAGCCGCTCAACTTCGGCACCGACAGCATCCCGTCGATCGAAGTGCCGGCCGAAGATCGTAACCGTACCTCTCCGTTCCCGTACGGTGGTAACCGTTTCGAGTTCCGCGCCGCCGGCTCTTCCCAAAACGTTGCCATGGTCAACACGGTGTTGAACACCATCGCCGCCGAAGCGTTTGGTATCGTTGCTGACCGCCTCGAAAAGGGCGACAAGGCGCTCTCCATCGCACAAGACTTGTTGACCAAGCACGACAAGTGCGTTTTCAACGGTAACGGTTACGATCCGGAATGGCCGGATGAGGCCGTTAAGCGCGGTGTGTGGCGCATCGATGCTGGTTGCGACGCCATTAACGAGCTCGACAGCGCCAAGAACGTCGACCTCTTTGAGAAGATGGGTATCTTCTCCGCCAGAGAATGCGAAGCTCGCAAGTCCGTGCTCCTCGGCCACTACATCGGTAGCGTCGAGATGGAAGCTTTGACGATGATCGACATGATCAACCAACACGTGATCCCCTCCGTCAAGCGTGCCGACCTGGGTAACCCGGGCAAGCTCAACGACGCCGTCAAGACGCTCAAGGGCGCCATCGCGTCCATCCACGCCGCTGCGGAGTCTGACGAACACAAGGCTGCTCAAATCGCTCGCAAGATGCGCCTCGAAACCATGGTTTCCATCCGTGATGTCATCGATGAATTCGAAGGCCGATGCCCGCCGGAAGATTGGACTCTCGCGACGTACCAAGAGCTTCTCTTCCTCGACACTCACCCGGAGTCTGATTACGTGTAGTCCTACACTGTAGTCCTGCACAACGTACTATGGTAATACCGTGTGCGCCGCTCATTAAATAAGTCTCGACCATAGCATATGCCGTGGCTTGCGATGCATAGTTCTTTCACCACAAGTTTGTTTTTAATATTAACATTGGACGCTAATTCAATCCTAAGACTTCCTCTCCACGCGATCCCAGCGACTCGCCTTCACCTCGCAAGCCGTCGTCTCACACAAATGTCGGATTGCGACCCATCGCTTCCGGGCCTTCGGGCCGCTGCCGTCTACCTCTTGCACTGGCGATCTCTGACTCGTCGCAGGCAAACTTGGAATTTTTCCAGCACCAGGGAGCTGCTTTGCCGTTTTTGTTAGAAATGAACGCTCCACTCGTTCGTACGTCTGACGTTCTTCACCGGCTAATCCACGTTTAAAGAATTCAAGACCACTCACAACTTCGAGATCAGTCAAAGGAACGACGAAACGTCGCAAAGGAAAGTTGTTTGGTATCGGCGCGTTCGGAAGAACGAACGCCGCACATGATACGGTATCGTCCTTTCCTTCCACCAAGATGACTTTGAAGAAGTGCGTCGGTACCGCCATCATCGCTGGCGGCTCGCCAAGCATTGGATATCGCATCTCCCACTCCGTGGGCCTAGGTAGACTCCCACCCTCTACTCTCTCTATCGCACCGTCGTCTGTGGCGCCTCGATCGCGACGGCTCGGCAAGAAGAGCGGCCCCGTGGCTACGTAAGCGGCTTTCGACGACGATTCGCTCGCCGCGTCTCGCACAAATTGCTCGAACTTTGCCCAAAAATCCCTATTGAATCCTGGACCGATTTGCGGCGAAATGTTTGATAGCGCAAACGTCGCGTCCATTTCTTCCTGACTTCCCTTTTGATCCGCCGCCGCGACCAAATGTCCCCTATCGTATCCGCTTCCGCGAAACGCGTCGAGTCTAGAGCGATGCTTCCAGGACACCTCCTCGTCCTCGTAAAAGTCCGATTTCTTCCGCGTTCCCGGTCCGGCGAGCGTGTCGGGGGTTATCTTCTCCATCACCCACCGCGGATTGCGCGTGCGCCCGTCGAAGGCGTGGGCGTATGATTTTTTAGAGTGCACCGTCGCGCTCGAGTCCAACGGCCAACCGTGTTTCAGTGCGGCGTGCTCGACGCTGTCGTCCTCGACGACGGTCGCGCGCTCGGCGACGACGTCGCTTTGCGCGTCATCTTCCTTGACGAGCGTGCGGCGGGCGTAGGTATACGCCGCGGAAGCGCCGGCGGTGACGCCAAGGAAAAAGCCGATGCCGAGGCGGGACGCGCCTGACGCGCCTGACGCGCCGGGACGGTTCGGTGCGGAGGCGAATGAGCGCGAAATGACGCCGCATCGCGGCGGGATGCCTCTGGAGACCCCGCGCGGGGGCAGGCGCCGCATCGCGGGGTCGGGCTTAGTCGACTACTGGTGCGTGGGATAACAACTTGCGAAAATTTATAGAGTCGCGGCGGCGGCGGCGGCTTCCGCGGCAGCCCTGGCCTTCTCCTTCTTCGCCTTGTCGAGCTCTGCTTTTTCGTCTTCGATGTTCTTCACGAGCGCATCGATTGTCTCCGCGGAGAGCATCTCTAACCCACTGGTCGGCGAGCGAATCACGCCGATTTCTATGTTCTTCGACCCGGGCTCGACGACTTCCAGGAGCGCCTTGAGCGTAAACTTGATCGCTTCTTCCCCACTAAAATCTTCATAATGTTTCTCTAACCACTCTCGAACCGACTTTGAGTTACGTCCAGTCGCGTTTGCCTTCCACTGACTGTACGTGCCGCTTGGATCGGTGTGAAACAACTGCGGCTTCCCCTCGGGCGAGAACCCGGCGATGAGCGTGCTCAGCCCAAACGGGCGCACCCCTCCGCTCTGCGTGTACTTCTGCTGCACCCCGCCTATGTATCGCGTGATGTATTCCACCGACGCTTCATCTTCTAGCGTTAAACGGTGACTCTGGCACTCCGTCCGCGCCCGATTGATCAATATCCGCGCGTCCGCCGTGAGCCCCGCGAACGCCACCGCGATGTGATCGTCCAGCAATTGAATCTTTCGAATCGTTCGCGCGTCTTGCAGTTTCGGCACCGCCTTGCGTTCGACGCCAAGGACGACGATATCGCTCCCGCGCACGCCGACGGTCAGCGTGCCCTTTCGCACGGCTTCCATGGCGTATTCAACCTGAAACGTTCGAGATCCATGTCGTTATTAGTCGTCGATTCGCGCGCGGTTTCGCGCCGTTACGCGCGAGGAGAGGGCGAACGGCGCACCTGGAACAAGTGCCCGTCGGGGGAGAAGACCGTGATGGCGCTGTCGTACGGCATGGCGTCGAGAGGAGACGGCACGCGCGACGAAGTCTGCGGTGTCGTTGACCGCGGCGAGCCAGAGAGAGACGGCGCGAGGAGACGGGACGCTGGGAGCAAGCGGCGTCGAAGGCGACACGTGGATTACAACACAAATACAAACAAACGCAGCAATACTGGCGATGAGGGAATCACGCGCCGAAGGTTCGAGGAATCGGCGGTCGCACGCCGACGCCGGGCGGGCTGACGTTGCGTTCCTCAGCGTTGACGCTCTTGGAGCGATTGTTGTGCTCGGCTAAGTCACCAACGCGGATGATGACGCGTCTGTGCATGTGCGAGTCTTGTGCGGATGGTCGGAAGACGGTAAACTCGTACGAGTCACCCGGGGGAGTGACTTTTACGCGATCGAGAATTTGCGCGCCGTTCATCACGACGCCGTTGACGGCGGTGATGACATCGCCGACAGCCAGTCCCGCGAGAGCAGCGGGTGACTTTTCGATCACGTCTACTATCACAGTTCCCACCGGAAGTTCCAGCGCGCGGTCACCAAACGCTGAGTTCGCTGTGAAGTTATCTACCATGCGTATACCAATGAACGGATGCGGCACCTTTTCGCCGTTGGCGAGTAGACTCGCAACGCGCTTCACGGTGTTGATCGGGATCGCGAATCCGATGCCTTCCGCGTCGGCGCGGATGGCAGTGTTCAACGCGACGACCTCACTGAATTCATTCACCAGTGGCCCGCCGGAATTCCCCGGATTGATGGCGCAATCCGTCTGCACGAAATCGACCCGCCTGTCCGTAATCCCGAGCTCCGCCGAAGTCCTGTGCACGTTACTGATGATCCCCAAAGTCACGCTGTTATCCAAACCCAAAGGGTTCCCGAGCGCGATGGCGTAATCCCCAACCTCGACGCTGTCGCTATTCCCTAAAGTCGCCACCGGCAGCGCGTGCCCCGCTCGCGGCTTGAGCTTAATCAGCGCGATATCCGTCAACGAATCCACCCCTTTCACTTCCCCGTCGTACACGTTCCCATCGATGAACGTCACCTTAACCTTTTCCTCCCGCTTCACCACGTGACTGTTCGTCACCACGTACCCTTCCTCGGCATCGATCACCAATCCGCAGCCGGTGCCGCGAATCACGCCGCTTCGCCCGCTCGTCGGCTTCCCGCCCACCCGTCCTTCGCTCACCGATCCACTCACCGTCATCGCCTTCCTCAGCGACGCTTGATCGCTGTCTATGCGCACGACCGCGGGTCCGATGGTGTCCGCCGCATCCCGCACGAACGAATTCCGCTTCGCCGGTCGTCGTCCGCCGCGTCCGCCGCGCTCGCCGACGACGAATCGCTCGAACGACGCGCTCGCGCTCGCGGGATGGTGCTTACGCGCGTGCGCGCGCGCCGGCGCGTGCGCGCCGACGCCGACGATCGCGGCCGCGACCGCGAGCGCCACCGCGCGCGCGCGCGTCGCGCGCGTCGTCGTCGACGCGTCGTCCGCATTCGCTCGACGCGTCGACGACGTTCGCGAGTCTTCCGCCTCGCCGCGCGCCGCGCGCGCCGCCGCGCGCGGCCTCGACGCGCGCGCGCGCGGTTCGCGTCGACGCGCGTCGACGCGCGCGCACGGCGCGCGCGCGACCGCGAGCGACGACGACATTCGTCGACGCGCGCGAATTAGTGACGATGCCGCGACGTCGCGCGCGCCTTCTCGCGCTCGCCGCGCTCGCGCTCGCGATGCGCGTCGCGGGCGTCGCGGGCGTGCGCGTGCGTCCGTCGAGCGCGATGGGCGCGCGGCGCGGGCGCGCGGCGCGGCTCGCGCCGAAGCACGACGGTTGGGGCGCGCGCGCGGGACACGGCGCGACGACGAACGACGAACGCGCGCGGACGCTGATGCGAGAGCGAGCGAACGCGGCGGCGGACGCCGCGCGCGCGGAGGCGCTGCGCGCGCGACGGCTCGAGATGGATCGCGAGAGCGAGGGCGAGGGCGAGGGCGAGGGCGGGACGGCGAGACGACGCTCGAGACGGTTGACGCAGACGGCGAGCGAGTCGACGTACGTCGAAGTAGGCGATGACGACGCGAGCGAAGGAGAGAATTCGACGTTTGAGGTTTGGACGTCGTTAGAGAGCGCGCCGGCGAGCGCGGTGTGCGATGGGTGTAAGTTGACGGTTCGCGGCGTGCACGCGGATGCGATGACGTCGGCTAGGACGACGCCGCAGTCATCCTGGAAGGCGTTGGACGAGAGTTTAAGGGAGGATATCGTGCGGTTGGTGTGGCGTGAGACGACGTGCGCGCGCTTTTTGAACGTGACGGCGCTAAGGCGCGAAAAAACGAGTCATAGATTGGTCGACGTTCGCGCCGATACGCGCGATTCGGAAATTACAAATCCGGGAGAGGCGAGATTGAAACCCGAAGACAATGTAGACGCATTCGCAATACGTGTCTTGTCGAACATATGCACGCTGTTGAGAGAAGACGCGCAAGCGAACGATTGGTTGACGAGCGCGCTCGCGGCGATCGACGACGTGAGGCCGATGACGGATGCGCAAGCTCGACGCGTGTGCGATAAAATTACCGACGACGTCGAATGCGCGGCGGCGCATGACGAGTTGTAGCACTAGATGTAGTTAGCTATTTAAATTCTACTGCGCAATCAGCGCTACTGCGCAATCAGCGCGAGCGCTTTCGCCCGCCAGACTTCTTTTTGAAGTTGCCCTTCTTGAATTTATTGTTCACGCGCAAATCCGGACCGGTTTCGCGTTTATCGTTGCGCTTACGCTTCTTCTTCGAACCGAACTCGGCAACTTCCACGTCCAAGTGATAATTCAAAGCATTCCTCGCGTGCTCGGAGTCCGGTTCGACGACTCTGGCCGCACCACGCCTCGATTTACCGCCACGCAAGTACCCGGGTAAATGGCTCAAGTGCTTCGCGTCTGGGTGTTTCGCTAAACTCGTGTCGTGCTTCAGCAAAGCTAAATCTTCCGCGTTATCCTCAAAGTGCGCCGCCAAGCGCTCCGAGTTCAATAGTTCTTGCCTCAACTCTCGAACCCGCGCTTCTTTCACCGCAGTCTTGCCAACGGCGCGCGCGGCGTCCTCTGCGCGGTATCGCAGCGCGTCGACGGCTTCCTTGGGAAGACGATCGAAAGGCTGCATGACTTGTGTCGCCGCGACCGCATCACCGACCGCGCTCGCGAGCTTGCTTTGAATCGCCGCAAAAGACTGCTCTTCCGACGGCGCCACGAGCGTGATAGCTGTTCCAGAGTTCCCAGCGCGTCCGGTACGTCCTACTCTGTGCACGTACGCCGCCGCCGTCGTCGGCACTTCAAAGTTTATCACCGTGTTCACGGCTTGGAAGTCGATACCGCGCACGACGCCGAACTCCTTATCGCGCCTGTCCCGTTTCTTCTTCTTGCTCTCGCGCGTGGGCGCCTTGTCTTCCTGTTCTTCTACTGCGTCCGCCTCCTCCGTCGGCTCGGCCATGTTCGCGTCGTCGGCGGCGGCGACCATGAAATCGTACACCCCGCGATTAAACTCCTGCAATATGTGCGTTCTCGAGTTCGCGGGAAGCTCACCGTGAAGTGCGCACGTGGGAACACCGAACTTGTGCAAGAAGAGTCGCAATCTAACGGCGGCGTCTGCGCTCGACACGAAGACGAGCGCCTTCTTCTTGCACAAACCCAATCGAAGCAACGCCATGACGTACAGCAGACGATCGTGCGCCTTGGGAATGTGCAGGGAGTAGTGCTTGATATCCGGCCCCGGTTTCGTGCCCTCGCCCGCTTTCGCCTCGCCCTTCTCGGCGTCGACGTCCTCTTCGTCGTCGACGTCGATCGTCGTCGGCTTGTGCGCGATGACGTCTCGCAACTCTTCAATCTCCTTACTCATCGTCGCGCTCAGCATCATCACCTGCGTCCCGCGCTTCACCGCTTTCATCACGCACTTAATGTCGTCCACGTACCCGAACGACAGCAACAAATCCGCCTCGTCCAGCACCACCATCTCCAACCCGTCGCCGAGCGCGCCCGGCGGAAAGTACCCGCCTCGCGCGCACTCCGCCACCCTCGTCGGCGTCGCCACCAGCACGTCCGGCGGCGATCCCGCGGTTTCTCTCAGCACATTCGTCCCCGCGCTCGCCACCGGCAGCTCTCCCGCGCGCATTCCCGGCGCGCACGTCCGCATCGCCGCCGCGCACGCGCGTCGCGTCTGATGCGCCAGCTCCCGCGTCGGCGTCAGCACGATCCCCCTCGGCCCGCTCGCCGTCGCGCTCGCGCGCGCGCACATCTTATCCAGCATCGGCACCAAGTACGCCATCGTCTTCCCGCTCCCCGTCGGCGCGCGCGCGCACACGTCGCGCCCTCGCAGCGCCACCGGGACGACCGCGCGCTGCGTCGCCGTCGGCGCGTCCAATCTTCGCGCCACCATCGCGCGCGCGACGGCGTCCCGCACGCCGAGCGCGCGCCACGGCGCGAGGGCGTCTTCATCGCCGTCGCGTCGTCCCGCGTCGTCGCCTTCGTCGTCGCGCATCGCGCGCCGCGCGCCGAGATGGCGCCGCCGCCGCCGCCGCGCGCGCGATGGTGGCGCGGTCCGTGTTAAGTCCACGAGTCTACGAGTCCCGACTTTACGAGTCACGAACGCT
>Ga0206682_10001894_pt1 | contig 19802 bp, 13 predicted proteins | sample M240m12015metaG_FD_155444 | JGI IMG/M metagenome (GOLD analysis project Ga0206682, IMG submission 155444) | Ammonia-oxidizing marine archaeal communities from Monterey Bay, California, United States - M2 40m 12015 | ecosystem: Environmental > Aquatic > Marine > Intertidal zone | place: USA...
TAGGCTGTGATAGTATAGTAACGATGGATATGACGATCAACTATTCTATTCAAACGAACGACAGCTTAGTAGCATGTGATAGTGCAATATGGAATGGAATAAGCTATACAACATCTGGAATATATACCCAATTTCTCCAAACTATCGATGGCTGTGACAGTATAGTATCAAATGAAATAACAATAAATAACAGTACAACTACTTTTGATGTTCAATCTTCTTGCGATGAGTATCTATGGAATGGAAATACTTACAATTCTTCAGGAACTTATATAGATACACTTTCTACAATTGCTGGTTGTGATAGTATTGTGTATTTAAACTTAAATATTTACAATACATCCCCTGTTTCAGCAGGACCTGATACTTCAATCTGCTTTGGAGAGTCTATCACTCTAAATGCAATTGGTAATGGAACCCTTAGCTGGAATAACGGAGTTACTAATGGTCAATCTTTTGTTGTCGATTCTACAAGACTTTATGTTGCTCAATTGATTAACTCTTATGGATGTATTACCAACGATTCTATATCCATAACAGTGTTAAACTTACCAAATGTAGATGCAGGATCAAATCAAGTAATATGTCAAGAGGATTCAGTGCAACTAATTGCATCAGGTGCCAATACCTACAGTTGGACGAACTCTATCATCTCAGTTTATGATAGTATTTATGTTGCTCCAATTGCAACTTCTACGTTTTATTTATCAGGTGAGGATACCAACGGATGTATTAACAGCGATTCTATGATAATTTCTGTAAATAATCTTCCTAACATTTCCATAGATAACATATCACCAATTTGTTATGGAGATAGTATTGCCCTAAATGCAACTGGTGGTGTATTTTATTCATGGTCTGGTGGTATTAACAATAATTCTTCTTTTGTTCCGGATTCTTCTCAGACATTCATTGTTAATGGAACAGATATCAACGGTTGTGAAAATACAGATTCTATTCTGGTACAGGTAAATAGTTTACCAACAGTATTTGCTGGTAACGATACCACTATTTGTTATTTAGATACTATTACCCTAAATGCAATTGGTAACTCTAGCTCTTATTCTTGGAATAATGGTATAATTAACGGAGTATTGTTTACACCAGATTCATCTCAAGAATATATTGTTTCTACAATAGATTCTAATTCTTGCTTTAAAGCGGACACCGTTAATGTTCAAGTGATTGTTGTTCCAATTGATGCTGGTTCTGATCTAGAGTTGTGTTATGGAGATTCTATTACCCTAAACGGAGTTGGTCCTAACCCAATATGGTCTCAAGGTATTGTAAATGGAGTGGTTTTCATACCTGATAGTTCTAATGATTATATTCTTACTGTTTCTGACAATAATGGATGCTTTAGATACGATACTTTAAATATGGTAGTAAATAGTCTACCAGAAGTTGTTGCTCCAAATGATACAGTAGTTTGTAGGGGAGATGAAATTCAACTATTTGGATCTGGTGCGGAAACTTATGAATGGGATTATGGATTCTTCAATGGAGAATTATTTATTCCCGAAGCATCTGGAAACTATATTGTGACCGGAACAGATTCTAACCGATGTGAGAACACAGATACTATTTATGTTGAGATGATGGAAAATCCAATAATTGACTATACAGTTACTCCAGTAGTATATGGAAATGACGCAACTATTATGGTAGATGTAACAGGTGGAAACCCATGGTTGGACTGCGGAACTTTACAACCATGTCAACAGCCATATAATTACGATTGGGATATAGATGGACTTGGAGATATGGACGATGATTTACATCAATTTTATTTAAATCCTGGAAATTATTTCATAACTGTTTATGATAGTTTAAACTGTAGAGATACTGCAACAATTAAGATAGAAAATAGTTTCGAAATATTTGTGCCTTCTGCAATTACGCCTAACAATGATGGTTACAACGATACATGGGACATAAGAGGAATTAATAATTTCCCAACTGCAACTATCTTAGTTTTTGATATTCAAGGGCAAGTTATTTTTCAGCACAACAATGCAGATGGGGATTACCAACCTTGGAATGCTAGATATTTAAATGGACAAATTATTATTTCTGCTGATTACTATTATCAAATTATTTTAGATTCTAACAATCCTAACGTAAATAATACAAAAACCGGCTCTATTATTATTGTGTATTAAATGATTAAACTTAAAACATATAGATTTTTACTCATTAATTTTCTTCTATTTTGTTTAAGTGCAGAATTTTTTTCTCAGAATGTTTTGCATAGAAATAATTATTTTATTCAAGAGTATTTAATTAACCCCGCTTTTACTGGTGCAAAAAACTTTAATCCATTTTACATGAGTTATAGAAATCAATTTTCACAGTTGAAAGAGAGACCTCAAGTATTCTCAGCAAGTGGTTACTATATTATAAATTCCTCAAGTAATATTTCTGGAAGCCTTTATTCATCTGAGACTCCTTCTTTTCAGCAAGTATTTTCAGAAATAAATTATTCTCATGATTACCATTTTTCTCAATGGGCGCACTTTACATTTGGTGGAGGGTTAATTTTTAATCAAACTGTGCAAGATTTTTCATCTGTAGAAGTCTTAGATTTAGGTGACCCTTCATTAATAATGGGAAACAGCTCGGGGACTGCTATTGACGGTGCATTTGGTTTTAAATATTTTCTTAAAAGATTTAAGACAGGATTATCCATTAAAAATATTTTAGCAAGTAATATTTCAAATGAATCTTCAAACAACGTATACGAAAACAAATTAGCTAGAGAAGTAAATTTTATTGCACAATATGATTTTACCATTGACAGCTTATTGCATATAGAACCATTATTCGTTGCCAGAAGATTTACCCAAAAAAAAGAAAATTATTACAATTTTTCAGTAGTCTCAAATTACAAGAGTATTTACACAATAGGTGCTACATATAGATTAAATAATGATTTTTCGCCAAATGCTATCTCTTTAATCGGTGGACTTCAATATAATAAGTTTTACTTTTTATACAGCCATCAACTATTTGTTGCTGATGCCGATATTGCAGGAAATAATACAGAGTTTACTGTAGGCTATAGATTTCCTCTCCATCCTAGTAAACAATTTGTAGATAATGACTTAGATGGAGTTGTTAATAAAAAAGATACATGTCCCGAGGTATATGGGCCTAGAAAATATAGTGGTTGTCCTTTAGAATACTGGGCTCCTTTACTTGCTTTAAGAACGTTGAATACACCCGATACAGTCTTGTTACATGATTCTCTTATATTTAGTTTTGATAAGTTATCTCAAAAACAAATAGAATTGATGAAGTTATACTTAGTTGACGAAAATGGAAATGAGATATATCAGGCTATAAAAAACGAAGAAGGATTTATTTTTAATTATCTTCCTCCGTCAGGCAAATACTATTTTAAAATGGATAATATGCCAGAAGGAATTTCGGAAGAATATATTGAAGTTAATTACATTGAAAATGATCAATTAAAAATACTATTAGCCCATTTAGTAAGTGGTTCAAAAATTTACATGTTTAATCGAATAAAACCAAGTGTAGAAGAAGAGCCAACTTTACTTATCATAAATGAAGAAAATCAAGTATTAGCAGTAGGTGTTCAAAAAGATGGAGTTTTTGTTTTTACGCATATTCCAGACGACCATGAATACCACTATAGTATGGTAAATGTTGATTCAACCGTAAGCGAAGACAGTTTTCAAGTAGCTTACGATCTTAAAGGACAAGAACAAACCATCCGAACTATTTATCATAAAATAAATGGTATGTATAAATATAACCCTCATTTTGAAGATGAAAAATTTTCAGATTTAGCTTTAGTTTTTGAAGAGGACAATAACAATTATGAATTTAATTTAAAGAAGTTGTCTTCCGAAGAAGCAAGCATGGTTAAATTAGTAATTATTGATTCAGAAGGAAATGTTTTATCTACTGCAGAAAAAACAGATGAAGGATTCGCCTTCGACTATATACCTACATCTGGAGAATACTCCTACAAGTTAGAAAATATGCCAGAGGGAACAGAGTTTGACTTTATGGAACTTAATATAATGGAGGATGGAATACAGAAGAAGATTCAAGCAGATGTTGAACAAGAAGATTATGTATTTAATTTCAAAAAGCTAAGCACTGATGAAGCCAAATTGGCCAATTTAGTGATTGTAGATGAAGATGGTAATGTGCTTTCAACAGCTGAGAAAACAGCCGATGGATTTACTTTCAGCAAAATACCTAGTTCGGGAGAGTATTTTTATAAATTGGAGAATATGCCTGAAGGTACCGAATTTGATTTTATGGAAATAAATATTTATGAAGAGGGTATGAAAAAGAAAATAGTAGTTGAAGTAAACCCTAATGAAAAGCTAGAGCAATTAGATGAAGAAAATAAGAAAACTATAAATTCTTTAATTGCTTCAGGTAGCTATCAAAAAATAATGAGTTCCTTAAAGGCTCTTAGCAATGAAAACATAAAGTCGATGACCAAATCAGAAGCTAGAAAAAGAGGCCACTATTTAGCAGTTCAAGTTGGAGCATTTAGATATAAAATGAATGAAGAGACATTGGATTTTATAAATGCAAACTATGGCGATGATTTCCATATTGTAAAAGATAAGAGATTAGAGTATGACCTTTATATGCTGGGAAGATATAAATCTTTATCTGATGTTAAAAAAATGAATACAATTATTAAAGAATCAGGATTCTCAGACTGTTTCATTATGGGTGTTGAAAATAAAGCTCCAGCATCAGCTCTAAGAATTATTAAAAATTTCCCAGGTTACAGATAATTTTAAAAAGTTGTTACAAAAAAAGACGCTTTGAATAAAGCGTCTTTTTTAAAGTAGTTGCGGGGGTAAGACTCGAACTTACGACCTTTGGGTTATGAGCCCAACGAGCTACCAACTGCTCCACCCCGCATGACAAAGTTAATTTTTGTTTCTATTATTGCAAACTAATATCTGTAAAATGTCACATAAATCTGGTTTTGTTAATATAATAGGTAGTCCTAACGTTGGGAAATCAACTCTCATGAACCAATTGGTAGGGGAAAAGCTGTCTATTATCACTTCAAAAATGCAAACAACTCGTCACCGAATAATGGGAATGGTGAATGAAGAAGAATATCAAATAGTTTTTTCCGATACACCAGGAATCATTAATCCCGCCTATAGATTGCATCAGAATATGATGAAATTTGTTTCAGAAGCGCTAAAAGATGCAGATGTTATTCTGATGGTGACAGATATTTATGAAGATCCTAATAAAATGGAGGAGAGGTTGGTACAAATAAATAATATAAAAGTTCCAACGCTTCTTCTATTAAATAAAATTGATCTTTCCAATCAGGATTCTTTGGAGAAAATTGTCAATTTATGGAAGAGTAAATTGCCTAAAGCGCAAATTCTGCCAATATCTGCTCTTCACCAAATGAGTATTCAATTTATTTTACCTAAAATTTTAGAATGGTTGCCTGATAACCCTCCCTATTTTGACAAAGACCAGTTAACCAACAAGAGCATGCGTTTCTTTGTGTCTGAAATTATAAGAGAGAAAATTCTAATAATCTATCAAAAAGAAGTTCCTTATTCCTGTGAAGTAGTAGTGGAGGAATACAAAGACGAAGAAAAAATAGTTAGAATAAGAGCCAATATTATGGTCTCTAGAACTAGTCAGAAATCTATTGTAATTGGACACCAAGGAAAGAAAATAAAAAAACTTGGAACAGATGCTAGGCTAGATATAGAAGCTTTCATATCTAAAAAGGTATATTTGGAGCTCTATGTGAAAGTGGACAAAGATTGGAGAGATAAAGAAGGAAAACTAAAAAAATACGGGTATTGAGTAATATAGTAGCCATAGTAGGAAGACCAAATGTTGGAAAATCAACTTTATTCAACAAATTAATTGGTGGCAGAAGAGCAATCGTTAAAGAAGTTAGTGGAGTTACTAGAGATCGCCACTATGGAAAATCTGAGTGGAATGGAAAACAGTTTTCGGTAATTGATACTGGAGGATATGTATCCGGATCGGACGATATTTTTGAAGGAGAAATTAGAAGACAAGTGAAAATAGCCATTGATGAGGCAACGGTTATTATTTTTGTAGTCGATGTAGAAACAGGAATTACCGATTTAGATGAGTCGGTTGCTAAAATTTTAAGAAGTTCTAAAAAACCAATTATCGTAGTAGCTAATAAAGTAGACAACAACGAAAGAATCAGTAGTACTTTTGAATTTTATCAATTTGGATTGGAACATGTTTTTGGAATTAGTGCTATTAATGGTTCTGGTACAGGCGATATGCTAGACCATTTAGCAGAACAATTGTACAACGATAAAGAAGCTCCAAAAAATGAAATTCCTAGAATTGCTATTGTTGGCAAACCCAATGTTGGTAAATCTTCTCTTACCAACGCACTTTTAGGAGAAGATAGAAATATTGTTACTGATATTTCCGGAACTACTAGAGATGCTGTTGATACTCACTTTAATTCTTATGGTTTTGACCTTACGCTAGTAGATACTGCTGGAATTCGTAAAAAAAGTAAAGTACATGAAGACATTGAGTTTTATTCAGTGATGCGGGCAATTAGAGCAATTGAAGACTGTGATGTTTGTTTATTTATGATAGACGCCAATGAAGGAGTTCAAAAACAAGATCTTAGTATCTTTTCCGTTATTGAAAAAAATAAAAAGGGTGTAGTATTACTAATTAATAAATGGGACTCTATAGAAAAAGAAACCTCTACTCTAAAAGAGTATGAGGAAAATATTTTGTCTAAAATAGCTCCCTTTACAGATATACCCATATTATTTATTTCGGCATTAAATAAACAAAGAATTCATAAAGCACTGGAAGCTGCAATGGAAGTATTTGACAACAGAAAGCAAAAGATTCCAACCTCTAAACTAAATGAAGTAATGCTGGCAGCAATTGAGAAAAACCCACCTCCAGCTTTAAAGGGAAAATATGTTAAAATCAAATATGTAACACAGCTTCCTACTCATTCTCCAGTATTTGCATTCTTTTGTAATTTGCCACAGTATGTGAAAGATCCTTATAAAAGATATTTAGAGAACCAACTAAGAAAGGTTTTCAATTTGAAAGGAGTTCCAATAAGAGTTGTTTTCAAAAAAAAATAAAATAAATTCTAGTGACTAAAACTAGATTTAATTTTTTCTACGTAATCTAATTTTTCCCAAGGAAAAAGTTCAACCTCAACATTAATTTTACTACCGTCAGCAGCAGTGAATTCTTTATTAATTTTTTCAGGATTTCTCCCCATATGCCCGTAGGCTGCAGTTTCAGAATAAATAGGACTTCTTAAGTTAAATCTTTGTTCAATAGCATAAGGACGCATGTCAAAAACATCATTTAATTTTTCAGCAATTTGACCATCGTTTAACTTTACTTTACTAGTTCCATAAGTATTTACGTAAAGACCCACAGGTTCAGCAACTCCTATTGCATAAGCTACTTGTACCAAAACTTCTTCCGCAATTCCAGCAGCAACCAAATTTTTTGCAATATGTCTAGTTGCATAGGCTGCAGAACGGTCTACTTTACTTGGGTCTTTTCCTGAAAACGCTCCACCTCCATGCGCGCCTTTTCCACCATAGGTATCGACTATTATTTTTCTTCCAGTAAGTCCAGTATCTCCATGTGGTCCACCAATCACAAAAATTCCAGTTGGATTTACATGGTAATTTATATTTTCGTTAAAAAGATTTTGAATATTGGAGGGAAGCAACTTTTTAACTCTTGGAACTAAGATATTTATAACGTCTTGTTTTATTTTGCTAAGCATATTTGCCTCAGAGTCGAAATCATCGTGTTGGGTAGAAACAACAATAGCATCTATTTTTACGGGATTGTTTTGATCGTCGTATTCGATAGTTACCTGAGACTTAGAATCTGGCCTCAAGTAGGTCATCTCTTTACCTTCTTTTCTTAAAGCAGCCAACTCTCTTAAAAGTAAATGAGAAATTTCTAAAGGTAATGGCATAAAGTTTTCTGTCTCATTGGTTGCATAACCAAACATCATACCTTGATCTCCAGCACCTTGGTCTTCTTCGTTGGTTCGTTCCACACCCTGATTTATATCAGGAGATTGCTCATGAATAGCAGAAAATACTCCACAAGAATTACCATCAAACATATACTCGCTTTTGGTGTAGCCAATTTTATTAATTACCTCTCTTGCTATTTTCTGAACATCTAAGTATGCTTTGGACTTTACCTCGCCAGCTAAAACAACTTGTCCAGTAGTAACTAATGTCTCGCAAGCAACCTTGGAGGAGGAATCAAACGCTAAGAAATTATCAATAAGAGCGTCAGATATTTGATCAGCTACTTTGTCAGGATGTCCTTCGGAAACAGATTCAGAAGTAAATAAATATGCCATAGTTTTAATAAGTTTTAGGAAGATTGAACACTAAAGTTCGTTTTAACTTTTTTGGTGGTTGCAAGCATTCAAATCATTCCACTAGTTAACGCAACAAATGTAAAAAAATCTATTTTTAAATAAAGCTATTTAGTTAGTTTTTTAAATAAATCTTCAAGTGTATCAGTGTGTTGTTTTATTTCTAAAATTAGTATTTCGTTCTCCTGAGCATATTTAGAAATTAATTTTCTTAAATCTTTCTTGCCACTGTATTGAAACAGCCATTTTTTATCCTTTTTTTCAATTTTAGTTTTAGGAAAATATTTTTTTAGATCCTTGCCATCTATTTCATTTTCAAATTCTACTAAAACTAATTGCTCTTTTGGGTTTTCTGTTGGAATTTCTGTGTTTTCAAGATTTCTATCTGCGACAATTTTCCCATTGTTAATTACCACAATACGGTCGCAAATAGACTCAACTTCTTGCATAATATGGGTAGAAAGCATAACGGTTTTATTTCTCCCTAATTCTTTAATTAAACCTCTAATATCTTCCAACTGGTTAGGATCTAAACCACTGGTAGGTTCGTCTAAAATTAAAACTTCAGGGTCGTGTACTATTGCTTGAGCAATCCCTACTCTTTGCTGATAACCTTTAGAAAGCTGTCCTATTTTTTTATGTGCTTCTTTATATAAACCAACTTTTTCTATTACTTCTTCTACAGAACTTTTTACATCTTCTACTTTGTGAATTTGCGCTATAAAAGCAATAGATTCCCTTACGTACATGTCTTCATATAAAGGGTTATTTTCAGGTAAATAACCAATTTTGGTTTTAACTGCTATTTCATTTTCGTGAATAGAGACTCCGTCTACAAGAACATTTCCAGATGAAGGCTTGATAAAACAAGAAATAATTTTCATAGTAGTAGACTTACCAGCTCCGTTAGGACCTAAAAATCCAACTATTTCTCCAGAATTAACTTTAAAACTAACTTCGTCAAGAGCCAATTGTTCTTGGTAATATTTGCTTAATTTTTGTACTTCTATGCTCATTTTATGAAATTATGATGCTAAAATAACGCTTAACAACAGAAATATCTAAATTTTATGAATTGGAATTCATTCTGTTGTAAATTTATGCAATGCAAAAAGGTAAGGTATATAGATCTACAGGTAGTTGGTACGATGTAAAATTAGATACAGGTAGTTTTATAAAAGCTAGAATCCAAGGAAAGTTTAGAAATCAATCTATTAAAACTACCAATCCTGTTTCTGTTGGGGACGAGGTAGATTTATTATTAAATGAAAATAATGAAGCAGTAATTAAGAACATACATCCTAGAAAAAATTATATCATTAGAAAATCAGTTAATCTTTCAAAAGAGGCACATATTATTGCCTCTAATTTAGATTTAGCAGTTTTGTTAGTAACGGTTGTAAATCCTTTAACTTCTCCTGGATTTATTGACAGATTTACAGTAACAGCCCAGGCTTATAATATTCCACTTTTAATAGTTTTTAATAAAGTGGAGATTTACGATAAAAAAGCAATTGAAAAACTAGAAATATTTGAAAATTCTTACCATGAAGCTGGATACGAAACCATGAGAATGTCTGTTCTGGAAAATTTATCAATGGATTCGTTTATAGAAAAGATTCAGAATAAAACTGTACTAGTTTCTGGGAATAGTGGCGCTGGAAAATCCACCCTTATTAATAAGATAATTCCAGATTTACATTTAAAAACAGGAGAAATTTCTGCAACCCACAACACAGGAAAACATACTACTACTTTTGCTGAAATGTTTGATTTTAATGAAAAAACACAAATTATAGATACACCTGGAATTAAAGGTTTCGGATTGGTAGATTTTGACAAATCTGAGTTGTCTAGATTTTTCCCTGAAATGTTGCAATTGTTACAAGATTGTAAATTCCATAACTGTAGACACATTAATGAGCCAGGTTGTGAAGTTCTAAATCAGTTAAGTAAAAAGAATTTTTCTATAACAAGACACCAAAGTTACTTATCAATGTATCAGGAAGATAAAGATTCTAATTACAGAAAAAACAATTATTTGTGAGAGTAGTTGTTCAAAAAGTTAAAAACGCATCAGTAAAAGTCAATAACCAGTTGGTTGGGGAAATTAAGAATGGTTTGGTGGTCTTAACTGGATACGAACCCTCCGATAGTCAGGAAGATATTTCTTGGATGGTTCAAAAAATAATTAAAATGAGAATTTTTGACGATTCTGAAAATAAACTGAACTTTTCAGTCTTAGACGTCAATGGAGAAATCTTATTAATTAGTCAATTTACTTTGCATGCTTCTGTGAAAAAAGGGAATCGCCCATCCTATATTAAAGCAGCTGATTCCAAAAAAGCAAAGCAAATGTATAATCAGACAATAAGTGAATTTGAAAACATTTTAAAAAGGAAAATTTCAACTGGCAAGTTTGGAGCTAATATGGAAGTTTCGCTAGTTAATAATGGCCCAGTTACAATAACAATAGACAGTAAGAAAAAAGAATAAAATGGAAGAAATTACAATAAATAAGGCCCAGCAAATGGTAGATAATTGGATAAAAACTTATGGGGTTAGATATTTCAGTGAATTAACCAATATGGCTATTTTATCTGAGGAGGTAGGAGAAGTTGCTAGAATTATTTCCAGAAAGTTTGGTGAGCAAAGTGAGAAAAGCTCAGATGGAAATTTAGATTTAGCAGATGAGTTAGCAGATGTACTATTTGTAGTAATATGCTTGGCAAATCAAACAGGAATTGATTTAGAAAAAGCATTAATTAACAATATCAATAAAAAAACAAAACGAGATACACAACGTCACGTTGAAAACAAGAAGCTAATTAATTAAATACTTTTAGTTATTTAACGGATATTTGAAATTATGACTGAGGAAAAAAACCAACCTTCAAAAGAAATCAACCCCAAAAGCAATAAAAAAAATATTTTTTTATTTGTTGGCTTGATATTAATTTCAGGAGCTGCTGCATTTTATCTAATTAAAAACAAACCAGCAGAAAAAAAGCAAACTTTCGATGTAGACTCCTTGGAGGAAATTTCAACCAATGATACAATACTAGCAAGCGATTCCGATTCTATCGTTGAGATTGAAAATACCAATTTAGATCAAGAAGAGAATAATGATTTAAAAGTCAAATCAACTAAGAAAAAAGCATCTAGATTTAGTATAGAAAATAATCCAAAATACTGGACTGTAGTGAAAGGAACTAATAGCGACACTACGTTTTACACGTTGAAAAATAAAAAAACTGGAACTAAATTGGCCAATAAATTTTATAATAAACGAAAAGCAAATAAAGAGTTGAAAAATTTACGAAATATCCTTACCAAGTAGATCGTTGTTTATGATTTTAAAAGTCTGTAGTTTCTCTTTGTTTTTTCTTATTTCATTTTTTTCTTTTTCCCAAATTATCCCTAATGATAGAGTTTACCAATGGGAATATTTTGGTCTTCAGGACACCTCTACTTCCAATTTTAATAATATAGACTTATCCAATTATGGATTTAATTCCTTGGGAATAATTCCAAATGATAGTTTATTATCTTCAATTATTAATACTTTTTCATCTGGGGGTGCAGCTGGTGTAATCCTGAATTTTCCTTCTGGTTCTTATTTATTTAACCAAACTATAAGTTTGCCAGGAAATATAGTTTTAAAAGGCAAGGGAGCCGATAGTACTATTTTAAAATTTAATTTAAATGGTTCTGGACATGCTATTGAAGTTATTGGTTCTGTAAGTAACGATACTTCTCATTTATCACAAAATGCTTTTAAGGATAGCAATGCTTTATTTGTTTCTAATCCGTCTATGTTTATACAAGGGGATTGGGTTAGAATCATTCGAAACGATGCTTCATTAATTACTAGTAGTTGGGCGCTTAATACGGTTGGTCAAATTGTTAAAATAAATCAGGTAACCAATAATAAGTTGATCTTAAATTCTAGTCTTAGAATGAATTATAATCTAAGTGATCAACCTTATATTAAAAAAATTCAACTTAAAGAGAATGTAGGTGTAGAATGTTTGAAAATCATAAGAGAAGATGTTTCTTCATCTCAAACTAGTAATATCAAGTTTAGTAGAGCTGGTAATTGTTGGGTTTCTGGCATTGAGTCAGACAAATGTAATTTTGCACATATCGATGCAGAATACAGTTCTAATTTGTCAATTTCTAAAAGTTATTTTCACGATGCACATTCTTATGGAAGTGGTGGTAAAGCTTATGGTGTTATGCTACACTTTACTACCAATGAATGTTTTATTGAAGACAATATTTTTGACCACCTTAGACACTCCATGATACTACAGGCTGGTGCCAATGGAAATATTTTCACCTATAATTATTCGATAGATCCTTTTTGGACTGGAACTTTTTTCCCAGCTAATTCAACAGGAGAGATTGTTCTTCATGGAAACTGGCCTTATGCCAATTTATTGGAGGGTAACGAAGTAGGTAATATAGTGATTGATAATTCACATGGCGCAAATGGGCCACACAATACTTTTTTTAGAAATAGGGCAAACGGATATGGTATATTTTTTAGTGACACCGCGTCTCCAAGTCAACACTTTATTGGTAATGAGATTACCAACGATTCTTTACCTGCTCCATTTAGTAGTTTGACCTATTTTATACAAGGTTCTAACCATATTATCTATGGCAATAATAATTTAGAGAATATTGATCCTTTGGGATCCGATACGCTTTCTGATTTATCTTATGCATATAGTAGTTTACCGGAATTTATTCCTTTAGATCAATGGGGAAGTATTGGAGTTCCAAATAGTATTAACTCTTCCAGTATTCCTTCAAAAGACAGATTTAAGTTTAATGCCATTTTCAGTAACTCTTGCGGACAGAATTTAACAAGTAGTACTATTTACAATGGTAAATCTATAGGGGTTTTCCCTAACCCATTTATTGATCGATTAAATATTGAAGGGAAATCCATTGAATCTATTGAAGTTTTTGATTCTTATGGTCGTCTAATTTACCATTCTATGAATTGCTCAAGTATTGAAAGTATCTCTTGGCCAAACGGGATTTATATCCTCAAAGTTAAATCAACTAGCAATTATAAATTCTTTAAGCTGATTAAAAAGTAAATTTAAGCTGTAGCTCAATTCTTAATAAAGAATTTTTTTAAGATTTATTTCATAAATTAGAGGATGACACTAAAAAACTTATTTCTAGGTTTTATTATTTTTTATATTAATTCATTTAACGCTCAATGCTATTACCAATTGCACATGTACGATAGCTATGGCGATGGATGGAATGGTGCTTTTTTAGAAGTAACTATGAATGGTGTACATGTTGGAGATTTTGATTGTGATGTTTCCTATACATTGGATTCCGTTTATTCATTTACCGGAGCTACAATGGATTTTATTTTCCATTCTGGAAATTGGGATAGTGAAATCACTTTTGCTATTTTATCCCCTGTTGGTGATACACTTATTTATGGTCCTGCGCCAAGTGATTTGGACAACTTACTTCATACTTCAAATTCTACATGTCCTAGTACTGTTTCTTGTCTAAATCCTTTTTCTTTAAATGCCAGTGGTTTAACTACTAATTCTGCAAATCTATCTTGGGCCCCTTCTGCAACTGATACAATATGGAATTTGCATTGGGATACTAGTCACATAAATTCTCATCCTGTAAATGGAGTTGGAAATTCAATAAATGGACTTAATAGCATCAATTATTCCTTAACTGGTCTAAACCCATATACAACTTATGATTTTTATGTTCAAGCAGTGTGTGGACCAAATAGTAACTCCATTTGGTCAGGACCATTTACTTTTACAACTTTGGTTATTCCCGGAACTTGTGGTGCTTATTTAGTAGAACTTTACGATTCTTATGGAGATGGATGGAATGGTGGATATTTAGAAATAATTTTAAATGGAACCATTATAGATTCTAATGTTACAATTCAAAATGGTTTTGGACCTGAAAGCACACCTATTCCAATAGATTCTGGTGATATACTAGACATTGTATATTATCCAGACCAATGGCCAGAAGAAAATTCTTATACTGTTTATGACCAATCTGGAAATATTATTGTGAATCAAACCAATATTCAACCAATTAATAATGGACCAATGAGTACATATGGATTACAAGCTTGTGTCTCTTGTAGTTCTCCTATAAGTTTATACGCTTCAGGTATTTCTACAAGTAATGTAGATTTGTCTTGGGTTTCTGTTGGAAGTGGAGGTAATTCTTGGAATTTAGAGTGGGGAATAAGTGGTTTTTCGCCAAGTTCAGGAACTATGATTAATAACTTAAATACTAATTCTTATTCTATGACTTCTTTAAGCCCTGGTACAGATTATGATTTTTATGTACAAGAAGTTTGTGGAGCAAATGATATTAGTTCTTGGGCCGGGCCCTATACTTTTACTACCAATGCCTTGACAATTGCAGGTAGTTGTGGTATTTTTCAAATTGCTTTACTCGATAGTTATGGCGATGGTTGGAATGGAGGCTATTTAGATATAGAAGTTAATTACTCTTTTACACAAACAGTTAATTTACAAACAGGTTCTGGTCCTGAATATTTTGATATTTCTGTAGATTCTGGAGACGTAATAAATGTTATATACTCACCAGGAAATTGGGATGACGAAAATTCTTACGAGATTTACAACGAGCTAGGTGTAATGGTCGCATCTGAAGCGGGTTCTAATGGAAATGGTCCATCAGATACTTACGGACTTATTAGCTGTCAGTCAGCTGGAAGCGGCACAATTAATGCTCCATGTGGATGGTTTATTCTTGAAACTTATGATTCCTTAGCAGATGGTTGGAATGGGTCCTACATCTCCATTGATTTGAATGGGATTTCTTCTCATAATTTAACTATGTACAGTGGAAGTAACACTCAAATAGTTCCATTTATGGTAGATTCTAATACAATTATTGATATTTCTTACCATGAAAATGGAGCAAACGATCAAGAACAAAATGGCTATAAATTAATGGATAATTTGGGAAATACTGTAGCATATGAACTTGGTTCGGTAAATAATGGGCCATTGAATACCAATGGGATTTCTGTATGTCAATCTACTACTAGTACGGAAATTATAAATTTTAGTGAGATTTTAATCTATCCAAACCCATCAAATAATTTGGTTAACATAAATTCTCAAGAACTAATTAGTAAAATCACAATTGCCAATATTCTTGGAGAAGTTGTATTTGAAAGATACCCTAACCAAAGCTTCATAGCTATCGATATTTCTAGCTTTTCGAGTAATCTTTATACGATTAAAGTAATGTATGGTGAAAGACAAAAAGTAGAAAAGCTACTTATTCAACATTAGCGTTATTCTTATTGGATATAAACATTGTATCTTTTTTTAAAATTCGGAATATCTCTTTTAAGTTTTTTACAATGGTTTTTAGCTTTTAAATTTCCTTGATTAATTGCTTTATTGATGTGAAAATTACTTTTTTCAAAGTCCTCCATCCAAAAATATGCATCTGCTAGATTGGCACTTATTAGCCCAGATATTTTGGAATTTATTCTTGATTTTTTGTTTGCTAAATCACTTTCTTTCATTTCCTGTTCCCAAATATTTATTGCTTTAATAAGTTGAGTTTTAGCTCTAGATTTATTTCTATCTAAACCAACTTGTCCATATCCTGATTCTGCATAATTATAGGCAGATAGTAATTTTTCATAATTATAATCTTGAAATTTTTTAACAATATATACTTCAGTATTCTCTCTTTTTTTAGGATAACCAATCTCAGAATCTAGTACTGAAGAAATATTTTTAATGGCAGTATTCCAAAGTTTTCTTTGAAGATTTATCCAGATATCTTTACTGCTTTCTCCAACATTCATTTTCCATATTTCATAATCGTATTCAGTTTTACCTTTAAAAACAACATGATTTGCTATTTTATTGTGGTATTGCTTATGGTGCAATAACTGTCCACTTATAAATGTTTTTATAACTATTGGCATTTTATATCTTGCTGTAACTACATAAGATTTTCCCTGGTTGGCATATTTTCCTTTTATAGAAAGCACATCCAACCCCAAATTGTCTATTTCTATTCTAACCCCTATACTTCCTTCACTAAAACCTGCAATTTTTATTTTTTTATTGCTCATTAATTCACCTAGAGACTTTGACAAAACAGGTGGAAATAAAAAATAAGAATCTGGGTATTCAGGATAAATTGGTTCAGTTGGTTTTGCTTTATTTATACCTTTTGCAATATTTTGTTTCCAAACGCTTAGGCTGTCCAAATAATTTCTTTTAACAGTGTTTTTTAGTGATTTCCAAGTTTTAATTTTTATTTGTTGTTCTACTTCTGCAGAGTCAACTTTAAATTGATAAATAGACAACTGTTGGTTGTTTTTGTCTAGATACGAGTCTTTGTAGATAGTAAAAAATGTAGAAATAGATTCGTCGACTTTTTGCTTAGGCAGTTGTATATAATTAATAGATATTTTATTGTCTTTAATATTCTGGGAGAAGAAATAATTGCCAAAAACTAATCCTGACAAGAGAAAAAAGTATTTCATAAGTCTTGTTTTTACGATTTTAAAGCGGTCCTACTAATTGTATTTCGCTTTTTCAAGGTATGAATTTTTAGACTTTTATCCCAATGACTACAACATCATCCAATTGTAATAGATTACCACGCTACTCTAAATCTATTATTCATGATTTCTCTCTTTTCTGACATTGTTTTATCCTTAAAATACAAAGTGGATTGTGGGCTGTTTCTTGAATTTTTAAATTTATTTATTAAAAACTTTAGAACATTGTTTTAGAATCCAAAACTTAATTTAAATGCAATTATTTGATCTATGTAAGGTTGATCTGTCCAACTAATAAATGATGAAAATACCCATTTATTGTTTTTTGAAATAAAATCTAACCCGGTGGAAATTCTACTATTAGAAACAAAACCGTCAGTATAATATTTAGATGTTGAATTATATCCTACAGATCTATAAGATCCTCCCAAACTAGTAATTATAAATGGTTGAATTCTTTTTTTAGTTAAAAAATTAAATTTAAAATCAACAAGAATAGAGAAATAGTTTATAGTTGGCTTAATCATTCCGTAAACGTCATCATAACCTCCAGAATATCCAATATAATTTCCAAAATTATCATAGGGTCCAGTTCCGTTGTAATTACCATCATCATCGTAACCAGCATTTCCAACGTAAACCCCATTAATAGTATATGGACCATAGTATAAACCTACATATTCATAATTGCCATTATATCCAAAGTCAGATGGTTTACTAATAAAAGAAAATGAACTTCCAATACCAAATCTTTTATTTTTCTGTTTCAAATATCCAATTTCTGTAGACAATGGAATTATCTCTTGATTTCCAAAACCGCCTGAAACAAAAACAAAGTTGCTCTTATCTAATTTTGTATTTGATTTAAGTTTAGATTTTTTAAAAATTGATGTAGGTGTACTTTTTTGTTTCATAAAAGGAAAAAGAAAATTTCTTTTCAAACTTTCATTTGGTTTAATATTTTCACCTTTGAATATTTCGTTTCTGCTTCTTGTAATTGGTCTTTTTACATTGTAGTACTTTGTAAGTTGATTACTAAAAACAATTTTATCAATTTCATAAGTAGGTAAAGTTACTATCGCACCAGAAACTGTGGCATTTGTTATATAGTCTTTACATGTTTTATATTTAACTATTTCGGCAAAAGTATCTTTTACTAGTGCACTTATAATATCACCTTTTTTAGTAAATATAAGATCGCATTGGGATTTTGTTGCAATTTTTTTAGTTTTTGAATCTGAAATATAATTGGTTCCATTGTCAATTTGTGCAAAGCTAGAAGCTGCTAGGGAAATTGAAATACATAATGTAAATAATAGTTTTCTCATTTTAAATAGTTTTAATAAACGCATCTGAAATTATTTGTTTGATTGTTCTTAATTCAATAAAAACTTCACTTTCTTTTAAAGGTCCTACTAGAAATATTACAGAATTGTTTTCTTTTACTTTATAATAAATAGTTCTTTCCAATTGGTCGTATAAAGATTTAAAATTATGAGCATCCCAATTGTATATAGTTCCTATTTGAATGAACTTTCCTTTATCATTAGGTCTAATTTCAATGTAACCTAGTTGATTTATATCGTCACTAATAGTTTTTTTAGGAGTTTTATCTGTCAAGTAATCGTTTTTAGTTATTTTGACTCTAACTCCATTTTCGTATTTTGTTACAAATGCTGTTTCTAATCCTTTTTTATGAATCTCTAAGGCTATTTTATGGGCAGAACCATAGTCTTCATGTTTACCATAATTCATAGCATATTTACCTTTTTCAATATTCATAAAAAATAGTTTTTTCTTATTCAAATTTAACCCTTGAATGTTAGTGCTAGATATTTTATTATTTGCTCCAACTTGTATTGAAAAATAATTTTCTGACTCATCTACTTTGGTAGATATATTGTCAAGTAAATTTTTGTTGGAATAAATTTCCTTTGTTGTTCCAGGACTTTTAACAACCTCATTTACGGGGTTTTCAGTTGCATCTCTAGGGTTAATTACATTTATTGGCTTTGATATTGGTTTTACATTGCTAACAGTACTTTTAACATTATTTTCATGAATTTCAATGGATGGATTTGTAATGTTCTTTGTTTTTAAGTACTCCATTAATTTTTCTGCATTTTCCTTGTCCACAAATTTTCCGATAGTAATATTGGTAATATTTTCTTTCTCTTTATCTTTGAATAAATGAAATGTATGTTCGTCCCAAACAGCGTCATTGTCTTTTATTTTCGATAGAAATTTTAGACCATCTATAGGATTAGAAACAGACTTTACTCTTACTGTATAATATAAAACAGCTTTATTTGCCAATTCATTTTCAACTTTAGCAGAGTAGGAAAGTTCAAATTTTGAGTTATTAGTTAAAATTGGTTGTTCTTTTTTAGGGGTGTTTTCTTTGGAGGTTACTGTAGTATTAGGTTCTTGAATAAGCTCTGAAGTTGATTCAGACGCTATTTTTTCAGTTGTTTTTTCAACTATATTTTCTAAAGGTTCTTCCACTGTAGTTTCCAAGGGTTCTACTTCTTCTTGAGCAAGCTCTGTAGTTGTTTCAGATGCTATTTCTTCAGTTGTTGTTTCATCTATATTTTCTAAAGGTTCTTCCACTGTAGTTTCTAAGGGTTCTACTTCTTCTTGAACAAGCTCTGTAGTTGTTTCAGATGCTATTTCTTCAGTTGTTTTTTCAACTATATTTTCTAAAGGTTCTTCCACTGTAGTTTCTAAGGATTCTACTTCTTCTTGAACAAGCTCTGTAGTTGTTTCAGATGCTATTTCTTCAGTTGTTGTTTC
>Ga0206682_10001898_pt1 | contig 19775 bp, 10 predicted proteins | sample M240m12015metaG_FD_155444 | JGI IMG/M metagenome (GOLD analysis project Ga0206682, IMG submission 155444) | Ammonia-oxidizing marine archaeal communities from Monterey Bay, California, United States - M2 40m 12015 | ecosystem: Environmental > Aquatic > Marine > Intertidal zone | place: USA...
GTGGGGGGGGTGGCCGGAATGCATTCGTGCTGCGGGGCGGGGAGGGGGGGGGGATGTGGGGTCAGAGGGCGTGGGTCCGTGTGGGAGGTCGCGGGGTCTCGGGTGTCATCTTGTAATTGTCTGCGTCGGCGCTTTTTACGCGCTTTTTCAGGGTAATTAATGCGCGGTGGTGTTCAACAGGGTCGGGGCGGGTAGGGCGGGGTATCGGGGACGGAAATCTCACCTTTGAGAACCTCGACGCAAAAGGGATCGATCCTGTAGGGCATACGGGTGTAAGGCGGTTGAGTGTTTGCGTGCGGGATGGGTCGCGGCGCGCGGAACACGGGACGGGCACGATGTCGGCAATCTCGGTTTACCCGCGCTGTGTGACGAAAAAGCGAGCGATGCAGTGCGTTCCGGGAATGTGTCGGGCGGGGGCGGGTGACTCGGGGAAATGCCGGGCGCGTCACGCACTCGCAGTAGACGATCCAGTGCACCCATCGCTTGAGCGAGAACTCGATGCCTCCGATGCCGGTGAATAGACCCTGCGTTCGAGACGGGGGAGGGGATGAGTCAGAATGCCGCGAAGCAGAAGGCGTTTGTCCAAAGGCAATCGCGAGGAGACGCACCAACCCATTTAGCTTCGCTTCTCCCTTAAAATCATCATTGAACAGGTCATTTGCACCCTCCATAGCACGGCGAAGTAATCCGGGGTACGTAACTCCGGGGGACGCGGGCGCGGACGCGCGACGCGTCCGCAAATACAGCGGACGAGTAACGAGAGCGGGCGCCAAAAAGCGGAGGAAATCGAGCGCAGCGGATCTGATACGCTCTTCCACGGTGGGAACTGACTGACTTTCATGATGACGAGATCAGATTCGGGAAGGGCAAAAGAGGCTTTTCCTTGAGAAAATGAATCCCCTTTTTCAAAAGAAAAAAAAAGATCTGTCCTCGTCAGGTTGAAGTTTGCGAAGATTGAGTCCTGAAGCGCTCTCAACCACGGAAATTCCTTCCGAAACGGAACACTATTCAGAACTGATATTCAGTCTGATTTTACTGCAGGTTCACGAACCGTCGCACCGAAAAAGTTGATCGAAAAGTTGACAATCCTCTCGAAAAATGGCTTTCCCGTCGCGTCTGGATGCGAGAGCGCGGTCTCGCGTGGAGACTCGCGGCCCCGTCGCGAATCCCGCTCACCGCGTCCCCGGTGCCCGTCCCCCCCCGGTTCAATCGAACGAGCATCCCCGGTCGCACTTGTACCTCGCGTCGTTCTTATTCACCATCGCCGACAGCGAGGTGTAAAATCCCGCGCAGATGGGCTCGGACGTGTAGAAGCCCGGCCGCGCGCGGTGCTCGGGCTGGACCGGATTATCGTCCTTCGCGGGGTTTGCCTTGGCGAACATGTACAGGGAGCGAGGGGGTATCCCGCCGACCCTCTTCCGGCCGTCTGAATCTTCGTTGGATGCCGCGCGGAACGCATCCACGCGACGCCTCAGCTCGCACCCGTACCCGCCATCACTCGAAGCGGCATCGGACCCGGCGGTGGACCCGGGGGTGGACCCGGCGGTGGACCCGTCCCCATCCTTGGATTCTTCACCCTTGGATTCACCGGCGCATCCCGCCCAGAGCTTCGCCTGCGTCTTCTTCACCAACTCGTGCGCCCACAAATCATTCGGAGCCGTCGCCGCCACCACGCTCGCATCCTCCGTCTCATCGCCCTTATCATCCAGCACGGAACGCGCCGTGCTCAGTCGCCGCCCCGCGCCGTGGCGTCCCCTCGTGTTGGATCGAACGTACTCCAGGTGCTGAAACCCGACGACGTCCGCCAAGCGAAGCCAAAACGAATCGAACTCCTCGGCGACTCCCACGACGTCGATCTCCTTCACCAGCTTCTCGAATCGCGCCCTGTCGCTGAGCGTCACCTTGCACGTCTCGTCGAGGGTCCGGTCCCCGCGCCTGGTCGATCCGTCGACGTCGAAGACCGGCAGTCGCGTCGCGCCCACCATGCACCGATCTCCGAGCAGCTCCCGCGTCTGAACGTCCGGCACGCGCGACGCCCACTCGGCGAACCCGTCGCCCCACAGCGGCTTGCCCTGGTTCGGGCCGGCGCCATCCTGCTCCGGCCTGATGTAATACTCGTAGAAGCTGCGGTACTGGGCCGTCGGGTCGCGGAGGAGCACGGAGGAGGAAATCTCGCATCCGAGGTGCGAGTGCGTCGCGCGGAGCTCCTTGAGATCCTTCATGACGACGTTCTCGAAGGCATCGGTGGCGCCCCACTCGTTGCGGATCTCCACGATGATCCGCGGTCCCTCGCCGGACGCGATGCGTGCGGGGTCGACCGCGGCGTCCTTGAAACGGGTCACCACCTCGCGCCAGTCCTTCTCCCTGAAGCCGTAGTGGCACATCGGGAGAAACTCGAAATCACCCATGGCGACCTGCTTGTCGAAGAGGAAGCGGACGGTGGTTCCCGCGGCTTTGCTGACGTGTCTGAACACGTGCAGGGAACATCCGGGGAGTTCCCTGGTGCGCAAACCCGCGGACGTGCCCTTGTGCGGGGAGTAGCCCGCGGGTGGATACCGCCTGGGCATCGAGGGGGGCGCGTCGTCTTTTCCATCGATCACAGCTGTGGACCCCGAGGGAGACGGATCGCTGGGCGATGGCTCCGACCGCGGGTGAAGGACCGCGGGATGCCACGCGGGGTGGACGCCGCCGGGCGCGCGCACCCCAGAGATGGGCGCCGCCGCAGACGCCAGCAGCAGCGCGAGGAGTGCCGCCGCGCGCATCGAGATCTCAACACGAATCCGAGGGACGAAATGGCGACGATAGCACTCTCGAGTCTAATATTTCACTTCAATTCGGTTGACACTGACATCGCACCCACCCGTCAACCTCTACTTTCGACTCACCAGCGTCACCGCCGCGGTCAACGGCGTGAGCCTCCCGCTCGTCGCCAGCGGCTTAAACTCCCGCGTCCCGCTGTCGTACTTCATCGTGCTGTCCACGCCGTCCAGACCCACGCTACCGGGCCCGCCGGCTCCGTGAATCTTGACAAGTCTAGCGTCTGCGTCGTCGACGCCCCCGTCGCCCGATACCAACGCGTACAACGCCCTGTACTTGTGCGGACTGGTGTTCTCCCTGAACAGAATGACAAATACGGTGGCGACGTCTGGCGCGACCGCGTCGAGGGCCGTCAGGGCATCGTCCAGGTTAGCCTTGTTGGCGGCGCCCGCGAGGCACACGTGGCACAGCGCGTTTCGCACCAGCTTTTTATTCGACAGCTTGGAAGCAGCTCGGAACAGTTTCGGGTCGGAGGTGAGCGAGCTCGGGGGCTTGGCGCCCTGCCTGTTGGACCCGATGGCCGCGGTGAGCGCGCCCATCTTGCGCTCCCTCGCCTTGGCGGCGGCCGCCGCGGACCGCTTCTTCACCTCGGACGTCCCGACTCGTGGAGCCATCTTTTTCATCTGCTCTGAGCCGACGCCCCAAGCGCCAGACGGTATACCCACCCTCGACGCGTCATCCCACGCGCCGAGGTCCACCCACATCGCCTCACCCTTCTTCTTCGGGGACTTGTTTTTGGCGTGTAGTGCACTTGCGTTCTTCTTGGATGGGGCGCTCGGGGACGCGAGTTGGGCAGCCAGCACGTGGTCGGGGATGTGGACGCCGGCGGCGCCAGTCGCCAGACCCGGGACCCCCCACTCCTTCTCCACGATCGTCTCCTCTGCCTCTGTCGGTTCGACGTTCTCGATACCCTCGCCAGTCTCGTTGGCGACCACCCCGAACCACGTCGGAAACGCATCGGGTGGCGTATCAAGCGCATTGACCTCCCCGAGCGCATTGACCCCCCCGAACACGATTGAGTCGTCGTTCGGCTCGCCGGGTCCCCACCCGCCGTCGGCGCTCCCGGTGCCGTCGCCGAGCTCCACCTTCGCGTGCCGAGTCTGCCCGGGCGCGAAACCGGCAACCTTGGGCAAAGGAGCCGGACTCCTCCGCGGCGGCATACCCGCCGACTCGTCCATGGAGCTGACGTCGAGCCGCGAGCGCTGTTGATCGATGTACGCGGCAGCCGCTCCGACGCTTTCCTCGGCGTTGAAGAGCGCGGCGGCCGCCGTCACCGACCGCCTGTGCGCGTCCGGGTCGTGCGTCGCGACTCGTGGAATCTTGAGCTGTGGGATCGCCGGGCTGGGTTTGTGTGGACTGACTCTACGGGTGGTACCCGGGGGTGTACCCATCGCGCGGGGGTCGATGCCGTGGGCGGAGACCTCAGTCGGGACGGCGAAATCGTCGTCTTCATCGTCCAGAACTTGAGCGGGTTCCTCCCTCGACCACTGCCCGCGGCCGGGTTTGAGGGTGGCGACGCGGGGTAAGGGCGCCTCCCGGGTTTCCATGGACGCGCACACCGGTGAAGCCACGATGGGACCCATGGGACTGTTAGGTGACTTCAGCTTGAGCGGCCTTCTCACTCCGGTGTTCGTCGGGCTCGGTCGTTTCGTCGGTGACGCCGCCGCGGCTTCCTTCTTGGACGCGAAGAACCTCATCAACGCCTCCTTACCCGCGGCGCGTCGTCGCTCCCCGAACGCCCTCGCCTCCTCCGCGCGCACCTGCTCAATATGACGCTTCCGCGCGTCGAGCACCATCCTCGCCGCGACGTCCCCGCCCCGTACGCCCGGGGTCTTCACCGGCGGTGACGGAAGGTCAAGGTCGGATGCCACACGTTTTTGTTTTGTCGGCGACGGCTGGACAGATCCGAGCACGACGTCGCTCCCTTCCCTCGCCACGTCCTCCACGAACCCGTCGTCGTACCCCCCGCCGCGGGTACCGAGCAGAAAGTCGCTCGCGTTGACGGAGCTGGACACGGAGCTGGACACCATCGTCCTCGTTACATCGTCGTCGTCCTCGTTTAAATCATCCGTATCGTCGTCCTCGAGGGGTAGACCCGCGAGTTGTGTGAGGACGTCGCGCTGCGCCGCCTCCGCCGCGGACGGGATCGGCTGCCACGTGGCATCATACGATGACCCCACATCGTCCTCACCCGAGTAAGACGTGGAGAACCGGCTCCCGCGTTGCTGTCGAAGCGGCGACGTCGTCGGCGTGGACGCCGGAGAATTGGACAACGACCGATCAAACGATTCAGCCGACGGGAGATTAATCCGTCCCAACTCCCTCGACCCCACGACGCTTTCACTTCCGTCGACGCTCACATCACGCGTGTGCACGGACACGGCCGTTGACACGCCCGCGAGGTGGTCGTCGCGAGCCTCGGCCATGAGCGCGTCGAGAACGTCGGCTTCGGCGGCGTCCATGGGCGGATCGGGATTGTCGTCACCGTCTTCTTCTTCGTCGTCGCTCGGCGGGGGTGGAACGAAGGAACCGGTCATGGACGCTCTGGCGACGTTCGAGGTCTCTCCGACGACCATCGCTTCGCTCTCGGACGGCGTGAGGGACGCGCGGAGGCTCGCGAGGCTCGCGCGAAGGCTAGCCGCCTCTTCCAATAACTCGCCAGTCGCCGCCGCAGCCTCCGCCGCCGCCGCTGCGGCCATCTCCGCGCGTTCCCGTGCGGCGTTCGCAGCCTTGACCTCCGCGGGGCTCGCCCTGAACTTACTTACGGGTTTGATCGGGGACGCCGGGTGTATCTCCGTGAGGGAACGCGAGAGCCGAGTGACGGACGACGACGCCGCTCGCGATGACCTCGCGGATGATGGCGGGGGCGGCTTCGTCGGGGATAGCAGCGACGGGGATGGCTCGTCCCCGGGGGGGCCCGAGTCGGCACCTGGATGCGCTCCGTCTCCGGGTCCCACGTCATCACCCTCCCCTCCCTCTGCTGCGTGGTACGTGCGTGCGTGGTCGCGGAGGTAGTGCGCGTAGATGGAGGAGAGGATGCGATGGGGTGCGTCCGTATCGCGCGCTTTCCAATCGTTGAACCCGCGCTCGATGGCAGCCATCGCGGGGGCGCACTCCACCATCAGGCCGGCCCTGTCCAGCGCCTGCGCCAGGGAGCCGTGGTCGAAGACCTCGTCCGCGGTGGCGTCGCCCGGCGCACCGGGCGCGGTCCCGTCCGCGCGCCGCTCGAGCTCGATGAGCGACCGCGCGAGCAGGTCGCCGTCGAAGAGGTCGTCGGCGTGGATGGGGTCGCGGGATCCGACGAGGCGCGCGAGCCAGACCAGCAGGGGTTGACCGCCGGCTCCCGCGGCCGGGTGGTGTCCCGACGCCGTTCCGGCGCCGCCTGATGCGTCGGGGTCGCTCATATCGCGCCCGTCGCCCGGTCCAAGGTGCGCCCCAGATTTGAACAGAAGTCAACAAACAGAAAGGTCGACGAGAAAAGAGTCCAAAAGACTCGCTGGCACAGCGGAGCAGTCAGAACGAATGGCAAACTTTCGAAATAGCAACAAAAAGAAACGGGCAAACAGTCTGGATCTCTCGAAAAATAAAAAAATCTCCAAAAGGTTCTGGGTGATGAGCTGGGCGTGACCTTTCGCGAAAGGACACGGGGCCGAATATCTCATTCAACAACCGCACCAAAGGCTCACCCGCGACGCCTCTCTCGTTCGCCACGACGCGCGATGGAGGGCCAGGATGCGAGTCCGATACTCTACGTCAACGGCAAGCGTCACGTCATGCCGCAGGGCAAGGCTGAGCAGACGCTGCTCGCCTACCTCCGAGGTGCGTGCCTCCCGAACTTTTCCAAAAACACGTCATCGCGACACTAAACACCACCCGAGCGTCGCGCCGGCCCCGTCCCGGTCCGTCACCGTCCCACACTCACATCTCCCCGCTCCCGCTTCATTCGACACGCAGGCTTAGGGCTGAACGGCACCAAGCTCGGGTGCGGCGAGGGCGGATGCGGCGCGTGTACCGTCATGCTCAGCGATTACGACCGCGCCAAGGGCGAGGTGAACCATCGCGCCGTGAACGCCTGCCTCACCCCGCTCTACGCGTGCGAGGGGACGCACGTGATCACCGTGGAGGGCCTCGGGACCAAGCGCGGCGGCCTCCACCCCGTGCAAAAGGCCCTCGCGCACGCGCACGGCTCACAGTGCGGCTTCTGCACCCCAGGCTTCGTCATGTCCATGTACGCCCTCCTCAGATCCAAAAAGACCAAACCGACCGAACTCGAGATCGAGGAAGCACTGGGAGGTAACCTGTGCAGGTGCACGGGGTACAGGCCCATCCTGGAGGGATTCAAGACGTTCGCGAGGAACGCACCGGACTCGGCGTACTCCGGCGAGACCATCAACGGACACACAAACCAATCCAACGGCACCGCCGCGAATGGCACCCACGCAAACGGCGATTCAAAGGGCGCTCCCATCTGCCCGTCCACCGGTCAGCCGTGCACCAACGGCTGCGGTTCAACCCCGGCCGCCAAGGCTCTCGGCGCGGGCGAGGACGATCCAGTCACGGCTGTCCGCGAGCCCATCTTCCCGCCCGAGCTCAAGCGTCGGATCCCGTCGGCTCTGACGATTCCTGGCGCCGTCGCGTCGTGGCACAGACCGATTACCCTGGCCGGGTTACTCGCGCTCAAGAAGGCGCATCCCGCCGCCAGGCTCGTGTGCGGCAACACCGAGGTTGGCGTGGAGGTCAAGTTCAAGAACGCGCGGTACCCCGTCATCGTCGCGCCCACGCACGTGCCGGAGCTCACCGACGTTTCCTTGTCCCCCGACTCCTCTCGCTTGGTCATCGGCGCGAGCGTGACGCTCACAACCTTACTCAACACGTGCGAGTCACTGACGAACGAGCTCGGGGCGGTACGGACCAGCGGGCTGGTGGCGATCAAGGAGCAGCTGCGTTGGTTCGCCGGTCCGCAGGTGAGGAACGTGTCCAGCGTCGGTGGCAACGTGTGTACCGCCTCGCCGATCTCCGACCTTAACCCGCTGTGGATCGCGTGCGGCGCCGAGTTCGAACTTGAATCCCTCGACGCCGGCACGAGGCGCGTCCCGGCCAACGAATTCTTCCAGGGGTACCGATCCACGGCGCTCAAACCCGACGAAGTTCTCCGATCCGTCATCTTACCGTTGACGGAAAAAGGTGAGTACGTTCGCGAGTTTAAGCAGTCGCACAGGCGCGAGGACGACATCGCCATCGTCACCGCGGGCATGCGTTGCAAGTTCGACATAATCGATAACGTCCCGCACGTCGCGGACATCTCGTTCGGGTTCGGAGGCATGAGCTTCAAGACGGTGACGTGCCCAAAGACGCGAGCGGCGCTGGTGGGTAAGCCGTGGACGGACGATACGCTGAAGCTGGCGCTTAAGACTCTTCCGGAGGACCTCCCGATGTCTCCAGACGTGCCAGGTGGCATGTGCGAGTTCCGCAGGTCCCTCGCCAACTCGTTCCTGTTCAAGTTTTACGTCGACTGCAGCAGGCGGCTCGAGGCGGACGGTTTAGTGAGCGACGCCGTGACGGCTGCGGGTCTGGACCGAAGCGACCTCTCCGCCGCCGATAGGTTCCACAGACCTTTCCCCACCGGTGCGCAGTACACGCAGGTGCAAGGCGGCACCACGGTGGGCCAACCCACGATGCACCAGTCCGCGGAGGTCCAGGTCACCGGCGAGGCTGAGTACGCCGACGACATCGCCAAGCCCGTGAACATGCTCCACGCGGCGCTCGTGCTGTCTACGGTGCCCCACGCTAAGATTTTGGAAATCGACCCGGGGCCCGCGCTCGCCGTGCCGGGCGTCCAGGGCTTTTTTTCCCATCAAGACGTCCCGAACAACGTCATCGGGCCCGCGGTGCTGGACGAGGAGGTGTTCGCGTCCCAGTACGTCACCTGCGTCGGGCACCCCGTTGGGATCGTGGTCGCGGATACCCAGGACATCGCGCTGGAAGCTTCCAGACTCGTCCGGGTGAAATACGAGACGCTTCCGGCGATTTTAAACATCGACGAAGCCATCGCGGCCGATTCGTATCACACCTGGCCGGGGTTCACGGACCACGGCATCGAGGACGGGGACGTGGACGCCGTCATGGCCGAGTGCGAGGCGGCTGGGCGGACGGTGACCGGCGACGCTCGATGCGGCGGCCAGGAACACTTTTACCTCGAGCCGATGGCCAACCTGGTGTGGTGCGGCGACAACGACGACCTCATCACCATCTCGTCCACGCAGGCGCCGCAGAAGCACCAGAAGCTCATCTCGTCCGCGCTGAAGATACCGTGCAACAAGGTGGTGTGCAAGACGAAGAGGCTCGGCGGCGGCTTCGGGGGTAAGGAAACCAGAGCCGCGTTTCTCAACGTCTGCGCCGCGGTGCCCGCGTATCACATGCGCAAGCCGGTGTCCTTGGTGCTCGACAGGCATATCGACATGGCCATCACCGGGCAACGGCACGCCTTCCTCGGCAAATACAAGGTTGGGTACTCCCCCGAGGGGAAGATTTTGGCGCTGGACATGACTTTATACAACAACGCCGGCAACTCACTGGACCTATCCGCGGCCATCATGGACCGAGCCCTGTTTCACAGCGACGGCGCGTACAAGATCCCGAACGTGCGCGTCACCGGAAAGTGCTGCAAAACGAACTTACCGTCCAACACCGCGTTTCGGGGTTTCGGCGGCCCGCAGGGTGTCATCTTCGCGGAGATGTGGATGGACCGGGTGGCTCGAAAGTTGGGAAAACCGGCAGAGACGATTCGGCACTTGAACCTCTACGACGAGGGCGAGACGTGCCACTTTGGTCAGGTTATGGAATCCTCGCAGTTACGCGCGTGCTGGGACGAGGCTGTGGCCAAGGCTGACATCGAAACTCGAAGAAGCGCGTGCGAGGCGTTCAACGCCGCGCATAAGCACAGGAAGCGAGGGCTCGCGGCGACGCCGGTGAAGTTTGGAATTTCCTTCACCGCGCTGTTCATGAACCAGGCTGGCGCCCTGGTGCACTGCTACTTGGACGGCACCGTCCTCGTCACCCACGGCGGCGTGGAGATGGGCCAGGGCTTGCACACCAAAATCGCGCAGATCTGCGCCAAGGAGCTGGGCATCGAGACCGATTCCGTGTACATCGCGGAAACTTCCACCGATAAGGTGCCCAACTCTTCGCCGACGGCGGCGTCCGCGTCGTCCGACCTGTACGGCGCCGCGGTCACGGACGCGTGCCGCCAGCTCAACGAACGACTCGCGCCGATCAAGTCAGCGCTCGGCCCGGAAAAGTGTAAAGACTTCAAAGAAGTTTGCAACGCGGCGTATTTCGCCAGGATCGATTTATCCGCGCACGGGTGGTACACCACTCCCGATTTGGTATGGGAGTGGGACGGCAGCAAAGGCCGGCCTTTCAACTACTTCTGCTTCGGCGCCGCGGTTTCCGAGGTTGAGATTGACGCTTTGTCCGGGGATGTCAACTTGTTACGGACGGATATCGTGATGGACTGCGGTGATTCCATCAACCCGGCGCTGGACGTCGGTCAGGTGGAGGGCGGGTTCGTGCAAGGACTAGGGTGGGTCGCGCTCGAGGAGTTGAAGTACGGGGACCCAGACCACACATGGATCAAGCCCGGGACTTTGTTCACCCAAGGGCCGGGGACGTATAAGATCCCGACTGCTAACGATATTCCGCTCGAGTTCAACGTAACACTACTGCACAACGCGCCGAACCCACGCGCGGTGGCGAGCAGCAAAGCCGTCGGGGAACCGCCGTTTCTGTTGGCCAACAGCGTGTTCTTCGCCATCAAAGACGCCGTGTGCGCCGCGCGGGAAGGTAACGGGCTCGACACGGACATCACGCTGGATTCACCAGCCACGCCGGAGAGGGTCCGAATGGCGTGCGGCGGGCCCATCTCGGACGTCTTTTACGATTCCACGAACGCCCCAGCCTACCGCGCCAAGCTCACGTGCTGATTGATGACGTCGACGCGATGTTGACGCGAGGTACATTACTCGATCATTTGTTCGTTAACTTCGTAACTCTGTAAAAAGCATGACTGTAGACTAACTCTTACGAGAACGCGTTCGTTCCCCGCATCACGCCACCCGTCTCCGTCATCACGCGCCAAACAGACCGCCGCCCCCGCCGGGTTTATCTTCCTCCACGCGCTCCGCCTCCGCGAGCGCCTGCGACTTGAGCAGCGCCCGCGCCGTCGGCCTCGAGCTCGGATCCTCCCGCATCATCCCGCAAATCATCTGCTGGAAAGAAACCGAAAAACCGACCAGCGCCGGAATCTTACCCTGCCTCAGCGCCTGGTACTCATCCCCGTGCGAGGGCAGCGGAGATGCACACGCGAGCTCGTACGCGGTCGCACCCATGGAGAAGATATCCGCGCGGTCGAGCCCGACGAAATCGCCGGGAAGGCTCAGGTTAGGCCCCGACAGGTTGGAAACCCCAGCCGAACCAAACGGCCCGCTGCACATCGCGTCCTCCGTCGGCGATTCCGGCTCCATGGCATTATCCCCGTCATCGGCGCCGCCGCGAATCGAACCCTTGACCCTAACCTCGCCGCGCAGCAACTCCGGCGCGAGGTAACGCGCGTCGCCCTCCTCGGCGGAGATCGCCGATCGAGCCGAATTATTCGCGCCGAAGCTCTGGTTACCCACGCCGTCCACGGGCGCGGCGCGGCCCCAGTCCCCGAGTTTGTACACGCCGCCCTTCACCAGGATGTTCTCCGGCTTGACGTCCAGGTGCGCCACGTTTCGCGAGTGCGCGCACGCCAGCGCCGCCGCCATCTGTCGAAGCAACGCCGCGATCTTCGCCTCGCCAAACTTGGCGTCGCTCGCGCGTCTCTGCGCCGCCACGTCATCCGGGTCGTCCCTCGCCGCCCTTAATAGCTCACACGCTCGCGTCTGCATGGACGACAGGTTACCGTCGCAGAGCTCGAGCTGTATGAAGAGGTGGTCGCCGTCGCGATCGCGTTCGGTCCACGCGCCAAAGTATCGCACCACGTTGTCGACGCCGGATCCCGTATGGGCAGATAGAGCCGCCATGGCTTGTACCTCGCGATACGCCTCGAGACGCTCTCGTTCCGTCTGGAGCTTACGCTCGGTGCGCTTGACCGCGTACATGGCGCCGTCCAGGCGGTTGATGACCCGCATCACCTTGCAAAACCCGCCTCTTCCGATGTTGCCGAGGTCCACGAAATCCGCCCGAAATCGCGACATGGTGGCGAGTTGCGCGGCGGTGATGTGCGCATCCTTGCCGCCGACCCTGGCGTGCGCGGGTACCTCCGCGGGCTGCTCATCGTCGTCGAGGAATGCGTTGCGGTGGCACGGCGGGGACTTGGCCGCCTTGACGATGCCGGAGCGGGAGGGCGCGCGCGGCGGGGGCATCCGGAACAAACCTTCGCGTTCGGCTCCGTTTGAGTTTGAGTTGTCGTTGGCGCGTTGGAGAAAGTCGCCTTGCGACAGCGGTTGTTGCGAGCTTCCGCCCCAGTTCTGGGACATGGGCTGGGTGTTGGGAGGCTGCGATCCGAGCTGGGACTGGTCGGGTTGCGACGGCGTCGGGTCGTATCCGAACCTCGGGCGCTTGTGCCGCCCCGGGCTCAAGTTCGCCGGGGATCTCAGCTGACAGTTCTCCTTCTCGTTGGGGTCGTAGACGCACGCGAACTGCGCTTCTTGCGGTGTGATGAAGTCCGGGCCGCCGAACCCTTGGGTGCCGAGGCCCTGAGACATGGGGATCTGCTGCGACATCGGCCCCGGGCCGCTGCCGTTGCCGCTCGGAGCTGGGTCGGTGTTGTTGTTCACCCCGGGTTGCGTGCTCTGGCTGGCGTATCCGGGAAATTGCGATGGACCGCCCGGGGTCTGCATGGCCATGCCGGAGAGGGACTTGGCCAGCGGGGTGACCCCGGTGCTGGGCAGCACCGACCGCTGCTTCAGCCGGAGGTTCAACGGGAAGTTGCTCATGCCCGACGTGTCTCCCGTGTCCTCCAAGACTGTGGGGGGGGGAACGGCAAGTCCGAGAATCTAGGGGTGCCAACAACAGACGCAGTTTTTTCAAAAAATAGTTCAGAAGCGCGCCACGCGCTGACAAAATGTTGAGAACTGCCTTCGTCGCTGGCACCAACATAATGAGGAGGCGCAGGGCGACCGCGGGGGATGATGAGACCGAACGAGAGAAGGATGAGGCGAAGAGCGCTTCATCCGGCGGTTCACCTCCCTGGTCGGCGCTCTCCCTGGTCCTCATCGTGGTCGTGTTCGCCGTCATCGGCAGGCTCGGCCGCGACGCCGTGACTCGGAGCCTCGGGAAATGGGGAAACCTCGGGAGATCGATCAGCCCCTTCTCATCGTCACCGAGCGGCGTCACTCGACTGGTGACCGCCGAGGAGCTCAGCCGCCACGACGGGGTCCAGGACCCGACCCTGTGGCTCGCCATCCTCGGCGAAGTCTTCGACGTGACCAAGGGCGAGCGGCACTACGGCGCGGAGGGCGGATACAAAGGCTTCGTCGGGAAGGACGGCACCCGCGCGTTTCACACCGGTCACTTCAACACCCCCGAGGGTCTCACGCCGGACATGTCGGGGCTGCCCGACGCCGCGCACCTGGCGATACGCGAGTGGGCCGACTTCTACGGGCGCGACTACGCGTACGTGGGCAAGTTGGCGCCCGGATTCTACTACGACGAGCGAGGGAAGGGGACCGAGGGAAAAAGGAACTTTGAAGCCGCCGTCGCGAGAGCAAGGTCGGACAAGACAAACGCCGTCGCCAGGGACGCCGCCTTCCCCGCGTGTCGCGCGCGGTGGAGCCAACAACACGGCGGGGAGGTGTGGTGCGACGCGAACACGGGGTACCCACGGAAGGACGTGAGTCACGTGAACGGTAAGCCGAGGGTTCGGTGCGCGTGCTTCCCCGATCCCGGCTTCTCGGATCAAAGGCAACTCTACCCGGGGTGTCCAAACGACGCCAGACGGTGCGCGACGTGAGGCTAATAAGGCTAAATAGCGTAGACAATAGAACAGAACAACGCGTGGGCATTAAAACAGCGAATAGTGCTAGCCATCAGACTCGAGTACTCGACGCTGCCGGTAAAATGGGGAGAGATTCGTCGATGAAATCAACGTTTACGCATCCATCTCGACGTTCTCAGTCTCCACGGCGGCACCCTCAGCCTTGTACGCGTCGAGGTCGTTGTCCAGGGCGCTGGCATCCATGTTCGCGTCGCCGTCCGCGTCAGCGGCACCACCCTCGGCGGCCTCATCCGGCTTGGAGCCGCCGCGGGGCCTCCGCTCGCGAACCGGCGCGTTCTCGTCGCGGGGCTGGGGGCAATCCCTGGCCCAGTGTCCGGATTCACCGCACCGGTTGCACTTGTCGCCGCTGCGATCACGAACGGGCGCGTTCTCGTCGCGGGGCTTGGGGCAATCCCTCGCCCAGTGTCCCGACTCGCCGCACCTGTTGCACTTGTCGTCAGGGCCGGGCTCACGTCGCTCGCGCTTGGGCCTGTCGCGGCGGTCGTGCTCGTCGCGGAATTTGCCGCCGCGTTCGCGGGGTCCACGATCGCGGTCACGATCGCTGCGGTCGTTACGCCCCCGGCCGAGGCCGACGGCGGACGGGCACTCCCTCGCCCAGTGTCCCACGCCGCCGCACTTGTTGCACTTGTCATCGCTGGACGCGGGGTTGCCGCGGGACGGGGGACCGCGGCGGTCATCGCGGTCGCGGAAGCCGCCGCCGCCGCCGCCGTTTGCGGAGTCTTCGCGATCTTCGCGAATGAGGATGTTGCGACCGTCGAGGTTGGTGTCGGAGAGCATCTCGACGGCACGCGCGGCTTCGTCGATGGTGGACATCTCGACGATGCCACAGCCCTTGGAGCGGCCGCCGGGTCCGCCTTCGGTGAGGATCTTGGTGTGGACCACGTCGCCGGCTTGGCGGAAGTGGTCTTTGAGGTCCTGCCACGAGACGCGCCAGGAGAGGTTGTGGACGTAGAGGCGGTTGGTGGAGATCTCGATGACTTCCTCCTCGTAGTCGCCGCCGCGGGAGCCGCCGCGGTCGTTGCGGCCGTACGGGTCGTGGCGGCCGGAGCCTCCGCGGCGTCCGCGGGATGGGCCGTAGCTCATGCTTTGGTGTTCTGTCGAGTAATAGATCGCGCGGATTGTCAGCGATGATTGCGCGGGAGAGTCACGGGGACGCGATCGGGACGTGTCGACGCCGTTGGAGCGCGACGCGTTCATGCCGGGGTGGCGTGACGCGTGTCACGGGTATGAAGATGCGAATGGACGGCTCGAGGGGCACGCGCGATCCATGACGTCGCGACGGGGACGCGCGACGTCTCAGATCGGAAGCGCGCTTCTCGAGCCACCACGAGGATCATTTGGCAATTGCCAACAAATATCGCACGATCTTTGACCTAGGCGCGGTGATCGGGACGCGTCGGGGGGTGCGAAAGGCGTCGTGAGGCGGTGGGTACCACGACCGGGTCATCACGCGAGTTCTCACCTGTGTGGTTAGCGGTGCGAAGATCCAAACGAGCGGATCAGCCCCTGTGAGTTGTGCCGATCGTGGAGTGTTTTTCTCTGAGTCGTGAAAGCCCGCGCTCTGTGAAATGTAACGCATGTTTCTCGGTTTACGACCAAAAATCGGACGTTTTGATCGCACGGCTCATCCAAAGCCACACAGGAGGGGTTTGCGGTGGCCATTGATGGTCCATTGATGGGGGCGTCGGCGGTCGGTGTCGCCTGGTCAACCGCCCACGCTCTCCTCGCGGCGAGCGCGGGCGCGACCCCACGCGCGCGCACACCCACACACTCTCTCAGCGGCTCCCACCGCGGTCCGGCGTGTCCCACCGCCGCTAACCCGGCCGCATCTCTCGTCGGCGGCGGCACCAGGGCGCTCGGCAGTGCACATCGCCATCCTTGGTCGACATCCTCGGCGTCCGCGGACATGGGGAAGAAGGCCAGACCGCGATGCGCGTCGTGCGGAACCGAGTACAAGCAGAAGGGCGACAAGTCGCGGTTCTGCTCCGTCAAGTGCGCCGCAACCACCGGACCGTCCACCAACATCGCCAAAAAAGACTACGGGGATGTGCCACCCGCGTTCGCCGGTGCATCCGTCGCCGCCAACGCCGCCGCCAACTCGAACGGCGGCTACAACAGCGACGTCTCGTCGTCATCCAGCGACTTCCAGTGGGACGGCTTCGGCGTCGGCAAGGGCAGCAAGGGGGGCAAGGGCAACCGCAAGCGAAAAAAACGCGCAAAGAAAGCCGCGAACGACGGAGCCAGGCCCGTGGAGGAAGACCCCAAGTGCGTCGCCGTTCTCCACCTGCTGGATCGCACGTGTTCAGTCATCTCGGGGCCGGGACGCGCCATGGACGAGGCTGTGGCGCAGTGCGCGTCATGCGACGTCATCGCGGTGGACTGCGAAGGCGTTAACATGAGCCGCGTCGGGCCCGTCACGCTTTTGCAAGTCGCCACCGATACCGACGCGTACCTCTTCGACGTCCAAGCGATGGGCCGCGCGTGCTTCGAGATGGTCTCCGACGCCGCCGTCACGAACGGTGCGAACCTCAAGTCCGTGCTCGAGGACCCGAAGGTTACCAAGCTCATGTTCGACTGCCGCGTGGACTCGGACGCGCTGTTTCATCAACACGGGGTGTCTCTCCGAAACGTATTCGACGTCCAGCTGGCGGACGTCGCCGCGCGCCGACGTAACCACCACGCCGTCTCCTTACTCAGCGGCATGCCCAAGTGCGCCGCGCGGTGGTTGCCCAAGGGTGCGAACCAGGCGGAGGCTAACCTGGCGGCTAACGACGGCAAGGGAGGTTTCGACCCGAGCGCGCCCCCAGACGCGGTTTCAATCGCCAGGGTGACGGAATACCTCAAACGCAAGGTTAAGGAGCAGTACGCGTCGAATTTGGGCGGTGACGGCGAGCTGTGGGCGCGGCGGCCGCTCGCGGAGGACGTGAGGCGGTACGCGGCGCTGGACGCGTGGCTGCTGAAGGAGATTTACGCCGCGATGGAGCACGGGGAGGTGCTGGACGAGGACTGGCGGGTCCGGGTGGTGAAAGAGAGCGACCGGCGCGTGGGCGAGTACAGGGATCTGACGGAGCCGATCATGCAGTTCAGGAGTCAGGAGCGCGCGCAGGCGCCGGACCTGTGACGACTAGCTAGTGTTGTTTGACGCGTTGTTAGTGGTGTTGAGATTGAAGAAGCACTCGTCCGAGAGGCCGCGACTTGAAAACTTTGCTGCGTTCGATCCCAGAAAACTGTGACGTTGTGATTTGATTGATGAAACGTTCGCTACTTCTTGCACTCCTTGCACCGATAGCGCAAACGACCGTGCTCGCAGATTCCCTTCCCACCGCAATCTTTGCACCGATAGTGATCACGACCGTGCTCGCAGATTGATGCACCACCGCACTCCTTGCATTTAGAGCGCTGACGACCGTGCTCGCAGATTTGTGATCCACCGCACTCCTTGCATTTAGAGCGCTGACGACCGTGCTCGCAGATTTGTGATCCACCGCACTCCTTGCAGTATTGGCGATGACGACCGTGCTCGCATATTTGTGACCCACCGCACTCCTTGCACTTAGAGCGCAGACGACCGTGCTCGCATATTCCAGACCCACCGCACTCCTTACAATAAGAGCGCCGACGACCGTGCTCGCATATTGATGCACCACCGCACTCCTTGCACTGAGAGCGCCGACGACCGTGCTCGCAGATTGATGCACCACCGCACTCCTTGCACCTCTCTCGCCGACGACCGTGCGGACAAGCACGACACACCTTGCACTGAGAGCGAGGCTTAACCCCGTGCTCGCATGGCCCCTTTGTCCGAGGGGCTCTCTTCCGCTTCGCTCCCGTCCCCTCGGAAGGCGTCGTTCCATCTTCCCCATTTATCCCATCGTCGTCAGCGACAGGCTCCACCTTGACATCGGGGACATCGTCGTCGGGCACTTCCTCCTTGACGGGTTCGATATGCTTGATCAACCAGTGTGGGCGCCAGATGGTGGTCATGGTGGCGGCGATACGGCTGCGCGGGTGAACAGTGACGGAAGCGAGAAATAAGAGTATCGATCCCAGAAAATGTGGGCACCCGCGAATTGTTCGCCATTTTGGGGCGTCGAGGGACAAACATGGCGCAGGTCCCGGAGCGAGGCGTCCGGGACGTCCGTGACTCCTGGGGCGTCGAGGCCCTCTTCGGGGGCTTCGATAAGCCCGAGCAGGTCCACTCGCGGCTCGTCATTCCGCCCAAGGTGCGTCCCATACGCGTCGTCACTCTCGAGTCGCCACTTCTAAATCTCAAGTTCCCCCCTCCATCGACGCAGGTTGCGCAGTCCAACTACGGCTACGGCGGCGGGCCCAACGGCGGTATCAACCCACTGGAACTATCGTGGGACGAGCAACGATTCCTCGCGCAGCTCGCGAGCGACCGGAAGATGGTCTCCGATCGCGCCCGGGCGCACGAGCTGTCCGCTCGGGCCAGCACCGGGGTCCGAGCTGGGGGCGTTCCGAGCTTCGTCGACGTCGCGTCACCGTCCAAGCCGGTCGTGACGCGGGGGGTGCGCGATGCGGCATCCGCGGAGTTTGCACGGCCGTCCTCCGCGGCGACGTGGCACGAACGCGAGCGAGCGGCCGTGAGGGCGCGGGGTGCCACGTCGTCAACCGCATCCCCATCATCGTCCCGTCCCAGGTGAGCTTATTTTTATCTTCGTACGGGCAATTAGACTGACGTACGTCGTGTTTTGTTATTCACAGGCCAGCCACGGCGTCTAACCACCGATTTGGCGGCCCGGTTCCATCCGCGTCACCGGTCAGGCCCGCGCTCAAACACCGCTCAAACACCTCGTCACCGTACAAGTCCCCGGCGAAGCGGTCGGTGCAGTGGGAACCGGGAGTGACGGACGCGGGCATCGTGACTGACCATCCGAGCGTCGGCGGCGAAAGCCCGGTTCCGATGAGTACCAAAAAGTCGTACCTTCACACGGAAAACAACGAACTCGAACTTGAAGCTGTGCCCACGTCGCGTCGTAACCTCAAGTTCGGGGGACCGGGCGGCGGCGGGGGCGCGCCCGGGGGACCGCGCGCCTCCTGGCCGGGTCCCAAACACGGCGGCGTCGAGACACTGTCGCAGGTCAAAACTCGCATCCACGGATCCAATCGACCCCCCGACGTGGACGAGACCCGCCTGTCCAAGGACGAGCGACAGTTCCTGGACGCGATGGGAAGCCACCGGGTGATGGTGAGCGACCGCGCGAGGCTCGCGGCGTCCGTCGCGGAGCTCGGGCTGCTCCCCACCGGCGACGCGCCCATAACCACGCAGCCGGGCGCGGGGTACAAAACCAGGCCGGGCGGTGTCGCTAGGCCCAACACCGGTTCGCCCGCGGGCGGGCCCAAGCAGGTGAGCGCGGTCGATTACGCAAACTCCGGCGCGCCCATCGCACCGGTCAGGGCGTCGTGGAACCCCGACGCGTCGCCCTCGCGCGAGGAGGCGGCGTTCGATCCGGCAAAGTCCTTGCGCCAATCGCTGACTCGGCCGAGAACTTCCCCGGCGACTGGCGCTTTACACCGCGATGAAAACGACGATCCGACTGACTACCCATACGATGCTGCCGCCGCCACCCATACCGATGATCCCAACCCGTGGGCGGATCGAAACGCGTCGCTGCGCGCGGCGGTGCGCAACCGCCTGCGCCCGTCCAGCGCCAGGTCGCAGGTGTCGTCGCTGGGTGACTTGGAGCAGCTGGAGCAAACGGTGGAGGCGCTTCGGAAGAGTTACCGTCGAGCGGATCCACCCGCGCGCGGCCGCGGTGCCAGTGCGCGGTTGGTCACGATGAGCGTCGACGCAGGCATAGGCGGGCTGGACGCCGAGCGCGCGGTGAAGATCGCGGAGAGGGAGGCGCGGGACTGGGAGTGGCAGTCGTCGTGGCAGTGGGAGTGGCAGCAGGAGCTC
>Ga0206682_10001901_pt1 | contig 19751 bp, 16 predicted proteins | sample M240m12015metaG_FD_155444 | JGI IMG/M metagenome (GOLD analysis project Ga0206682, IMG submission 155444) | Ammonia-oxidizing marine archaeal communities from Monterey Bay, California, United States - M2 40m 12015 | ecosystem: Environmental > Aquatic > Marine > Intertidal zone | place: USA...
ATTTATCGACGAATCACGGGCAAAGAATTAGACTTGTCCAAGGACGACGCGGCCGCGGCGAACACTTCGGGCTGATGATGTTATGAAACGAAACGAAACCAAACGAAACGAAACCCACGTCGGCGTCTTGATTGAGCCTCGCCGCGTATCCCACCGATCCGCCGCCCCCGCGCTCGCTCGGCATCACGGCGCCGCGATGTGGCGCGGGACCGTGACGCGTAACCGTCACAGCGCGACGCCACGGAGACGTCGTTCGACGAGCACGACGACGACGGCATACATAGCGCGCGTGGCCGGACGAGCGTTGTGCGACAGGTTCGCATCGCGTTCGTTCGCGCGCGTCGCCGTCGGACGTCGTTTCAGTTCGCGCGTCACGAGCGGCGTTCGTGAAACCGCGGCGATGGATGAAAAGAGTTCGTGCGAGGGCGCGTGTTCGAGGGACACCCCACGATTGAGCGAAAGTTCCATCGAAGAAGGACTCCGTCAGCGACCGTTGTGGCGGCGCACCGCGGATGGGCGCGCGATCTCACGCGCGTTCACTTCAAAGAACTGGTCCACGGCGATGGAGTTTCTAAACGCCGTGAGCGTCGTCGCCGAGCGCGAAGGACACCACCCGGACGTCGCCATTAAAAATTATCGCGACGTGGAAGTGGTGATCGCCACACACGCTATCGGGGGACTCTCGCGGTTTGACTTCATCCTCGCTGCCAAAATAGATGCGGAGTGCGCGGCGACGTACTCGCCGAAGTGGGCGCGAGAAAACGGCTTGGCTTAGCGCTCCAAAAAATCATCAAAAATGCGTAACGCTATGTAAGAATGAAGTAGATCCCACGCGTCCCGCGAGAGTGTGCCGAAATGCGACGCGATCGCGTCGATCGAACGTCAACCGCCAAATCTGTTGAATTCCTCACAGTGCGGCGACGCGAGCGGCGCCATGCGCGCGGTGACGGCGGAATCATCCGGTCGTGGCGGAACGTGGTGCGCGGTATCACGCGTCGCTCGATGTCCGCGTCACCCGTCGCGCAGTGCGACGGCGTCGCGCGCAGCGCGAGGACGCTCGTCGAACGACGCCGGGGGTGCTGATGGAGGAGCCTCGTCGTCGTACGTCGTTCCCGACCCGCGCCGCGTGAAAGAGCGGCACGGGAAGCGGTTGTATTACCACGGTCACGGGGAGATGTTGCTCCGGGAGGATTTGATCAGCGCGCTCATGGAGGTGGACGCCTCGACGCAAGTGAAAGAGGCTGGAAGCGTGTCGCTCACGCGCGAGCAAGTTAAAATCATGGAAGCGTTCTGGATTGGCGTCGGAGTGCGCAAGAAGGCGCATCGCGAGCGTTTGATTGATATGGCGTGTAAAGCCGGACTCTATCGAGACCCTGTTCGTCTACTCGAGCGATTGGCGCAGCTCGAAGACGCGCTGTGGTTGGGCGCGTCGCTGAGCGGCGTCGATTTGGGCGTCATCGTCGGACGATGTCCACGCGTGATTTACTGCGATTTAGACTGGACGGCGGAAAAGTTGGAACTTTTACGCGAACTTTTACCGACCGTGGACTTGAAGCGGTTGATCGAACGGAACCCGCAGGTGCTCGGCATGGATTTCACCATGACGATACCGGCAAAGCTGCGCGAGTTGTCAAAGCTGTTGCCGTACACCGATGTCTTCGCCTTGATTGATTCTCATCCCAAGTTGCTTTCGATGAATATTTCATCGAGCGTCAGTTCGAATCTTCGCGCCATGCGTCAAACGCTGGCGTCTGAAGGCGTGAGCGAGTCAACGGTCGAGGCGATGATCATGTATTCGCCGCGATTACTGACGACCAACCCGAACACCTTCGCTGACAGGTGCGCACAGCTCGCGCGCACGAAACCGGGCGCGATTCAACAGTACGCACTGAAGCCGGCATCTTTAGCGCGCATGCTCACATCGAGCGAACGCGTGATATCGCGTTTGGCGTTTCTCCACGAGAGGCACCCGCACGATACGACGAGCGCGATAGTCGCCGTGAATACGTCGGCGGCCAAGTTCATTGAACGATTTCCAGACTTTGAGGAATGGGGCCAAAAAATGTAGAAAAATATAAAAGTTTGTAAAATTAGTATTCTTTCATCCTGAATCTCGATTGCGCGAGTTCGTCGTCGAGATCAGCGTGGGTGAGTCGTTTGGTTTCGTTTCGTTTCATAACATCATCAGCCCGAAGTGTTCGCCGCGGCCGCGTCGTCCTTGGACAAGTCTAATTCTTTGCCCGTGATTCGTCGATAAATATCGATGACATCCCGAACCGTCGTCTCGAAGTGCGTCGTGGCATCGTAACCCGTGGAGATGAACGCGCCGTCGGCAGTTCCATCCGCGAGAGGCGCGTGCACGTCGGTGACGTTGTAAAAGAGCTCGTCGATCGGACCGAGCATGCGAAGACCAGCCTCGAGTTCGCGATGAGGATCGTTCGTTTCAACAGTCGTACTCACCGACGCGAAGTAGCGTCCCTTTGCGCAAACGTTGTGCGCCGAGCTCGTGCCGAGCACGTAGACGTCGTGGCGGCGGCCGCACTGCGCCGCTGGAATGATAATTTGTACGCTCTCCGCGTCGTTCACATTCGGAATCGGATGGCTCAGCAAGCACAACGCTCGAACGACTTGACCGACCTTTTGAGTCTTCCCTGGAAAGTAGCTCGCGTCACCGACGACGAACTTTGCTTTGGCGGTTTCGCCCTCGGATTTCGCGCCGCACGCGCGACCGGTTTCCTCGTCGTACACGACCTCGACGTCGGATTTCGCCAGCATGTACGTCCCCCCGTGCACCGCACTGAGACGTGCAAATCCTTGCGGGAGTTCTCCTAGGCCGTAAAGCGGATAAATGTACGGCGAACCGGTGTCGAATCGCGCCATAGAATCGGAGTAAAGTCTCACCGCCTTGACGAGGTCGACGGCGGGCTCGTCCAAATAGCGTTCGTTCGTCTTCAACGCCAACGCGTGACCGATGAACTCCACCGTTTCCGCGGCTAAACCAAACTTTTCGTACAAATCTCTCGCCGGCATGCGCTGTAAGTTGTATCCGCCGTGCGTGCTCGGGTCCGTCTCGACGAAATTTTGCACAAAGATGAAAAAGCTGCGCGCTCGCAACTTTTCAAACATTCCCATCAGCGAGCTCCGCAGCGCTTCCTTATCGTTCGACGGCACTTTATGAATCTTTCCACCCTTTCCTTGCACGTACGACCCTTCGGCGGCGCGAAATTGCAAGTAGTTGTGCACGCCGGTGCGGACGAGCACGCGCACGAGCAATCCGTTTCCCATCATGAATTTGGGGACCAAATCGATGTTGTAGTCTTGCCATCGTCCGTACTTGGCCGTCAGCGCCGCTTTGTCTTGCGCCTTCTCGGGTGCGAACTTCTCGTGCAGCTGCGTCAAATTTAAACTCGCGCTTTCCCCACCGTAGTAATCGTTTCGGTCCACGTGCAGGATCTTGTAGCCTTCGACGCTCGCGAGCAAGCCGGCGACGAGGCACTCCTTCAGGCCGGTGCCCAAGATGATGGCGTCGTACTCTTGATCCATCGCGACGTTCGACGCGCCGTGGACGTTCGCGCCCGCGCTCGATCCGCGCGTCCGCGATGTGACGACCGAGCGGATGAATGCGCGCGTCGACGCGCGCGTCGTTCCGCGCGTCAGACGCCGACGCGCCGTCACGCCATGGCGGACGACGACGACGCGAAGGCGGACGTGGTCGAAATCGTCGGGTACGACGTCGCGCGCGAGCGTCGAACGAGACGCGACGGCGACGCACCGTACGTGTTCGGCGCCGACCACACGAATGGTGTTCGAGCGGACGACGACGACGACGACGACGAGGCGCGCTACGTCCAGGCGCTGGCGACGACGAACGGCGGTAAAGCGATCGTGGGCGTGCGCGAAGACGAACTCATCGACGCCACGTTCGGGGTGATGATACCGGGGAGCACGCGCGCGGGGGAGGTGGAGGAATCGCTCACGCGCGCGGCGAGACGCTTCGCGGCGATGGCGCAAGAGCGAGCGTGGCGTACACGATTACAGACGCCCGTGGCCGAACCGAGCGGAGAGTCGGCGGACGAGAGCGCCGAAGACGGACGCGATAGACGCGTGGTGTACGCGGACGACGCCGATCCGGCGGCGTTTGACGTCCATACTTACGAGGAAGTGACGTCGAAGTACATCAATTTGAGCTATTATGAAAAACGTGTGGCGCCGCAGACGCGGTTCCCAGACGGGAGCGTGAACGCGACGCCCATACGCGTAGCGAATTGGATATTTGCCGAAGAGTTCGTCAAGAGGGATGGTTTCGTGGAGGAGCCCGACACCGAGGAAGAGTCAACGGCGGCGACGGAGGAGGAAGAGGAAACCACAGAAGCGTCGCCGCCGCCGGAGGCACCCGAGGCGGCGTTGGAAGAACCGCCGACCGGTTGCTTCGCGTGTTTCGGTGCCGGAAGAGATAAGAAAACCGTCTCGGCTTCGAGTGAATCGGAGAGCGTAGAAGAAGAGACGCAGCTGCAGGCGGTGTTCGACTACGAATCAGAGCGAAAGACGCTCGTCGACTTGGAAGTGAAGTTGGCTACGCTGGAGCTCAATTGTGGACAACTCTTCTTGGACATGAAACGGCTCGTGCACTCCGTTCGCGGAAACTTTACAGTGGAGATGCTGAAGACGGATCCACGAGCGCTCGAGCTTCAAAACCGAATCAGAGAAATTGAAATTACGTTGAAAAGAATGCTCTTCACTCGCGACGGGGTAAAAATGGATATTAAAAAGCGTCGTCGGAGAGTTGCTGAGTTCGAAAAAGAGCGAGCGCTCGAGGCGAAGCGATTGGCCAAGGAAGAACGCGTGGACGCCGAAGCAGCCCTGGCTGCCGAGATTGGCAACATCCCAGATCCGCTAGAAGACATCGACCGCCTCTTCGGCTCGGCGCCCGCCGCCTTGTTTCTCATGCTCGGACCGTTGTACTTGTGGCATTATTACGAGTGGATACAAACGAACCGCGTTATGAAGCGTCGTTTAGAGTCGAAGACATCGACGACGACTGTGTACTTTTACAATCCATTGTTAGTGGCCGGCGCGCGCCGGCTTAGACTGCCGGCGAGCAACGTCGAGCTTCTCGCCATGCTCTTGGCGGTGCAGAGCTTGCTGAGTTTTCAGCTTTGGATCATTGATCAGCCCGACTATTCGCAAGAGGAAAATATTGCCAAATATGAGTACATCGTGCTGCACACGTTCGTGCGAGTCGCGGTGCCGTGCTACAACGCCACGGCGTGCGCTCTGAGGCGGCAAAAGCGTCGAAGTCGAGAACAGACGTCGAAAAAGCTTTGGGAATATGAGAAGACCGCGTCAAAGCCTTCATTGCGCGATCAAACGGTGACGAGAGGCAATTTGTCGTCGTTTGCGAGCGCGGACGTCGTAGCCGGCGATGGCGACGGCGACGACAGCGGCTCGGAACTTTCGAGCTTGCTTCCGAGCGAACTCGCGGAAAAGGACTTGGTACAAATTTCATGCATCGCGGACATGTCCGCTTTTCGAGAAGCGTTGAAAGATCTGGACCCTGCCGAACGACAAAAGGTGCGTAGGATGCGCGTTAAGCAAGAAGTGTTAGGATCGGAGGGACGTTTCGGTACAAGTGTGGAAAATAATTTGGAAGAAATGCAGGTCAAAACGGACCCGAGCGAACCCGCGACGAGCGTCTCGGTGAGAACATCGGAGAGGTTTTCTGAGTTCCTCCAGTCATCTTCGGTCGATGCATCCGTTCTCGAACCAGGGGACGAGAACTACGAAAAGATTCGCAGGGAATACATTCTCAAGGCGCGCGCTCAACGCAAGGCTGAAGATGAAGCGCGCGATCCGTCGAAGAAGAGCGCGATCTTCGACGTTGGCGACATTCTGAACAAATTATTAGTCGATGAGTCAAGGCTTGAGACGGTGCCTGGACCAATCGAAAATGAAGAGGAAGTGAAAAAGTCTCGTCTAGACGTCGATCAAGCCGATACGGTGCTGCAAGCGGTCGCGCGTCTGAACCAAAATCACAAAAAAAAGTATCGTCAAGGCACGGGATACTTGCCAAACAACGCCACCTATCGAGATGTCGATCAAACGAAAGTCGCACGGGCAGTCGCGGAGAACGATGACGATGAAATTTAGCGCCACGCCGACGATGAATATCTCATGTATCTATATTCTGTAAGCACTCCTCATAAATCCGCGCGCTCGATCTCGCGACGTTTCTCGCTCATCAAACCAATACCAACGAGCATGCATTCGCGTCGGAAATTTTCCTTCGCTCCCGCACTACTGCTCTCCATTGCGGTCGTCGTGCAAAGCTTTGCACCCGCGCGCGCGTTCCAGCTTTTCCCCAAGAGAGAAAAAGCTTCTTCAACGAGTACGCCCGAAAGCGGTGGCGTGGCTTCATCGACGCCGATGAACGAACTCACGCGCGCACTTGACACGGTCCAACAGCTCGTTCGTAGCTTCGACGTGTGTGCTCCAGCAGCGAGCGGCTCGGGCGGCGGCGCCGTCTTGAGCGCCGACGTCGAGGACGAGAGCGCGCGGCACAAATCACCCTTGGCACAGATCTTTTCCGTCTTGAGCGCCGACGTCGAGGACGAGAGCGCGCGGCACAAATCACCCTTGGCACAGATCTTTTCGACGTTGATCGGGAGATCTGCCATGGACGTCGAAGAAACTGCGTCCTCGATCACTTTTACCGCCGATGTTCCGGGAATCGATGTCGAGAAGAATCTCAGCATCGAAGTCAACGTGCCGACGAATGTGCTAACGATTCGAGGCGAACGCGTCGAGGACGCGGGATCGGACGTGGGATCGGACGTGCACAAGCACAAGAGAGAGCGCCACTTCGGAAGCTTCATGAACAAATTCACTTTACCACCGCACGCTATCGTCGAAGAAATCAGCGCAAACGTGAAAAATGGTGTGCTCAAGATTGTCGTTCCGAAGGCATCGGCGGCGGCGCAGACCGTGAAACGAATTCCAGTCGACGTCGCGTGAGTTTGCGTGCTACAGTTTTGTTTTACAAGTGGTCTCGCGCGTCTTTTAAAGCTTTGAAATGAATCTTTTAGAATGCTACCAAGCCTGGAATTTTATCTGCGTTTGCGAAAATGAAACTCGCCACCGTGCACGTGATGATGACGCCGCTTACGTCCATTATCACCTGCACGCTCGTCCCGGCGTTGGCGGGGTCTTGCCCTAATTTCACCAGTGCGAACGGGAGAATCGTACCAACGCATGTGGACGTGGTGACTATCGCAAATAAAGCAGTGGCGATAGCGAACGGTCCGACCAAATCGTCCGAGCCTTGCGGCGACGTGAGCAACACGCGCACGAAACCCGCGGACGACAACGCGGTGGCGAGCAATAAACCGACTTGAAACTGCTCGGCGAGCGTTTTACGCATGCACTCTTCGGTGTTCTCCATCTCTCCAGTGGCCAGTCCTCGAATGACGTGGATAGCGCTTTGGTTTCCCGCGTTTCCGCCGGCGCCGACGAGCATGGTCAAAAACAACGTGACGATGATATTCTCCTTGATGAGATCCTCGTATCGCGCCAGCACCAAGCTCGACGTGCTTTGTAATATGAGCAACCCGAGTAACCACCGCACACGAGTGTACGCTTCGGGTATGACGCCTACGACCTCAGCGTCGATGTCGACGACTTCCCCGCTCGGCGCCGTGTCTATGAGCTCGCTCGTCTCCCTCGCCCGTTTCGGGCTCACCCATCCGCGTTGGGCGTCTAAAATTCGTCTCGCCAACGCGCGTTGAACGTCGACCGATACTTTTGTCGCCTGTCGCTGCTCTTTAAGCGACTTCTTACTCGTCGACGGCGCGTCATTCGTTTCGTTTTCACCTTCCGTTGGCCTCGGATCCTTGATGGCGTTCGAAACGACGTGGCGTCGCCGCGCGTCACCGCACGAACGACGTGAACGCGCAGCGAGTTCGAGTGCTTTTGTTCTCGGGCCCGGGGACGCGCGCACCGGCTCCGCGCGCGCGCGAAACCACGCGCGCATGGTGACCCGGGACGCCGCGCACAGTCAGCGTGTGCGGCGAGCGCGACGCGGCGCCAGCGACGCGGACCGACGAGTCTTCGGAGGAAATTTCACACGGTGGTAGTACAACAATCACGCTAAAACTATGCGTCGGAGCGCTCACGACCTTCGCGACGCGCGCCTTTGAGGCGTTCGCGTCGGTCGCGCTCGCGGTTTCGCAACTACGGACTCGCTCGCGGCGACGGGGCTGCTCGCGACGGAAGGTGTCGTACCGAGGGCGTTCAAGAGTAAATTCAACTCGCTCGACGTGAACGACGGAATTGAAATCGGTTTCGAATCCGCGCCTTTACCGCCTTTGGGCGTCGGTGCGTCAGCTTTGATGCTCAGGAAGTGCTTCAACGTCGTTCCTCGCTGGATGTTCGCCGTGCCGTCTTCGTTCGGGGCTAATGACACGGTCACCGCGTCACCATTCGAGACGATTCCGTTGGCTTTGTGTCTATTATCTGCACCGTCTCCACCACCCGCGGGTCTCGCGCTGAGTAACCAATTCATCACGCTCTGCATGTCGTTCGTCGCGTTTGATTTCTCGCCGCCGCCGTAACGATTGAACGCGCTATTCGCGTTGCTTCCGCCACCGTGCGAATTCGCCATGACGCGCGGTGAAACCATCTCTTGCACTTCTCGCAACAAATCGAGCTCGGCGCACGACAAGCTCAGGGTCTTCCCTACCGAATAGTTGGTTGGAAGGAAGTTGCTCAGCGACGCGCCAGTCTTGAAGCCGTCCATCCCGCTCGCGCCCGCCGCGCTCTGCTCGCGGCTGTTGACTTTTATCGACAAACTCGGACGCCACATCTTATTCTGTCGATCCGCGCTCGCCGAGTTCGTGGGCGAACTCACGAAAAGCGACGGCGATATGCCGTTCTTGCCGACGCCCGTTCGCGTCGCCGCGAGTTCCTCCAACGACGACTCGACTTTCGATCGCTTGACATCGCGGCCGATCCCCTCTTGATTCGTCGGTGAGCGCGGCGCGGGCTTTTTCCGGCCTCGCTTCGCCGGAGTCGATCTTTCGCTCGCCACCATCGCGCGCCGCGCCGTTCCCTTTGCGTCGTAGCGTCTTCGCTTGCTCTTCGTCTGCTTGTCCACGAGCGCCTTGAATCTATTCTTCGCCCCGTTATCGGTTCTCCCGCCCACTAACTTGGCGATCGCCGTCCACTTGTTACCGAGCTTTTCGTGCGCGTCGAGCAGGGCGAGATCTTCCGCCTCCGTCCACTCGTGCTCTTTGATTTCCGTCGTCAAGTGGCCGCTCCAACGCCTTCGACACTGCTTGGCGGTTTTCGTCTCCATCGCGCTCGCGAGCGAGTTCCATCGCCGCGCGCCGTGCTTTTCGATGAGCGCCAACAGCTTTTCATCCTCATCGCTCGTCCACATCGCGAGGATTCGCTCGCGGCGGCGATCGCGCCGCGCGCGAGGCGCGTCGGGAATTGACGCGCGCGCGACGCCGCAGCCTCTCTAAACCCCGGGCGCGCGCGCGCGTCTCGGACGCCGACGGCGGAAACCGCGCGCGCGAGGTCGACGCGCGCGTTACGTTCGTATATTACACATTTCAAAGTCGTCGACGTCTGACGCCGTCGCCCGTCGTCTCACGCCGTCGCCCGTCGTCGCTCGTCGCGCGCGCGAACGACGGCGTAGTACGCCGCGTCGGTGACGACGTGCGAGAGCAGCGCGAGCGGCCCGACGAGCGTGGACAACACGAGCGTGTGCGCGATCGGCGGCGCGTGCCCGTCGCGCACGTTTCGTTCGCGCGTTTTCAACGCCACGTGTCGAGCGACGAAGAGGTTGACGCACAGCAAGTGCGCCCACGCGCTCGTCGCCGTCGCGCGCGCGCTCAGGAGCGTCATGATCGAGCGCAGCGTCGGCACGAATTGCACCTCCCCCGTCGCCAGTCCTCGCTCCAGGCTTCCCGGCATCATCAGCGACAGCGTTTCCGGCGTCCACGACCGCGCGAGCAAGATTCCGTACAGCGCGCACGGCGCGGCGAACATCTTCGCGAGCGACGCCGCGAAGTCGCGCGCGTCGACGTCTTCGTCCTCTCGCCTCGCCCGCGCCGCTCGCGCGCACATCACCACCGCGCCGACGGTGTACGCCGTCGCGCAGCACCACGCGATTTCATCCGCGCCCGCGTCCGCGCGCGCGCGCCTTCGTCGTCCCGTCGTCGTCCGTCCTCGACGCGCGCGCCGCGCCTCGACGCCGTCGCCGCGCCTCGGTCGCGTCGACGCCGTCGTCCGAGCGCGCGCGTTCGCGCGAACGACCCCTCGAGACGTCGCGCTCGCGGCGCGCATCGCGCGCGCGTTCGCGCTCGACGTCGCGCGCGACGCCGACGTCGTCCCTCGCATCGACGCCGCGCACTCGCGCCTCGACGAACGCGCCTCGACGCGACGCGACGCCATGCGATGCGATCCGTGTGTCAGAATCGCGCGTCAGGATCGCGTGTCCGAATGTCCGATGTCGTCCGACGTCGAACGAACGCGACGAGCTCGATCTCGCGCGAACCAATTGAAACGCGAGATCGACGGGACGCATCGTGACGCGCGTGAACCGCATGACGAATGTCCAAATGATGGGTTTATCGCGAGATGGCGCGCGCCATCTCGCGATACACCCGATATACCCGGCGGCGACGGCGCGGCGGCGCGGCGACACACCGCGACGGACGAGCGCGCGAGCGAACGAACGGCGAGCGACGCGACGCGAACGCGCGCGCGAAACGAGAGAACGATGGCGCGACGCGCGGGAGACGCGACGGGGAAGAAGAACGACGACGGGGACGCGAGGCGGGGGCGATGCGCGCGAGGGCGACGCGCGACGAAGCGGGCGACGATCGCGGCGATGGGGGTGATGAGCGCGTGCGGCGTCGGTGCGAACGCACTGACGCACATCTCGACGCTGGCGGGGAGTTACAAGCTCAATACGTTGAGTACGACGACGGAAACAGTGAACGGCGACAACGCGCACACGAGTATTGAAAACGCGCTCGACTACGGGAACAGCGTCGCGCACATCATCGCCGAGCTTCGCACGTTCACGAACAGCTCTGATAATTGGGACAAAATGGATACGAATTACGACTCGATGTCGAAGACTTGGGTCGAGGACGCCGTCGCCAACGGCACATATAATACGACGTCCAACGAGTGGACTTCGATTTCCACGAAGGACTTGCGCGGCATCAACGGCGTGAGTACTTCCGCTAATCCGTTGGAGGCGTACATCGCCGAGGCGGTGGTTATCGCGAAAGCGGATACGGCCGGAACCAGGCTCGAGGCGATGCGCGAAATCATCGAAAAGACCGTCTGGGACGCCGTCGGCTATCAAGGCTCGCTGTTGGCGTTGGCGGCGGCGCAAGAAGACGATGCCGGCTTGTGCACGGGTAGCTCTCAAACCGACGCTATGAAGGCGCATTGGGACGTCGCCGCCGCGTTACTCATCGGTGATGGATATCACTCCGTCTTGGGGCGCGCGCAAAAGCGTGGGCTCGAGTTCGGCACCATGGGCGCGGCGGGCATCTCCAAGCCGTACGAAACCATCGTCAAACTCTTACGAGACGGTCAAGAAATCGAGGGCACGAACGACATGTGCGCTGATTTGCACAACATCTACGAAGACATCGAAGCGCAGATGCGGGTGGTGTACGCGCAATCCATCTTGAAGTATGCATACAAGATTGACAAGAAGCTCGCGTCCGGGGCATCCGTCAACGCCTACGACGACATCGTCGCGGAAGGTCAGGCGATGTACCGCGTCATCGCCGGTGACATGCTTCGTAAGTGCGCGACCGCTTGCAGTGGTGCCGTTGGGTTCTTCAATACCTTCTTTGACATCGAAATCTCAAAGCAGCGAGGCACCTGGGATTACGGCAATTATTGCACCGCCAGGAAGCACGTCGTCGACTTCATCAACACGATGTCTTCTCACGGCGTCAAGGAGGCGTCGCTCGGCACGTACTCCGACGCCGCTTACGTGAACTGCGCGTTGGAAACGAACGAGGATCCGGCCAGAGAGCTCAAGTCTCTCGCCGGCTCGTACTTCACGTCAGAACTCACGCACAGCAGCACCGCGCAAGCCACCGTGAGCGCGAAGACGCAGTACGCAAAGGCGTTGGGCTTGAGCAAGAACGTGGCGCACATCGTCGCCGAGATGGACACGTTCATTCGCAACGAAGACGTCAGCGCCTCTTGGGATGACATGTCGTCTGATTTCGTGGAAGCGTACAAGGCGTGGACCGAAACCGCGCCGTACACGTCGAACGAATGGAACCCGCGTATGACGCAGTACGAATTCACCAAGGTTGCCGTGGGGTCGTCGGGCAAACATGCGGCTACGGGTACGCCGCTTTCAGGTTACATCGCCGAGGCCGTGACGCTCGCGAAGGCGGATAAAAAATATCACGAAGCGGCCAAAGAAATGATTGAAAAGACGATGTTGGACGCCGTCGGCTTCCACGCCGCGCTCAATCACTTGAGTTATGCTCAAAGCTCCACGGTGTGCGTGAACAATCAAAAGTCTGCGGATCAAGAGGCTGCGTGGGACGTCGCCGCGGCGCTGCTCATCGGCGACGGCTACCACTCCGTCATGGGTCGCGCGCAAAAGCGCGGCGTCGAGTTCGGCACCATGGGCACGGCGCACACGGCGAAGCCGTACGAGACCATCCTGAAGCTGTTGCGCTCGGGGCAAGAACAGAAGGACTGCACCGACCTCCACAACATTTACGAGGGCATCGAAAGGCAACTGCGCATCGTGTACTCTCAGTGCGTCATCAAGTACGCGTTCAAGATTGACACGGCGCTCAAGAGCGGCGCCGTCGCGGCGTACGGGGACGACCAAGCCGAGGGCCAGGCGTTGTACCGCGTCATCGCGGGCGACGTCAAGGCCAAGGGTACGTCGACGTTCTCGGATGCGTACCAATTCTTCGACGCGCTATTCGACGTGCGCACCGCGCCCGCGCGCGGTACGTGGGCCTACGACAACTATTGCACCGCCATCGCCAACTTGAAGGGCGTGTTTGGTTTCACCGACTCCGAACTCGGCCAATACCACAAAGCGTATCACGTCCACTGCGACATCAAGACGGAATTCTCCAGCACGAGCTACGCCGATTTGGTGGCGCACGTGCACGGTCTCAGCTCGGGAGGCGTGTCCACAAAGGAAATTCGCGCCGCGGAGGCGCTCGCGGCGATTAGCTTCATCGTCGCCCTCGCTGGCGTCATCGTTGGCTCCATCGCGTTGCACAAGTCTCGGAAGAGCGGTACCACCGCGTTCAAGAGCTCGTACGTGGTGCACAACGTTTAACATAGGATTGCTTCGCGCGCGCGACGCTCAAAACCAGAAGTCGCGTCTCGCTTCGGCGGGCGCGACCAGTCTTTCATCACCCTTCACTGCAATACATGAAATATCTTCAATACATGAAATAAAACGCGTCGCTCCTAAAAGCGTCGACACGTCGAGCGCTAAAGTATCCCCAACGCCGAGGTCGTTCCGCCGATGACGCTGGCGCTCGCGGCGGCTTTGATTCTTCGAATCCGTTTCTTCTTCAACTCCTCCTGCGCGATTCGCTCGAGCTCCAGCAGCTCTTCCTTCTTGGGCGGTCGGCGGAATTTCTTCAAAAACGTGTTCACGCGCCCCGCGTACCGCTTCTGATACCTCTTCTTGAGCCTTTGCACGATTTTCGGGTAAAAGTGATTCCAGTACACGTTTTGGGCCAACGGCGAAATCCACAGCTCGTGCGCGGCGTACAGCGCCAACCCGATCGTCGCCCCTCGCGTGAACACGCGCCACATCGGCCACTCTAATCTACTGAAATACCTTTGACACAACAAGTGAAACTCTCGCTCGTCCAGCGCGCCGTCTCTGTCCAAATCAAAGTCGCGCAAGAGCTCGCGCGCCTCGCGCCGTCCCGCTCGCGGTCCCCTCGGCATCGCGTGCCCGTTCGCCCCTTTCTCGCGCAATCGTTCGTGCAGCAAATCGATCGCGAACTGCAATTCCGTGCAATCCATCACGCCGTCGTCTCTGTGCACCGCACTCGCGCGCGCGAACACGTCGCTCACTTCATCTCTGAACGCCTTCGAGTGCACGAAATCCAACCAACGTCTCGTCGACGCGCGCCGTCTTTCCTCGCGCTCGCGCGCCGCGCCCGCCTCCGTCGCCCCGTCGCCGGCGCGCGCGTCGGCGTCGACGTTCGGCGCGTTCGCGCGCGTCGCGTCGTCGTCGCCGTCGTCGTCGTCGTCGCGCGCCATCGCGCGCGACGTCGAGTGACGCCGCGCCGCGCCGATTCGCCGCACACGCGCGCGCGTCGTCGACGATCGATCGCGGATCGCGGGCTCGATGCCGTCGTAGATCGACGCCGACGCGTCGATGCCGCTCGCGCGCGCGCCGAGGGCGTCGCGCGCGTCCGTCGCGCTCGCGCGCGCGTCGTATCGCGCCGTCCTGCGCGCGGTGATGGGACGACCGGCGACGGCGGACGAGACGGCGGACGAGACGGCGACGACGACGACGACGGCGACGGCGGACGCGGCGTCGTCGATCGCGCCCATCACCGCGCGCGCGCGCGCGGTGCTGCTCGATCGCGTCGTCGAGCTCGCGCGGTCGAGCGCGGTCGAGCGGGACGACCGAGGCGACGGCCGAGGCGAAGGCGACGACGAAAGGGAGGTTCGCGAGTTCACGGCCAGGTGCGCGATGGCGACGACGTTTTTCCGGCGCGCGCACGCCGATCCCGCGAGCGCGGAGGCGGCGCACGCGCGCGTGGCCGTCGGGTATCTGGACGCCGCGCGCCGACGCGCTCGACGCGCGGGCGGCGGCGGCGCCGCGCCGTCGAGGCGCGTCAGACGCGCCGAGACCTTGAACGCGGACATCGCGGCGTCGTTCGACGACGTTTACGCGAAATCGTGCGCCGCGATGGTCGGTCTGCACGATCGACGCGGATTGATTCCGTGACGCGCCTCGGCGTCGGTTGACGCGCCGCGAGCGCTCGCCGCGACGCGATTGTAATCGTCACTCCGCATCGCGTCGTCTCGTCGCCGTCGTCGGTTTCCGGCGATGGTAAACTTCAAACTCCCGCGCGGGCCGAACACGCTGACCGCGGGCGTCTCCCGACGCGCCCTGGATGACGAAAAACCGACCGCGAGCGATCGATTCGTGAGTTTCGGCGACCGCGTGCGGTACGACGACGCGACCGGCGCGCGCGCGGACGACGCGCGACGAGGCGCGCGATTGCGAGTGATCGCGAGCGATGACGACGCGGACGACGCGACGTCGACGTCGAGCGCGGCGCGCGTGCACGAAGGGCTGCGCGAGACGGCGACGCGAGACGACGCGCTTCGGCGGTTCGCGAGACGAGGCGCCGCGTTGGGCGGGTCGACGGTGCGATTCGAACCGTCGCGAGACGTCCCGGTGGGATGCGTGGCGATGACGCGAGCGATGCGGCACAACATGCGACTGGCGCTGGATAAAGACGCGGAATTCGAGGCGGTGGAGGCGAGCGAGGTGGACGACGCGGTGGACGTCGCGATGGAGCTCTCGCGCGTTCGAGACGACGACGACGACGACGACGACGAGCGAGAAATCGAGAGCGAGGTCGCGAGACGCGCGATGAGGGCGCACTTCGGAGAGCTCGGTCGCGTGTTGACGACGTCCGAGGTGTTCGTGCTCGACATCGACGGGTCGACGTATCGAGCGCGCGTCGCCGACGTCAACTCAAAGACGTGCGAAGAGGAAGCGGCGACGTTGGGCTATCACTGCTTTCGCGCGCGCGTAAACGCTGAGACGACGTTCTACGTGCGCTCGAGCGACGAAAATTCGTTGAGAATCGCGAATAATGAAGGCAAAGCGCGCTCGGTGCGATTGGCTCGGCGCGAAGTGATCGAGGTGCGCACCAAAGACGGCGAGACGTTTCCGGTGAATAGGCGTCTGCTTCGGCAGTGCATAGCGTTGACGTCCGCGGTTCGACGCGCGGGAGAGCTCGGCGAGGACGACGCCGATGAATTCGTGAGCGCGGATGTCGACATCGACACCGACGTCTTCGATCGAGCGTTGATTTTCCTCGAGCGAGCGGCCACCGGGCAACCTCCGCCCGCGTTCGACATTCGCGTCACCGAAGCGCTCGCGCGCGCGGCCGAGGTTTTAGAATGCCGTTCGCTCGAAGAATACTGCGCCGAAAAGCTCGGGGCGTACGGTTCGAGGATACGCGAGTACGATTGGGACGAAGTCGTCGCGCACAACGCCGCGGGAGGCGTCTGGCTCGTCATCGACGGAATGGTCTTGGACGTCAAGCGATGGTTGAACGAGCACCCGGGTGGGGACACCATCATCCCAAAACAATCGCTCGACATGGACGCCGCGCGACATTTCGAGATGTATCACTCCAGCCGCGAGTCGTTCTTGTACCTGAAAGAGTTTTACATCGGCGAGGTGAGGGCTCGCGATCGCGCGCGCGTGCCTTCGCCGTCGCCCGAGGCGAGCGAGGACTTCTTGCGTCAACTCCGGCAGTACACGACGTTTCGAATCGAGGGCGACGTCGCCCCGACGCGCGTGCACTTGGGGCAGTAGTAGAGCGTAGTAATAGTAAATGCAGAATCGTGTTGTTACAAAGCGGCGGCGGCGTTTAAATCGTAGCGGCGACGCGTCTCAGCACGCGGCGCGACGGAAGAATTCCATCGATTCGCGATGGCTTTCGATGGAGAGACGAGCGCAGGAGTCGATGGACGCTCGCGAGGCGACTCGCGGCGCGGTCGACGCCGGCGCGGCGGGAGCGTAGAAGCTCGACGCCGCCTCGATGTTTTGGCGGCTCAATCGAGCGGCGTGGAATCGAGAGACTTCGTTCATGCTCTCGTCCTTGGAGAAGCTCGCGCGAGACACCGCCTTCATGAGCGCGCTCGCGAGCGCACCGCCGAGCGCCGACGCCACGCGCTCTTGGTTTTGCAGGGTTTCCGCGAGCGCCCGATCGACGGCTTCGCTCTTTCTGCGCGCTTCCTCCTCTCGTCTCTTTTCTTCAGCCAAAGCCGCGCGACGCGCCGGCGGCACGTACGCGTTCGGCGAAGAGGCGCGCGCGCTCGCTTCCGCGCGCGGCGCGTTCGTCTTGACGACGCCCAGAGGCGAGCGCGGGACGGATCTCGCCTCGCCGTGCGCCGCCTTGGCGGGCGACCCCGCGCGAGTGCTCTTGGCGCTCTTCCAGAACGCCCCGTACTCCATCGGCTTGACGTAGCCGTGTCCGAAGATGAATCTCCCCGCGCACAGCTCTTCCAACGCATCGCCGTTCTCAAAGTCGTCCCCGAGCGCGAGCACGAGCGCGCCTCGCTCGTCGTGCCCGTACCTCGTCCGAAGCCCGTCCTTGTGTCTCACCGCGAATCCGCGCTTCGTCGCGCCGTCGAACGCGATCACCGCGAACGGCGTCGTCGTTTCCTTCGTCGTCACCCGTCGAAGCGCGTCTCGAATCGCCTCCACGCGCGCCGCGCCGCCCTCCGCGCTCGCGCGCGCCTCCGCCAGCGTCGTCCCGACGGCGCGCGCGTCCGTCCCGCTCGCCGCGACGATCCAGTCCCCGACCGCCGCGCATCGCACGACGCGTCGCGCGTCGCGCGCGTTCACTTTCCCCTTCGTCCGCGGCGTCGTTCCGGCGCTCATCGCCGCGCCGTTCGCGACGCCGTCCGCGATCGTCACCGCGGACGATGACGTCGCGTGCATCGCGCGCGCGCATCGCACGCGCGCGCGCACGTCGCGCGCGGCGTCGCCGTCGCCGAACGCCTTGGCGGGGGCGTAGATTAACGCGGACGTGAACTCTTCCATCGCTCGCGTCGTTCGCTCGCGTCGTTCGTCGCGTCGGCGTTCGTTCGCGCGCGCGAGTGCGGCGCGGCGTGACGTCGGCGGTTGGATCGTCGGGCGGGGCGGTGACGTCATCGTCGGACGAACGCGAGGCGCGCGCGCGGGAGAGGACGACGAGGCGGCGCGCGAAAATCCGAAATCGATCGCGCGAATCTCGAAAGATTACGAAAGATATCGGTTACAACGCGTCGAAAGCGCGAGCGGGCGGGCGGATCAGAACTCGCCGCGACAGAGGTCGTCGTTGGTCAACGCGCACTCGACGGCGCGCTTGGCGTCGTCGAAACACTCGACGTCGGTGTCGAAAGAGATTCTGCGAATCAACGAGCTGCCGTCGGTGCGCACGCGAACGTCCATACCGCGACGATCGATGGAGATGATCCATAAATCGTCCACGACGAGGTCCAAGAGATTGCCCATGTGCGCGGCGAGACGCTGGGAGAAGCGCGTGTTGAGCTCGCCCAAGGTTTCGATGACGCTCTTACCGTGCGCGGCGGTGACGATCGTGTCGGGGGACGTCGAGCAGTACTCGTCGAGCTTGATCCAGTTCAACGTTCCGAACCCACCGACGAAGTACACGTCGACGATGCGATTCATGCGATAATACGTGTAGTCGCCCCAGCGATCCTCCATGTCGATGGCTTCCTTGCGCGCGTGATACTTGGACTTGAAGATTTCGTTCGCCGCCGTTTGATACTCTCCGTTGGGCAAGCGCTGAACGTCGCCGAATATCGTCACCCTGGCGTTCGCCAACCCGCCCCAACCGCTCATCTTCACCGTCAACGAGCACTTGCCGTCGGCGGCGATGTTGCGCGTGTGAATCGCGAGCGGCGCCAGGCAAAAGATTGGATGCCCCGTGGCGTCCGTCGCGAAGTCCACCGTGCTTCCGAACGGGTACCCAGCGCGACGATGATGCATGTCGCTCATCGTCGTGCTCAAATCGCCGTAATCCGCGAGTTCCATCAAGTTTCTCGCCGCCGTCGCCATCGAGGGCAAGTTGCTATCCTTGGTGTCTCGGCTCACCACCCCCCCCGCCATGGGCGTCCGCAACAACCGCGTTCGCCCGACCCGTTTCCTCGGACTCGTGCTCTGAAACGGTATCTCCAGCGCCTCGTCCTTCACCGTCCGCGTCGCCGTCTCCCCGCTCGACGACGGCTTCATCCCCGCGTTTTCCGCCTCGCGCGCCGCCGCCGCCTCCATCGCGCTCTCTCGCGCGCTCGGCGTCCGTCGCGCGCGCGTCTCCCTTTCCACCCCGCTCGACCCCCCCTGATCGCTCGCGCCGTCGTCCTTTCCCGCGCTTTTCGCTCGCGCGTCCCTCGCGGCCGTCCCGTTCGCGCGTCGTCCCGTCGCGCGCGTCGCCGTCGCGTTCGCGCGCGTCGCCTCCGTCCTCGCGCGTCGGCCTCGCGCCGCCCGCGCGCCCGTCGTCGCGACGCGCGGGGTCGTCGTCGTCGCCATCGCGCGCGCGCCGTCGTCTCGAGGCGTCGTTCGCCGTCCGTCGTCGCGCGCGTCGCGGAGTCGCGGCGAATCGCGGCGAATCGCGGCGGGAATCGCGCGGATGTTCGGACATTCGGACATTCGGATATGAGTATATAGTACTATGCTTTAGTGGTATTTGGGTCCGCTTGCGTGGTATCGATACCACTCAGGGCGATTACGCGGTGTGCAATTGATCCGTGCGGCTCCGGTTGGAACCAAAACAGCGCGCGCGCGAAGTATTGTTGAGTCTGAATTCTCTCGTACAGGCGCGCCATCGCTGACGTTGGCGGAGCAATTCGACGCTCTCGTGGGCGACGGCAAATTTTCAGACCCCACTGAACGCGAATTTGTCGAGAATCTCATCGCTATCAATAGCGGAAAAAACACCGAGAGTATTCAAAGAATA
>Ga0206682_10001903_pt1 | contig 19742 bp, 16 predicted proteins | sample M240m12015metaG_FD_155444 | JGI IMG/M metagenome (GOLD analysis project Ga0206682, IMG submission 155444) | Ammonia-oxidizing marine archaeal communities from Monterey Bay, California, United States - M2 40m 12015 | ecosystem: Environmental > Aquatic > Marine > Intertidal zone | place: USA...
TCTGATTCTGCCCCGCGCGCAGCTTTTGCAGCTTCGCGGAAAACCTCCTCCATACCCTCTGCCGTTAATTCCTCAAAACCTCCTACGATTTTTGAGGGCTCCCATAAAATCTTGTCGGCAAACTGGGGAATATCCTGTTGCACCATGAGAACCCGACCTTCAATCTTTGGCTCATTTGTGACCGAAGAAAGCCGAATGGTTCCCCAAGTAAACGCCAACATAATTACCAGCAGCGCGGTCGCGAAATCCCAATGAAGAACCCTCAACTCATTTGCTCGAAACTGTTGGTAAAAACGCCGCACCGTCTGCACCGCAACTGCGCTAAAAAAGACCGGTAGAAACGAAAGGCCAATCACCCCAACATATTCAGCGTTCTGCGCCAAAATCAGATTTTTGGCAAACGTCACGCCCAAGCCATTCCAACCAAAGCCCGTCATGAGCCAACCACGCACCCACTCAAGTCCACACCAAAACCCTCCAAGCAAAGTCGCATAACCAAGGCTACGCAAAGTTTGGCGCGCCCGATCACGAACCATCTTTGCCCTCTCATACTTCACCCGACAAGGATTAAGGGGGCCTGCGGCAAAGGCCCCAAATAAGCCAAAGTAAGTGGAAAGATAAGCTGACAAGGCCAGAGCCCCTGGCCAAGTCACTGTCCCAAGCCACTTAAGATTAATCACCCAGAACCCCATGCCAGCTAGCCATCCCAATCCAAAACCTTTAAGACAATGCCCCTTACCTGGCACTGTCCAAAGCAAGGGAAGCAACAGCCACATCCACCCCCACACTATCCAAGCCTCATCAAATGGCGCAAAGCTAAAAGCGAGGGCTATCCCGCTTAAAATCGCTGCCAAGATTCTTAAAAAACGAACCATCATTCCATACGCTGATAAGCATCTTCCTCCAAGGCTCCCCAAAGTGCATCCAACGACTTCTGAACCCCATCTTTATTTTCACCCTTTCCAAAAAGGTAATATTTTATTTTCGGTTCGGTCCCAGAAGGACGAACCGCAAATCGCCGCCCATCTGCTAAATCCACAAAAAGCATCGAAGTTTCGGGAAGCTCATCCCCCTCTTGATCATAGAATCCTCCTCTTGCGTAGTCTCTTACCGCAATGGCATCCGAGCCATCCACCATGGCCGGAGGATCCACACGATAAGATTTCACCAAGGCAGCGATCTTTCGCGCCCCCTCTCCCCCCTCCATCACAAGCGATTTTCCCTCCTCCAGATGAACTCCGTATTCACCCCAGATTCGATCACGAAGCCCAGCAATCGTAGTGCCCTCGCTCATAGCGTAAGCCGCCAACTCAGCAAACATTACGGCTGAGGCATTCCCATCCTTATCCCGAACAAAATCACTTCCAAGGTAGCCATAGCTTTCTTCTCCACCGAAAACGAAAAACTTCGAATACTCCAGCCGAAGCTTCCGACTCTCTTCTTCGGTCAAGTTCCGATAATCACCTTTCTTTTCATTTGGAATCGCGTCCTCATACTTCTTAAGTTTCTCTCCTATATACTTAAACCCAGTTAATGTGTCTATTACGTTAATTCCATATTTTTCAGCGATAGAACGCTGCAATTCAGTTGTTACCAACGTTTTAACTAAAACTGCCCTACTACGGTTACTCTCAGTGATCCAACCAAGATCGAACATCGTCTTGATACGATACCAGCCCAGTAAGGAACCGATCTGATTTCCTGTTAATAACTCCATTTCACCCACATCATTTCGGATCGCTACACCCATACGATCACAATCTGGATCAGTTGCGATGACCGCATCCGCACCCACTTCCTCGGCCAACGCAATCCCCTTCGCCAGAGCTGGAGCATTCTCAGGATTTGGAGATTCGACTGTTGGAAACCTTCCGTCTGGCCCATCCTGTTCAGGCACGGTGACGACCTCAAACCCAAGCTCGCGCAGCATCGGCACGATGATCAGCCCTCCAGTTCCATGAAGGTTAGTATAGACAACCTTAGCCTTTCTCGCCTCAAGCAAATCAGGACGTAAGAGCACCGTCTTCAACTTATCCATATAGGTCCGATCCATCTCGGCCCCAAGAATGGTCAATTGACCTTTTTCATCTTCAGGAAGAATTTCATAATTTTCACTTTCCAATGCGTTGACCTCGTTAATTACACCAGTCGCATGGGGCTCGACCAACTGCCCGCCATCATCGATGTAGGCTTTAAAGCCATTATCATGCGATGGGTTATGACTTGCCGTAAGACAGACACCGGAATCGGCCCGTAAGTAACGAACTGCAAAGGAAATTTCAGGCGTAGCACGCTCCGCCTCAAAAAGATAAGCATCACACCCTAGATCAGTCGCAACGTTAGCGCAGGTTTCCGCGAAATCACGAGAGAAGTGACGGGTATCGTGGCCGATTACCAGCGACGGACGCCCTTCCCCAGAAAAAGACTTCTTCACGTATCTCACCAGCCCAATCATAGCGCGCTTGAGATTGAAGAAGTTCATTGAAGCCGTTCCGACACAAGGATGCTCTGGTCGATCAAGCGGCCCGCCCACCCCTCGCTCAGCCTGGGTGACAATCCTCCCGATCGTCCGACCGCGCAGACCACCAGTCCCGAAGGCCATTGTTTTAAAGAATCGATCATCGATTTCCTGCCATTCACAGGATTTGAGCAGCTCCAAGATGGCAGCTGGACCCACCTGAGAATTCGAGCCTTCAAGATAGAGATCGATATTGGCCCCAGCCTCCATAGAGACATCACCACGGCTTATAGCATCATCAAGAAGGGATTTCCATTCGCTCATTTCGCTGGCAATGCTAGAACGGCCCCGCGCAATGTCCAACCCTCGCCTTCATGAAATCATCTCACGCTCTCTCAAAAAGCGTGAAAGCCTACAAAATGGAGAAACAAATCTAATCCGCCTGATTGATAGCCAAGGCGATAAGCTCAATGGTCACATTCTCGAGCAGTATGGCAAAGGCTGGCTCATTTCAACTACTGGATCTAATTTGAGAAGGGAAATTCATGACATTCTCGCTAGCTACGAAAAGCCCCTCTACTGGAAAAGACTAGACCAACACCAAAAGGAATCACCTGTCCATCTATGCGGTGAAGAACTCCCCGAGTTCTTCACCGGTCTCGAAAACGGGCTTAAATGCCGTCTTTCCTTCAAGTCCGGCTACTCGCAAGGGATCTTTATCGATCAAAGAAACAACCGCGAGGCATTAAGAAAAATGGTCAAACCAGGACAAACCGTTTTGAACACATTTGCTTACACTGGATTCTTCTCGATCGCCGCAGCTACTGCCGGAGCAGTCACCTCTTCTCTCGACCTTTCACAAGTTTACCTCGACTGGACTCGCGAGAACTTTCTCCTCAACGGTATCGATCCCACAAATCACTACTTTTGCAAAGGAGACACCTTTCACTGGCTCCGCCGCTTCGCTAAACAAAGCCGCTTTTTTGACTATATCATTCTCGATCCACCCACTTTCTCACGCGACGACAAAGGCAAGGTTTTTCGTGTTGAAAAAGATTACAATCAACTCTTCAAACTCGCTTCCGCCTGCCTCGCTCCGGGAGGAAAAATCTTAGCTTGCACCAATTTTCGGGGCATCAGTGTGAGTGATTTCATGAAGCAAATCAAAGGAGCTGACCTTCAGATCAACCCGATGCCAGAGGACTTCACCGACACTCCTTATTTAAAATCAATCTGGGCCACTTTTCCTTAGAGAAGGATTTAAGGCCAAATCAATGAATCGTCACAGATGGCTGGCTGACGTAACCCCTTTGGATCAGCAAATAACCCAGGGTAAGATCGTTAACCCACAACAGATTTAAATATCAAAAATTAGGCAATCGCCCCCGCGAACGCCGCAGCCAACAGAAGAACAACACCATACAGCGAGGGTTCGCACTTCACCTCAGCCCAAAATTCAAATCTAACAAATTGAGCGTCTTTGAACTCTTGAGCAGTTCATGAGAGTGGTGGCTCATCCCGGAATCGAACCAGGGACACAAGGATTTTCAATCCTCTGCTCTACCAACTGAGCTAATGAGCCAAACAATCTTTGTTGCGGGCGGGTGATAAAACGGACCGAGAGGCTTGGCAATATAAAATGACTCTGTAGGCCCCATTTTTTCACCTCCCTCCTTCGAGTAGCTCCATGAATTGAGGCAGTACATTTAAGAAGAGTGAATTCTTGCCACCACGCGACAACTGGCTTGCGACCAAACCTGCTGAATCATCGCAATCAGCTGGCCCACTAAAATCGACGCTGTGGCTCTCGGCGCGAATCGATTGGCAAAGGTGAGAATTTCCGGCCTCACGACTGATCCTCGCTTTGAAGTTTGGCGCGCTTATCTCCAATTCCGAAATCGGAGCTCCCTCGTCATCCCAAATCAGCTCAACGACAACCTCCCTGCCTTCGCGGGATTCCAAGATCACCCGACCAGTCTCTTGATATTGAACCGACCAGCCAGAACGCGTAACCACCCAGGCCAACATCAGGAGGGCTGCGATACGATGTTTCGACTGAGCTTTAACTCTCACTTTTTCAATTTCAGGGAAGGCCCTATGAGCCATAGGATCATCGAATAGCCGGGCGACCGCCAGGCGATAATAATAGCTTCTTGTCCACGACAGATCTTGCGTCACCATCCCACCCTTGGTGTCCGAGCGAGCCTTTAGAAGCCGCCTGAACCCTCTCTTTGGATCAGCCCAGTCAGAGCTGTCAAAAATCAACCGATCCAAAAGCCGGTAGAGACGTTCTTCGAAAAGCTCACTAAATTCGCCCTGCCACCAAAAAACTAAAGGAAGATCGCTATTTAAATGTGCAAAAACAGTATTTCGAAGTCGCCCGAGCGACTTACCATGAAGCAAAAACGAAACCTGTTCGGAGCAGATCGACTTTTTGCCATGCGCGAGATGACAATGGGCTGTAATCCAAGATTCCACCTTCACATCGGTCGCCTTGCGATTCATCGCAATTAAAACTGCCCGACATGCATTTTCTCGGGTGAGCTCTTGGATCGTTTGCGAGTTCTCCTGCAACCTTGAAGGATCTTCAGTATATACTAGAAAATTCATCAACGACGCATTCGTGCTCGCCTCGTCAGCCTCCCATAGTTTTTTAAGTTCACCGTCGATCGCGCCAACCTCGACCGGTATCCCGAGATTTTCTGAAGAATTCAACATACTCATTTTTAGAGTCTCCTCCAAGTGCGCCCATCCTTTGCGAGCAATTCATCGGCCTCCCACGGCCCCCACGATCCAGCGGGAAATTGCGCGATCGGCAGTTTCTCACTGTGGTCGGTCCAAGCCTTATGAATTTTGTCAATAAAACGCCATGCCTCCTCCACTTCATCACGGCGCGCAAACAAAGTTGCATCGCCCGCCATGGCGTCAAGAAGGAGACGTTCATAAGCTTCAGGACTACTCTTACCGAAGCTACTAGCGTAGTGAAAGTCCATTTTCACAGGCTCCATACGTAAAGTCGTGCCTGGAAGCTTTGAGTTCATCATAAGTGAAATCCCTTCATCCGGCTGGATCCGAATCACAAGAACATTACCTGTCGGCACTCCGCCAGGCATCGCGTTAAAAAGCACACTAGGAGTCTCTTTGAAGTGAACTGAAATCTCAGTCGCTTTTTTAGGAAGGCGCTTTCCCACGCGGACATAGAAAGGCACCCCGCTCCATCGCCAAGTGTCGACCATGCACCGTAGCGCAACGTATGCTTCGGTCTCCGAGTCAGATTTCACTCGGTCTTCATCGCGATACCCGGGCACTTCCTTGCCATTAATATTCCCAGCAACATATTGACCACGAACAACATTCTCCGCGACAAGTTCCGGGGTATCCCACTGTCTCAGCGAGCGAATCACCTTCACCTTTTCGTCGCGAACTCCATCCGCCGTCAAATCGGTTGGAGGCTCCATAGCGACCAAACTCAGAAGCTGTAAAAGATGATTTTGAACCATATCCCGCAAGGCTCCGGCCTCATCGTAGTATCCCCCTCGTCCTCCCTCCATTCCGAGGTGCTCAGCACAAGTAATTTGAATGTGATCAATATGCTCCTTATTCCACATTGGTTCAAAAATCGCATTAGCAAAACGAAGGACCATAATATTTTGAGCAGTCTCTTTACCTAGATAGTGATCGATTCGGTAGGTATCCTTCTCCTCAAAAGTCCCATTCACAACTTCGTTGAGATGTTGGGCAGTTCCCAGGGTCGTCCCGAAGGGCTTCTCAACAATCACACGTGACCAGCAACCATCACAATCTGGGCGCTCTTGGCTCAAGCCTGCCTCTTTAAGATTCAAGAGAATGTCGTCAAAATACTCGGGCGCACTTGCAATATAGAAAAGTCGATTCCCCTTCCCTCCACGTTCACGGTCAATCTCATCAAGGCGATCAGAAAGCCTGTTGTAGCCGCCCTTGTCTTGAAACTCGCTTTTATGGTATTCGATATTTGCCGCTAAACTTTCCCAAATCTCTTCATCGTGTCCCGTGCGGGAAACCTGACGATTTAACGTTTCAAGCCCCTCACGAAAAAACTCATTAGACCAATCTCGACGGGCAAATCCGAGAATCCTAACCCCCGCGGGCAGCTCCCCATCAATCGCCAAATTGTAAAGTGCGGGAATTAGTTTGCGATGGGTCAAATCACCCGTGGCTCCAAAAATGACAACACTACATGCCTCGGCAAGATTGCGGGACACTAAATCCTCGCGAAATGGGTTATTCACGGCGCTTTTTCCCACACCCCGAACACCTTTTCAACCCCCAAGCATTTCTTTTGTGTCTTGAGAGCTCGTAATCCCGACCAAGAAATACCGGCCAAGCCCCTCCCGGGCTCTTACCTTAATGAGCACACTTTTGACTCATTTCATTCTCTAGTAGACACCTCAACCTCTGATTTTCTGGAGCTAAACAAGACTAATTCAAACTGCAGCGAGCTTATCTTCCGAGAAGATTTTCATTTCGAGCCTGTCCATTTTTTCACAAAGAAATTTCCCGGTTGCCTCCGATAATCTAGATGCTTCGGATTCCGGGATCAACATGCCATCAGGCAAGAAAGTCTTGCTTCCTTTCTCCTCCGGGGGCATTTCAATCCCGCTATGCCATCTCAACTTGACAGCCTGAAACAATTTACGGTCGTTGTTGCTGATACGGGTGATTTCGCCTCGATGCAGGAATACCAACCTCAAGACGCAACAACTAATCCGTCCCTGATCCTTCAAGCAGCCAGTAAACCTGAATACAAATCTCTTGTCGAAAAGGCAGTTGCTGAAAATAAAGGTTCTGAACTCTCTGGGGACGCCTTGATCGAAGCAATCATGGATCGAGTCCTTATTCTTTTTGGCCTAGAAATCCTCAAGATCGTCCCTGGCCGCGTTTCCACCGAAGTAGACGCACGTCTCTCGTTCGACAAGAAGGCGACCATCGCCAAAGCGAAGCAACTCATCGCAGCTTACGAGGCAGAAGGCATCTCTCGTGATCGTGTTTTAATCAAGATCGCTTCAACATGGGAGGGAATCAAGGCAGCAGAGGAACTAGAGAAAGAAGGCATTCACTGTAACCTCACTCTTCTCTTTGCCTTTGCTCAAGCGGTTGCCTGCGCCGAAGCAGGGGTTCAGCTTATTTCACCATTTGTCGGACGTATCTACGATTGGTTCAAAAAGGAAAACGGCGAAGAATACTCTGGAGATGACGATCCTGGAGTGCAGTCCGTTAGTAAGATCTACAACTACTACAAAAAGTATGGCTACAAAACCGAGGTCATGGGCGCGTCTTTCCGTAACGTCGGACAGATCACATCACTGACCGGTTGCGACCTTCTCACAATTTCTCCCGGCCTTCTTGAAGAGCTCCAGAACACTGATGGCCCTCTCGAACAGAAGCTCAACGAGGAATCTCCAGAATGCAATCTGGCGAAGATCTCTCTCGATGAAAAAGCCTTCCGTTTCGAATTTAATGAAGACGCAATGGCTACTGAAAAAACGGCTCAAGGTATCCGGGCCTTTTCTGCCGATATCGTGAAGCTTGAAAAGCTTATAGAATCGATGGCCTAGAATCTCCACCTCAAAAACTTTAAGAAGCCCGCATCAGTTGACGCGGGCTTCTTTTGGCCCATCTCAGTCGCTCTAATCATCTCTTAACACCATTCCCTTCCCTCTTCAGAGAAAAGAGAAAACCCCTAAAAGGAAGAGGCGAGCACCTCGACCCCTCAAACAGATCCTTTCAATTGCCCTTCCCCTCGGACGCGATACTGATACGAAGTCAATTCACGCAACCCCATCGGTCCACGAGCGTGGAGCTTGTCGGTCGAAATTCCAATCTCCGCGCCAAAACCAAATTCTTCGCCATCACTATATCTCGTGGAAACATTATGAAAGACGCAAGCTGAATCAATCCGACAGAGAAAGGCCTCCGCAATCGCCTCATTCTGCGTAACAATTACCTCAGTGTGCTGAGAACTGTATTTGTTAATATGATCAATAGAAGCATCCATCGATGAGACAACCTTTACCGCTAAAATATAATCCAAATACTCTGTCCTCCAATCTTCCTCAGTAGCGACCTTAGCATCGATAATAGCACAAGTGGCTTCATCGCCCCGCAACTCAACATTTCTCTCCGTCAAAGCAGCAGCCACCCTAGGAAGAAATTCTGATGCAATTGCCTCATCAACCAAAAGAGTCTCAAGCGCATTACAAACGCTTGGCTTCTGCGTCTTGGAATCAACAACGATTTTCACCGCCATTTCGAGATCAGCGTCCGAATGGATATAAGCGTGGCAAATTCCATCGTAGTGCTTAATCACGGGCATGCGAGCAAGGGAAACGACAGTCTCGATCAAACCCTTCCCGCCTCTGGGGATAATTAAATCTAAATACCTATCCATCCCCGCCATTACTGTCACGCTATCTCGATCCGTGAAAGGAATGAGCTGAATCGAACCTTCCGGAAGACCTTCATTTTCGCCACCCGATTGCAAGGCATCTGCCAATGCACGATTCGAATGAATAGCCTCGGAACCGCCTCGTAAGATAGTGGCATTCCCCGATTTCAAACAAAGAACGGCAGCATCACTCGTCACGTTTGGCCTACTCTCATAAATGATTCCAATCACACCAATCGGAACACGAAGTTGCTGAATTCGAATCCCATTAGGTCGATCCCATTCATCCAAAATCTCACCCACTGGGTCAGGCAATGTTGCCACTTTTTCGACACCGCGAGCTACTGCCTCTAATCGATCTACGTCAAGCCGGAGCCGATCTAACATAGCCAATGTCAGGCCACGCTCCTTGCCAGCAGCGATATCCTTGGCATTCGCCACAAGAATCTCAGAAGCTGCTGAGCGAATACCAGCAGCCATCGCTCTAAGAATTTCATTCTTTTTCTTGTCCGAAAGAATAGCTAACGCGAGGGCTGCCACCCGAGCCTTGCCTCCCATTTTGTAAACATGATCTTCAATCTCTTCTCTGGTCATCTGCGAAAAACCTAACGCTCTTTGAGTAAGAAGGCACCGTTAAAAAATCATCCCTCAAGAACTTTTTCACCCTCACTCTTAGCAATCACGAGAGCCGCGCAGCTGTCCCCAAAGACGTTCACAGCAGTCCGCGTCATATCAAGCAGGCGATCAACCGCCAGTAAAGCGACTACCGCCGTTTCAGCTCCCGGGATTTTAGAACTGGTAAGAATAATCATAATCGCCACCAAGGAGGCCGAAGGTATTCCAGCGACCCCGACACTGGTAAGCAAAGCGCTGACAACCACCATAAACTGCGCCGCGATAGACAGATCAAACCCCATCACTTGCGCAACAAAAATCACCGCAACACATTCGTAGAGTGCTGTTCCGTCCATATTGACAGTGGCTCCAAGGGGGAGCGTAAAACTCGCAGTCGACTTTGAAACTCCAGCATTTTCTTGAATACACCTCATTGTAACAGGAAGAGTAGCTGAAGATGAAGCTGTCGAAAAGGCAGTCAAAAGTGCCGTTCGCATCGCTCTAAAATGATCCAAGGGGTTCACGCCCGCCAAAATCTTAATGACCAGCGGCATGATTACGAAAAGATGGATCCCAAGCGCTAGTAAAACGGTCACAAAATACTTAAACAAAGCCCCATAAAGTGCACCTCCCGTTTTAAACACAACAGGAAGAAGAAGTGCAAAGACACCAATAGGAGCCAAAGCCATAATCCATTGAGTTAAAACAATCATGACATCATTCAATGAGACAAAAATATCTCGCATCGGTGAAACCTGCTGCAGCGGAAGACGCGTCATAGCAATCGCAAAAAGAAGACTAAAAAAGATCAAGCCGAGCATCTGCCCATTATTCATAGCAGCCGCGAATACATTTGTTGGAACCATACGAACAAAAAAACCTGTGAGCTGTTTCGCGATACCACCTTGCTCTTCTCCCATTCCTTTTGCCGCCTGCACTTTTTCGAGAGCAGCCTCGCCAGCAACATTTTCCTTGTGGTCCTCAAATGCTAAGCGGATGTCCTCATTAGGACGACCATTACTGAGTCCCGGCTGAATCACGTTTACCAAAATCAATCCTAGGCAAATCGCCAACAGGCTAGTCAGAGCATAAAATCCTGCCGTTTTTCCTAATAGACGACCAAAGCCCTCCATGCCATGGAGGCTAGTGATCCCAGAAATCACGGAAGAGACGACCAAAGGAACAATGATCATTTTGAGAAGATTCAGGAACAACTTCCCTACATCAGCCGAGAACGAAACGGCGCCATTCACAAAATGCTCACCCCCACCTCCATTAGCCGCAAGGTTCCGAAAAATGAGCCCGGTAATCGTGGCCAGAATCAAAGAAATAAGAATCTGCCAATGAGGTTTAACTTTCACTCTAGGAGGGTAGAACTTCCAAGTCACAACTCCAAGAAGGAAGAGAATTTGTTGTCGACAGACCCTATAAAAGGACAATCCCACAACCTAATAGATCCGTGCTGTCCATCCGATTTATTCTGCTCGTAGATCCTGAACTCATCTTAAGCTTGATCATTGAAATTCGACTTTATGTCCGCCAACTTGCATGGCAGAAGCGCGCTCAAAACTCGGTGGAATTATCGTTTCGCAGAGGGAATCTTTTGCAGACAGCTGAGCCATTCAAATGTGAATAACTCTCAAAAGGTCGCTATTTTGGCAATGCCGTGTTTGCTTCTCCCAGCCTTCACGCTAGCCTTCCTTTCATACCACATTTCGATTCATGCGTCGCTTCCTTCCGGCCCTCATCCTAACCATTATCGGTATTAGCCTTTCTGTGCTGCTTGCCTCTCGGGAAGCCACGCTCGTAAGCGATCACCTTGTTGGATTCCCAGATGATGATAAGACGGCCCATCTTTTGCGGCCAGCAGTCCTCTGCGCCCTATGCCTCATTCCAGCATTAGCTGCACTCTACTACGGTTTGGCTGGTTCACTCGATCGCTATCTTATCCGCGCTTTTATGGGTGCGTTCAGCCTCTGCTTTACAGCACTTTTTTCAATTTGGTTAATTGGTGACCTTACTGAGAACATCTCGGACTTCCGGGGAAGCGGTAACACCCTTCACTTCATGGGAATGTATTATGGAGCTGCATTTCCAAAATTCTTTGTCGACTTCGCTCCATTCGGGCTACTTCTCGCCATGCTTTACTCACTAGGAAAACTTTCTCGCGGCCAAGAGATTGTTTCCATTATTCAAACCGGGCGAGGTGTGGCCAGACTCATCGCGCCACTCATCACAATGGGCTTTATGGTGGGCTTGGTTTGCCTCGGTTTCAATTATCGTTGGGCACCGGCAGCCGCCGCTTATCATGACGCCCTTCTCGAAGAAGCCAAAATGGGATCACTCAGCAGGGCTCGCAATGTAGTTTATTTCACTGAAGACAATCGCCGACTCTGGTTTATTGGAGGATTTCCCTATGACTACCATCAAGGAGAACCACTTAAAAACATCATTGTCCGTTCCTTTTCCAAAAATGGCTCACCTGAATGGCGCCTCCGGGCAGAGCGAGCGGAATGGGACCGCCATAATAACAACTGGACCTTTCACGGAATCTCAAAGTGGGACCTCACTAATCGGCTTGATACCAAAGAATCCCCAATTGACCCAAAGCGTGAACTTCAATCACCTGACCCCTATGTAATCGAAGCTTGGGACGAAACTCCGTGGCAACTCATTAAACCTGGTCTCAAAGCAGAGGATTTAGGTATCCCTGGCCTTTACAGTTGGCTAGTGCAGAACCGCGAATCTGAATGGGGAAACAAAAGGCAATTTCTAACCCAATGGCACTATCGTTGGGCTCAACCCGGAATCTGCCTCGCTATTGTTCTCCTCGCCGCGCCACTAGGAATTGTCTTCAGTCGACGGGGGGCCGCTGGGGGTATCGCGCTCGCTATTTTCATTTGTGCTGGCATGATGTTTTCATCGACTGTTTTTCTCTCGCTTGGCGAATCCGGATACATGCCACCTTTGTGGGCCGCTTGGGGCACTAATATTCTTGCCACCGCAATGGCACTCGTCCTCATTCAGCGGCGCCTTGTCGGACGCCCAATCTATCAAACCATAAGAACCCTCATTCCAGTTTAATTCCACAACATGAAAGAACCATGGAGCATCAAATCACGAGCCCGTGAATGTGTAGAAAGCGGAGACGCTTTTCAGTCAGGACAAAAAATTCGCGCAGCCATCTTCCCTGATCCCGAATCATCTGGCTATCTTCGTAAAGACTACACCATCGAGGCATGGGAAAATCGCGCAGGGGAGGAAAATCCATTTTCATCTTGGCTCACAACTTACGAGCCACCGGTTACCGAAGAAAAAGCAGAGGATGTTGTTGAGGATGACCCTGAAACTCTCCTGAAGCGCCTCGTCGACGAGGAAGAAGAACATACAGAGAACGCGAGATATATTTTAGCCGTAATGCTTGAACGAAAAAAACTTCTGCGCGAAACCGACACTCAAGAAATTCCGTCAGGTATCCTGCGAATTTACGAGCATCGGAAATCCGGTGATGTCTATATTATCAAGGACCCCCAAATCTCTCTTACAGACGTTGATCGAGTTCAAGAAGAAGTCCGTCAACTTCTAGATCCTTCAGCCACCGCCGCCGAAGAGACCACTGAGAAAATAGAGCCAACTGATGGAAACTCCCCAGAAAATCTTACCAAGATACAACCAAGCTCAAAAGACGAAGAGGAAGAAGAGTCATTAGAAACAAAAAACAACGACAAAGGGGAATAATGCTCCCTTGGTTCAAGGATCAATTTCCGATCTATCTCGCACCCATGGCGGGGGTGACTGATGTGACCTTCCGCACGCTCTGTAAAGAATTGGGTGCCGATGTTATGATAACAGAATTCGTCTCGGCCGAAGGCATCTTACAAGCGGATCATCGGACCCGAAAATACACTACTTTTACTGACAAGCAGCGCCCCGTTGGAGTTCAGCTTTTCGGAGCCGATGGCGATCGAATGGGCGAAGCCGCGAAGAAAATCATTGATTGGAAACAGCCCGACTTCATTGATCTTAATTTTGGCTGCCCAGTGAATAAGGTAGTCTCAAAAAACGGAGGATCCTCACTTTTAAAAGACTGTCCGCTTTTGACAGATACTGCAGCGAAAATTGTCAAAGCAATAGGAGGGCAAGTCCCTGTCACCGGAAAAATAAGGATCGGCTGGGACCAGAAATCTATCAATGCCCCCCACGTCTGCCATTTACTCGAGGATTGTGGTATTCAGGCAATCGCAATTCATGGTCGCACCCGTTCGCAGGGATATCGTGGCGAGGCTGACTGGGAGGTCATAAACGAATGCGCCCAATCCTCAGGAGTTCCGATCATCGGAAATGGGGATATCACGTCAGCTGAGAACTTAAAACACCGCAAGGAAACAACCGCTATTTCGGGAGTAATGATTGGAAGAGCTGCAATGCAAAACCCTTGGATCTTTTCTGAAGCTAAGAGCTTCCTGACCAACGGAAAGCTTCCTTCCCGCCCTAGTATCGCTGAGCGCTGGAACTTTGTAATTCGTCATTGCCGCCTCGCAGTGGAATCTGATCGGTATGGAGAGGAAAAGCATACCCTCATGGCCATGCGGTCGCGATTGATGACTTACTGCAAAGGTTTCCCCGGTGCCAAGCCTCTTCGCCAACAACTCTCACAGGTTACCTCAATTTCTGATGTTGAGGAGATTGCAGCCCGCAGCGAGAATTTGCGTGAAGAATCCCAGTAAGAACTAAGATGTATTTATTTTCGCTCTTTTGAAGATAAAGAGAGTTGAATTAACTTTCCCACTGGTTTAACATTAAGGGGTGTGGGCACGTTTAATACCTTTAATCCTCGTTTCGGGAGCCCACACGCTTTCAGCGGAAACTGTTTCCGACCGATTAGATCGCCTCGAATCTGACATTTCAAAAGTCAAAACTCTTTTACAAGAGTTAACCAACGGAGATCGGGACAAACTAGATCCTCCCCCCCCCAAGCCTACAAAGACTATCGGTGAATCCTACGTAATCCGTTCTGGCGACTCCTATTGGTCAATTGCACGGCGTTACAAGACATCAGTAATCGCTCTTCTTGAGACCAATCCAGGCATCAACCCGAACCGACTCAGAATCGGTGCAGGGATCACTATTCCGAGTCGCAAAGGGGCTCAAAATCCTTCTACCACAACTAGGACCTATCGCGTAAAAAGTGGCGATATCCTCGGCCGCATTTCGATCAACCATGGCATACCACTCTCGGCCGCATTTCGATCAACCATGGCATACCACTTCAACAACTCCTTAGCGCAAATCCGGGCCTGAATCCCCAAATTCTCAAAATTGGAACTATCCTAAAGATTCCGAGGACCAAGTTGAAGCCATTGGCAAGTCCATCGGGCCAGATTCAGCAGATCCAACCAAGCGATTCAGATCACTTAAAGACCAGTCAAGTTAAGGAAATCAAAAACCGCAAGTTAGGAGGAGATGACCTAAAGAAACCCCGTCTTGTAGTCATTGAGGAAAACCTCCGCTTTTCCGAGATTGCTGAGCGTTACGAGACAACCGTTACAGATTTAAATAAACTCAACCAACGGGACCTAAGTCCCCAGCAAATGATTAAGAGCGGCTCCCAGCTCTACATTCTATCTCGTTAGTAGACTTGCCTACTCAGACCCTCCTCGCTAGTCTCATGACAATGGAGAGTCACGATATTCTTAAGAAAGCCTTTCAAAACTGCAGCCCAAAAGAAATCGCTGGTGAATTGGGTGTCTCACTTTCCCTTGTCTACAAATGGGCCCAAGAACAGTCTGAAAGTGGGAGCGGCTCCCGCAATCCGCTTGATCGCCTTCTTGAAATCGTCCGCCTCACTGAAGAAGAACAGATCATTGAATGGCTTTGCGAGCGTTGCAACGGCTACTTTGTGCGTAACCCATCCACTTCCTCCCAGCAGAATTTTGAAGTTCTTCCAGCTACCAACGAGATTGTCTCCCAATTTTCAAACCTCCTTTCCCGGATCTCACAATCAGCGATCGATAACTCGATCACCCTAGATGAAGCCCAGGAGATTCGAGAACAATGGGATCGCCTAAAGGGGATCGGAGAGGGCTTTGCCCGTTGCTGCGAGGAAGGCGACTTCACAAAGATGGAGGGCGAGAAGGAAAATAAGCCCAATCCTCGAAAAACTCTCTACTAGAGGCCGAAATACTTTTTGATCCCGGTTGCTCGTTCCCTCAGAGCAGTTTATAGCCGGTCTAATGTCGACTCAAGTCCGAACCCGTTTTGCCCCCTCGCCTACTGGCTACCTCCATGTTGGGGGTGCTCGAACCGCGTTGTTCAATTGGCTCTACGCCAAGCATCACGGAGGAACCTTCGTCCTGGCTACCTCCATGTTGGGGGTGCTCGAACCGCGTTGTTCAATTGGCTCTACGCCAAGCATCACGGAGGAACCTTCGTCCTCCGGGTTGAGGACACCGATGAGACGCGGAACACCGAAGCCGCAAGATCCGCAATTTTTGAGGGTATGGAATGGCTGGGACTCGATTGGGAAGGCCCGGGGAACGAAGGCGATTGCGGCCCTTACTACCAATCCCAACGTTCCGAGATATACCTCAAATGGTTTGAGAAGCTCGTTGAGGAGAATTGCGTTTACGAAGACGAGGGTGCTTGGCGTTTTCGCTTCGAACGCAAATTAATCACTATGAACGATCTCGTTTGTGGCGAGGTGACAATTGACTACCGAGACGACTCAAACACCCCCGACATGGTAATCCGCCGTTCGGACGGATCTTTCGTGTTTCACTTCGTCAATGTGGTGGATGACCTCACAATGGGGATTACCCATGCGATTCGCGGTGAGGACCATCTCATGAACACACCGAAGCACCTTCAACTTTTCGAAGCTTTCAGGGCAACCCCTCCAAAATACGCTCATATCCCGCTCATCCTGAATGGTGACGGCTCCAAAATGTCAAAACGTGACGAAGGCGCCGCCTTGGGCGACTATCCACGCAAAGGCTTTCTACCCGGGGCAGTTGTCAATTTCTTGGCTTTACTCGGATGGTCACCAAAGGATGAGAGTGAAATATTCGCAACCGCTGAATTGATTCAAAAATTCTCGCTTGATACGGTCAATCGCGCCCCTGCGCGCTTCGACCCCGATAAATGCCGATGGGTCAACCAACAACATATCCTAGAACTATCGGCTGAGGAATTCGCAAGCCGATGTGAAAGTCAAGCGAGTCCCGAAATGCTAAATTCAGTCAAGGAAAAGGTGACCTTACTCACCGAAGTTCCGGACGCAGTTGCCTTTTATCTCGATTCTGAGTTCCCGATCAACTCAGATGCTCTCACCAAGGTAAAGGGCAATGAAAGCGCGGGATCTTTGCTCAACAATCTGGCCGAGAATCTTAAAAAGCTTGAAGATTGGAGTTTCGCCAAAGAGACAATTTCTTTAACAGCTAAGGCAGCCGGCGCAAAACCAGGGCAGCTTATGTTTCCGTTGAGAATAGCACTTTCAGGTAAATCCGGCGGACCTGATCTAGAAGCGATTCTTACGATCCTTGGCAAGAAGGAATGTCTTCGCCGACTTCAACGATTCATAAATCTTCTCGCATGAAATATTACACGCTCGATCAACTTTCGACCCTGAATAAAAACAGCAGGAAGCTCGCGCGTTTTGCAGTCATCGGCAACCCAGTTGAACATTCTCTGTCCCCGCAACTTCATCAGCCTGCACTTGATGATTTGGGAGAAGATGCCCGCTATATCCGCGTCGAGGTGGAAGCAGACCAAGTGGATATCGCATTCCAAGAGCTTCGCAACGCAGGAATCCATGGGATCAATGTCACCGTCCCTCATAAACTCGAAGCTCTTGAAGCTTGCGATCTTGTGGATCCCGCCGCCCAAATGATGGGGGCCGTTAACACCGTCGTCTTCGACAAAGAAGGAAGCTGTAGCGGCTTCAATACCGATGGACCTGGTTTCGCCAGGGCCATTCGCGAGGAATTCTCAGTCGACCTTGGCGATTTAAAAGTTATCATTATAGGCGCTGGAGGTGGAGCTGGGCGAGCTATCGCGACTCAATGCGCTATCGAAAACTGTCCACAAGTAATCTTAGCGAACCGGACACTTGAGAAGCTGCACCCAATGAAAGAACAACTCTCAAAATTGATTGATCGTGAAGACCTAAAAGGTCCGCGGGACCGGATTGAAATTATCGACCTCGCTGATCCTTCCCTTGAACAGGCCATTGGGTCCAGCGAATTGATCATCAACACAACCTCGGTTGGTCTCAAGGCTACCGATCCGTCACCCTTTCCATCCCACTGGGTAGAACCTCATCATCTAATCTACGATACCATTTACAATCCGGAGCGCACTAGACTCCTCAGAGATTCCCGGGACCAAGGCGCGCGGGTAGCCAATGGTCTTTCATTGCTTATTCACCAAGGAGCTCTATCGCTCGAGTATTGGCTGAATCGAGATGTCCCTCTTGAGCTAATGAGAGAAGGCGTAAAAAACGCGCTCAAGGAGTGACCCAGCCATCATTCAAATACTCAACAATTTCGAACTGTCCCTCCGCCCCAATTTCGCTATCGAACTTTAGGCGCAGAGACACTTTTTGTTCCTGTAAAGGAGGGTCGTTGGAAACAAAACTCCCGTAGTTTAGGAGCAGTCGAAAATTTCGATCAATTAATTTTCCACCTGGCCTGTCCAAATTGACATAAGCAAAAACAAACTCATCGGGCACCTCTCCTGTTAGGACATATCCAGAATAATTGTCCTGCCCGAAACTCTGGTCATATCCAGGGTTCTTTCCAATTCTACAGCGGAGAAAAACTTCATCTTGAGGTAACTTCTTAGCCATCTGACCTACGCTCATTTCTGACCAACCGATGCTGGCATCCCAATCGAGAACCAGCTGATTTTCATTTCCTTGGACAAAAAACACTTCAAATGGATTTCCATTTTCACGCTTTCCAGTCAGAGAAACATAACCCCTCTCTTTTGAACCAGTTAAATTTGACGAGTTAACTAGATTGGCAGACCAAGAGAATTGTGACCGAGCATTGGTCAGCAAAGGACTCCCCCAGTCATCGAAGTTCACAGTGGCATCACCCCGGAAAGCAGATTCACGTAATCTTTTATCGATCGCATCTAGTTCATCCCTTTGATTGAGCATTCCGATTATCTTCTTAGCCTCGTCAAGAATTGTAATCGAGTCATCAAAGAACCAGGTTAACGCATCATTTGCGAGAGGTTCCAGATTTTCATCCCCCCCAAAAAAAGATGAAGGTCGATCCACTTTATTCACATCTTGGTTCGTCCAGATCGAAAGCCCCACTACAACGGCGATCACCGAGGCTATTATGCCCGCAAGAACAATCCAAAGCCAACTCGTTGAACGTTTCTTAGTCCCCCAGACGTCATCCAAAGGTCTGTCATCTTCCTTCTTTCTCTTGAGGCGCCTAAGTTGCTCCGCTACATCGACCGGTCCAAAAGCCTCATCCTCATCATGCATTCCGATAAGGAGTTCCTTAGCTTTTGCAAACAGCCTATTGGCTTCTTCTTTGTCAGAGGAGCGCTCGGATGTTGAGGAGCGCCTCTTGCGGACCCGTCTCTTCTTTCGGACCATCCCATCTGGAATTGGCTCGTTGACATTATTCTCATCAGCTTCACTCATTTACCAACTCAATTTGATTGTTAGGTATCCGACGATTCGGGGAGGTTGTTTAACAGCTCATTGGTAGCTGTATCTTTCGCGCTTTTCCTCAATTCTATGATTCGCTCGCCAAACCAGCCTGCTCCAATGACTTCCTTCAATTTTAAACTTTCCTCATCACGCTTACTATCCTCCCACCCAAGCCGAACCGTAATTCTCATGTAGCTCATTGGGTCAGGATCCAGAGCTCTTCCTAAAATCGAGCCCATCGGATCATTTTCTTCCTGATGATTATTCCAAAGTCGCATGAACTCTATCGCGAGATCGCTTTCCGCCAAAAGATCAATTTCGGGTGATTCGGTCCGCTTAAATTCTTCATCACCCTCTTTGACATGTGGAGCCCTGTAAAAGCTTAAAGAAATTTTCTTCGTATCATCCGCAGTTCTACGCTTTCTCACCAAAAGTCGAAAGACACCCTCCTTCGAGCCTAACTGGTTGATAAACTTAGGCCACGACTCAGTGGAGTATGGTGCAAAATTTTCCCAGTCGAGTTTCCATGTGCTTGTAGTGCGATCCAAAATATGGACCGCTCCCCACTGATACCC
>Ga0206682_10001905_pt1 | contig 19722 bp, 13 predicted proteins | sample M240m12015metaG_FD_155444 | JGI IMG/M metagenome (GOLD analysis project Ga0206682, IMG submission 155444) | Ammonia-oxidizing marine archaeal communities from Monterey Bay, California, United States - M2 40m 12015 | ecosystem: Environmental > Aquatic > Marine > Intertidal zone | place: USA...
GTTCCAGTTCTAATTTGTAATCCACTTCCTGTAGAACCTAAATATGTTACTCCATTACTAACACCTAACCAAGCATGAGCATCTGTAGTATCTGTTTCACTTAAATAAACAACAGGTTTAGTTCCTTCTACTTCTAAAACTCCATTAGGAGTTGCACTAAACTCAGCAGCATTTGGACTAGTCGTTCCAATTCCAACATTGCCTGATGAGTCTATTCTCATTTTTTCAGCACTTCCAATGCCAAATTTCATTGGTCCTTGACCACCGTTTACCCAACCCAAATCAAGTAATATACCACCTGCATCCGTATTGCTTGGTGTTATACTAAAAGCAGTTTTTGTTGTTCTTAAGTGAACATCACCTGAAGATGTACTTGTTGAACCAACACTTAAATCTGCTGTAGGACTACTAGTTCCAATTCCAACATTTTCACTACTATCAATTGTTATGGCTGTGGCGTTAGCACTAGAGTTAATTCCTGCCTGATCGTTTAATACATCTGTGAATGCATCGGATACGGATTTGTTACTGGAGTTGCCTACGAATATGTTTCCGTCATTAAGATTTGGGGTTGCATTTGTTCTCCCCGCTCCGCCCACCTTGATAGATCCGTTGCTAGCATGAACCCTTTGCACCATACCAATGTTTTGAACTTTACTTGCTTCTAGTCCAGAGGGATCATTTGTTAAAGATCCTGCTGTTGTAGATATATACAGTATGTCTCCGAGGGCATAGGAGGATGTGTCTATTCCTGCTAGAGTTCCGTTACTTGTTACTTCTATTGATCCGTTCGTTGATACGGTTGATTCGGCAAGACCGAAGGCTGGCATTTTATTTGTATCATCTGCGTCTGCTAAAGATACTACTGGCACCTCTCCTGATATGCCTGAAATGTAAACGGACTGTCCCTTGGTTATATTTTCCCCCGCCTTAGCCGTGAAGCGTACTACTGAGTCTTTTAAATATTCACCTGGTATTTTTGTCTTTGCCATTTATCCTTCCAATGTTTCTATTCTTGATTTTAAATCGTCTATTATTGTTTGTTGTTCTTGTATAGCTTTAACCAGTGTTGGAATCATATCTCCCATTTTTACAGATTTAGCATCATCTAAAGTATCATGTTGGAAATCTCCAATTAAATCAGGTAAAACTGTTTCTACTTCTTGTGCTATGAAACCTGGAACATTTTTTTGTTTACTACCTTCTCCTTCTTTCCAATCAAATCTTCTTGGCTGTAACGCCATTACTTCGTTAAGACCAGTTTCTAAATCTTTTATATTTTCTTTTAATCTTTCATCAGATAGTCCAGTGATTGAAGTAGACGTTGCGTGTATTAGCCCTGCAGAACCTCCTGTTGCTCTAACATAGAACCTGTAAGCAGAGTCTGCAAAATCATAGACATGAAGTGTGTTTGCAGAGCCAGGATCATTCATACTATGAAATGACTCACCATTAGCTCTGAATATATGTCCTCTTCCATTTACCAGTCCATTAAGCGAATCGTTTGTGCCATTAATAGCTAAAGCACCTGATGAATCCAGTCTCATGCGTTCTGTTAAATTTGGAGATGTATTATTTTTTATACCTGTATAAAAACATAGTTGACCGCCAGCTTCATAATTTTGGTTTGCTGTGCCATCACCTGTAATACCAATTCTTGCTTGTGGTGTAGAAATTCTTGTATTGTTATCCCAAAGATAAAAATCCAAATCACAAGTCATGCTATAACCTTGGTCATCAGAACTTGCATCTTGTTTTAATGCTAATGCAGTAAATTGACCTCCACTTGCATCTCCTGAAACTGTTAGTCTTCCTTCAGATGTTGTAGTACCCACCAACACATTGCCTGCATAATCCAGTCTCATGGCTTCTGCTAAACTAACACCATTGGTAGAAGTAGAAAAAATTAAATCAGTATCTCCAGCACCAGGACTATTAGTTCTATCAGCTTTAATTTGTGCAGAAGTTCCTGATGATGCTAATTGACAATCGATACTAAAAGATGAGTTATTCGCCCCGGCAGAGTTTTCAAGTTTTATAGAAGAATTTGCACCTGATTGATTTTTCTTTATGTGTAATGTGGTATCAGGAGAGGTTTCTCCAATTCCAACATTGCCACCACCTTCATTTAAAACTAAATTACCTGTACCAGTAGCACCTGAACTAAGGTATATATTTGTTCCATTTGACCACAATCTTCCTGATTTAGCATTGCCACTATCTACAACACCAATACCACCTGCATTAGTGTCAGTTGATTGTGTTACTGTAAATAAACCAAAATTAGCAGTACCACCAACATTAACATTGCCTGATGAGTCTATTCTCATTGATTCGCCATTAGGATTAGCAAAAACCATAGGTGTACTTGCTCCAGCTTCAATTCTAAATTGAGATGAAGAATTATATATAACACCCTTATATGTTCCATTATGATGAAACTGAAGATTTCCACCATTGGTTGCATTGTTTAAAGTAAGAACAGTATAGCCTGTAGCACTTGCAGGACTACTAGCTCCAATTCCAACATTGCCTGAATTATCAATTCTAAGGCGTTCTGAACCTGCTGTATTAACAGTAAAAGTATCAGCAGATTGAAAACCAAAGAAAGTATTTGTATCGCCTGTATGATAAATACTTGCTGGTATTACTAAGTTATTACTAAATATAGCTGTACCTGCATCTGACATATCAAGGGTGAGGGCTGTGATTGTTGAGCTACCATCTTTGCCTTTAAAAATAATATCCTTATCTGCTACAGGTGAAAAGAATTGTGCACCTGCACCTGAACTTGAATATCTTAATGTTTCTGTACCACCATCTAAAAAGCTAACATCTCCACCATCAGCATCAAGGATGATGTTTCCTGTTACATCTAGTGTTAAGTCACCTGCATCAGAAATAGTAGAACCATTAATAGTTATATCATCTACTGTAAGAGCTGATAAAGTACCAACACTTGTAATATTAGGTTGAGCTGCTGTAGCTAGTGTACCTGTGATATCTCCAGATATAGTTATGTTAGTATCTAGCTTTGCACTTGTTATAGCTCCGTCTGCTATTACGTTTGTTGTGATCTTAGTATTAGCCACCTTCTCTTATCTCCCGGATTTCCTGCTTGAGTGTTTCAATCTGTGTTTGTTGTTCTTGTATAGCTTTCATTAAGATAGGTATAGTTTCGGTATATCTCATAGAGTAACGAGTTTCTTCATCTGAATCTAAAACTTTTGACTCATCTAATACTTGGTCAAATTTACCAACAAAATCTTGTGCTATAAAACCTATAGTGTCGTGCTTATTTTCATCATCAACATCTTTTCTGTTATAAGTTACACATCTAATATCTTTTATTTTTTCAGTTACAGAGCCTATGTCTTGTATATTTTCTTTAAGTCTTTCATCAGAATAAGTACCGAAAGAAGTTGCACCTGACCCTAAATTAACACCAGCAGCATCGTTAGAACCTGAATAAAATCTTAAGGCTCTACCATTTGAGTTTTGACCTATATAATATGCAGTGCCATCTAACCAATGGAATCCTGAATAACCTGAACCTTCTATTCTGAAATGTGAATCTCCTTCAGATTTATTTGCAGACTGTTTTATATGAAGTTTTGCCGAAGGTTGTGCACCACCTGATAAACCACCAACCCCAATACCCACAAGTCCTGCAAGGGTAATACCAAACATAGCTTCACTTGGCGTTCCCCCAGTGCTTGTGCTTCTTTCTAAGCTGAATCCACCCCAGTTTCCACTTCCAAAATGGTTAGTAATAAGGCTCCAATTCCTGTTATTGGAATAACTATGTGATGAATAAAGCTGTAGTTCAGATTGTACAGCTCCAGTAACAACTGCTTTGCCTACGTTTGCTGTACCTGAAAGGTAGAGGTCTTTGAATCTACCATTTGCATAACCTAAATCAATAGCATTATCTTGTACTCCACCTGATGATGTTGCTGGGAATAAAATTCTGTCAGTGTTAAATACACCTAATCCTGTGTTAGATTGACCAAAGGCTATAGAGCCTGAGCTGACACCAATACTTCCAACTACATTTCCTTGTTTGCGAAATACTAAGATACTTCCATCATTAGAGTTGTTCTTGCCAAGTTCCATAACAGCAGCATTAGCATCTGTAGCAATTTCAACTTTACCTGTTGATGCTGCATAACCAAAACCTTTTTGAGAAGCAAATCCACTAGCAGGATTAACAACTGTATTACCTACCAACAAGTTGCCTGATGAGTCTATAACTAATCTTTTTTGTGTATCAACATTTGTTGTACCAATAACAAAGCTATCTGTTGCAGCATCATGCCCTATTGAGTATTTAACTACACCAGCTTCTGCAAATTTTAACTCAGCATCATATCCTGTATGACCGTCAAGTAGTATTCTTGCATCCCCTGAATCATCATTTATGTGTAAGTGGTCTAAAGGATTATTAGTTCCAATTCCAAGCGATTCCGCACTTGCATCCCAAAATAACTTAGCTGTTGTGCCTGTATCTTCGTAAAAAGAAATGTCTCCAATAGGAGAAACATTTAATCTAACCTTATTACTAGTACCATCATTAGTTCTAATAAATAAAGACCCACCACCTGTTTGGCTTAAATATGAATCACCTGCTCTTTGAAAATCAATATCATTACCACTTAATAAAGTTGTAATAGATGTTCCAATCGTTACATTACCATTTAGGTCGCTAGTACCATCAACAGTCAAACCATCCATTGTGGCTGTACCTGTTACGTCTATGCCTGTGCTGGTGGTGGCGAGTTTTTCTAAGCCATTGTGATAAATATATGAAGAACCATTTGCTTGTCCTTGAAAAAATAATTCATCTTGAGGTGATAATAGTTGAAGATAGTTTCCTCTAATTTTTAAAGAACCTGCACCACTTTCATCTATCCATGTGTCAGTACCATCATGATAAATCTGTAAATCTGAACCTGTACCAAACTTGGCTATAGCATTATCTGGCATATTGAGATGGCTAGATATTTTTACTTCGCCGACAATATCTACGGGCACGGATGGTGTTGCTGTTCCTAGACCTACACGAGAGTTAGCGTTATCTACTACAAATGTTGGGGAATCAAAAGCTACATCACCTGTTACCGTAAGATCAGCAGGCATAGTAATGTTGCCAGATAGCTTGGAGCTAGTAACTGTGTTATCGCTAGGAGCCCCTATATTAACTGGGTTCATTACATAAACTGTTACGACCATATCGGCAGTAACTCCATCGGTCATGCTTAGCGTTGTGCTTGAAATGGTATAGGTGTCATTAGCTTGAAATACACCATCAACAAAGACGATCAGATTTGTTTCTCCCGCGGGGGCATCTGATAGAACAAAGTCAACCTGTGGATTGCCGCCAACATCCGCTGCGGTAAATGTGTCCACTGTTAAATTAGAGGACTGAAGGTTAATTAAGTTATCAACAATAACCTCTAAAGCCAATCCGTTGGATGGGGCTGTGTCGAATGTTAATGTGGATCCACTAAATGAGAAGGTGTCATGGTGTTGCATTACACCATTGAGAAATACCATTGCATTACTTTCAAGACCAGGATCTATGCCTATGTCATAGTCTGTAGCACTTGATGCGGTAGTTGCGTTATATACTGTTTGGTTTGCAGACTTAGCTGCAATGTTTTCTTGTATATCAGTTAGTAAAGCAGCTGTAGCTCTTAGCTGTACGGTAATACCATTGGCAAAGGTTCTCGCAGTAGTGCTATCCGAAGCACGTACCACGGTCCAAGTTGTACCAGAAACACCCGTAACTTTGACGATTTCGTTATTAGTACCATCGTCAAGAGTAGCATAAAAATGCTCTCCTGCCTGTATTGCAGGGAACGTGCTACTGCTAGTAACGGATATGCTTGTAGCACTTGTACTCGTTATAGCCGCTGCTAGAGTAGTTTCGGCATTGTTTGTAAAAACTACGCCCATAAATTACTCCTATTTTAACTTACTGTTACAGTCCAAGTGATTGTCATTGAGTCAGCAGATCCTTTGTTCACAACAGAAAATACTGTTCTACAAAGCATAGTACCATTAGAAGCTGCAGTTAAAATACCTGCTTCTGTAACTGCGCCTGTTCCAGTACCTGCCGCAAAACTAGCTACGTAAGTAACAACAGCATTAGACACAGTTGAACTTGTTAGAGCTACTCTACCAAGTTCTGTTCCTAAAGCAGTGTTTCCTGCTGCAGCCGCTGTAGTACCACTACCAATAGCCATGTGTGACATGACACTAGAGTTGTTCTTCATACGATCTGCTACATAGTTTTTACCTGCAGTAACTACTAAGTTATCTATGTCACGTACAACTTCACCGTTTAGGCTTACTTGTAAACGACCTTTCATTTTTAGATTGTCTTGTATATTAGACATTATTACCTCGCTTAAGCGTTTAGCATATTAATATTCAAGGAATTAGAGTTAATAGGTCCAACCCCTTTTATCAATTCTACATCAATTGATTCAGTTATTGTAGCAGTATCTGCAAAAAGCGGCAGAAAGGAAAAAACAGAACTTTCGCTTATATTTACAGTTTCTGCTTTAGTTCCCGGTATAAAACTAGAAACATAGGCTTCTGCTACGGACACACCCTCAGCGATATCGCCCGGAATGAACGAACTAACATAGGCTTCTGCTACGGATACACTGTCTGTTTTTGTTCCGGGTGTAATTGCAAATGCCTGTGTTTCTGTTACAGATATAATATTTGTTTTGTTTACGCCCGTGTCGGTAGCTAGCTCATCATCTACAGAAGAAGTATCGTCTAACCCGTACGCGTCTGCAAAAGATCTAACATAAGGTACGACACGGCTAAAATTATCAGTAAAACTAAAACTGTCTTCACTTATTCTTTCTACATTAAATGCCGGAGCATCTACAAAAGAGTAGGAGTCCGCTAGTAACTTAGTGGTATCGAAGACTTGTACTTCTGCAATACTAACAGTATCAGTAGATGCTTTACTAAAATCATATGTATGTGTTTCAGAAAGAGTTGGTGCGTCTGTAAAGTTTCTACCAAAATCTACAACCCTACTTAAGTTCTCTGCTATAGATACAGATTCCGTTAAGCCTTTTTGCATAGCATTGGCTAGTTGCTCTGTAATAATTGGGGTATCAGCTAGACCTTTACCAAAGCTAAAGCTATCAGAATCTGTAAAGCTAAAACTCTCTGCGTTAGGCGAATTGTATTGGTCAGTAAAATACCTATTTAAAGTGTCTGCGTCTACTAGAACATTCGCTGCAGTTAGTTGTTGATAAGCTAATACTTGTTGTAGGTTTTGATAATCTAAAGTACTTTTTAAATGTTGAAATAAACTTACAGGCTCAACAGAGTCTGTACTTATTACCAACCGTAGGTTCTGATAACCTACTGTAAACTTGAACGCCATTAATCAAAATCGTCACGTACTTTAAACTTAACGAAGTCTTGTACGGTTTGTATATTACCATCGGACTTTGTATATTCTATCTCTCCTTCGTACGTACCTGCAGTTGTCCAGGTTCCAGATGGGAAGATCAAAGTGCAAGTCCCTGTACTAGGTGCAGATATTGTAGCGGTAATAGTAGCGTCAACAGTAGTTGTACCTAGTTCCCTTATTCTAAGTTTTACAGTACCTCCTGTTAAGTCAATTGCTGCCCAAGTCGTACTATCTTCTGGGTCTAAAATCTTACCGGAAGCTGCAGTATTACTGTCTTTTAAGTTAAATGTTAGTTCAGGAAGTGTGTCTCCTACTACTAATTTTATTGTGTCTGAATATGCCATAATTAATTTTACCTTCCTAATGCTCTAGTGTCGAGCTGTCCGTATACGGGTAGCCATTTATACCCATTAAAATCACCAGTTGCTACGTCCCAAGCTTTTTCTGCACTTGGCCCTAGTATAGGCACAAAGAAAGGATTTCCATATCTTTTATCTTCCATAAACAAAGGTATAGCTAAAGCAAATGGTCCTAGTTGCCCAGACCTATCTAAAACGTCAAACCAGTAGTCTCCGTTAGACATGTTCCTAGAAGCTTGATAATTGACCCCAGGGTCATTTGGGCTAATACCAGGTAACAACCATGATAAACCCATTTTAAATCTTTCTCTTAAGTCCCAACCTAGCATTGTTAAAGGCATAAGTAGACTTGCTCCAAATAACAATGGTGCGACCCCATCTGATATATGTCCTGTTTCTCCTTTTTTAGTTTTACCTTCTCTAACTAATCCGCCCATAATGTTTTTACCATACGCGTAGTAGAAAGACTTAAGCTGCCAGACTAGCGCAAAATTAGGATCAGAAGCCCAAATAGGTCTTTCTGCAGCATTTGGTCTTACTATAGATTCATCTACAAACCTACCCATAGCAGCAGACACTTGCGGGTGCGCATCTATATCTTGTCCTTCTGAAGCTAAAATCTGTTCAGATGTAACGTTGAGTTCTTTTAGATATCTTGCAGACAACATAACATCCTGATCGCCTTCATACCCTTCTTTAACTATTTTTGCGTGTTTAAGTAAAAAATCTCTGCCCATGCCAGCCGCAAACTTTCTAGTAAACATCGTCCACCTTTCTAGCTGTGTATACTTAAACCAGCCGTTAGATAATTTTCTGCCCCATTGATCAAGCATGTCCATCTCACCCGCATACAATATAGTAGTAGCGGCTGCTTCTACCCCATTAGTTCCTATAGATTTTGCTAGCTGGGCTCCTTCTTTTTGGCCCATGGCTTGCCCTAGGTTTTTAGAAATAGTATTAAGCTCGAAGTTTCTACTACGAAGTATAGGCCCTGCTGCATCGGGTATTGAAGCAAAAACAGCCATACTTAAAAGGTTTACTACATTTAACAGTAACCCTCCTCCTGTTACATATCTCCATATATCATTTTTTATGGGGTTTACATTACCTAACATAGCGTCTATAGCTTCTTTAGCCTGGCTACGTTCTTCTTCTGGTAAATTGTTTATTAAAACATTAACTCTAGCTGCTCCACCTCTTTTTTCGTACTCCGAGCGTCTTACTGCATTTCGTATGTACTCTAGCATAGCTATTTCAGGAGGCACTATTAGACCTTCTTCTAAAAGTGTTTCAGAATCTAAAGCTTCAAATAGTTCTGCTCTTTTCTTATTCATGCCTATTTCAAAATCATCAGTAGCAGTAGGTAAATTTACAGATTTTTCATTGTTCTTTATAACTCGTTCAGTTACTTTGGTAGCTTCTTCTATAGAGATGTTATTACGTTCTGCTAGTAGTTCTATTATCTTTGTACGTTTTTTACTCTTAGAAGCTATATCTGCAACATGAATTATACGCGGGAAGAAGTTTGGTCTTCTTTCTACATCATACTTAGATAGTTCTAATTCGTCATATATCTTAAATAAAAACTCTCTAATTTGTTTAGCTTTAGGGGATAACTGGTCATTATTTAACTTTTCATTACTAGCTTCTTTGAATACAGCAACTTCGTCTTTGGTGAAGGCTTTATCAGTACCAGTTAGAACGTTAATACTATCATCATCTCTAATAATTCCTACTAACCTGTTAATATACATGTTAGTTTTTCTGTTTGCCTCATTAATAAAACCAACGTCTTTTTGGTTTCCACTTTCTGTATGGAATATGTCTGCAAGATCTTTACCGACTCCGGTATCTTTTCCTAAGTTACCCAAAAAGCTATGCGCATCGTAAAACAATTTTTTAAACCATTTAGGCATTTTACCGTTCTTAATAATTCTTTCGGCTTCCCTGTTAATTCGTTGTACTTGTTTTTCTCCTACTTTTGGTGGGAAAACTGCATCAAGCATACTTTCTATATGAGCTTTGTCTAAATAATGAATTTCATTTTCTCTAACAGAAGGTTCTTTAGTGGCTTCTAATACTCCATTTACATATTCAGCAAAAGTTTCACTAAAAGCAAATCGTTCTTGCACTACGCTAACTTGAGGACGTGTGCTAGTTTCAAAAGCCTTTAAACGTTTAGCTATACGTAATAAAACAGATTGACCTATATTTTTAGCTTGTAAAGACACCCCTTTTTCAGAATCAAACAAGTAAGCTCCTGTTTTATCTGATGCCCACTCTTCCATGCCATTAGCCTGTTGCCATTGACCTATTTGAGGGTTTGCTTGTTTATCTTTATTGAACTCATTAATTAACTTTGCTCTAACTTTAGGATTACCTAATGTTTTAAGAAGTTCATCTCTTAAAAAACTGTGTCCTATTTCGTGCCCTAACCTTTTGTAATATAAACCCTGTAGGTCTAGATCAGGGTCTATGCCTACTTTTAAAATAATTACATCGTAATCTCTGAAGGGTATGTTTATACCTTTTATGCTGTCTTTATCTAAAACTTGTTGTCTATATTCTTGTATCTTTGAATTAATGTTTTCATCGCCTACATCTATGTTGTCTGTTTCTCTTGTAGTAAATATTTTAATAGGCTTAGTTATTTTTAATTTAGTTCTAGCATTTTCTACAAGCTTTTCTACTAGGCTTTTATTATTACCAAAGCTACTTACAAAATCTTGAGATATAGAAATATCAGCAGGTTTAGTACTTGGCTTAAATTTAATTTTAGTAAACTGTTGTTTTGCCCAAGATGCTTGTTCCGCGTCCCATTGCTCATCTGCAGGCATCTCATTGAAGATAGAGTCTCCTTCCTCTTCACTTATTTGTTCAGGGCCTAAATCTTGTGTAGGGTCAAAAGCTCCTTCGTTTAGAACTCTTTCTAGAGCTTCTAAGTCACTGCTATCAAATTCCCCTTCTTGTTCAGTGCCTATTCGTTCTTGTAGCTCATCTGCTTTTTGACGTACGAGGTTTCTATTTCTAGGATTAATCCCAAATCTATTATTAACACGTTTCTCTGGCCCTGTTAAAGGTCTATCTTCTTGTTCTCTAGCAGCTTCAAACAACTGCCCTAAAGTAAAAGTAGTGTCTCCCTCTGTATACACAACTGCATCAGGGTCAGAAAAAGTTGTGTCAGATATATCATCAAACTTAAATGTAAGTTTTTGATTATCACTTTCTAAAAGGCTACCAACAAGAGTAGTAAAAGTATCGGCAAGCTGCTGTCTGTAATTTTGATTATTGTCTATAACACCTGTTCTACGTAAAACTCGTAAATAGTTGTTTAGAAGATTTGGCATATCTATGGCTCTAGCAGTGCCATCATTAGATGATATCTGCCAACGGCTTTGTGTTGCTTTTTTTGTTGATTTAGCTCTACGAACTGCTGAGTCTAAGTCACTTTTTATATCTTCAAAACCTTGTGCCCTTGTCAAAGGATCACGTGCGTAAGGGGCAATAACGTAGCCGCCGTCTTGCTCTTCTATCTTATAAGTTTTGTCAGCGCCAAAATAAACGTCTGAAACTTCTAAATACCGTTTAAGAAGTAGTCTTGAATATTTATTATCCCTTATATTTTTATCAAACTCTGCTCTAAAAGCAGGGTCTACTAATTGCCTAGCATCTGCTATTAAGTCTGGGGTGGGCTGTGTATTTTCATAGTTTTCATCTGGGGTTGTCCAAGCCTGTCCTGCTTTATTAAGAAAAGTTTTAGTTTCTACTTTACCTGTATCTTCTATTTTAGTAGGCACTTGTGACTCTATTGTCTCTTGGAAGTCGTTTGCAAACTCATCAAAGTCCAGATTATCTTGCATGTTACCCAAATCACCGTCTTCGATTGTTCTTACATCTCCAACTATTGTGGTGGCTTCGACCCTAGCATCTAAATGAGTTTCTCCATCTACAAGTTCGTAAGTGTACTCAGGATTGTTTCCAAATATTTGTTTAGCTTGTTCTAAGTGCATGGCCCCGTCTTCGTTTAGGGCGCTAGTTTGATGGTAGTGAACAGGTATACCGTCTTTGTTTTTAACTTCGACTACATGAGTATCTGTAGATAATCTAGAACGCGGGTACCTTAAGAAACTAGTTAAAGTGTCATCTACAAACTTAGTAGACGGAGTGTTTAACTCCATTAGTTGTTTAAAGGATTGAATTTGATCAGAGTCATTAGAAAGTAATATACCTCCCAGCCCTGTTTCTGGGTTGCCCATGTCATATCCCTTTATAGCATTCCCATATTTTTTACCAATCTTATCGGATATTTGATCCCATTGGTCATAGCTGTTTATATCTATCCAAACAGTTTCTTTAGAATTAGTAGGGTCCATCATTGCTTCGATTTGCGCTTCTATATATTTAGCAGGTTCCTTTATAACCCCAGGGCCGCCATCTCCGTATTTCTCACGATACATCTTAGATAAAGCATCTTTTTGATGGTTGGTGTTAAGTAGTTCATTAGCCTTAGCAGTAATACTTGAAGCTGTACTTGCAGCTCCACCCATACCAAAACCACCTACTGCTCCAGCAAAAGCAGAAGTAGCTAGATCTAGTTTTGCTTGTTGTTTTGTGTACTCATCATCTATAGCAAATTTCTGTGCCACTTCGATTGCGGTTTGTCCTGTTTCCGCTACCCCTTCTGCTCCGGTAGATACGCCGGTAGATATAAGTGCACGTTTTCCTATTTGAGATTTTTCTCTACCTGCTTTTGTTAAAAGAGACTTACCACCAGAATTTTTGAATACATTTGTAACAGCATCAAACACTATTTTTTCTGTACCAACTCCTATAACTGTTGCAGGTACACCTAATCCGGCTGCTTTTAAAGCTGATACAGGGTCTGTCATACCTTGTTCTGCAAAGTTGCCGAAGAACGTACCGGCCATTTGTGGGTACTCTTGGGCTGCAGCACCAGTTATACCGCCCCTGGTTAACCTTCTTTTGTACATTTGCGCTTGAAAGTTTTGATAGACTGCATCCATAACTTCTTTTTGTTTTTTACTTAATGCTTGTTTTTTAGAAGCAGCTTCTATAGATTCTGTAACCATTTTTCTAGTTAGCCCTTGTTTAGCTAAACGAGTAGTTACACCCTCGGCTGTTTTTTTAGTTAACGCTGCAGCGCCTGCGCCAACAACTGTAGTTGGAACTGTAGCCGGTGCAGTTAAAGCAGCGATACCCGTACCAACTAATGCGGTGCCTACAGTAGCTAAAGCGGAAGGTCCTATCTCACCAGTAAACCCAAGAACAGCATTCATAAAGTCTTCAAAGTTTCCGTTTTTAAATGCGGCATCTTCAAATGCAGAAGCTGCGTCTACATAAGCTGATGCGCTACCAGCTGATTGAGCTTCCCCAGCCTCTTTTATAGAATCACGCATGGCTTGTTCTTGACCCATCATAGAATCAACCATAGCTTTAAAGTAGTTAGTGTTAGCCTCCATGTTTTTAACACCTTTGTTAAAACCAGAAGCTATTTGTTTAGCTGGGTCAAACTCGTAGCCAAGTTCAGGCGTTGGTAAGTCTTCTTCATAAAGACCGGGTATTGCAGAGCCCACATTTGGCTCATCATTAAAAACGCCAATTAAAGACTTTACTGGATCATCGAATTTGTTTTGCATTTTCTATAATCGCTACAAGATGTTCAGCAGGCAAAATGTTATTTTTAATAAGATAATCAAAACTAATACTTGCTTCACCTTCTACTACTCTGCCAGCTTCTGAATCTCCTGTATTTTGACTTGCATATTTAGGATTATTTGTTCTTATGACTAACTCGATTGGCTTACCATTAGAATCTGTTCGTATCGCCATTTTTTGTTTCATAAACTGAGTTGGGTTAAAAGGCGTATTTGGAGCCATAAAATCTCCAAGAAAGTCTTTCATAGTTATTTTACCGCCAGGCCAAAGCGCTCCAGCAAGATTAGATTCAACTAACTGTTGGTACCCATTATATAAAGCTACTTCTGCTCTACCCTCAATTAAATCAGCTCCGCCTATGGGTTCTGCCATTCTAAAGAACATTTCATCAGTAAAAGCATCTTCTGAAAAACCGTATTTTTCTACAAAGTCTTTTTTTGTTAAGCTATATATACTCTCTCCGTTTTCGTCTTTAGTCTTAAACTGGTTAGCATAGTCTTTTATAATCGTTTTACTTTTTCTATCGTAGCTAGAGTACTGCTCGAAAGTTTTAGTTTTATCACCTTCATTAAAAGATTCTCTTATAAAACCCATTGCGTTTAGGAAATCTGGTTCTAACCCAGAGACACGTTTTAGAATATCTTTTACTCGAGTGTCAAAAGCCTGTCTTGCACTCGCGCTTTTAGTACCCCAATACTTAGATACATTGAAATCAAAAGTTTTTCCTAGTCTTTGTTCTTGTGCTATAGAAATATCGTCTGCGATTTGTTGTTTTGCAGTTCTATTAGGATCACCTGCTACTAGGTAGTTAAAAGTTCTGTCTGTTGCTGTTTTTATATCTTGTCCGTTTACTTGTCCTTTGTCATTCGCCAAAGCTAAGTTCAAAGTAAGTGCGTATTTATATGGGTTTTTAACAGTTCCGTCTTCCACTTTTGCTTTTAAATCATCCATAGACTCTACATTCATGGACTCTAAATTAGTTCTAACGCTTTGCACTTGTTCTGGAGTAAAGCCATTGTTTATAAAAGTACCATCATTTATAAAGTCGTTTACTTTTCCTTGTAGTTCTGTCTCTGATAAATTTTCTAAGCCAGGGAAAGCTTCATTAAATTTAACTTCTATAGGGTCTACGGCTGTTTCAGTTCTTACAGTTTCGGTTGTAGTAGAAGCAGGATCTAAACCTTTTGATCTTCTATAGCTGTCTCGCAAAACATCATCATCTGGCATTGGTTGTACATTTCCGCCTCTGGCATATCCTGCGGCTACAGTTCTTTTATAAGATTGAAAATCTTTTTCATCAATTTTAGAACCTGGGGTACTAGTAGTAACCTCTTTTTCTGTAACGATAGGGGGTTGTTCTTTTACGTTAGGGTTCTTGTTATATTCATCTGTGATTTGTTGCAGTAGACCTAGCTTAGTAGTTCTAGGTACTCCATCATCATATAAAGCTTTTGCACGTTCCATACTAACGTTCATCTGGTCATAACCGCCCGTATTATCGTACGCACCCTGCGCTGCTGCGCTTGCTTGTCTTCTTGCATCGGGGTTTATTTCTAACTGTAGACCAGATATTAGATTGTTTCCAAGATAAGCTTCAACTTCATTCTCACTAAAAGTTAACTCTTCATCATCTGCTTCATCTGTACCAAACCTAGTTAGAAAAGAGAACATGCCCTCTTGATTTTCAACTGGTACTATGTAAGCAGTTTTGGTTCCATTTTCATATTCTTTTTTTAACGCTAGCAAAGATTCATCATTAGGATTTGCTTCAAGTCTATCTAACAAAGAAGTGGGTATAGTTCCTGCTTTAGTTCTAGTGGGGCCAAATGTTCTCTTGCTTCTTTTTTTGACTACTTCCCCGTCTGGGTTTTTAGATAAATAATTAGAAGCTAACTTATTAAATCGTAGCTTACTATCACCACCAGAATGGTATTTATCTACCTGGTCTTTCCAGTCAGCTCTAAGAGTATATTGAACATTATCATCTCCTTCATTATCACCGATTGTATATATACCAGTTCTAGCATCAGAAAGATAAGCTAGGTCTTCATTGGCTGATCTAGCCTGTTCATTTCTTCTAAGTTCTGCTTGGGCTTGCCTATTCATTAGACCAGAAGTAGCTCCTGCTTCTGCTTTATTTGCAATCTGCACGCCTCGTTCAAAAGGTGCTCCTAATATACTCATATTAAAAATGCTCCTAGTAATGCTGAACCTATTTGAGACCCCATACCTTTCATTTGTGAGCTGTAGTTAGACCTTGCGTTTTTATAAGCTTGGTATCTATTGTTTTGCATAGCCGCAGCATCTTTCATCATAGCTAAAGAATTTCTATTAACGCCCTGTCCTATATTCATAAGATCAGCCATAGTAGCTTGGTTAACTTCTCTTTGTTGTATACGAGCATTATTAATATTATCAGCGGTTGCTAAAGAGGTACCTCTTTGAAGAGCCCTAGTTTGTTCTTGTCGTTGTGCTACAGATAGCCCCGCACCCCCATATCTTTCTCTATTTCTTGCACTACTTTCTCTAGCTATCCTTGCTTGTGTCACAGAGTCTTCTCGTGCTTGGTCTATTAATTTTGTACTATTTCTTGACTCTAATAAACGTTCTTCAAAACCCCTAAAATTATCAATATATCTATTGTAGTCTCTAGTAGTAATATCATTTAAAGCTTTTTCAGGATCATCTACTATAGGTAAATTGCCTATCATATAATTATCATACTGACTCATCCGAATAAGCCTCCCATAAGCCTATCGCCAAAAGTACCTCTTCCAGGATCGTCGTCAGTAGGCGTTGTGTTTTTTGCTAAACCTGTACTTCTATCTAAGCCTTGTCCAAAAAACCCTCCGCCAGCCGCCATGTTAGTTTTACCTGTTTGATACGCCGTACCAGCTAGTTGCTTGCCAAAATCAATGTTTGCTTGTCTATTTTGAAGTTTTCTTTTTGCTGACTCTAAGGTAGCTGTATTCTCTAGCCTGGCCAAAGTTCCTAACCCTGTAGTAGCATCTTGTTGTTGTCCCCTAGCCCCTGCTAAAGTACTCAATGCTAAATTTTGTTTTATTTTTTCTCCGCCTACTCTTGCTCTCAATATTTGAGCGCCGGCTGCTGAAGCCATATCTGCAGCTGAATCTACAGAACGAGCAGCTACTAAAGAAGGTTTGCTCAGCGCTTGTTGAGTATCTGCTCCAGCCCTATCTGCTAACAAGTCACCGGTTTTTTGAGTCATAGCTGCATTAAGCATCTCAACCATAATTGGGTCATACTTTTCTGTAAAGTATTTATTCTCTGCATTAGCTACAGAAGCATTTACTTTTTCTGCTTCGCTTGCTTCGTACTCTGATTTTTTAGGTTTACTAGCCATTCACTTCTTTCCTATAAATTCGTGTGTCTAACTCCCAGCCTATTTGCTTTGTGTACGACTCCATTTCTGGGACTCGTGACCTCGCTTCGAGATACTTACAACCTACTTCTTTTGCTAAGTCGTTAAACCATTCATCATGAGCCAACCAATTGTGGCCCCCTTTATCATAAGTATACGCTATCCATAGCAGTAATGTCTTGTCTTTTGTAAACTGATCTACTTCAATAGTTAGTATCAAAAAACCTACAGGAGAAGTGTAAAGAAAAGCTCTTTCGTTTACACATTCACTATAAACATCCTCAGGAATAAAAGATAATAAAGGATTTTCTTTTAATATATCGACTATTCCGGTTTTAACCACATTCCAACACTTACGTATGTCCGTGTAAACGGGTAACTCAGTAGTCGATCTCCTTTCCGTACTTTCCATACCGTCTCCTTGGTAGTCCTATTCCTTTGTACTTTACTGTTCTTTTTACGCCAAGGTCTCCGCCTCTAGCTCTTAGTTCTGCTTGTCTTACTTCTAAATTAAACTGGTATAAATATTCTTGGGCTGCAGGTACATCAGACCACTCTCTGCTTGGCATGCGAAGTAGTCTATATAAAGCACCATATATAATAGCGTCTCTGTATTGGTTAGATATAGTAGTATCTATGTTATTTGAAGTTCTACTAGGTTTAAGTGCGACACTTGCAATAATCTGTTTAGAACCACTAGCTACTGGTACTACCCAAAATAAACTAGGTGACTTTTGTAAATAAACATGTGGATTACCTGTTCTATCTCTCCAATCTGGGTAGTTAAGTTCTAAACTACGCGGACTTATTGGATCCATGTCTTTACCGTCATGGGTCATATATAAAACTTGATGTACTTCTGTGCCAGTAGGAACATCAAAATCGTACTCATAAACCCCCGTAATGGTATTAAACGGGTCCATGTCGAGTATATAAGCTTTTGATCTTTCGCAGAACTCTATTGCTGCTGCTCTTATGTTTTGTTCAACCAAAGAGTCTGGGCATAAAGGTACGTAAGGTAAGACTTCTTTTACTAAAGAAGAGTAGGCTGCCACATCTACCTACCTTGCTGTTGCATTACTTTTGGAACAGCGCCTATGTTAGAAACCATATCGTTGTTTGGGTCTAGTAAAGTCTGAGCTTGGTTCCCTTGGCCTATACTAGATGTAAATAACTGATAATGACTAGAAGCTCTTTGTGAATTACCTGCGTACTCTGCATCTTTCATGTATGCTTTAAATAGAACAAAGTCTATAATCGCGTTTGCATATATATCATCTACTCCAATAGTAGAACTTGCAGATGATAAATCTGTTGGGGAAGCTGAATAAACAACTTCTACAAATGCGTTACCTGCTACACCTGGATAAACATAATAGTTTCTTGGGTCATCTTCATCAAACATATAGTGTTTGACTATAGTAGTATGAGCTGCATCTCCGGATACAGTTGGGTCGTGCCAATCTGGTTCTTGGGTATTTAAAATATCAGGGTTAACAATTCTTATTGCTCTTTTACCTGTAGCACTTCCGCCCGCTGCGGACATGTTTCTTACTATTTTAATTAACCTTAGCCCTGCGCTAGGTAAAGTTTGTTTTGTACCTGTAGTGAGCTGTACACTAGCTGTAGTGGCCGAAGATTCTGGCCTGAAATTTACAATTTCTCTTTGCGCATCATTTATATACCTAATTAATTCAGCTTCAGGCCATCTAACGCTAGTAGTGTCCTGTAATGTATCTTTAATTCTGCTTAATAAGTTAGTGCCTGTCAGTGTCCCTGCCATAATTCATCCTTTTAACTTTGTGCAGTTTCTATTTCTGCAATTAAATCTGATTTCTTTTTACGTCTATCAAGTTCGATTCCTAAGGTGCGCCCGTGTTCTTCTAGTTGCACTTTAGTCATGTCTTCTAAATTTATTGAAGGTGTAGTTTCTTCTATTACTTTCTCTAAAATCTCTACCGCTTCTTCTATGACGGGGGCTGCTTTAGCCGTTTGTATTCCGTCTTTTACTTCCGTGCATCCATTCTGTAAACATAGTATACCTAGTTCTGTTCCTACTTCTTTAGGTTCTCCAGCTGTTAATCTAACAACTGCGCCCCATGTTGAAGCTACATACTTGTCTTCATTCGCTATTATCCACATAATTCTCTCCTTAAATATAGGTGGCCATTACAGCCACCTATAAAATATACCACAATTAATAAGCTACATCTAATCTTATTACACCGAAGTCTTCATTCTGACCAGAAACGTCTGAATGGTAAACTGGCTTCTTAAGACCAAATATCTTACCTATTGAAATACCATTTTGGTTGCCATAGTCAAATGTGTCTTCAACTATTTCTGGCACACCGATGTCAGCCATCGCTAGTGCTTGTGCACCTGCAAAGATACATGCAGAACCATTGACATCAGCGTCAGCTCCCCATTTGTATCCAGCTGAACCAGCATTTGATGATGTTCCAGTAGTAGCTCCGTTTGTGTTAAACACATGTCTGAACTCATGGATCATAATACCGTCAACCATTAGGCTTGAAGAACCTGCGAATAAGCTTGAACCTGGTCCTCTTACTCCAGCTTGTCTTACGTTAGCAAGGAAGTCTGAATCAAGTTTTAGGTCAGCCATAACTTGAGGTGTCACAAACAAGTGATACGTCTCGTCATTTCCAGCTCCTCTTAAACCTCTAATGTAGTTGTCTTTAGCATAAGCTTTTAAGTCAACAAGTGCGCTATAGCTAAGTTTGTCAGCTGCAGCAACTGCAGTAACATCACCAGCTACAATACCATTAGTGGCATCGAATCTTCTATGTCTATTAGAAGTTGGGGCTGTTATATCCGATCCAAACGCTAGATCATTA
>Ga0206682_10001909_pt1 | contig 19707 bp, 22 predicted proteins | sample M240m12015metaG_FD_155444 | JGI IMG/M metagenome (GOLD analysis project Ga0206682, IMG submission 155444) | Ammonia-oxidizing marine archaeal communities from Monterey Bay, California, United States - M2 40m 12015 | ecosystem: Environmental > Aquatic > Marine > Intertidal zone | place: USA...
GCTTCTACGTTACCGGCGATAAATCCACCAGCACGAGCACCTGTACCGCTTGTAAGCTGAGAACGGAAGTTTTTGTTTAGCAAGGCAATACCAGCAATTAAGCCAGCCATTGCATTGTTACCGAAAGCTTCACGGAAGTCACGTAAGCCTGTGCTTACTATTTTCAATGTGTTATTAAGAATAGTTAGTGAGGTCTCTAAGGCTCTAAGAGCAAAAGGCAGATCACCTCCGCCAGCACCTGAGATAGATTTGTTAGCTTCTAGGGCTGCAATAGTTTCTGGAGTTGCACCAGCTAAGTCAGGTTGTTCAATACCTTTAAAGATAGTTGAAACTGAATTAGCAAAAGAACGAATCTTAGGTACTACGTTAGTAACTAGGCTTTGAGACTTTTCTGTAACGCCGTTAATTAAGTCTGTATAGGTTGAGTTACCGATAACATCCATGTATAGATCATAGAAGTAACCACTAACTAATTTATAAAATTTATCAATAGCCTTAATAGCAACATCAAAACCAGATACAATAGAGTCTAGTTTGATAGTAGGTAATTTAATACCGGAAAGGTCAATTGATTGTAGGCTTTGGAAAGCCCTTGTTACTTGTTTACCGATTTCACTATCATTGAAAGTTTCAGCAACAGAAGAAAATACTAAACGAGATTGGAAAGCAAGTTCATTAAACAAGTTTCTAATTCGTATAACATTGAATTCTACTCTGCTAGCTACCCTTTCAAAGGCACGACCGATGTCTAGTGTAGTGTCGATAAGAGCTTGACTGAAGCCACTGGCCTTATCTAGCTCATTAACGAAACGAGCAAAAGCATTACCAGCAACTTGACCAGCACCTGAGAAGGTTGTTTCAATTTGAGCAAACTCACCAGCAATTTGTCTACTTTGTGATAGAAGAGCACCAAAAACTTCGCTAGAGGTAATCTTACCTTCAGCACCGAGTTTACGTAATTGGCCTACGGATACACCAATACCATCAGCAATTGCGCTAGCTAGACGAGGAGCTTGTTCTAGAACTGAGTTAAGTTCTTCACCACGCAGAGTACCTGATGCAAGACCCTGACCAAGCTGAATAATAGCAGCTTCGGCTGATTGAGCAGATGTACCAGATACCTTAATTGCTTGCTGAACTGTTTTAGTTACTGCAAGTACTTGGTTTTGAGTAGCTCCTAGGTCTTTAGAAACACGAGCAAATCGAGTAAAGAGATTTGTTGTAGCTTCAAAGCTTGAGCGAGTATCTTGTGAGATTTTAAATAGTCGTTCATTAGCAACAACAATTTGTTGAGTTGAACGAGTTACCAAACGTAGTTGGGAGTTAATGCGACGATATTGGTCAGCCACTCCTGTTACTACACCTTTAACGGTAATGTAAGTAGTTAGCAATGCTGTTGAAGCAATTACTAGTTTATTGATTGTACGAGTTGCATCTGAGAAACTCTTTTCAAGAGATTCTGCACTATCAGCAGCCCGTTCTGTATTCTTTGTTAATTTACTGAGATCTGAGCCACGTTCTACCTTCTTGACACTTTTAGATACTTTGTCAAAACTGCCAGATGTCTTATCGGCTCCTTTTCCAACTCCTGAGACTTTCTTCTCAAGTTTGTCCATGGAACGCTCGGCTTGTTTAGTATTAGCGACTACTTTAATTTCTACAGCCATTATGTTATCCTTTGTTTTTCGTTACGTGCCCTAATGCTAAGTTTGCGTTACGGGCTACATAAATAGCAACGTAACTCTTCGTATGTCGAAGTTGAGCATCAGGGCTGTGTTCCATTGGGTTATTCATCGTCAAAAGACGAATCAGTTGGGAGTTTAATTTCGTCTACAACTACGCCATCAGGGTCGTAGAATTGCAGAAGTGTTCGTTCAATAAAGCGAGCCGGAGCTTGATCAGATTTACCTCTGTTTAGCTCATTAATGTACGGCGCACTATTTGAAATATATAGTTGGGTAGAAAGATTTTCTTCAGATATCGTTAAGGCAGTAGTAGATAGTAAGGCTGCAGAAGATATCGAGGGTGAATTAGGGGTTCTAAAATCTTTCTCTTCAGTACTTAGGTTCCAAGAGGACCTAGCTCGGCCAGTATCAACTGGGGTAGCTTGTTGTAATGAAGTTACTGCGTTTAAGGCAGAAGCAACGGTTACTTGATGTATAAGTTCCCTAGCTTCGGCATTGAGTTCATCAAATTCATCAGCTAAGTTAGGTATGGTTATTTTTACTACCATTGCTATCTCCTTTTAAGGGTAAAAAGAGGGATGCGCTAACACCCCTCTCAAAATTACTTTTTAATAGTGGGATTAAAACCTCTAGAAGCAAGCATAGCACCGAAGTTTGAGTTCATTAAGGCTTCGCCTTGGTGACCGGTTTGTTGTACTTTGCGTTCATCGTTTTTAATCTGTTTAATAGATGGGAAGATTTCTTCAGGCTTCTTGTCAACTCCACTAGAGTTCATAATATAAGCAGTTCGAAGATCTTCTCTCCATCCAATAGGCCGGCGCTGAAAATACTCATACCATCCTTGTATTTCTTCATAATCCATATGGTCTAACTCATTTCGAGTTCTACCTAGAGTAAAAGCAAGGTCGTATAGATGCATGTCTTCAGCGCTTAGTCGTTTCCCTCTTCGACAGAAACGTCTACAGCAGCTAGTCCACTGTAAGCCATGACTTCTTGTTGTAGAGCAGCAAGGTCATCAAGAGCAAAGACGTCAAAGTCTTCGTCGCTCATGTCAGCGGCTTCTACAATGCCAGCACGGATTACGAAACGCATAGCTTCTAGGTTAGAGTCAAAAGAAGAGGCTTCTTCCATTTTACCAGCTAGGGCTTGCATTTCACGTACTGCCTTAAGAGGTAGTTTTACGAGAGTAAGTTTGCCACCTTCAACGGCAGCGAAATCGATTGTTTTAGTTTGTGGTTTAAGTTTCATCGTTGTTCACCTTTAGTGTTATCATCCTTATCAGAGAAGAGATGTTTATTGTTTAATTGGAAATCATCTAATAATTTTCTTGTTTTATGTAGGACATCTAGAGTTTCAAAGATTTCTGCCTTCTTTGAAGGTTCAGAAGTAAAGTCTTTCATTCTATCAAATGTCTTACGAATAGATATGTCTACACTCTTCCTCATGTGACGGAAGGTAGTCTTAAGGACAAATTCCTTAGAGAAAGGTGGTTTGTTATTATTATCCATAATAATATTTACCTTATAATAGAACCTCATCAGAGGCCTTATGCACCTAAAGACCTTGATAAAGACCTTTATATAATACTTAAATATAGACCCCAGGAGGTAATAGGGGTTAAAGTAGATTTTGTAATTGGAGGGGATCTCCTAAGAAACCCCCTCCGCATTACATAATCAATAGATAGTTCTATTAATTACTAACCTTAGCTTGGGAGACCGTAAACGGAACCAGCTGTGTATGAGAAAGGACCTTCGAAGTCGCCATCAATAGTCAAAGCAATGTTTGCTTGTGTGGCGTCTGTTAGGGCAGGTACGATCTCGAAAGAAGCGATAGTGCCTTGGAAGTAGACATCTTCATACTCAGTAGTTGCATCTGAAGCAGGTGTGGCTTGTACACCACCGTCTTCTGTGTTTGAAAGACGAACACGGAATACGAGGTTTGTACCAGACTTGCGTAGAGCGTCTAGTGTGTAATGGTTAGTTGGGATGTAGTTAAATGTAAACTCAAGTGAAGGAGCATCAGCTTGGCCTTGAATCTGTGAAGAGATTGACTGACCGTACTGAGGTACATTTACGATGTTTGATGGTGTGCCGAGGCTTGGGAATTCACGAATTCCTTCAATAGCGACAACTGCAGCTTCAGTAGTAGCAGCGGCTCCGTCAGCAGCAGCAGCTGATTCGAACTTAGCAGCTAGGTTAGCTGGAGTCGCACGATCGGCTGTTGAAACTGAACCTGGTACATAGTCGATGCGTGTATAGATTGACGCGCCAATGTTATTAATGTGTGCCATAAGATTAGATTCCTTAATTAGCGAAGTAGTTATAAGTTAAAATGTAGTCCACTCGATAAAGCCCTTCATTGGCGTCATCGGTGCCGAGAACGGCTAGTGCACTTACACTTGTTTGCATACTACCATTTGTGGTTGTAAATAATTTTGTTTGCAAAGACTCGTCGAGAGCATCAGCGATTTGCATTGAACGAGAGATACCTGTATTGCCTTGGGTGTATATCTGAATTACTACTTGTCCGGCTGTACCGAGATTTCGGTAGTCAGCACGAATACGAGCAGGTAGGATTTCTAAGCGTAGAAATTCTGTTTGAGATACAGCACCTTGGAAGTTACCTGGTAAAACCTTTATTGAACCTACTGCACCGTTTAGCCATTCACTAGAAGCGAATACACTTTCAATAGCAGTTTGTTGTTCTGAGAATTTTGCCATGTTAACCTCCTACAGCAATGATTTGTAGGATAAACCCACTAACATCTTCAAAAGAAGATATTGAGTAAGTTTTAGAGCCTATAACGATTTCATCATAAAGTGAGAGATCTGTTACATCTTTAGATTTGATAATAACTTCGATTTCTTCTTTAGTGTAATCTTCTGGTTCTCTTTTAGTACTTAGTACAATAGCATTTATTGTTTTTGATGTAGTAGTACTTGCGGAGAATGATTGCGTAGCAAAGTCATAGTCTCCTGTTTCTCTCTCCTTAAATGTTACACTAACGACCAAATCTCCGAGTAAGGTAAACGCATTGTCTACCTGTGATGAGATTAAGCTGTTATATGACATTTAATTAGCCCTATACCATGTGTTAGATCCACCATTGTTAAGGTACTTGGAATACATGCTCTTAATACGTAGAGGAAGAACTGTAGGTAATCCTTTAGCTGTTTTAGCTTCTGAATTACTGTTCAATCCTTGCAACTCAATACTACCGATACGGATATTATCCGGGGTAGTCGTAGTAGAGTTAGTAAGACCAATTTCCTCACCAAATACGGTTGGATTTTGAATGTAGTATATGGCTAGTTCATAAGTCGCCTTGCATACATCTGCCGGTGCTGAAGCTTCAGTACCAGAGAAGTTGACAAGTCGGCCCAGCCGAGGATCATGTATTGATGCGATCCTCGGCCAAGCAAGTGCTTGAGTTTCTGCTACAGCTCTACCAGCCCAGGAGCTATTATCAATAATAGATGTAGCTGTGATGAGTGCGATTTCTTTTTCTTCGCAATCTGTATCAAACCAGTCTTGACTAGTCATACGGGTTTCGAAGTAGGCATCTGCCTCTTCTAGGCTAACATAGCTGTTAGTGCCTTTGATTGCTGTCATGAGAAACTCCTATATTATTTAAGCGTGGAATACTGGTAGGATACCTAGGTTTAGAACATCCATTTCACGACGCCAGTTAGAACCACCAAGATCGGATAGATCGGCGAAGTGGTCAGCAGCGCCACCCCAGCTGTAACCCATTGCGTGGGCAATGTAGCCCCAACGATAGAATACGTCTGTAGAACCACCACCATGGTAAGAACGAGCTGAACGATCGATCTCAACAGGCATTGGAACTTCTAGGGAAGCCATAGCAACTGAACCAGGCTTGACTAGGAATGAAGTCTTAGTTGATTCGGCGATAACTGCATCAGCAGCACCGTATGCATTTGGGTTGCCTTGGTTGGCACGAGTCATAACTAGACGGAACTTGCCACCGAAGATTGTTTGGAACTCAATGTTGCCTTCAGTTACAGTTGACTGGTCAACTAGGTTTGAAGAGCGAAGCTGTGAGTATACTTCTGGTGAAGTTACGAGGTACATGAAGTCTGGCTCGTAGTCAGCAAAGCCCATGCCAACAGCTTGGAAAAGACGTTCTGCACGAGCAGCGCCTTCTAGGCCATCAGTTCCACGGTCTTGTACGAGGCTACGGTTAGTAGCAGCGGCACCGAAAGCACCAGCAGCGTTAACGTCAATGTAGAAACCAGTAGTTGAACCGAGTTCACCGGCGCCTGAAGCACCTGAAGTTACGATTGAAGAAGCGTCATGCTCTTGAACTGAAGAACCGGCAACAGCTGAAACGCTATCAAAACCAGTAATACCACCAGTTACGGCATCAGCAACTGAACCAGCGCCGTATGAAGCTTCTGATTTAGCAACACCGATTAGTGTTGAAAGAACAGCTTCGTGCTCGTCGTTAGCTTTAACTTCACCGAAATCTTTAGCGATTTTGGCAAGACCGTCTTTTTGAGCGACGACCTGAGTCATGTTAACTTGTGAGTGGCCATATGTACCAACGCGTTTGATGTAGGTAGCTAGGGCTGATGAGAAAGAAGAAACGCCACCGTTTTGAGCATCGTCAAGACGGGCAGTGTTTACTACTGATTCAGTTGGCTTGTACCAACGCATTTGACCAACATAAGTTTCTGTTGAAGTGTCGATCATGCCGGTTGAACCAACGATGCCTGTTGAGCTTAGGCGACGAGCTGATGTGTACATCTCATCTGAGTATGCGCTTAGGGCGTTCTGAAGGGCAAAAGTTTGGTTGCCGAATGTGTTAAGTGAAGCAGTCATAAGTTTATTTCCTTAAATTGTGCTTGCCATCTTTGATAGATGGTTTTATATTAAAATTTGTTAAAGTTAGGGTTTACCAAATACGACCATCAGCATCACCATTAAATGCACCAGCATTAATAGATTGCATGAGTTCCTCGTGGCTCATTTCTGATAGAGGCTTGGTCAATTTTGATGGGTCACTCTGTAGAGCACTAGTTGGGTTACCAGTGTTTACGCCAGAGCTTTGTTTTGGTTTGAAAAGAAAAGACTTTTCATCGTCCTTACGGTATAGTGAAGCAAACTCTTTAATAGAGATACCTGATTTATGAAGCCATGCACCGTTCTCATCTTGAATAAGATCAGAAAGGATTTCAGTATAAGCCATTTTAGAAGCAGACTCATTACGGAACTCAAGACCAGAAATGGCTTCACGAACAGCTTGGTTACGTGTTAGTTCAGTAATTTGTGAATTACGAGCCTCTAGCTTACCTTCTAGGTCTGCTAGTTTTAGTTCGTATACTTCTTTATGCTTGCCTTCTTCTTCGAGTTTATTGATCTGAACAGTCTTTTGCTCTTCTTTGATCTTAGCAGCTTCTTTAATAGCTTCATCACGAATTTCGTAGGCAGAGTCAAGCTTACCTTTAATATCTTGTAGCTGTTCAGCAACACGCTGTTCAACTAGTTTAGCAATGGTATCATCCATAGATTCTTTATCTTTTTGAGTCTCCACAGGAGTCTCAGAATTTAGTTCTACTGTTTCTTCGATGTTTGTGTTTTCTTCTGACATAATGTTTTCCTTTGAGCACAGCTCAGTTGTTTAACTAATAGCACAGCATTAGTTTTTTGGAATAAGTATTACGGTCCAATCCCATACCAGTCTTGGCCGTCTTTGATTGGAGAAATAATTTCCTTAGCGGTAACTTCATTCTCCGGATTTATTAAGCCCAGTTCTTTAAAATGGGCAAGGGATTTATCCCACCACTTATCAAAATCCTTAAGATCTTTTCTAATGGAGGAATTAACTTTCTTACGCTGTTTAGCAACTGCAAGGAGGATTTCCTCAACAGTAAGTTCGCCAGTCTTTAACTTCTGGGCATACTTACTCATATCAATTCCTGTACGGCGTAATATCTCTGCTTCAAGTCCTGAGTTCAGAACGGCAGCAGCTCGTAAATCGTCCTTAAGACGAGTATCAAGTATCTTCACTTGCTGTCCAGCTTCTTTACGAAGTTGAGCAGTGTTTAACTTGCTTCCTGTATAGCGCTCGGCAATCTCATCTATTGAGTAGCGTCGGCCTAATTCATTTCTAATCTGAGTGACAGCTTTTGGTGATTGTTCTAGTGCCAACTTCAGCTGGTTCTTTCTATTACGAATCAAATTGCCACGGAAGTCACGGACCTCCTTAATCGAGTTAACTGCATCTTTTAGGTTCGGTTCCCCGTCTCTAAAGAATTTATTAACGATATCAGATCGAGATAATTTAGTGCCAAGCTTAGAGTTAATTGTATTCACAAGCTCAGGATTAAGCCGAAGCAAATCATCGAGTTCACCTTCAAAGGCTTTCTCGTTAACTTTTGCAATATCCTGGATCTCATCCAGTTTATTAGCAGCTTGGGCTACACGAAAGTTTTCAAAACTATCTAACAACTCTTTTCGTGACTGAGGAGTATCAGCCATCTTTTTATTGATATCTCGTTGGAACTTGCCACGAGAATCAAGAGAAAAGCCCCGTGTTGCTAAGGCACGGTTTAATCGAACAATAAAGTCAGGATTCTCAGTAAGCATATCGCTTAGATCCTGTTTAGTAAACTTGTTGTCATCAATTTTAGAAACTGTTGACATCATTAGTTTGCGTTCTTTAGCAGCAGACTTAACCTTTCCTTCGAAAGTGTCATAGTCCTTAATTCGTTGTTCTTTTGATAATCTTATCTGCTTACGACCATCCGCTCTTATTGCTTTAAGCGTACGAGGGATAGTCTTACCACCACGAGCATCTGCATAGATACCACGTAAGGCAGTTTTAAGTTTTCTAGCATCCACAATATTCGTAAAGAACGCATCGTGAATAGTAGAGTGTGGTGTGTTTGTTTTCCTTGCCCATAGATGAGCCTGTCGAACAATAGCGGCATCATTCATGTGGTTCCCGTTAACTCCGAGACCAGTTACAGCATCACCAACGGCACCACGGCCTTTAACAATACTTGTATCTTCTACCACGTCTTGAATGACGTTTGTAATCTTGCGGCCAGTAACCGGATCAGTCCAGTTGATAGCCGCTTCGACTTTAGGCGGGTATATCTGAGATAGCTTCTTATTGTCGAAGGTAACCCAAGGCATACGAGTAGAACCAGTACGCTCAATGTAGCCAGCAACCTTAGTCGCTGCATTTCTTGAGAATGTATCACCGGTTCTACGGTTAATAAATTTGTGTTGTGTTAATTGAACAAGGATTTCACCTGTACGTGGATCTTCATAATGTCCACCGGCAATCTCTTTCCACTTGTTAATAAAGTACTTTGTAACAGGGGCTTCATCAGCTAGGAAGTCAGACATAATCTCTGACACTTTCTTAAACTCGTTAGTAGATACAATAGCAGTACGACTGTTATACATCTTGTCTACGAGGTCAGCAGCATCTTGACTAATATCACCTGCATGAGCAAGTAGCTTAGAGCCTACATCAGCATCATTAATCATAGAGTCTTTAAACGCAGCCTTAAGCTCATTTAGTTCGTCCATAACATCTTTGGCACCGATTTGTTTTGCCTGAGCAATACGAGAATCAATATCTGCTGTAACATCGTCTAATACATAGACTTGGTTTTTGTACTTCTGAAGAATTGAACCTGTTTTAGGATCCTTAAACTTCTTTGGAACTTCGTTGATCTTTTCAAATACGAGAGTATAAGCATTACCACCATCTGAATCACCATCAATTTTCTTACCAGTAAGTTGACCAGCAAGTTTATCTCTGATGTTCATAGTTTGAGTAGCTTCACCCGCACCATAAAAGGTAACCATGTTCTGTGCTTTAGCACCCTTAGCTAAGTCCTGCCAATCAATGTCACTACCGAGTCGGTTAATGGCTTCGAAGCGAGGAGAAGAAGCTGTTGCTTGAGCAATAATATCGTATAGACGTTGTTTACTAGTTGTTGGAAGTACGTTAGAAATTTCACTAACGGCCCGGTCACCAGTAGACAAGCCAATAATCTGCGCTCCTGATGAGGAGGCATCATTCTCGATTGTCATAGTTGTACGATACTTAGTTGAACGATTACGAAGCATATCGTCGCTGAGATAAAAATCAATATCAACATCGGAGAAGCTTTTACGTTCAAAACCACCATTATGACGGTATAGACGAGACCACTCAAGAGCCATACGGGCTAATCGAGGTAGTTCTTTGCCTTCATCATCATGGAAGTTAAACTCATGGTCTAAGAAGTCATGAAGTCGTTTATTTTGTTGTTCGTACTTAACCCACTGTTTCTTGGTCTTATCAAAGCGATAACCATCAATAATAGCACCGAACTCAATGAGTTCACGTTGATGCCTTCTGAAGATAGCCTCACGACCTTCTTGGGTAAGTGTTTCGTTAACAAATGAACCCTTCATAAGTTTACCTGTTTTAGGATCGATAACTTTAGTAGCGATTTCACTCTTAGAACCAATAACAGCACCTGTTTGAATCTTCAACTCTTCAAGAGCATCTACAGTAAAACGTTGTGCTTTAGCAGTTTCTAGGAATGGACGACCAACTTCACCTGTAGTAGGTGTTAAGTAACCTTGACCATAGACACGACCACGACCATCAATCTGGTAGTAGTTAGTCCAAGCCTTAGCACGTTGTTGGTGATATTTAATAGTCTGAAGAAGACCGAAGCCTTGTTCACCACGACCATTAATTTGAGCTCGCCAAAAGTTCTTATTATCAATCTCAGCTACTTTGTCATTCTTACCACCACGGAAATGATACAAGTCATCAAAGAACTTAGAAAAGTTCTGATCAACTTTATATTCTACATCCATAGCGTAGTTTAGCATATTAGCAAAATCACGGTCGATAATCTCATCAGCTAGGAAGTTAGCGCCAGCCTTCTTCGTAACAAGAGAAATATCTGTTTTATTACCACGAGCATCAATATACTGTTGTGTTTTAGGAATAACACGTAGCTTATCACGTTTATTAACAATACCTACACGACGACCTACATAGACCTGTCGGTGGGCATTATTTAGTTCAATCATATCTTTATCAAGCAGTTCGATTTCACGGACGATAACATCACGGAAAGAACCTTGCTTAACACGGTTAGAATCAAGGTCAACCAATCCCTTTTCAGTAGCAGCACGAGTATTAACTCGAAGAAGCTTCTTATTCTCAAGGAATGTAATAATACGAGCACCATCTTCATGGTAGTCTTTTAGGGTTGGTTTTAAAGTAGGACTAGTAGCGTAATCCTTACGTAGTTTTCTACCTAGGTTAACAGCAAGTTGATCAAAGTCAGCGCTATCAGAAGCAGCTACAGTTTTCATGTAACCAGATAGGGCGTCAATATTCTTCGAAGCATTTTTAGGCTCAAAGAAGCTCTTAAGAAACTTCTCACGAGTCTTTTCTAGCTGTGTTTGACGAGTTAACATAAAACGAAAATCAAGCGCATCTTGCACTGAGTTACTTACTGAAGTTAAAAAGTCTTCAAGCAAGGCTACAGGGAAAGTACGGATCTTAACCATCATTTCAGCTGTTAGTCGGTCAATATTGAAAGGTAGAGAAAGAATGAATTCAATGGCTGTTGCAAGCTTTTTACTAAAACGATTAATGGCATTAATACCAAAGCGTTCTTTTGCCCACTTAGCTGTATTCTTTCTAAATTCGAATACTTCAAAGATATTATCTTTCCTTGGACCAAATAGGTAAGACCTCCAAGGTGCTCTACCAGTCGCATAAAAGTTACGAGCTAGTTGACGACCACGGGTCTCTGTCCAAGTATCAATATACTTTTCATTCTTACGTAGATTATCACTAATTTCATCTAGAGTATACCATTGACCACCAATTGACATTTGAGGCTTATCTGCACCTGCACCAGTACGACCGAAGATACGATCCTTCTGACGAACAGCTGTTTCAAGTCGTTCTGATACGTTAGTTACGGAGAACTTATTAATATCAGCACGAACAACTGCAGTGAAGTTTGACCAAGGAATTTCATCTCTGTTATAACGTTCAAATGAGCGACGAAGAGTGTTCATTACTACTGAGCGTTGATTTACAGACATATATTCTTTACCAGTTTTAGAATCTAGCTTACCTAACGTTTCCGAATAGTTAAGAAGAAACTTCTTCTGTTGTTCTGTCAAATTCTTTGAATTACGAATAAGGTCTAGATACTCATCATAGATCTTGTAATTCGGTGGGTATACGTTTGGGCTAAACCGTTGACCTGAAAGAGGGTCAGTTACTAGATTTGCTTCTCTAGAACGGGTATCGCCACCTTGTTCTTTACTCCGATTCTTACGTTTACTAGCAAGCAATATGCCACGGTAATCAATAAGAGATAAAGGGTTATTAAATAGTTCAGCATCGCCTGCAAGAAGTGCAGTTAGCTGATCACGGTTACTTTTACTACGAATAAGCTCTTCAGGAGTAGCTGCATCAACTTGAAGTTGAAGCTGTTGTGTCTTACATAGTACGTGTTGACGAGTAGGATAAACAACAGTACGCTCTTTATCAAGCTTACGTAGTTTAGCTATAGTATGCAATTTACCTTTATTATTAAGCATGTTGTTTAATGGAAGGTTATTGCTCTGGAACAACTCAATGTTGTCATCTGTTTCCAGAATCTTTAGCTTTGTTTCATGAGGCTGACGTCGTAGCCACCGATCGAAAGTTTCTCTTTCAGGTGGATAACCACGAAGTGCCTTAACTTGTTTTGGTTTCAACTTACGAAGAACTTGAAGTTTAACGCCATCAGGCTTCTCATCAAGTAGTTCTTCAAAAGATTTTACAACAGGTGTAACAGTAGAACGGCAGTTCCAATGTAGGGGAGGAAACCACTGAGTGTCTTCAAGACCATACACAGTGCCATCATGGTGGGCGCATATGCGACTAGTTCTAGAGTCCAAAGTAGCAGTGAAACGGTAGCCTTTAATAACCGCGCTATTAGATTGCATAGAAGCGATAAAGGATTTAGTTTGTGCATTTGTAATACCTGTCCGCACAAGAGTTCGAGCTTGTGCTTCTGTTAACTTAGTTGACTTCATAAGCTTGGCGATAATCTCGTCATTGCTTAAGCCATCTTTTAGTCCGTTTTTAAGAGCAGTATTTACTCGGAGAAGTTGACCTTTACCGATTCGATTATACTGCTGTCTCATGCCAGTACTTTTGTCTTTACCATCTTCATAGATGTTAGTACCGACAATCTCATTTAGAATATCGTTAGTGCGAGGGCGCTTTACGTTGAAAATGCTACTAGCATGTTGCTTGTAACCTTTTTCAATGCTGCTCACTTGGAAATCAACTGCTGCTCGCGCATAGTCTCTGATTTCCTCTGCCGCACTGTTGGATAGGCTAGAAATAAGTTTAGCGTTCTTCTTTTCGAAAGCTGCTAAAAAACTCTTTCTTTGTTTAGCCTTATAGAAATCGACGCCACTAGACGCCTTACGGAGATCCTTACGAAAGTCTTCAATAATACCCTTATGCTGTGTTACTACCGAATTCTCAAAACTTCTCGCATCAAGGGCGTGACCGATCGAGCGGTCGTACAAGTCGTTATTGATAGTATTAGATTGAATATTAAGTGTCATAACTTAAAATCTCCTGGTTTGGAGGCAGGGGAATTAACCCCCGCTCCTTTATTTATCTTCTCTCATTCTTGCGACCATCGCTAACAAGTCATTAATTTGTTGAGCATCCTCTGGACGTGACTCCATACGGGCTTTCTCAATTTCCTTAATGTTAAACTTACGTTGTAGAAATGGAATAACGATAAAGAATAGAAGTGAAGCAACAATACCTCCATAAATAAGGAACTGTTGCCAATCTCTTGCTTTTTGAACAGAAGCTTGGTATTCATTTTTTACACTAGCTACACTGTTACTTGGTGTTAACGCAATAGCAGCAGCGCCACAGGCACCTGCAGCAGCTGCTACGGTTGTAGGTTCAGGTGCGACCGCTGCCGCTCCTGCCCCACATACTACGGCTGATCCAACTTCTAAAGTTCCTTCAGGAAGGAAATTAGATAGACCAGCACACCCTGTTAACAAGAAAGAGATTCCTGCTACAAGTAAAAGTCTCATATTAACGTACCTTGTTTGGCATATCCTGACCTGGAGCTTTAGAAGCTGTAGGGGCCATTGGATCTAGCTGTGGGTTTAATCCCATCATTACAAGGTCGTCACTTTTGATTTCGTCTTGTCCGAGTTCATCATTATATTCTGAATCGATAACGTCATTCTGTTTAGCAATCTCAATCCATACTGAACGTGGGATTAGGCCTGACTCATACCACTCAGTAACTAGACGTAGATACTGTTCACCGATTGGTGATGGGTTAAAGTCAGCTGATAGAGTAAACATAATGTCTGATTCTGTGTAGCCCATATCATAGCGCCAGTTAATCATCATAGCGATAATACGGCGCATTTGCTGAGATACCTTAGTATTCAAAGCAGATAGAAGTGACTTCTGAGCAGAGTGACGAATGTCAAGCTCAACACCAGACTGTCCTGAACGAACTTCTGGATTTAGCATACGAGCACCAAGATTAGCGATCTCGTTAATACCATCATTGATAGCACGGTCGTAATCTTTAAGAGCATCAGTTGGAGTTTCCAAAGCGGTTACTTCATCACCCTGACGAACACGAATCCATGAACCGAGACCAGCGTCTACGATTTCTTGGAATTCTTCATCAGTAATATCTGAGGCTACAACTGGTGTGTAAGTCGCTGCACCATAAAGAAGGTGGTTACGACGAGACATTTTATTATATACCGCAATTTCCTTATCTACTAGAGGAGTAAGGATTGGTTCCATACAATCGATAGAACCGTTTAGAGGATACATAGGGATCTCTTCGAGTCGTTCACCATTTTGAATAATGCGTGTAGCACGACCAACTTCAGTGAAGCTGTTTCCTTGGTCACTACGATTTTCAACCTGTTGTAGATTGATTGAACCGTTGGAGACTGCAGCAGACTCATCTTGTTTACGCTCAAACTTACGCACTTGGTAAAAACCTTCGGCATCAAGTTCATGAACATAAACAACATCAAAAATGTCTGCATGGAATTCATTATCAACAAAACGCTCTTCGTGCATACGAACAATAACTTGCTCTAGACGATCGGCACCAGTAATAGGGTGCTTGCCACGTTTCCAATTGATAATGTTTTCAGCTTTGTAGATAACTGGGAAGGGCTTAAGGTCACGTTGTTCTTTTGGAGTTAGTTCTACACCTTCTGGAACTTCAGGGTAGTTTACACCAACCCAAGCTCGTGAAGTTTGTAGTTCTTCCCAAAGTGCCTCATGAAGCCATGAGATAAGATTAGCATTATCTGAACCGAAATCGGTTAGTAGCCAATCCATGCATTCTTCTGGGCAATCTTTTGGGAGTTCTAATTCTGGTTTCTTACGAAGTAGACCACCGATAATAACCTTACTATACTGAGATGAAAGGCCAGGTAGCTCACTTTCTGAAAGATAGAAAGAGTATTGTTGTGGATTCATGGTTGGGCTAAAGGGGATTAGCATATTACCATAAGTATAACTGTCTAAGACTTGGTCATACTGTTTGGCTTTACGTGCACCACCAAGAATAGCTCTTGAACGCTCCCATAAAGGTAGCATAGAAGAAAAGGCTGCAATAGGGTCACCAACGCTCTTAGATTGAGTGCGCTGGCTGTATACATTAGCCGGATTTAGGCCATCGCCTGTTGATGTTGCCATTGTTTAAATTCCTTTGTTATAGAACATCTTAACTAGTTGACCGACAATATCGCTTCTTACGATGTCGTCGATTCCAAACTCGATATAACCTACATCAATTCTGCTGCTAGTACATAGGTCACAAAACCTTTTTAGGTCTGTACCATTTTTAACATCTGATTGAGCAGGGTCACCTGTTAAGATCATTTTACTGTTTTCACCAATACGGGTGGTGATTGCTTTAATTTCTTCCATAGATAAGTTCTGAGCCTCATCTACGATAACTAGAGCATCCTCATAAGAGTTACCCCGAATAGTTTCAATAGGTTGTACTATTATTTTTCCCTTGCGTTCCAAATACTCATACTGTCCTTTACCAAGTCCATCTTTTAAAACATTAGTAATTGGAGCAAGCCATGGTTCCATTTTCTCAGCAACCGTACCTGGAAAGAATCCAAGAGATTTGCCGGTTGGAACGTTAGCACGGGTTAGTACAATCCTAGCATATTTGCCAGTAGAAAATAACTGAGCTACCTTCATACCTGTACAAAAGGTTTTACCTGTACCGGCTGGACCGATAACAACTGTAAGCACATTAAAGTCAATTGCCTTTAACATTTCGTCTTGTTTATAATTTTTAGGTTGAATATGAACAGAACGAGCTGGTCTTTCAAATCCTTCTTGACGTTGTTGTAGATGTTGTTTGTCTTCTTGACGCTTACGTGTTTGTCGTTTACGGTTCTTAGCCATGTAGTGTAATCCAGTAGTTAGATGAGTCTATCACCAGTAATCACACGCTTTTTACCACCTGTAACTGGGAATAGATATTCGATAGCATAACGGATACCATCAGAAAAGTGCTCATCACCTGATCTTTTATCAATGACCAGGGAATCAGGGTTAGAGTCTAACCACAAAGTACGTTCCATAGACTTAACAGTCTTTTCACATCTCTTAGGGTCAAACTTAATATGCACTTCGCCTTTGGCGTTTTTAAGTTTAGTGTTTACTGCCTGAACCGAATCAGCAATAGCCGGAGCCTTTTTACGGGCTAGACAGCGAATGCCATGTTGTTCGAGGATCGAAAAATCTGTTGCTCCTACCGCACTTGTCTTTCTTGAACGCCCGGAGGGGTCAGGAAAAGCGCGGATTGGATTATTAGGGTAGCGAGCTTTAATAGCTTTTGCTAGGGAGTCTGTGTCAGGGTGACCCATGAATTCATCAAAGTAATATACTGATTCACCACGCTTATAAAAAGCAGAGGTAGCTTGAATACCGACGTTAAAGTCAATACCAAGAAAGATTACTTCGTTTTCTTCTGGCCACTCAATAGTAGGATCGAGATGATCCGAACGACTAAAGTTATAAAATACGTTAGCACCTGAGTCTTCAAAGGAAGCCTCATATTCTCGTGCAAACTTAAGAGGGTCAACAGTTAGTTTAACCTTCTCAATTTCTTCAGCCGACAAATAGGGGGAGTTATGGTAGCTATAATGGTAGCTCTTCCAATCTTTGTCAACGTCTTGGTAGTTGAACATGTCATAGAAGTGATCATAACCCTTAGGTGTGCTAATAATTAAAGCACGACCTGGGGACGGAGCGTCAAAACGCTTTGCAGCGTCTGCACTCCAACGAGTTGTAATACAAGGTCGGATAATGGAAGACCAAGACTCTTCAAGTCCAGGATTGCCTTCCCAAGATACAACCTCGTCACATACAACAAAGTATTGACCACTACCCCTCATACGCTCTGAAGCCTCATAAGACCAAAGCCTTAACTCTACGTTATTAGGAAAAGTAAACTTTCCTGTATAAGCAGAATGAGTGAGCGCCCAATCAGATAGCCCAAGTTGGTAAGCTAATAGGGGGTAATAAATGTCAACGGTTTGTTGATAGGTAGGAGCTACAATACTAACGTTCTTATTAGGAACGGTTTCTGGTAACTGCATAAGCTCCTGCACTGCTAACATAGCAGATACCGCAGCAAGGTAAGATTTACCAAAGCCACGTGAAGCACATACTACCCCATATCTATTCGTCTTCTCCACGAACAAATCGCGGATAATATCAGACTGAGAGGGATGTAGTTCAATATTCATTCTTTTCTCCAATTATTTTGGTGAGTTAGATTCGCACCCAGCCACTATAAGAAGCTGCGCTGTTAAAGCCACCGATGTTTTCACGCATATAAGCATGACCTAAGATTATACCCACGGCAATCTTATTAAGAAGTAATTTGTGATAGCGGTCAACACCTGCTTCTTCACTTTCGAAAGTTTCGAGTACTTTAGCGCCGGTAGTAATCTGCCAGCATGAGCCATCGAACTTTTCTTTAAAACTTAATCGGCCACCAATTGTGTATGTGTACATTTCTCGGGATTCTTGATCAACTTGGTCAGATCGTTTGAGCCGTGTTGCTTTAGAATCCTTGGAACTATTCGCCCACCACTGGGTCTGGATTTTCGTCATTTACTTCTCCTATTGGAGTATAACCCTTTGAAGGGGCTTCACCTTTAAAAGAACCACGTGGACGTCCCACTGATTTCTTTTCGGTGTTCTTTTTAACTTTTTCTAACTCGGCGCTAATACGGTTCAATTCTAAAACTAGAAATGCCATTACGCCTTTATCATTCACGCCTTCAAATACTGAGGCTAATTCTTCTGTTGTGTATTTTTCTAAAATCATTTTAGAGATCCTTGGATTTTTCCTTTAGGACTGCTATATCTTTCTCAATATGGTAGAGATGATTATTCTTAATAATGTTAATGTCGTCTTGATTTGATTTTACATCACGGTGAATGAAGTACATCCACACCAATAGCATTGCTACCCCACCTTTATCAAAGTGCTGTAAACAATATTCGATAAGCATTTCCATAATTTTAAGTTTCTATTTTGTTGTGTAAAGCGTTACTTTACTTTTCTTGTTGAAAATTTGGTTTCTTTGACCGACAGATTACCAAAAACTGAAGGAGGAGGGAGATGAAGCCCTTGGTCTAGCAAGGTAGCGAGCATCGGCTCGAGCCGCCCTTGCTATCCTTATTATCCTCATACCTTACCTGGGTTAAGCCATAACCCTAAATCGATTCTAGATAAACCGACATAACTACTACTTCAAAGGCTTTTCGAAAGGATTCAAATTGCAGTAGTCAGTTGTTTACCATTCCTTACGGACGAAAATTACTTGCCATCAAGTTTGTTGAGGCAAATTAGATATTCTATTTCTTCAACAGTATAACCTCGCTTGACCATTTCAGTCATGAGCTTAGTTAAAGCAATGAGTAGCTGTTCCTCCGAAGTGTCTTCTATGTCATAAACAAAGATAAGACGCTCTGGGTTATACGGCCAAAACATTACTCAGGGCAGTCTTCACAGACTTCATCGCAACAAACTTCTTCGATGACTTCCTCAACTACCTCTTCAAATGTAACTTCTTCAACTGGTGTTTCAATAACTTCTTCAGTTACTACACCAAGATCAAGAGTTGAACCCACATACTCGATACGAGCTTCTGTGGCTTCTTTATTAATTTCACCAGACTTATCAGTCACGGCATACACAACACGGCTTACTTTTGTTTTTCCGTTTGAATATGTAACTTTAATCTGATTACCTTCTTTAGGCATTTTGTACTTTGTCTTTATTGCCATTGTATAATTCCTTGTTGTTGTCCATCTCTGTTCCTCGCGTCGTCGCGCAAAAATTTTGATGGTTTCATTGGTTGTGCCTAAAGGCATTAACAAGATCCTTTAATAAGGACCTCGCCCACCCTTGCACTTAACCTGAAGTACAATGGCGGAAGGGGAGGGATTCGAACCCTCGATACGCTCACACGCATGCCGGTTTTCAAGACCGGTGCATTCAACCACTCTGCCACCCTTCCATGGTGCTTCCACCAAGATTCGAACTCGGGACCTGATGATTACAAATCAACTGCTCTACCAACTGAGCTATAGAAGCGGTAAGGGTAACTCTGAAGACTACTTCTCAAGCCGTTCTAGCTTACTGAGTCGTCTTTCTGTTTCTTTATTGTGTAATTCGAAAAGATTTTCAATCTTCTTTTCGGTTTGCTTAAGCCTTTCATCCTGTCTATCGTTATAACCTTTTAGTTCACTAATTGTTCTACTGACCCAAAAGATAAGAAAGATAAGAGCAGAGACCGGAGGCCACCAGCTTACTAGGAGTTCATTCATTGTATAACTAACTCCTAAAGAAAGGAGTTACTCTTTGGATTCCTCTGGAGTTTCTGCTGAAGATTCTAG
>Ga0206682_10001911_pt1 | contig 19697 bp, 17 predicted proteins | sample M240m12015metaG_FD_155444 | JGI IMG/M metagenome (GOLD analysis project Ga0206682, IMG submission 155444) | Ammonia-oxidizing marine archaeal communities from Monterey Bay, California, United States - M2 40m 12015 | ecosystem: Environmental > Aquatic > Marine > Intertidal zone | place: USA...
ACCCACTGTCATGGCATGGGTGCTCGTCGCACTGCTGCCGGGCTTAGCTGGTATGACCTTCTATTTTGGCCTGGGCGTATTGTGGAATTTATTCTGGCTATCTGCCCTTTGCTTGGCTACCGAGGTGCTCGTTGTCGCCCTTCGAACCGGCAGTCTTTCTCCAGCGCTTTTGCGCGCGCCCTTACAGAACAACCTTGGCGACGGTACAACCTTACTCGCAGCTTGGCTTATTGCCATCTGCCTTCCGCCCTATATTTCTATACAGATTTTAGCCGTCGCGGCGCTGGCCTCCATTGGCCTAGCAAAACACGCTTATGGCGGGCTAGGTAACAATATCTTTAATCCAGCCATGGTGGGCTACGCGGTAATACTGCTGTCTTTCCCCCAAGCATTAGCCGCATGGCCGGCACTGGGCGACACAAAAAATTTAGTAGCGGATGCCCTAAGCGGCGCCACCTACCTTTCAGAATTTCGCTACCGCGATGCTATGACCGTTGATGAGTTTTTGCTCAACAACCCACAAGTCATGCACCAACAAATTATCGCTGGACTGTTTTTACTCGGCGGTTTAGGCCTAATCTATCTACGAATTATCAGTTGGCGTATTCCTCTGGCACTACTGATTACCGTTGGACTGCTGGCAAGCGTCACCTATGACCAAGGCTCCACCCAAAGCATGGGGTCTGCGTGGTTTCATTGGGCCACCGGCGGCACTATGGCCGCAGCATTTTTTGTGGCAACAGACCCTGTCACTCATCCAAGCCGCCATAGTCACCAGATAATTTTTGCCGTCAGCATTGGCATCTTGCTATTTGTCATTCGCACCCAAGGCAACCTACCCGATGGCATCGCTTTCGCCGTTTTGTTGGCTAACTGCGCAACACCATTGCTCAATCGCATCCACAGACAGAGGGAGAAACAGCATGTTTAAAACGCTGGCTTCGCTCGCGTTAATCGGCGCAGTCTGTGGCCTTGCATTGTTTGGCTTAAACGACATAACTCACAGCGACATTGAAAAAAACCGAACAAAAAAAGCTCGAGAGATAATGACCGAACTGCTCAAACAACCCCTACCCGACGACATTGTTTGGGTAGAGGGTGTTAGCGGGGATTGTCAGCTGGGCTATTTCGTTATGCATGCAGAAAACGGCTATTCAGGACCGATCAATTTTTTTGCCCTGTACCAGCCAAAGCTATCGACGCAGAACCCCCTGGACCAGGAAACGACTACAACAGAACAGCTCAGTTTGCGGGTCACGCGTCACCAAGAAACCCCCGGCATAGGCGACTTCATTGATCACAAGCGCGAGCGCTATCTGCCAGACCTCGACCAGCAATCAATTGCACAATGGCAGAACTTGGACAATATTACCGGAGCGACCATTACCCACCGAGCGATTAAAAAAGCGGCACTGAACATTCAAACCCGGGTCCGCTATCACAACGAGAAATATCCCTGTGTCGAATAACGATTTCAGCCGCGGCGCAATGGAGAACAACCCGGCCTGGGCGCAACTTCTGGGTCTATGCCCACTACTGGCTGTCAGTAACAGTATTTCTAACGCGCTGGGGTTAGCTTTGGCCAGCGGGTTTGTTTTGCTGGGCGCTAACACAAGCATTTCTCTCCTGCGAAAAATTATTCCTGATGTGGCACGTCTGCCCTGCTTCGTTCTTATCATTGCCACCTTCACCACCGTAGCAGTCATGGTTTTAGAAGCTTACGCCTTTGACCTGTTCACTCGCATTGCGCTCTTCATTCAAATCATTGTGACCAACTGCATGATTCTGGGCAGGGCAGAGGCTTTTGCAAGCCGACAACCTGTGGGTCGAGCAATAGTAGACGCGCTTGGCACGGCAACAGGTTTTGCTATTGCACTCTTGGCCTTGGGGGCAGTGCGCGAGGTGCTGGGTAACGGCACATTGTTCAATGACATGAATTTATTGGTAGGTGACATAGGCACTGACTGGCAACTGACAATTTTTTCCTCAGCACCGCTGCCCTTGGCACTGTATCCTCCCGGCGCATTCCTTTTGGCTGGGCTTTTGTTCGCAGGAGTGAAGGCGCTGACAGCAACACAAAATGGCCCTGACGCTGAAAAAGGTGCTGGAGAATGCGCTGAAAAAGATACTGAGAAAAAACCTGGCCAAGAATCTGGCGCAGCCAATGAGGCAATGCGCAATACGATCCCATAAGTTAATATCTACCTATTCTATTTAGAGGTGGTCTATGAACGCTGACAAACGCCATGAAATTTTCACTCGCTTGCGCGCAGAAAACCCAAACCCCACCACCGAGCTTAACTATAATTCGCCCTTTGAATTACTGATTGCCGTTTTGCTCTCGGCTCAAGCCACCGACGTTGGTGTCAACAAAGCCACAGGGCCACTATTTGCTGAGGCTAACACCCCAGAGGCGATCTACGAGTTAGGCATAGATGGCCTAAAGGAATACATCAAGACCATTGGATTGTTTAACACTAAAGCCGTGAACGCGCACAAAACCTGCAAAATTTTGATGGACGACTACAACAGCGAAGTACCGGAAGACCGCACCGCATTGGAAGCGCTACCCGGTGTGGGCCGCAAGACCGCGAACGTGGTACTCAATACCGCCTTCGGCCACCCCACCATTGCGGTAGATACCCACATTTACCGCGTGTCCAACAGGACCAAAATAGCGCCCGGGAAAAATGTCCGTGAAGTTGAAGACAAGCTGATCAAGTTTGTGCCTGCGGAGTTTAAAGTAGACGTACACCACTGGCTGATCCTTCATGGGCGCTATGTCTGCGTGGCACGCAAACCTAGATGCGGCAGTTGCAGCATCGAAGATTTATGCGAATTTAAAGATAAAACCGACGACTGAGGCTTTTATAAAAATGGCGTCGGCTATAGCTATAGGTCGACCAAGCTCACGTTGGTTAGTGGACCGCCAAAGAAATAGCCGCCGACTTTACGAAAGCGCTCAACAGCATCTGTCGCTAAAAACACCATCTCGTTATCTGATACCGGCGTACCGCGCAGCAAATCCAGCTTTGATAAATCGCCAGATACGGTAGCAGCTGTTGTTTGCGCCGAATCCACCACCTGCACATCAGCGCCCACCAAGGCCTCAATTTGCTGACGAAATACCGGGAAGTGCGTGCACCCTAAGAGCACTGTCTTGGGGTGGCTAGAGGCAGAAGCCGCACCATCCACAAAACCCCGCAACCCATGTTCCAGAGTATGTTGGGTAAGTGAAGCCGCTTGATCACCCACCCAACCTTGCTCTGCCAAGGTCACCCACAACGGGCAGGCTCGACCAAAAACCGTAAGTGACGGATTTTGTTGGAGCAATGCGCGCTGGTAAGCACCGCCTAGGATTGTACTTTCTGTGGCTAAGACCAATACCCCACTGGCATCAGCCTGCATTGCAGCAGCTTGCGCACCGGGTTCTACCACACCGTAAACCGGCAGGGGCGCAAAGTCTTGAGCGAGCATTTTCAGAGCGGATGCAGACGCGGTATTACAAGCAACAACCAAGGCTTTGACCCCTCGACGAACCAACTCTTTAGAGGCTTGGCGCGCGTAGCGCACCACAGTGTCTGGGGATTTGGTGCCGTAAGGTAGCCGAGCGCTATCGCCCAAGTAGATGAATTGCTCATTGGGCATGGCCTTGGCCAATGCCGATAAAACAGTTAATCCACCCATACCCGAATCGAACACGCCAATGGGCAGCTGTCGATCCGGCTGTTGATCCAACTGTGAATCAGACATGACCGAGTTCTACAGCCTTGGACTAAGAGTAGTCACGACCGCGCTTGGCACCTAAGCGTAGGCGCAGTGCATTGAGTTTTATAAACCCACCAGCATCCACTTGGTCGTAGGCACCTTGGTCATCCTCAAAGGTCACCACGTCTTCGTCGTACAAGCTGTCTGCTGAAGCCCGGGCTACAACCGTGACAGAGCCTTTGTACAACTTCAGCGTAACGGTGCCGTTCACGGGAATCTGCGACTCATCAATCAGGGCTTGTAGCACTTTACGCTCTGGTGACCACCAATAACCGTTATAGATCATTTTCGCGTAGCGCGGCATCAACTCATCTTTAAGGTGGCCTACTTCGCGGTCTAGAGTAATCGACTCCATGGCTCTGTGACCGCGCAACATAATGGTGCCGCCCGGTGTTTCATAACAGCCGCGCGACTTCATGCCGACCATGCGATTTTCTACGATGTCGGATCGTCCAACACCATGGATTCCGCCCAAGCGATTCAATTCACGCAACATTTCTGCGGCTGAAAGAGCTTTGCCATTGAGCGCAACAGGGTCACCGGCTTTATAGGTGAGTTCAATGATCTCGGCTTTGTCCGGCGCCGCCTCTGGCGCAACAGTCCAACGCCACATGTCTTCATCAGCCGGACTGCTCGGGTCTTCCAAGCCGCCGCCCTCGTAAGAAATGTGCAGTAAATTCGCGTCCATTGAATAAGGTGACTTAGAGCCACGCTTATAGTCCACGGGAATTTGATGCTTCTCACAAAAATCCATCAGTGATTCACGCGAACTCAGATCCCACTCGCGCCAAGGCGCAATAACTCGGATATCTGGATCCAATGCATAGGCGCCCAATTCGAAGCGCACTTGGTCATTACCCTTACCGGTAGCGCCATGAGAAACGGCAAAAGCACCAGTTTCTTTAGCAATTTCAACCAAACGGCGCGCAATCAAAGGTCGCGCAATACTGGTACCCAGCAAATACTCGCCTTCATAAACGGTGTTGGCGCGAAACATAGGGAATACATAGTTGGCGACAAAATCTTCGGTAATGTCTTCGATATAGATTTCTTTCACGCCCATGGCTTTCGCTTTTTCACGGGCTGGCTCAACCTCTTCACCTTGGCCGATATCCGCAGTAAAAGTTACAACTTCTGCGTCGTAAGTTTCTTGCAACCAGCGACAGATGACTGAGGTGTCTAAGCCACCAGAATAAGCGAGGACGATTTTGTTTTTGTCTGACACGGAACTTCCCTTGAAATTGACCGCGACATCTTATGCGATGCCCCTTTAGATGACCATATATATGCATTACATCCATTAAGAAAGAATGGGAATACTGAGAAATTAACCCTAGCCGTTATTGAATTCTGTTATCGTGCCGTTATGGAAATATCTGAGCGCTTTCGCGGCTACTTGCCGGTTGTTGTTGATTTGGAAACCGGTGGATTCAGCAAGGAATCTAACCCGGTGCTTGAGATCGCCTGTACCTTTCTCACCATGAACGAGGACGAGTTGTCGGTGAAACGGCACGCCCGGTGGGACGTAAATCCGTTCCCGGATAGCATTATTGATCCCGCGAGTTTGAAGGTCACAAAAATTGACCTAGATGATCCGGATCGAAATGGTATCGATGAGAAAGATGCATTGACCGAGTTCTTTCGCGAGGTCAGAGAAGAAATGAAAGTATCTGGTTGTCATCGCGCGGTAATGGTGGCGCACAACGCTTCCTTCGATCAGGGCTTTATCAACATGGCCTGCGAACGGACTAATTTAAAGCGCAACCCATTTCACCCCTTCACGGCATTGGATACCGCAACACTTGGCGCCCTAGCGTTTGGTCACACGGTTCTGCGCGAAGCATGTCGCCGAGCTGGGATAGATTTCAGCGAAGCCAAGGCGCATAACGCCGCATATGACGCAGAACGCACAGCTCTGCTGTTCTGCCACATCGTCAACGCTTGGGATTATCAGACTGCCTGGCTGGATTCAGCCAGGGATTCAGACGGGGATTAAGGTAGCGGTTGCTACTCAGCGTCAGGGGAAGGATATTTAGCACTGGTCTCAACCAGCAACGTTTCCAGCTCACCTGCTTCAAACATTTCAGTGATGATGTCGCAACCGCCAACTAGCTCACCATCTACCCACAGCTGTGGAAATGTCGGCCAATTTGCGTATCCGGGCAATGCCGATCTAATTTCTGGATTGCTAAGAATGTCTACATAGGCAAAGCGCTGACCACAGGCCACCATGCATTCGATCGTTTGCGCAGAAAAACCACACTGAGGTGCTTGAGGAGAACCCTTCATATATAAAATGATCGGATTTTCAGTAATTTGCTGCTTGATGTTATCCAAGACTTCTTCTGACATATTGAGCACCTCTCTTTTGCAGGGCATATTGTACCCCTTAACGTTTATCTTTTTATACGATTTTACCCGGCATCGCTGAGCAACAGACCAATCTGCTCTATTAATGCGGTTAAAGCGAGATTTTACAAGTAACAACATACCCACTGAAGTGGGCCTAGGCGCTGGGCCTAGATTTTTTGCACTTGTTAACTTTTTCAACTTTTCTAATTGGGAACCGATCCATGGCTATACCATTGGCTACACCTTTAAACCAAGTGATCCAGCGCAAAGGCACCCAGAGCACCAAATGGGAAAAATATGGCGACCGGGACATTCTGCCTTTTTGGATAGCGGACATGGACTTCGCTTCGCCGGACTTTGTTTTGCAGGCACTACAACAACGCCTAGAGCACCCTATTTTGGGCTATAGCCAACAGCCAGATTCACTTACCCAAGCTTTTCAAGGTTGGTTGGTATACCACTTTGGCTGGCAGGTGCGCGAAGAATGGATCGTTTGGCTGCCCGGCGTGGTACCCGGTCTGAATATGGCCGCGCACACGCTGACAAGTGACCAAAGCATTATGATCCCCACCCCGGTCTACTATCCGTTTTTAGAAATTGGCGAAAACGCTCATGTGGAACAAATACTCACACCACTGAGACTGGTTAACGGTCGTTGGGAAATGGACATTGACCATATGGGTCAACAGCTGGCTAAAAACACCAAAATGGTCTTTATTGCCAATCCGCAGAATCCTACCGGGCGCGCTTACAGCTTGAAGGAGCTACAAGCACTGGCAGAATTTATTCAAACAAACGATCTGTTGCTGGTTTCTGATGACATCCATTGCAATCTCATCATCGACCCATTAGCCCAGCACCTGCCCATTGCTCACGCCGTGCCAGAAATTGCCAAACGCACCATTACACTTTTCGCTGCAACCAAAACTTATAACATTCCGGGCTTAAGTTGTGCCGCGGCGGTGATTCCAGATGCACAGTTAAGAGCGCGCTTTCAGGCAAAACAACAAGGCCTAGTTTCTGGCGTTGGTCCATTGAACCATATTGCATCAGAAGCGTGTTTTAACGATCGCTCGGACTGGGTGCCCAATCTGCTCACCCAGCTGCGCAGTAATCACGAGCGGCTGCAAACCGTTGCTGGCCCAAGGATGTCGACATTGGAAGCCACCTACCTAGCTTGGATAGATGTACGCGATTTAGGCTTAAACGACATCGACGCCCATTTTGAAAACCACGGTCTGGGCGTCTCCAACGGCGAACAATTTGGCTTGGAAGGCCATATAAGATTTAACTTTGCCTGCCCAGAGGCGACGTTGGATGAGGGCTTGGCACGGTTGAGAGAAAGCCTAAGCACCTAGCGGATGTACAACTCTTAAAACCGCTGACAACGTTTTCATAGCCGTGTGTCATTTAAACCATTCTCACAGTTGCTGGCCGCGATGGGTTTTAGTAGTATCTCGCTCTTACTGGCCGCATTCGTTGCGGCCTTTTTCGTTTTGGCTTATTGTTTTTCTCTTAATTTGAGTGTGTGTTGCAGCCTTGCCAAAAAGCTTAGGGCTGTTAAAGAGCATTTATAGAACTGGTTTTGAGCATTAGTTAAGCGCAAAGCGGCAGTTAACTTGAACTGCTGAACTGAATAGTTAGGCCGAGATTTATTGGCCACCAAGCATTTATATTAATAAAGAGTAGTCACTCAGAAGTTGTAGATATGAACCACGTCATGAATACCTATGGTCGAATGCCCGTAAACTTTGTTAGCGGCCACGGCAGCTACCTAGAAGATACTGACGGCAAACGCTACCTCGACGGTCTCACCGGCATTGCTGTGTGCGGTTTAGGTCATGCGCACCCACACGTGGCCCAAGCCATTGCCAAGCAAGCGGGCACATTGGTCCACACCTCAAATTTATACGAAATACCCTTACAAACCGCTTTGGCCAAACGTCTGTGCCGCAAGTCGGGTATGGATAACGTGTTCTTTTCTAATTCAGGCGCAGAGGCTAATGAAGCCGCCATTAAATTGGCGCGACTTAAAGGCAACAACAAAGGCATAAAGTCACCGTGTATTGTGGTGGTAGACGGCAGTTTTCATGGTCGCACCATGGCAACCCTAACCGCCACCGGTAACCGCAAAGTACATGCGGGCTTTGAACCCTTACTCAGCGGTTTTGTGCGCGCACCATTTGATGACATTGACGCCATTGAAAATATCGCCAGCAACAACCCAAATGTAGTTGGCCTATTGGTTGAACCCATACTCGGTGAAGGCGGCATACACATACCCAAAACCGGCTATCTTGCGGCCCTTAGAAAAATTTGTGACCAATACGACTGGTTGATGATGGTGGACGAGGTACAAACCGGTAACGCAAGAACCGGCAAATACTTTGCCTTTCAACATGAAGGCATCATGCCCGACGTGGTCACCACCGCTAAGGGACTGGGCAACGGCATGCCCATTGGCGCATGCCTTGCCCACGGTGAGGCCGCGTCTCTTTTTGTACCGGGCAATCATGGCTCCACTTTTGGCGGCAATCCGCTGGCCTGTGCTGCAGCCCACGCAGTGATTGATGTCATAGAGCAAGACAACTTAGAAGAGCGCGCCTTGGTCTTAGGTGAGCGCATTCAAGAGGGCTTTCGACAAGCCCTTGATGGCAACAATAATATTAAAGAGATTCGCGGCGCAGGACTTATGTTAGCCGTGGAACTCAATGATGATGCCCCAGACTTAGTCCATCGCGCTTTGGCAAATGGTGTGCTGATCAACGTCACCCAAGGCAATATAGTACGTCTGTTGCCCCCTTTGACGATGACAGATGCTGAGGCAGATGAGTTAGTCGCCAAAGTATCCGGCCTAATCAACCCTTAAAAATTCAACAAGTACTGATGAGTAATACTCCTATGGCAAAACGGGATTTTTTGTCATTGCTGGATTTCACCAGCGATGAACTTAAGTATGTGGTTAATCGAGCTAAGGCTTTCCGCAAAATGCACGCGGCTGGCGAAGTCCACCAACCACTTGTGGGCAAGACCGGCGCGCTGATATTACAGCTGAGTAGCACGCGAACTCGCGTTGCCTTCGAAGCAGGTTTTGCGCAGATGGGTGCACACGCTATTTTCCTAGGCAGTGCAGATACACAGATTGGCCGCGGCGAACCCATTGAGGACCTAGCAAGAGTGTTGTCTGAGATGGTGGACATTGCCATGATCAGAACACTGGACCAGGAAGCTATGGAGCGCCTAGCAGAGTACGCGACAATTCCTGTCATTAACGCCATGAGTTCGCTACTGCACCCGTGCCAACTGCTGGCGGACATACAGGCTTTTGAAGAACACCGTGGGTCTATTGAAGGCAAAACCGTGACCTTCCTGGGCGACGGCTACAATATGTGCCACTCCTATATCAACGCGGCCAAGCAATGGGGCTTTAATTTAAGAATTGCTTGCCCAGATAGCCATCAGCCCAACGCGGACATTCTCGCCAGCTGTACAACAGCAGAGCGCGTACTAGACCCCCGCGAGGCTGTTGAAGGCGCACACCTAGTGGTCACTGACGTATGGTCGTCTATGGGTCATGAGGGACAAGAATCTGATCGCCGCGCAACCTTTGGCCCTTACCAAGTAGACGAGGCGCTACTGGACCTTGCAGACCCGGAAGTATTGTTTATGCATTGCCTACCCGCCCATCGTGGCGAAGAGGTCAGCGAGGCATTACTGGATGATCCTAGATCAGTGGTCTTTCACGAAGCGGGCAACCGCCTGCACACGCAAAAGGCATTGGTAGAGTTTTTGCTGTTAGGCCGTCAATAAGGCGCTAGCTAAACATAGGCGGGGCAAATTAGGCGACTCAAATTAGGCGATATCTGCCCGCGGACGCCCAATCTTTCATCAGCACCTCTTTGAGGTGCTGCCTAAGAAACTTACTATACCCCCCCAGAAAGCGCCTGACTCAGCGCCTGGTTATAACCCTTCAGCAATTGCGCTCTGGCTGAGTCGGTCATAATGGGGGCAAAGCGTTTGTCCAAACGCCAGTGGGTTGTCGCATCTTCTAAATCTTTCAGCACGCCACAGCCAATGGCAGCAAGAACTCCCGCCCCCTTCGCCGTGGTTTCAATATCTGCGGGGCGCTCAACATCTACGTGCAAAATATCACTCAGAAACTGGCACAATGCCTCGTTCACCACCATGCCACCATCCACCCGCAGCTTATCAACCGGCGCACCTTCCTCTGCCATTAAGCTGAGCAAAGTTTCCGTTTGAAACGCAACGCTTTGCAGGAACGCTGTAATAATATGATCTTTGTCGCTGCTCAACGTCAGTCCGGTGATTAGACCTCGAACATCTGGCCGCCAATGCGGTGCGCCTAAACCGGTAAAACCAGGCACAACATATACGCCCTGGGCGTCGCCACCGGTGCGCTCGTAAGCCAATTGTGTATCTGAAGCATGCTCAATTAACCCCAACTGATCGCGCAACCACTTCACCGCCTGCCCCGCCACAAAAATACTGCCTTCCAGCGCATAACTGGTTTGCCCATCAATGCGGTAAGCAATGGTGGCCAATAAATTTTTCTTCGAGTAACGCACCTGCTCGCCAGTGTGGGTCATGACAAAACAACCGGTGCCGTAGGTGCTTTTAGACATGCCCGGCTTAAAACAAGCTTGCCCTATTAATGCCGCCTGTTGGTCACCGGCAACGCCCAGTATGGGAATCGGCGCGCCAAACCACTCAGAGTCTGCAATACCAAACTCAGCAACGCTGTCGTGTACCTCAGGCAATATACCCTGAGGAATTTCAAAGTAGTCTGTGAGCTCGTCACTCCACTGATGAGTGGTGATATCAAATAACTGAGTTCTGCTGGCATTGGTTGCATCTGTGACGTGGCTCGCGCCCTTGGTCAGCTTCCAAATCAAAAACGAATCTACCGTACCAAAGCAAATCTCGCCAGCTTGGGCTTTAGCCTGAGCTTCAGGGACATTGCTCAGAAGCCAAGCCAATTTGGTGCTAGAGAAATAGGGATCAATGATAAGCCCGGTGATTTGATTAATTGCCGCGGCCAAATCTCTACCGTCAGCCAACTGCTCACCCGCCATCTCAATACACCGGTCTGCGCCACGGCGATCCTGCCAAACGATGGCATTGTAAAGGCATTCATCCGTCTGCCGATCCCACAGCAAAGTGGTCTCTCGCTGGTTGGTGATGCCAATGGCCTGTATTTGGCTGGACTCAAGAGATGAAGCTTTTATAGCGTCTCGACCCACCTGCAGAATAGACTGCCAAATAATATTTGGATCTTGCTCCACCCAACCATCTTTTGGATAAACAGAGTCGAACGTCTGCTGGGCCGTGCCCACCACCTCGCCAGCACTGTTATAAATAATCGCCCGGCTGCTTGAAGTACCCTGGTCTAGGGCCATCACATATGTCATTGGTCATTCCTTAGTCACAGCCGCTTATCTTAACAGCATGGTTGAAGAGGTTGGCTACTATCACCACCCAGCAGCGCCTATCAATTATGCTTAGACAGCCTGTTGCGTAACAAATGACCTACAAGGGACGCTCTACAAGCATTACGGAAAATTTCAGCAAGATAAGCCATAAATTGCGTAAAAATACGTTTCCATTAGCGAGTCAAAAGCCAAACAGGCGCCAGTGGACAAAATTTCTGCTGCACTAATTTTACCATTGAATAAGAGGGCAAATAGGGTGCAAAAAGGGCAAAATTTCCGGTCATTTATGGTGCAAAAAGGGCTTTTTTTGAAAAAAACGCACTAGTTTGAGTTCATCACAAGGTTACCCCTCAATACGCACAGGTTATCCACAGACTTTTCCTTGCAAAGATATTATGAACCCATTATCTTGTGTCTTCGTTGTCGCAAAACTCTATATATGGGATTTATAAACCTTGACCCAGTCAATTTTTATTATCCACAAATAGACAGATGTCCGTGCAAAAAGGCGATTTGGCCTGGATTTTGAGCCTGTATAAGTAGATTTGGAGAGTTTAAAAGCTGTTATTTCAACATGTTATGAGAGCAATCTAAAAACATGCTGATTTTGCCCATTTCGACTGCTACGTAGTATGAAATTCAACAACCCAAAAACGTTGAGTCAGCATGAACTGCCTTGGGACAACTCTTTTTCTCACATTTAGGCCGTGGCCTAAGCACTGAAGAAAAAACACTCTGGGACAGAGCTAAGACAGAGCTAACGCAAAGCGGAGGCTAAGTGAGAGTAAGAGTGAAATTAGAGTCAAACTAAGACCAAGCAGGAAAGACACGAGAAAGAGACGAGAAAGCGAAGTGCTATAGCGACAAATAGCCCTAGCTAAAAGTGCGGAGGAGCACTGAAAAATACCGCTCTAGAAAAAGCAGTGGAAAGCGCGGTAGGCAGAGAAGAGAAGAGAAGAAAAAGTTCAGCAAACATAAAATACAGAGCACGTTTTCAACAACTAACATTTTGCCCACTACTAGCCGCACGGTGGGAGAGATCTATTTTAGAACGATGAAAACGTAGAGAAAGGGAAAAGGTTTTAAACACATGCAAACAGATACACCAGTGAGTTCAGACTCCGCGCAACCAGCTATGCAGCCCAACCAACCGCTGTCACCGTCCTTGACCGCAACAGCGCCAGGGCAGCTAAAAATTATCAAGCGTAATGGCACCGTTGTGCCTTACACCGCCGACAAAATTGCCGTAGCAATGACCAAAGCTTTCTTGGCGGTAGAAGGCGGCACCGCTGCTGCGTCTCCGCGTATTAGAGAAACCGTAACCGCGCTCACCGAGCAAATGACTGCAACCTTTAAGCGTCGCCTGCCTTCTGGCGGCACATTGCACATTGAAGAGATTCAAGACCAAGTTGAATTGGCGATGATGCGTGCTGGTGAGCAAAAGATTGCCCGCGCATATGTTCTGTACAGAGAACAGCGTTCACAAGAGCGGCAGGCAGAGAACAATCTCAACGTGCCGCCACAAGCTGCGGCCATCAATGTGGTACACGCCGATGGCAGCCGTCACCCACTAGACATTGCGCGCATTCAAACCATTGTTAATGAAGCATGCGAAAACCTCAGTGATGTAAATCCACAGCGCATCATAGATGACGCCATGGCCAACATGTACGACGGCATATCTGTGACCGACGTTGCCACTTCTATTTTGATCACAGCGCGTACCTTGGTAGAGGAAGAGCCCAACTACACTTATGCCAGTGCCCGCCTGCTGTTAGACGAGCTGCGCACCGAAGCGTTAACCTTCTTAGATGTCACCGGCACAGGCGCTACACAGACAGCGACTCAAGCGCAGATGACTGAATTTTATCCGTTAGCGTTGAAAGGCTTTATTGATCGTGGCGTGGAGTTAGATCTGATCAGCCCCAAACTCCAAACCTATGACTTCGAGCAACTCGGTGCGGCTATTCGTCCAGACCGCGACCACCTGTTTACCTATCTAGGCCTGCAGACCTTATATGACCGTTACTTCATTCACTGGAATGAAGTACGCATTGAGCTGCCCCAGGTATTCTTTATGCGGGTTGCTATGGGCTTGGCTGCGGAAGAGGCAGATGCCAACGGCCGTGCTATTGAGTTTTACAACCTATTAAGCTCGTTCGATTACATGAGTTCTACACCGACACTGTTTAATGCGGGCACTCTGCGCCCACAGTTGTCTTCCTGTTTCTTGACCACTGTGCCAGACGACCTACACGGCATTTACGGCGCCATTCAAGACAACGCCATGTTGTCTAAGTGGGCTGGCGGCCTAGGTAACGACTGGACCTCAGTACGTGCACTGGGTTCTTATATTAAAGGCACCAACGGTAAGTCTCAGGGCGTTGTACCGTTCCTTAAAGTAGTCAACGACACAGCCGTAGCCGTTAACCAAGGCGGCAAGCGCAAGGGTGCTGTGTGTGCCTACCTAGAAAGCTGGCACCTAGACATTGAAGAATTTCTAGAGCTACGTAAGAACACAGGTGATGATCGCCGTCGTACCCACGACATGAATACCGCTAACTGGATCCCAGATCTGTTTATGAAGCGCGTAGCCGAAGACGGCGACTGGACATTGTTCTCACCCGCAGACGCACCAGATCTACACGACTTATATGGCCGTGCATTTGAAGCACGCTACTGTGCCTACGAAGAGCAAACACGTAACGGCGAAATGAAGCTGTTCAAGCGCATTAAAGCAGCCGATCTATGGCGCAAGATGCTCTCCATGTTGTTCGAAACAGGTCACCCTTGGATAACCTTCAAAGACACCTGCAACGTTCGCTCGCCACAACAACACGTAGGCGTAGTGCACTCTTCTAACCTGTGCACAGAAATCACTCTGAACACCTCAGCAGAAGAGATTGCAGTCTGTAACCTTGGCTCCATCAACCTGCCACAACACGTAGAAAACGGCGTGTTGGACATGCAGAAGCTAGAGCAGACCATCCGCACCGCAGTACGCATGCTGGATAACGTCATCGACATTAACTACTACTCTGTAGAACAAGCGCGCACCTCAAACATGCGTCACCGTCCAGTCGGTTTGGGCATCATGGGTTTCCAAGATGCACTGTATAAACTGGGCATCGCTTACAGCTCACAGGAAGCGGTAGATTTTGCCGACAACTCAATGGAAGCCATCAGCTACTACGCCATTGACGCGTCAAGCAACTTGGCCGAAGAGCGCGGCGCATACGCCAGCTTCTCTGGTTCTTTATGGAGCCGAGGCATTCTGCCTATCGACTCGTTAAAGCTGCTCCAGCAAGAGCGTGGCGAGCAATACCTAGAAGTAGATATGTCTGCCAAGCTGGACTGGAGCGCCCTGCGCGCCAAGGTACAAATTAAAGGCATGCGCAACTCTAACGTAATGGCCATTGCGCCAACGGCGACCATTGCCAACATTACTGGGGTTTCACAGTCTATTGAGCCGACTTATCAGAACCTTTACGTGAAATCTAATTTGTCTGGTGAGTTCACAGTTGTTAACCCTTTCATGGTCAAGGATTTAAAAGCCCTAGGTTTATGGGATAAGGTGATGGTCAATGACATCAAGTACTACGACGGTAGCTTGCAGTCTATTGAGCGCATTCCCGCAGACTTGAAGCAGAAATATGCCACCGCGTTTGAAATAGAACCACGTTGGTTAGTAGACGCAGCAAGCCGCAGACAAAAGTGGATTGACCAAGCCCAGTCGCTGAACCTGTACATAGGTAATGCGTCAGGTAAAAAACTGGACATCACTTACAGAATGGCGTGGATCAGAGGTCTTAAGACCACTTATTACTTACGCGCGTTAAGCGCCACCAGTGCGGAAAAATCCACACTAGATCGCGGCACGCTAAACGCTGTTTCATCAGCGGCGGCAACGCCGGCTGAGCCAGCGGCAGCAGCACCGGCACCTGTAGTGCCAGAAGTGCAAGCAGCAGCGCCAGTGGCACCTGCAGCATTAGACATAGATTTGGACTTGAGCAACGCAGCGCCTGTCCCATTAGCTTGCTCTCTGGACGATCCAGATTGCGAAGCTTGCCAATAATTAGCTAATAAAAAGAACGTTGAAAGGAGTATCGCAATGTTAAGTTGGGATGATTACGAAGAAGCACCAAGCAATGACCAAGCAGTGATTGCCCAGGCAGCAACAGACAAAGTAGCAGCAGAAGAATCTGCGGCTGTACAGAGTTCAGTGCAGAGCTCAGTACAGAGCGCAGTAGAAATTGCCGCACCCCAGTACACTGCGCCGCCAGTAGCGCAACCAGCGGTACAGGCAGCTGCACCCGCGCCAGTAGTAGAACCTACACCCGCACCTGTTGCAGCGGAGCCAGTAGCCGAAGCACCAGTTGCTTCCGTAGCAGCAGAAAGTTCGGAACGCGTTACCGTTGACCAGAAAGCAATGATCAACTGCCGCGCAGACCTGAACCAACTGGTGCCGTTCAAATATGAATGGGCATGGCAAAAGTACTTAGACGGCTGCGCCAACCACTGGATGCCCCAAGAAGTAAACATGACTGCAGACATCGCACTGTGGAAGTCTGACGAAGGCCTAAGCGATGATGAACGCACAATCATCAAGCGCAGCCTAGGGTTCTTCTCAACAGCAGATTCATTGGTAGCCAACAACTTGGTATTGGCCATTTATCGCCTAATCACCAATCCAGAATGCCGCCAGTACCTACTGCGCCAAGCATTTGAAGAAGCCATTCATACACACGCGTATCAGTACTGTATTGAATCGTTGGGCATGGACGAAGGCGAAATCTTCAACATGTATCACGAAGTACCGTCGGTAGCGACTAAAGCGTCTTGGGCTATCAAGTACACCAAGGAAATTAATGAGCCAGGCTTTACAACCGGCACATTAGAAACCGATAAAGCGCTGCTGAAAAACCTGATCGCCTACTACTGTGTATTAGAAGGCATCTTCTTCTACTGTGGTTTCACCCAGATACTTTCTATGGGTCGCCGCAACAAGATGACAGGCACCTCAGAGCAGTTTCAATACATCTTGCGCGACGAGTCAATGCACGTGAACTTCGGCATCGACGTGATCAATCAGATTAAGCTAGAAAACCCAGAATTGTGGGATCAAGAAATGCAAGAATCTGCGCGCAACATGATCTTGGAAGGCACAACACACGAAGTAGCCTACGCGCGCGACACAATGCCACGCGGTGTATTGGGTATGAACGCTAACATGATGGAAGAGTACTTACAGTTCATTGCTAATCGACGATTGGCACAAATTGGACTAGCGGAACAATTCCCAGGCGTGAAGAATCCATTTCCATGGATGTCTGAAATTATGGATTTAAAGAAAGAGAAAAACTTCTTTGAAACCAGAGTAACGGATTACCAAACAGGTGGCGCACTGACTTGGGACTAGTACTCGTACTCGTACTCAGTCAAAAGCGTTAGATTGAGGCAGCTTCAATCAAGCGCAATTAAAAAGCCCTCAAGGAGATTCCTGCGAGGGCTTTTTTTTGGGCCGAATAGCTACCGCATTTTGGCATCCAATAATTTCGCCATCCGATAGAGCCGCACTGCGATAGCCACGTATAGCTGGAAACCAAATACCAAATAGGGCGAACAGCAATCCACCATAGATCGTTATTGCAGAAAACGTATGAACACTACTCTCCAATGATTCCAGAGCCGCAGAAAATAGCCCGACAACGCCAAGGGAACCCGCTGCGGCAATGTTTAAGTACTCGCTTTTCTTAGCCCTGAGCATTTCGCGTTCAATTACATTCATTTTTCAACTCCCCCATAGCAGTGATAGAAATTTTAGGCAGAGCATACAAGTAATAGTCAACGATCCAGACCACCGCCGATCCTCCAGATAGTCCCGCTCTTCATAAATGTTCATTAGTACCAAACGAGCAAACCAGCGAACTTTGCAAAGCACTTGTGACTGGCTTAACTAACTATTCTTAGCAATCGCTTCATTTAGATAATACTCAAGTTCTTCGAGCAAAAGCTTTTCCAACGACAAAACCCGCATGCGTTTCGTTTCCCCGCGTAACAATCCGTACTTATCCTCCATCTTGAATCCCTTTAGGAAGCCAATATCAATACCGTGAGGCATAGTACGCATGTGGCATAAGCCCGACCCGTTGTAAGAATAAGTAGTGATCTTCTCCTTCTTCGTTTCCTCAGTTCCAGCTATACCAAGCAAGATGTCTCTTACCGACAAAAAGAGTTCTCTGTAGGGCGACTCCAAATCGTTGTCGTATTGCATCGTCTTTCCTTAAAGCCACCAAACTTACACATCTCGCCAATCTATTTGACTATGACTATAGCTTTGACCCAATAGTGCGAACCCTCAAATTTGTCGACTGCGTCACACATCCAGAAAATAGCCAAGTCCAACAAGCGTTCACCACAGACAACACAGCCTCCGACTGAATCGAGGTGTAATCCCCACGAAGGCGGTTAGTTGCATTGCCGTTCCCCCTATTTCACCATCATGCAACCTAGGTTTGCTTGGAGTAGAAACTGAGAGGCTACCGCTAATGCCAATCTTTTCGCATAAGCGTTGATTTATCCCTTCTCAAAACCTAACGCCCAGTTAAGCGGCGAAGTCGCTGAGGATCAAAATGTGATTCACATTTTGACCGCAGGTGCTTCGTCCGCGTGACGTAGCCCAAAGGGCGGAGGAACGGCTTCAACTGCATGTTATGTGGCCAACCCTTCATGCAACCACGTCCTTCATTCGCCGCCTCCATTCCATAAGAGGTAATCTGTTGCCAACCTCTCTTGCAAAATCCGGGGTTACTCCCTCTTCTATGCCTGTATTAAACTGCCCAAAGATCGCAAAATCCGCAGCGCAGGGCTCTTCGCCAAAGAAATAGGGTTGATTGCTAAGCATTTCTACTAGGTCATCAAGGCGTTCACCCAGTTCAGAAACTAGAATGTCATAAGGAAGTCGACCGAGCCCTTGTCCTCTAGTGCGATTACCGATGAAGTTTCGAAATATGAACCCAGCAAACGGACGCAGTATTACAGGAAGGAACTTAGCATTCTGCTCTACGGAACGGTGCGCGTTTTCTTTGATCCAGCGTAGGGCCATTATGTGCCAGTAGAGAGACTCATCACTCCAGTCCTCCAGCATTCTTTGTCTAGCAGCGATGTTGCTGTCCTTAGAGAGAAGAGGTCGTTCTGGCTTTAGGTCATCGAATCGACGCAGGATAAAAGTAGAGTCGTAAACCATTTCATCATCGAACGAAACTACAGGGATCCTGCCAGTGATAGGACTCACTTTGTAGACATCGCTCACCGACAAATTGGCTTGGTGCTCATAGTCAATTCCTTTGTATGATGCCGCCGCCAATACTTTCACCACAAACGGTGAAATTTCAGGGCCAAATATCACAACCTTGCTCAACAAAGACCTCCACTACCTGCAGCCACATAACGCCTAGTTCAGCGGCGTTTGATAGTGGTGCATGATTCTGGCGCAGCCAGGTTCTGCGCCGCTGTCAAACGTCCGTTGCAACGTGATGTTAAACATACTCACCCCCCGATTAGCGAGACGAACGAACCGTACAGCAACCCAACTGCACCAAGCAACGCTCCACCAGCGCCTACGGTGTTTCCAAAGTAAACCAGTTTCGCCGATAGTGGTCCTTCCGAGGAAAGACCCCGATAACCAAGTACCGGGCCAAGCGTCAGTGATACACAAAAGGCGTACGACGAAACAATAAACGAAAGCGCGATAAACCATTTCACTGGCTCACCGACTGCAAGTAATGGCAGAACGACCGCGACTACTAACATTAAAATTGCGCCAATCGTGAGACTGGAATGAGCCAACCGCCAAGCTTCAATTGTACGTGTGGTGGCGCCTTGGTTTATTGCGCGACCGTATGGCGCTCCGCAGAGCAACGCATAGACAAGAACCACGACTCCATGAAATATGAGATTTTGAGTTGTTGGACTCATGGCTATAACGGTCCCCAAGTATGTTTAACATTTGTATATTGCGCATGCGCGTTTAGCTGCTTTGTTTAATGCAATAAAGCGGTTCCAAGCACCCGGTTTTATTGGACATAATTCATGGGCCATGCGATTCCGTCCAAAAAAAATTGCGCA
>Ga0206682_10001912_pt1 | contig 19695 bp, 9 predicted proteins | sample M240m12015metaG_FD_155444 | JGI IMG/M metagenome (GOLD analysis project Ga0206682, IMG submission 155444) | Ammonia-oxidizing marine archaeal communities from Monterey Bay, California, United States - M2 40m 12015 | ecosystem: Environmental > Aquatic > Marine > Intertidal zone | place: USA...
AATGGCAAAATATTTTGCATGCTGTGGTGGAATTTAATTACTGAAATATTTGCTTTAGGTAATTGATTAATCAGAAAACTTAAAGCTTCTTTTTCAAAAGAAAGCTTGGTATTGTTTTTTTGTCCGTCTGGATAAATGAGCCAAGGACCTAAATGTTGTGATAAAATTGGTAATCCTAAAAACTTAAAGCCAATTTTATTTTTTTTATAATAAGGAAGAACTCCAAATATTTTGTTAGATTTTTTATAAATAGCTACCTCCCAATTATTTTCTCCTGCTAAACAGTCCAACCACCATGGTTGATAAAATATAGGTAGTTGGTGATTTTCACAAAAAACCTGGTAATATTTTTTATCGTTATTCAAATAGTTCTATTAGCTAAATTAGCTCCAGTACAATTTCTTTAATTCCTTAATGATGATCGAAATCAATTTTTTGTCAAACTGAAAATCAAAATCATTTGCAATTAGCATTCGAACATTGTAAGAACCAAGAGCCAATCTTATAAAAGATTTATTATCGTATTTAACTGGTTGTCCAATTATTATTTTTTTAAAGTTAAAGAAGTCATTTCTTTCTTTTGCACAAATTTCTAAATATAAAACTCTTAGTTCCTCATCGCTTAGCAAGCTTCCGTCTGGGTGTTTTACATTAAAAGATACAATAGATCTATTGGTAAATTGTTGGTCTGGCATCAATTCAAAATAATTGCTTTTAATTTGAAGTTGACTAATAATAAAGGCGTTCCATCTATCTACAGCCATGGTAACCATATCTTCACCAAAAAAAGATAATAATTTCATTTCACTAATAGCTGCTTCCCATCTTAGTAAAGTTCCATAATTTTCATTATGCCTAAACTTACTTCTAAGTTTTGGATGATTTAAAGGAATATCGGATGTGCTAAATATTTTCAAGAAAGGTTCAATTGCAGAGTCTTGTATATTAACCAATTTAGAACTTATACTTTTTGGAACTAACAACGCGCCACAAAATGGTGGAGATTGGTAAAATTTCGAACCAGTAAGCATTACCATACAATTTAATCTAAGAAGATTGTTTATTAATTTTTGAGTGGTTCTCATTTGACAAACATCAATTACCCAAAAACAATTTTCATTTGCTCTAGGAATCATAGAAATATTATCTACAATTCCAGATTTACTTCCAATAACTAAATTTGCAATCACCTGATTTGTAGAACTTTTTTCATCAATTATTTGAAGAATGTCAGATTTGTGATTCAAAATATTTCCTTGGTCATCTCTCGCAGAAAAAGCCTGTTGGTCAATAATAATGTCCTTGTGAATAATTTCATTTTTAGAAACATTTTCTTCAAATTGATTGGTTCCAAAAAAATACTCTCCCTTAATGGCTGTATTAGACCCTGTTCCAAGTTCTTCAGGACAGGTTACAACACTAAAAATCTTTTTATCTGGATTTATTATTCTAGAAAACATGATAGGGAAATAGCACAAGTCACTTCCCGACGGAGCATAAAAAATATCGAAGTCGTTTAAAGAATTAACATCTATTAGTTTTTTAAGTTGCTTTTGTTGCTGATTTAATAGCTTGTCATAATCTTCATTTTTTAGTTTTTTAAGCATGTTATCTACTGCTTTTTTACTATCCACATTAAGATTTGACATTGTACAAGATCCTCTGTTAAAAACAGACTCATAAATGAGTGGATTACCGTGGTACTTATTTAATCCGTTATCTTTGAGCTTTATTCTCTCATCGCCGCCTTTGACTATATCGTAAATATCCATAAATTAAATATTTAGACAAATTACTGTATTTTAAACTAGAATAAATATTATTTTCTATACAATTTCTTAACCAATTTCAATATGTTTTGTTTTTAAAATTTTGAGAAAAAAATCTATATTGGTTTAAATACTATAGTAATTCATGAAAAAAATAATAAGTTGGGACGACTTTGAGAAGATGGATATGAGAGTTGGAACAGTTATTAAAGCTGTTGAATTCAAAAAAGCGGTAAACCCCTCCTACATAATCCATGTTGATTTTGGAGAAATTGGGATAAAAAAAACTTCTGCTCAAATCACTAAAAATTACAAATTAAAAGACCTTATTGGAAAACAAATCGTAGGATTAGTTAATCTACCTAAAAAACAAATTGCAAATATTCAAAGTGAGTTCCTTATTCTTGGGGCAATTGATGGGAATTCAGAAAATGTTGTTATTATCCAGCCTCAATCTATTACTGAAAATGGATCTATAATATGTTAATATTTTTAATAAATAAATCTATTATTTTTGATTTTATTGACCCTTATTGTTAATTTTACAATATGAAAAGAATTGGTATACTAACAAGTGGTGGAGATTGTGCAGGGCTAAATGCTGCTGTGAGGTCTATCTTTTACAGAGCAAATGACAAATACAATTTAGAAGTTTTTGGAATTTTAGAAGGTACAGTAGGTTTAATGAACAGACCTCTATCCTACATAAAACTTAATTACAATACTTTTTCTGGCAATTTGTTAAGACAAGGAGGAACATTCTTAGGAACTACTAACAAAGGAAACCCATTCAAATTTCCGATGGCTGATGGTTCTTTTAAAGATAGAACTGATGAAATAATTGCTGGTTACAACGAACTTGAATTAGATGGACTCATTGTAATTGGTGGGGATGGAAGTATGAAAATACTAAAAGATATAGCAGACAAAGGAAATATGAATATTGTAGCTATTCCTAAAACCATAGATAACGATGTTGGTGCTACAGAAAATTCAATTGGTTTTCATACTGCGGTTAATGAAGCTGCAAATGCACTAGATAATTTACAATTTACTGCTGCTAGCCATAAAAGAACTATGATTTTGGAAGTTATGGGTAGAGATGCTGGTCATATTGCGTTAAATGCTGGTATTGCTGGAGGTGCAGATGTTATTTTAATTCCAGAAATAAACTATTCTATTGATGGTATTATCAACAAGCTTAAAAAAATGAATAATTATGGAATAAATCACTCCCTAATTATCGTAGCTGAAGCTGTAAAGCAGGAAGACGGAAATAGCAGTATGGTAAAGTTTGCTGATGGAGAAGTTAGATTGGGTGGAATAGGAACCTATATTGCCCATAAAATAATGGAAAAATCCCCCGCAGAATGTAGAGTAACAACTCTTGGGCATGTACAAAGAGGAGCTCCTCCTACAACCCAAGATAGAATTCTGGCAAGTGCATTTGGAGTTCATGCTGTTGATTTAATTGCTCAAAAGAAATTTGATAGAATGGTTGCTTGGAGCGATCGAAAAGTAGTAGATTTTCCAATTTCGAAAGGAATTGAAACTTACAAGAAAGTAGAATTAGAAGATTCTTTAGTCAAAACAGCCTTAGCATTGGGCATATACTTAGGAGAAGTAAACTGATTTAATTTATTTACAAATAGTATATTTACATTTTCAAGTAATTATATTATTAAATGAGAGTAGCAGTAATTGGTGGTGGTGCAGCTGGATTTTTCTCTGCTATCCACGTAAAAGAAAACCATCCCAACGCAACAGTTACAATTTTTGAAAAAACTAAAAAAGTACTATCCAAAGTTAAGATTTCTGGAGGTGGAAGATGTAATGTTACCAATGGAACAGAATCTATAAGTGAGCTTCACAAAGCATATCCAAGAGGAGGGAAAAAATTAAAAAAAATATTTAAAGAGTTCGGAACAGCAGACACCATAAAATGGTTTGAATCTAGGAATGTTCCATTGTATACTCAAATAGACAATAGAGTTTTTCCTAAGTCTAACAAATCAGAAAGCATCATTAATTGCTTATTTAAAGAAATAAAAAAACTTAATATTTCAATTGAAACTGATAATTGTATTTTAAAAATTAAAAAATTAGATGGTCTTTTAAAACTATATTTTAAAGAAGAAAATAAAAATTCTAAGGTTTTTGAAAAAGTGATAATAGCTACTGGTGGTTCACCAAAAGAAGAGGGACTAAAATGGCTCGAAAATCTTGGCCACCAAATTGAAAAACCAGTTCCTTCCCTATTTACATTTAACAATCCCAAAACACCAATAATAAAACTTAAGGGATTAGTTGCAGAAAATACCCAAGTTTCTATTCAGGGAACCAAACTTAAAGCAAAAGGACCAATATTGATTACACACTGGGGGTTTAGTGGACCTGCTGTTTTAAAAACTTCTTCCTTTGGAGCAAGAATTCTAAGCAAGAAAAATTACCTATTTAACATCCAAATAAATTGGATCAACGAAACTAATTTTGAAAAAGTAGCGGGGATAATCCATCAATTGGTAAAAAATCACCCTAAAAAATCCCTGAGAAATTTAAAAGCATTTAAAATTCCTGAAAGATTATGGATTTTTATAGTTAAAAAAAGTGAATTAAGCCTGGACAAAAAACTTCACGAGTTAAGCAATAAAGGAATTCATAAATTGGTAGATATTATATGTAACGACATTTACCAAATTAAAGGTAAAACCACCTTTAAAGAGGAATTTGTAACATGTGGAGGAATAAGTTTAAATAGTATAAATTTAAATACTATGGAAAGTAAAGAAATTAAAAACCTTTATTTTGCAGGGGAAATAATGGATATTGATGCCATTACAGGTGGATATAATTTCCAAGCAGCTTGGTCTACAGGATATATTGCGGGAAAACTAAAAAATTAATGCTTTTAGTTAATGATTAAAAAAACAACTACTCTAATAAAAACCACACTTTTTATACTATCCATAATCATTAAAATTGGATTAACAGCGCAGTCCATAGAAATAATCTCATTTTTGAATAATCCTGTTGAAATAAACCCATTTACAGGTGGAAATGTTGTAGTTAATTTTAAATATACTAGTGAAACAGGCTCCACAGGGAACAATATATTTATTGGCTTAGAGATTTTAGATTCTAACAATAATTACAAGAGTTCTATTACTGGAAAAACTCTTCTCAATCAACAAGTAGGAAATAATACTCAAAGTTCTGTTGAGTTATTTATTAGCAGTTACAACACACTATCTGTAAATTTAACTCACGGCGATTACTACCAAGTAAAAGCAATTTTATATGAAAGTGGAACTTGGTTAGGAAATGCATGGGCAGGTTATTGGAATACCAATCCATTAATAATTCAAGATACTAGTGGTATTAGTTACAGTACAAATACCATTTCAAAAGGGGCAGACATTAGCTGGATGACAGAAATGGAATCTACCGGGTATTCATGGAAAGATAATAATGGGAATACTAGAGAACTAATTCCTTTATTAACAGATTATGAATTAAGTGCAATAAGATTGCGAGTATGGGTAGATCCTAACAGCTCTGGGGCTAATGGTTGGTGTGATATAGACGATTTGGTAAATAAATCAAAATTGGCAGATGAAGAAAATTTAGATATTATGATTTGTATCCACTACAGCGACTGGTGGGCAGACCCCTCTAACCAAACCAAACCAGCAGCATGGGTTGGACTTTCAGTATCTCAACTTGAAACAGCAGTTTACAACCATACGTCTGATATTCTCAACGCCCTTGGAAATGAAAATATTGTTCCAAAATGGGTTCAAATTGGAAACGAAACAAATGACGGGATGCTTTGGCCAACTGGAAAAGCCTCTACTGGAGGATTTAGCAATTATGCTAAATTCATAAATGCAGGTACTAGCGCAGTAAAAAACTACAATAGTAATATTCAAACAATTATTCATTTAGCAAATGGTAATGACAATGGTTTATTTTTATGGAACATAGACGGTCTATTAAATAATGGATTAATAGCTAATAGAATCGATGTTATTGGTATGTCTTTGTATCCCGACGAATCCAATTGGATTTCTTTGGTAGATGATGCTTATAACAATACGATTGATTTACAATCTAGATACAGTAAAGATGTAATGGTAGTTGAAGTTGGATTCTCCAATAATAGACCAGATATTTCTTATCAGTTTTTAACTTATATGATTGAAAAAACAAGACAAGCTAATGGATTAGGTGTTCATTATTGGGAGCCTATTGCCCATGGCAATTTCACCAACTACTCTAAGGGAGCATGGGATTCAGATGGGAGCCCTTCTATAGCAATGGACGCATTTAAAGACTTAGGTATTCAAAACTCGGAGGGCAAAAGCTTTCTAAAAAATGAAAATTTTAAAATAATACCAAATCCTACGAAAAATTTTTTAAAAATGGAATTAAATAGTGAAGATGAACACATACTGCTAATCTTCAATATGTTAGGTGAAAAATTAATAGAAATATCTAATTACAAAGACATGCAAAAAGTTGATATTTCAAAGTTAAAAAATGGAATATATCTATTAAAAATAAATAATTCAGAGCACAAGTTTATTAAACTTTGAATACCATAAAATTCTTTAAAGTGTGTAAAGAATTACAATATCTATCACCTTTCTTTCAAATATGGTACATCTCTTAGATACAAATGGTTAGATTTATAGAATGCAAATCGGAATAGATAGCTTCGCTGCAAGTGAAACAATAGAAAATTTGAATGGGATTCAAAATGCAATTTCTATTCAAAAACTACTGGAAAGAATAAAAAAAGCAGATGAAGTTGGACTTGATGTTTTTGGAGTTGGTGAGCACCACAGAAAAGAATTTCTAGATAGTGCTCCACATATGATTTTGTCTGCAGCTGCTGCTCAAACCCAAAATATTATTTTAACAAGTGCCGTTACTGTTCTAAGTGCAGCAGATCCAGTGAGAGTTTTTCAAAACTATGCAACTTTAGATTTGGTTTCTAATGGAAGAGCTGAGATAATTGCAGGAAGAGGTTCATTTACGGAAGCATTTGAATTATTTGGATATAAAATGGAGCAATATGACGAGCTTTTTGAAGAAAAACTAGAACTATTAATTGAAATACAAAAAAATGAAAATGTAACATGGAGAGGAGATTTTAGACCACCTTTAATAAACCAATTTATTTATCCTAGACCTTTTCAGACACCATTACCTATTTGGATTGGTGTTGGAGGAACTCCACAATCCTTTTTAAGAGCAGGTACTTTAGGAATTCCACTAATGATAGCTGTTATTGGTGGAGAAACCCATAGATTCAAACCACTTGTTGACATGTATAGAGAAGCTGGAAGAAGGGCTGGACATTCGCCAGAAAATTTAAAAGTTGGATTGCATTCTCTAGGTTATGTAGCTGAAAACTCTAAGCAAGCAGTAGAAGATTATTTTCCTGGTTACGCAAAAACTTTTACAAGAATTGGCAGAGAAAGAGGTTGGCCACCAGTTACTCTGGAAAGATTTAAAGCCCAAAATGGTCCAACTGGGGCATTAATGATTGGAAATCCTGAAGAAATAGCAGAAAAAATATTAAGACACAGCGAAGCCTTAGGCGGTATATCAAGATTTACATTTCAAATGGATAATGCAGAATTATCCCACAAACAACTTTTAAAGTCAATTGAACTAATTGGAGAAAAAATAAAGCCAATTATTGGTTAGTTAAGTTCATTAATTAATCAACATTAATTGAATTCATACAATTAAATTTTATTTTAGGATTATGAAAAGAAAAGATTTTATTAAAAAATCAGCAGTTTTAAGTGCTATTGGCCTTTCATCTCCACTGATACTGAAAGCCAATAAACAAGAGAAAATATCAACTTACGATAAGCTGAAAAATCAAGTAGGTTTTAATCACCTTCCAAATAACGAAATAAAAAATATGAATAGTGTTGTTCACAAAGCAAATACAAGAGGTCATGCGGATCACGGATGGCTCAAAGCAAATCACTCATTTAGCTTTGCTAATTATTACAATCCAGAGAGAATGAATTTTGGAGTAATTAGAGTCTTAAATGACGATAGTATAGCCCCAAAAAGAGGATTTGGAACTCATCCTCATGACAACATGGAAATTATCACTATCCCATTAGAAGGAGACTTAAAACACCAAGATAACATGGGAAATGGAACCGTTATTAAAAATGGTGATATACAAGTTATGAGTGCTGGAACAGGAATTACTCACAGTGAGTTTAATGCCAATAGCGATTCTCATTGTAAGTTGTTGCAAATATGGTTATTTCCAAATAAAAAAAATGTAACTCCCAGATACGATCAGATAGCAATTAGCTCAATGGCTAAAAAAAATAAATTATATCAAATATTATCCCCTAACAAAAATGATCAGGGAGTTTGGATTCATCAAGACGCATGGTTTCATATTGGTGAATACGGTGATAAATCTAAAGATGAATATGTTTTAAGAAGTAAAGGAAACGGAATCTACTTTTTTGTAATTGAGGGAGAAGTAAATATTAATGACCAGCAACTTTCCAAAAGAGACGGGATGGGAATATGGGAGATGGATCAAATTAGTTTTGAGGCAAAAGCCAATTCTAAGATTTTACTAATGGAAGTTCCACTTACAATTAATTAAGAAATTATTAGATTTATAGAATGTCTGATTACACTATTGCCGTTAAATATGCTATGTTTTTTTTCATGGCAACTATGCTAATTGAGTGGGTTGCTTCAAAAATATTAAAGAAAAAAGTCTACAATTTACCAGATACAATTTCAAGTATTAGCTCTGGAATGACCAATAATATTAAAAGCATTTTAAATCTTTCTGTAGTTATAATTAGCTACCAATGGATGTTTGAACATTTTGCAATATTTCAAATCAGTTCCTCATGGTGGGTATATGTTTTGGCATTTTTAGGAATAGATTTTGCCAATTATTGGACACACAGATGGAATCATGAATTTAATATACTTTGGAATAGACACATTATTCACCACAGCAGTGAAGAATATAATTTAGCATGCGCTCTAAGACAAACTATTTCATCTGTTTTCCAGATTTATTTCTTTTTATATATACCATTAGCCATCATTGGAATACCGCCAAAAGTAATAACTATACTCCTACCCTTACATCTATTTGCACAGTTTTGGTACCATACAAAACTTATAAAAAATATGGGTTTTTTAGAAAAAATAATTGTCACCCCGTCTCACCATAGAGTTCACCACGCAATTAATTCTATTTACATAGATAAAAATTATTCCAACATATTTATATTCTGGGACTTTATGTTTGGGACATTTCAAAAAGAATTAGAAAGTGAAACTACAGTTTATGGTGTCTTAAAACCAGCTAGAACCTGGAATCCTATTTACATAAACTTCATGCATCTAATTCAGCTTTTAAAAGATGCTATTAGAGCTAGAAACTGGAAAGATAAGTTTAGGATTTGGTTTATGCCTACAGGATGGAGGCCAAAAGATGTGGAAAAGCTTTTTCCGTTAGATATTATTTCAAATCCTCATGAATATAAAAAATACCAAACTAAAAAAGATAGTTTTTTAAACATATGGAGCTGTTTACAATTAACCATTCATCTTGCAATGCAGTTTCATATAATTTATCTCATAAACTTTATTGAAAGCGATGATTTTAATGTAGCTATATTATTAAGCGGGTACCAAATGCTAGTACTTTATGGAATATTTTTTACTTTTTCCATTGGATCTTTTACTTCTTTAATGGATCGTTCTCGTTTCTCTTTAATTATAGAAATTATTAAAAATTCTATTGGATTTATAATTGTATTCTATTTTCAAGAGACTCTAAATATATTTCAAGGAGTATATTTACCTAAAAGCGCTGTAGTTATATATTTAGTAATTTCTCAATTAATTACTATTTTCTATTATTCTAAATTTCTGAAAGAGAAAAAGGTTTCTCTAGCTTTATAAACCTCTTCTAGTATTAAACTTACTATAGCAAGGGATAGAACGGTACTTATTTTTTGAATGTCTTTTAGATCTTAATAAACCTGCAAAAAGACCGCCCTCAATACTTTCTAAAATAATAGATATTTCATTAGTACCACCAGAATATCCTCCTAACTCTGAAATTGTAAAATCTCTACTGTAAGACATTGTCAAAGATAAATTAGACTGTTCAAAAACCTTTTGATATCCAAATATAAAGTACAGAGCCTCTATTCTATCAAAATCGCTTCTTATTGATGTCATCTGTCTTCGGTAATAAAGCCCCAAATGTAATGGGTAAATCCAGCTTTCAACGATTCCAACTTGTAAAGTGGATAAATTTCCTTGATTAACTAATAAAGCAGAATGTTTAACTCCTCCATTTATTTTCCCTTTACTAAAAGGCCATAGCATAGAACCGTGGAAAGTATATCTTCTATTACTTGTATAGACACCATCATTTACAAAACTATTTCCTCTTTGAACAAAGTCATGAACAGCAAGCCCAAGTTCAAGATCTAGGTCAATAGGTAAGTGAAACCGTCTAGTTTTAGTGCCTCTCTTTAAGTGATAAGTTAAAACTGTTCCCAATGCAAGATTAGAGGTTGTAAATGAATTGCTATTTGGAACTATAAATGAAGTACTATATATATTTCCTAAATAAGGATCTAATTCATCACTAAAAACAAGTCTTGACCAATCTAATTTCTTGGTTATATTCTGGTAGTGGAAACCAAACTGCCAAGCAACTGGACTTGGAAATACATCAAATAGTCTGTAAGCTCCTCCAAAATGAAATCTATCCGTTCTAAAATAACTCTCTCCTTCTAAACCAGTAGAATATAAGAAAGATAGTGAAGAGTTAGATTGGTTTTGCCATGTGTCAAATGAAACTGAGCTAGTATTAAATCGACTAGGAACTTTAGACCATTGATTTTTATTATTTAAAAATAATCTGAAATTATTATCCATTCCAGACAATGCAGGATTTAAATAAAGTGGATTAAAATAAAACTGACTAAATACAGGTTCCTGCGCATTAATATTTGCAGTAATAAATAGTATGAAAAATATATTTATTATTTTTTTTATCATCTTACAACAGTTAAGGTTCCAGTTTTTCTTAGTACAGTTTCTTCAATTGGAGTTTGTCCTTCCCAAAAACTATCGTCCTTAAACTGAGCTTCAATTTTCCAAATATAAACATCTGGTTCTACATCTATTCCGTTATATTGACCATTCCAAGATTCTGTAGGTTTACCCTCGTCGTCTAAAGCAGTACTTTCCCAAATGACATTTCCAAAAAGATCAAAAATTTCAACTCTATACTTTTTCATCCCTGTTCCTTTAGGAATAAATCTAGAGACTTCATAATTAGCAGCTGAAGGATATAATGCATTTGGAACATAAAGTGCCTTTTTGTATTCTATATACAGTTCTTTAGTCAAACTATCTAGACATTGGTTGGAATTGTATGCATATAATGTATAAAAATAAGTACCGTCGTAATCATAACTATAATAATACGTAGGAAAAGCTTCACTAGATGTCTCTAAATCTGAAAAATTCCAAAAATAGGTATCAGCATCTATTGAATTGTTAATAAATTCTATTGAACCACTTAGAGGCTCATAACTTTGAATTTGATTTAATTCAAAGTCAGCAATTGGTGTAGGAAGAATCTCTAGTATGTTATTGCCTTGTGAAGTATCTGAGCATCCACTATTCAAGTTGTAGGCAAACAAGGTGATGTTATATTGACCAACAGAGTCAAAAACAAATGAAATTGAATCTCCATTTAAAATTACTCCATTGCCTAGATCCCAAACTAAAGAATCTGCAAATAAAGAACTTGAATAAAGAAACGAGGTGTCTCTCAAACAATTAGATTCATCAAAATTTAACAGAGCATTAGGTACTTGGTTATAAAAAACATTAAAGTTGTTATTCAATGTATCGTAACAATTGTAGCTATTTCCAGTAATTAATTGAACATTGTAAATACCAACAGAATCGTAAATAGTGGAAGGATTAGTAATGGTATTTACTTGACCATTTCCAAAATCCCATTGAAAACTACTTCCTCCCACAGAAGTATTAGTGAAATCAACTTGTATAGGTAAATAACATGGATCTGTAGATAAATAGGTATAGTTAGATGTAGGTGAAGGATAAATATTTAAATTTTCAAATGTTGAATCTTTACATCCGTTTAAATCTTCGACAACTAGTTTTACAGTATAATTTCCAGAATTTTGAAAGACGTGAGAGCCATTTAAAAATGATCCTGTATTACCATCGTTAAAATCCCAATTATAGAAGTTAGAATATTGTGAATTATTGGTGAAAATGGCATTAAAAGGTTCACATCCTATTGTAGTATCAAGGCTAAAATCAGCAATTGGTATTGGGCTAACATTAATATAATTAATTACAGAGTCTGAACAACCCAATGAATTATTGGCTATAAGAGTTACTTGATATATTCCGTCATCATTAAAACTAAAAAAGGGATTATTTTGGATAGAATTAGCTATTGTATCAAAAGTCCATAAATAAGATGTAGCTCCAGAAGATGTATTTGTAAATGAATAATTAGATGGTAATATACAAGAATCCAGCTTAGAATAATTAAAACTAACTTGAGGAACTGGAGATACATTCACACTACTAGTCAAACTATCAAAACAACCAAATTGGCTCATAACTACTAATGAAATATCGTAAGATCCAGGATTGGTGTAAGAGTAAGTAAGGTTTGGACTATTAGAAATTGATCCATTTCCAAAGTTCCAAGTATTGAAAATTGAACCTGTGGAATTATTCACCAAAGAAAAACTAGCTGGTAAAACACAAGTATCTAATTGAATTATATTGAACTGAGCATCGGGAGCAGGATTTACAATTATATTACTAGAAATACTATCGCTACACCCATAAGTGTTGGATACAACAAGATTTACATTGAAATTTCCAGGTGATGTATAGTTGTGAGTTGGTAAGGTGTTTATAGATGTTGAACCATCTCCAAAATCCCAATTATAGGAAGATGCTCCAATAGAATTGTTCTGAAAATTATAATTAATTGGTAAGACACATGTGTCTAACTGTACAGGGTTAAAATTTGAAATTGGTACTGGATAAGGTATAATATCAAAATCAAAAGAATCTACACAACCACTTAAATCTTCAAATCTAACATTTACACTATAATATCCATCGTTGGTGTAAGTATGAGATGGGTTGGAGAGTGTTGATGTATTTCCATCGCCAAAATTCCATAGATAATAACCAACAGAATTTACAGTACTTGAAAAATTAACAGGAAGAGGAATACAACCATTAGAAGTGTCAGATGTTGCAGTAATATCTGGATATGGCAATACTACTAGATCCACAGAATCAAATGCTTTACAGTTGTTAGTTAGTGAAGAACCAGTTAATATAACTCTGTAGTTCCCAGAGTCAGTAAAAATATGTGTAGGATTAGTAATATAGGAATAAGTACTATCTCCAAAATCCCAATTATTACTTATGCCATTATCAGAAAGGTTGTTAAATTGAAAAACTGATCCAGCGCACAAAGTATCATCAATAACGTTAAATTCAATATTTGGAGAGGTATTTACTCTAATAGTTTTATATGCTGTATCAAAGTTACAAGCATTGCTTACAGCTAAAGAAACTTGATAAGTTCCACTATCGGTAAAAGTATGAGTTGGAGAGTATAAATTAGAAAAATTACCATCGTCAAAATCCCAACTTTGGTTATTACTTCCATTGACAGTAAACTGGTTGAAATCTACTGTAAAAGGGGCACAACCCACAGTTGTATCCACACTAAAAAATGCCACTAAATTACTTGGAGCTATCGTTACTGTTTCTGTTGTTGTATCAGTTCCGCACTCGTTGGTTACCGACATAACTATATTGTAAAAACTATTGCCATTACCAGGTGCATAATAATGATCAAAAATAGTATCTGAGTTGGATCCAAAAGTACCATCTCCAAAATCCCAATAGTACACATCAGGTAATCCGTAGCTATTATTTGCCAAAGTAACAGATCCAGACAGGCAATCTCCTACATTTGATAGAAGTCCAAACCTGGAAACAGGCATTGGCATACTAGTTATCTCAGTATTTTGAGTTGCAACTCCACAAAAATTGGTAACAGTTAAGGAAGTAAAATAAGTGGTGTCCGTATATAAACTTGCTGGATATGATTGATCAGCAGGTACTGTATCTGTGCTAATTGAATCTGTTCCCAAATGGTTTTTAAACCCTAGATTCCATAAATAATCAACATATTTTCCAGTAGAATTATTGGTGAAATCCACAAGTAACGGTCCACAACCAGAGTCTGGGATAGAATAAGATGCAGTTGGAGGAGCCAATACTTCAAATGAAGTTTTCATTGAATCCGTACATCCTGCACTAGTAACAGCAATATAATTTAAATCATAAAAACCAACAGTATTCAAATTAAATACTGGTGATCTTAAATTAGAGGTAGTTCCATTAGAAATTGTCCAATAGTGATTTTGAACTGTCGTAGTTGTATTATTAATGGCATGCCCAACATTCAAACAAAATATACTATCATGAGTATAATTCACAATTGGTAAAGATTGTACATCTATTTCTAGAGAATCGTAATTCCAACAACCTGTTATTGGATGCTGATAAGAATAAACTAATTTATGAGTACCTACTCCAGCTGTTGACGGACTAAAAAGTCCAGTACTAGAATTTAATATACCAGTTCCATCAAGTAATCCTCCCGTTGGTGAGAACTGAATAGTAGTATCATCATCTGATAAACACATTTGAAAGCTTGCATCTAAAGTAATTTTAGGAAGAGGATGAATTAATAAATTCATTGTATCAGTAGTAAAACAATTTCCAGCACCTATATTATAAACAAGATCTACAGTATCAGCCGTTGTAACATTATAATCACCGCTTAATGAAACTCCACTACCATACCAACTTCCTGCAGCCGGTGGTAAGCCATTTAACATAATTAAACCTGTATCTGCACACGCTTGGATATCCAGACCAGCGTCAGCAATTTGAGGTGGATTCACTGTTAAAATCATAGAATCAATGTTGTAGCAGGTATTTACATCCGTGAATTCGTAATATAATTTAAAAGTTCCTGGACCATCCGGACTGTAAATACCATTATTTGTAATATTAGAATCTATCCAATTTCCACCAATTGGAGAAGCATTTAAGTTAACATCTACGGGAAGATCACAAATAACAGTATCTATTTGAGTTGATACCATAGGTAAAGAATACACTGTTGCTTGAATAGATTCTGTAGTTTCACAAGTATTGGTATCTCTGAAAAAATAATTCAAATTATGTATTCCAACACCTGCATTCGAGGGAGTAAATGTTCCATTTGGATTTGTTATACCATTACCAGTCCATGTTCCTCCAAAAACACTAGGGACCAATAATACATCAGCATCATCAATGCAAGACTCAAAGTCATTACCAATATCTACAATCGGCAATGGATTTATAACTAGGTTCATGGTATCGTTATTTAAACAATTTCCAGAACCGTAAAAATATACTAAGTCTAAAGTATCTGGCTGGGTTACGGTAAAAATTTGTGAGTTTATATTCACATGATTCCAATAACCTCCTAAGGGAAGTCCATTTAATGGGATTTGTGTTTCACTTACACATTTTTCAAAATCAATCCCAGCATTTGCAAGAACAGTTGCCTGTACATCAATTAATAATGTATCTTCATTATAACAGCCAAAAACATCTGTATATTGATAAATAGCAGTATCTTGAACTATACCATTTGGTAAAAATAAACCTGCATTATCAATTTTACTTCCCACCCATATTCCACCGCTTGGTGAGCCATTAAAATCGACGGCAATAGGTTGATCACATAAAGCAGTATCCAGACCAGCATTAACAGCTGGAGAAATTCTCTCATTTATAACAACTGAATTATTATTAGTACATCCAAAACTATCTACAGCAGTAAGAGTAAAAGTTTCTGTACCATCCATATCATAGTATGGATTAAGAATAGTAATATCCGACAAAGAAGCTAAATCCCATGAGAAAGTATATGGTGGGATGGCACCTGAAATAGAACCTGTTAAAAAAGCTGTATCCTCAGGACAAACACTTTGATTTGTTCCAGCATCTACTATAGGCAGTTCTAAAACATCTATAAAAATAGTATCAAATGCCTTACAGCTATTTACATCAGTAACTTCTAAATAAACGTTTTGGTCAGAGTTAGTAGAAATATTTGGTGTAGATGATGAGCTATTTGAAATAAAAGCATTGGAGGACCAATTGTAGGAATAACTAGGTGAGCCTTCCGTAACAGTTGGAGAAAGCGTAGTATTCAAACCAAAACAAATAGAATCTATAGGTTTTAAATCAATTACAGGGTTATCATGAATTTCAAAAATTAGACTATCTTGATCACTTCCACAATTATTGGTAACGTCTATATAAGTTTTAAATACGCCAACACTATCGTAGTAAATCATATTGGGTATTTCTAAGTTGGAAGTTTCGTTGGCTGCAGATCCTGGGAAGGTCCATGAATAACTAGACATAAACCCAAAGCATGTATCAACTGTAGCTGTTGGAAATAGGTTTTTTGTATCGCATGTATCAATTATTGGATCAATGGTAACTATAGGTGCTCCTTGTACTGTAACTGTATCCTGATGCAAGTCTGTTCCACAAACATTTGTAGCGGATAAATCAATAGTATAAAGTCCTGCTTTGGTAAAACTGTAAATAGAATTTAGTGAATCATAATTTCCAAAGCCAGAAATTTTAATATTATTTGCAGTAAATATCTGATCTACGGTATTCATAGAAATTTTAAGCTCAAGAATAGAACCACTAACACTGTCTTGAGAAACAGTAGCAGCATTAAAGTCCCCTTTCAGAGAACCATTGTTTTCAGCAACAGTCCAAGGACCGCCATCTATTCTAAACTCGGTCTTAAGTTCATTAAGATAAGCAATTGCATTGTTGAAACCTGGTAGATCATTTATTTCTTCAACAGCTAGTGCTCTACTATATAAACGAACATCGTCTATAAGACCATTAAAATATCTATTAAAACCATCATTACCAATTTTAAAATCGTCTATGGAAGCTGTATTAATGGCTCTAGATTGAATAAAACTATAACCTTCTAATTGACCATCTACATACAAAAGAACCTGAGAAACATCGGTTACTCCGTTAGGTAAAACTGCACAAACATGGTGCCATTGATTATCTCTTAAATCTGTAGATCCGCAAACAAAACCTGAATTAACTTCATATCTAATAGAGCCTGCAATTCCATCGTCATCTTGAATTCTAAAAGTTGATTTTTGACCAGGTGCATTGTTTCCCCAACATGTAATTACACCAGTATTAGAAGTCTTAATCCAGGCTGCTATGGTTCTTGGGGTTGAACCTGGAATGCCCTTGTAACCAGTAGCTATCACCTCGTCATTACCGTCAAAAGATAATGCAGCACCTACTTTACCTGGTGTCCAATTAGCTCCCGAAATAGCTCCATTTCTAGAGTTTCCAGATGAATCTCCAGAAACAAATCCGATATTTTCATCCATTTTCCAATAGCCTTCCAAATCGTTTGTATTCGAATAATCGAAAATACTTTCCTCTGCATTTAGCTCTAAAGAAACCATATTGAAAGAGCTAATATCCACTACTGGAGAATACCATATAGCAGTTCCGTTTATGTCTTTAGCCTCCAATTTTTCATTTCTTATTTTAAACCAATCATTTACATCTACCATATTAGCTCCAGAAACATCCATAGTCCAATCCACAAGATTAAGATTAGAACTTACTCCATTGTGTCCCAAATTCTCCATTCCATCAAAATTCTGATAATATTGGTTTACCAACGAAGAGTCTGAAAGAACTTTTTCAATGGTAGGTCCTGTAGAGCCCCTACATCCATTAATTAATGTAGAAAAACTCCAATCAAAAGTGGCGTAATAATCATTTTTTGAAAGAGAAATATTGTTATTAGATACTGAAAATGGGCCACAATCAATATCTTTATCCATAATAAAATCTGCATGAGGTAATGAGTCTATTTTGAACTCATACTCTGTCGAATCACTTGATATTCCTCCTCCACACCGAGCGCTTTTATATAGCGCAATTTTATAAGTATTTCTTTCATGAAAAGTAAGTGTTATTTCTGGGGTACCATAAGTTGTTGAATCGTAGTAATCCAATGGTAAGGTTCCCAAAGAACCAGCAGTTACCGTAAAGCCTGTATTTGGTGTGATTTTCCAAGCAGTAGCTCCAATTGTATCACAAGAATAATCATATCCTATACCATTCCAAGATGATAATACAAATTTCCCTGCTTTACTAGAATCAACAAATGTTACAGGAACATTTATACAAAAAATTGAATCTGTAGAATCTATTTTGGCAATAGGAGGAGAAGATTGTGTAATTGGAAACACACTAGCCGATGATGATCCACATCCATTAGTTGCAGTTATTGCAATAGAAAATATATTGTCCTGTCCGGCGAAACTATATCCACAAGAAGCTTCATCGAAGGAGTGATTGATAACAGATTTAATTAAGTTATCTTTTGGGTTAGGATGTATAAAGGAAGAATCTGGTTTTCCATCGTTGGTAAATTTTAAATAGGAGGTACCTGGACTATTAATCGTAGTGTCTCCTGTAGCTAAATCAATGGTAAAAAATTCTACTGGAAATCCATAGCTTGCAGGTGCACATCTTCCTGTAGTATTACCAGGTGTTCCTAAAGATACAGCAGGATTTGTTCCATAGAAGAATTCTTTCTCATAAGTTCTAACACACCCTGTAATATTATCAGTTGCTGTTACAATTATATCATATGCACCTTGACCTAAGTAAGTATTACTGTAAATTACACCAGGTAAAATATTATTTATTGAATTTCCATCTCCAAAATCTAGGTCATAAGAAACATTTGCTGAATTATTTGCAACACTAGCATTAGTGAGTTTTAGTTCTAAAGTAAATGTTGGATCTTCACTTCCGCATTTTGACCATCCACCTGTCTGAGCAGAAACAGTCATATAGTCATCATCAGTTGGATTCAAAGATAAAAACGGGGAGCTTAAATCTACTTCTGGGGCTAGTTGAATATCAATTGGTGCGGTAACTGTATCCTTACAGCCATTGGCGTTAGCCCAAATATACATAATGTCTACCGATACAATAGCACTACCATATCCAGCAGTTGAAGGGTCATAAGTATTATTATCAACACCAGTATCTGCAGCATAATAACCACCAAGAGGTAAACCTCCTGATAAATTTACCGAAGAGTCTGAACTGCAATAAGAACCATGAGGAGTTGAAGTAACATTTGTAGGTTTTGGATTTACAGTTATTGTAATAGATTCTGAATTGGTACACCCATAGTCATCCTCAACTGAGACTGTAAATATTTCGCCATCTACCATACCTACAACTTTAGTTGTAGTATCCTCAAAGGTTAGAATATTTGCATTTCCATTAGAAGTCCAATTCCAAAGACTTGCGTCCCCCCCTATTTCAGATAAAACTAAAGTATCGTCAATACATACTGGAGAATTACTTTGGATTGCAACTTGTGGAGTAACATTTACATGAAAAAGAGAACTATCCTTACAAATATTTCCATTATAGTTTAAGCTGGCAATAACTTTATAAATTATATCATTAGTTGGATTAGCAGTTGGACTTGCTAAAGTTGGATCGTCCAAAGATGTTGAAGGGGACCACGTGTAGGAAATGGCTGGATTTCCACTACCTGACCAAACAGCGGTATTAGCGCTTCCTAAACTAACTGATGAACCATAACAAAGATTTGTTTTATAGGTTTGTCCCGTAACCTTTACATTAT
>Ga0206682_10001915_pt1 | contig 19655 bp, 26 predicted proteins | sample M240m12015metaG_FD_155444 | JGI IMG/M metagenome (GOLD analysis project Ga0206682, IMG submission 155444) | Ammonia-oxidizing marine archaeal communities from Monterey Bay, California, United States - M2 40m 12015 | ecosystem: Environmental > Aquatic > Marine > Intertidal zone | place: USA...
TTTCTGAGACTACCATACGCATTTTTGTTAATAAACTAATGTCATTTATAGCAATTTTATAAAATTTTTATCTCCACACTCAAATGTCAAAAACTTGGCTCCGCCTTGCAGACTTTCCACAATAGAGCCCTCCAATTCCCTTCCATTGACGTGCGTCAACAATGCGCCGGGAGAAATTTTTTGCACGTGCCATTCAGCTGAGAGTGCATCCACTGCGACGACCACACCGACCACTGCGTCATTAAACGGTGCCTTTAGGTACTTGGGGTACGATTGTTTCGCCATTGCAGCGTTCATCTGTGTAATTGTTAATCCGTTAATCTTAACTACTGGGACTGCTGTAAAGGGTGTCAGCTGCGGCGCGTGTATTCTAGGTATGTTATCTACTAAGTTGTAAGTGTAATCTACATTTTTTACTCCGTCGTCAGTGCCAATCTGCAGTTTCACAGGCTCGCCTGGCGAGAACTGAAAAGACGTGAAATAAGGGGCGCCCGTGTCAACAAAATTCCCGAAATTATCCAACTGACGATCGTTAATCTTGAGCAAAATCTCTCCATCCTGCACTCCCTCGTGCGGTTGTGCATTTGTAATCACCACCCCCTCGGAACCGTACTTTTGGGTGAGCTTATCGAGGATCGGCACTGTTGCCGAGACATCAAAATGTTCCTGAAAGACAATGCGGTCAGGCACCAGCTGGGTTTCAATGCCCTTACAGGCAGCGCTATGCGAGCTGCACTTCATCCACCCACCTTCCCTAAGCGCGTGGATCTTCTCAGGCAAGCCAACTTCCAAATAGGTCAGTACCTGCTGAATCAAGTGATGCGATTCCGGTTTGTCATACCCATGCTCTGAAAACCACTGCGAAAATTTCACCGGCACTCCATCTTCAACGCCGCCGCACTCATGGTCCTCAAACCGCTGAAGCAGCTCCTGTGGTGGGGAAGAAACATGGTAATGTTGCATAAGTTGGCGAAAAGCGTCGTGAGACATATCAGGGTGCTCCAGCTGGGGTTTTAAGAACCCAAGCAGACTCGTAACAAGTTCAACGGGAGTGGCTATACTGACAGATTGTGGTTGGGTGGAAATGGCGGTGTTAATACCAACAAGAGCACCTTCGTGGAGCAGGGCACCGCCGGAATTGCCCGGGTTGATTACACAGTCATGATAAAGCATGAGCTTTCCACACAAAACGTCCTTAGCTGTCAAACAACCATTAGAAACAGTTTGATGGGGAGTACCGCTGGGATAGCCTACCGAAGTCACGGACGCAAATTCACCAAGGGGCTCATCTATCAACGGGCAAGACTCAATGAGCTCGATTTCGCGCTGGGAGTTGGTGTTGGGGTCAAGATTCGCCATTTGAAAATAGGGGCTGAGAGTATCAATATGGAGAAAAGCAAGGTCATACTGGGGGCACACCTTCAAAACCGAGGCGGGGACGGGCACTTGCGAAAAATGGAAATTCACCATGACAGTCTTTTGCTCGCCGACCACATGGTGGTTGGTCACAGCAATGATAGCATTGGGGTAAAATTCCGCTGCCACGTCGGATGCTTCTTTAGACAGCACCGCTGACCCTGCTTCTAAACCCGCCACATTTGCGCCCTGCTTCAACGTGTTCATAACTCGGACGACACCATACACTTTTGCCATTTTGTTGTGCTCGTCCGCTCTATATATACGCGGAAATAAATCATTTCAAATGGTCTTCAAAAAAGGGAACATGAAAGTCTATTTTAACTCAGCTTCTATCATTCGAGCCATTTGCAGATATATTCGCAGCGCGGATCAAGTGTATGCAGCAGTAGCCTGGGTCACGCACCCGAAGATACTTGACGCCATGGAGGAGACGCCGACGGAGCTCATAATGACAAAACATCGCTGCAATCGTTGGAAGCGGAAAATTCGAGTAAAATTTTTAGGCAAAGGGCGCGGAAAGAAAAAATCACTCATGCACCACAAATTTCTAGTGGGCTTCCGCAAAGGAAAACCCGCCTTTGTGATAAATGGGAGCGCAAATTTTACAAAGAGCTCTGTAAGACACGAAGAGAACATTATGGTCGTTGAAGACGAAGACGTTGCTGAAGCGTTTTACAGACAGTTTCTAGAGTTGAAAAAACTTTAAGCAAATACGTTGATGTTTTTAGTTTAGAAGAACTTTAGAAAATACAAAAAATGGTGTATTTAGTTCGTTTAAATATTTATAAACAATGAGCGTCACATCAAATTCACTCACTGCTCAGAAATATTTCGTTGGGTTGTGCAGTTATGTAGTGAAGGCTGATCTTCGGCAGGTGCAAAAAAAGACACAACAGCTGGAGTACACGAGGATGCAAAGAATTTTAGCAGAAGCAAATAAAAATAATATTCCTTCAACCAAAATGAGAAGATCTGCAGAAATATGGGGTGGTGATGTGTCACCGTACACAGAAGAAAACGCCGTTTCTGCTGTAGAAGCGTTGGGAGTGTACATAGATGGTCTGGAAGAAATTATTTCTGGATTCGAAGACAAAGACAAAAATCTCGAAACAAAACTTAAAACAATTTTGCAAAACGTCACAAAGCAGCAACAGGAAATGTTTTTGGCGGTGCAACAAGGCATTTCTCCACATAAGATTCTGATTTTGTCAAAAGATTTCCTGTATCGTTTTCTCGGCTGCAAAAAGTACAACCAGGCGATTTCTGATGTAATTTGGAACGAATTTAAAGCATCGTCAAACACGGATCTGCTCATCACAACTACGGCGTATCTTGTTCTTCTTGAGTTTTCTGAACCTTTCGCTGACATGGTGCTGAACAGCGTGCCCTTGTTTGCGTTTAATGATCATCTGAAAACAATAACTGATGCTGCTGGATCTGTAAAAGTTGTCCATGTAATCTCTGAAGATGACGGGCCTCTCTACCTCAGCATGCGTCAATCTAATATGGACACATTTGTACGCCAAAACACCAGGTATCAGCAGTTTACGCAATTTCACGATCAGCTTTTCCATAATTTTTTGATGGCTCTTATCAGAAAATCACCAGATCGAATAAACGCATACTACGTAAAACATTTTGGTTTGACAAACGTGGCTGAACAATTTTTAAAAGATTTTGCAAGCACATTTCATAAAAATCTTTTTGCATCTGTTCAAAAACGTTTTCAAAGAATCAGCGAAAAAAATAAAGAGCTTATATCCAAGTCAACAGTAGGTGGAACGAATCTGCACATCTATCAGTCGCCGCTAAATTTTCTTGTTCAGCGAATGTCGCACAACCACGCTGCTGATACGAAATTTGCGTTTGGCATGAAGCAGGATTTTCCTATTATTTTGAAAAACATCATTGAACAAAATCCAGATATTAGGGACATTATGATGTCCCCCGAAGCACACATTAGCAAAGTTGAAGCGCAAATAAACAAAGTTGAACAGATGAAAAGGCTGAAACAGGCTGCAAACGAAGAAACAAGTGCAATGGACGTAGAGGAAGATGCAGCAGCGGGGCTTGTGAACACAATGAGTATGCCTTTTGTCGAAGCTGCTGCGTCTATGCAAGGTCTCCGCGACGAGCAGGTTGTAGATATTGTTGTTAGAGGGCAGTATATTCTCACTGAAAACAATTTTTTGCAGTACACTGCGGATTATCCAGTTATTCAAATTGAAAAAAAACTGACTGGGTCTGTGGTTGTTGGGTTAAATGAAGCTGCAAAAAGAGCAGGTTTTTTGCCAAATATGTTTTTGACAAGAATCGAAGAAATTGATTTCGACGAAATAAACGAATTTTTAAAATCATCCGCAGGAGCTAATGAGAAAAAAACTAGATTTAGAGCAATTATTTTAGGAGCTCTGAAACAAGACGAACCAACAGAGAGAGAACGGCTTGACGAGGTTATGGACGACAACACAGATATGCTAGGTGATGATTTTTTTGGTAATTTAAATTAACTTTTTTAATAAAATTTATACCATGTATTCATTTCGTCATAATATTCTTGCTCGTTTTCACCCAATTCTTTACACATTTCGTATTGAAGCTGTTGCATCTCCGGCTGATTATCCCAAAATGCTGCGTGGATTTTAACAAAGTTCTTTTCTGCAGTGTTTACCCAAAACGTTTTGAAGCGTTCTTGTAGATCGGGTTGAAGGGCTAATTCGTATCTTTTATCCGCATAATACTTTCTTATTTCTCTATCTATATTGGCATAGTGCTTGTTCATTATATAAAATATATCCTCGTTATATACGAATGTTGATACTCGGCTAAAAATATTTTTCGTAAACTTTTTTTAGTTCTGGAAATCCAGTTGCTAGATTTACTACTCCCAGAATGTTTTCGTGACCAAAGAGAAGCCGCTCGTCGCGTACGTCAGGACTCCATGTACACCAGGCCTGCTGAAGTCGGCTCGCAGAAGTTTGAGCAACCCAGTTGTTGGAAGTGTAGATAAGTTCGCGAAACATCTGTTCATAATTCATTTTTTTTTACCATTATCAGACTGTGTTATGTACACCACAAAATCTTTCAAGCGCCTATAAAAGCTGCGTGTTGCGGAAAAACATGCGACCTCTGTCAACACGCATTTTTGAAATGGATGCAACTTACCAAGAAATCATCCAAAACATTAATACGCACAAAGAGCTAAAAAAAATGAAAGCGCTTGTCTTGGAAAACAATGTAGTTTTTTTTATTTACAGAGGTTGTGCTGATACTGCTGTTGTGCTGATGAGAGGACCTGAAGGGTTTTACGCATCTGTCCAAGATTGTCCAAAAACGGCTAAACTTAAAACAAATCCTGATCTGTTATATGCACTCTGCTATGGGGTTTGAAGTGGTGTACTTTGGAAAAGCTTATTTCTTTAGAAAAAAAAATTATGGACTCTAAAGAATCGAAAAACGACGCAGCAAACAAAATCGAGGAGCCAGTAGCCTCGAGCAAAGTGCAAACTGCTGCAGAGCATCACGCAACCGTTATACAGCACCTGAATCGCGGAGACACCGAAAGCGCAGTTGCTTCTCTCATGGTAGATCACAGTTCTGGGCGCCAGCTGTCGTACGGGGAGTCGCGTATGATGTACGGCTAATCTTCATTTTTGTCAAAAAGTTTGAGAACTTCAAGCGCTTCATCGACTTTCCCGTCGTGAAGCAAATCAATAAGTTGCATGCGCGTTACATGAATTAAATAAAACATGAAAATTATAAAAATGAATGCAAAAAATAACATTTTTGTACACCTATAAAACCTAAATAGTCCTCGAAAATGAGTTACGTACCGACTAAATTTTATCACGACGCTCCAAATCCGTTCACTCTCTATGGGTTTCATTACAAATCAATGGCTCACTACTTAGTTGTGCAGATGAATGCACGCAGAGGCTTGGCGTTTGAACATTTTTTTGAAATGCATGTGGATGATTTGCCCTATATTCACTGCGTGCAAAAAAAAGTTTTGGACGAGGGGCTGGGTGCAATGCTTCCCAAGGATATGGAAATGAAAAATTACAAATATCCGATATCTCACGATTTACTGGGAATTGGTACAACGCGATTTAGATTAAAATACGGGGACAAACCAAATGGGAAAAATGCGTATGGTAAGGCTATGAAACGAGTTTTGAAACGTCGAATTTTAAAAGAGTGTATAAATAATAAGAAAAAGCGTAAAAAATGAGCTGTCTTCAGTGTCTTGAAAGATTTGGTCTTGCAAAATATTTTACAGATAAAACTGGAAAATTTCACACATTTCTTGTTTGGAACGCACTAGCCGCGTTTGGACATCTAGCAAACGCAGCATTCTCGTTTGACGGGGCTTCTGAAACTGGTCGAACTAATATGTACCCTGTTTTTCAAGATTTTGCTGCTTGGAAAAACAAAACCAAGTACTGTGCTCAGAACCAGACTGATATTGGCTACACGCGCGGCGAATTTGTGATTCTTCCAACAGAAAGCGCCGAATCACAAGAGCTAAGTCTGTTTTACCTCATCATAAGCTTCCATTTGCTCTCATTCTTTTTCCAAATTATTTTGAACACGGATTATTTTCGAGACTATTACGTACAAAGCGTGCTTAAAAACGGTGTGAATCCTATTCGATTTGTAGAGTACTCCATATCAGCGTCAATAATGGTAGTTTGTCTGGCTCTGATCAGTAATATTCTAAGTCTTTACGCGCTGATCGGGTTGGGATGCCTCACAGCGGTTACTCAGTTGTTTGGTCTGCTCGCGGAGTGCTTGTTCTCTGACGAATTTCTTGTTGATGAACCGAAAAGTACAATTCCAAAAGAGAAAAACGACACTCTTTTTGAAAAAATTTCTTTCCGACAGTCAGAAGTGCAGGGGGTGCAGGGCATGAGAAAAACAACAAAATTAAATCGGCGTAAGAAATCCTTACTAAGCGCAAAGTTAAGAAGACTGGGTTGGGTTGCGCACTTCAGCGGTTGGGTCTCTATGATAGCTGCCTACGTAGGCATTCTCCTGCAACAGTATTTTTTCTCCGTGGAACAAAACAAACAAAATAACGACGTTGCTCCCCCCGAATGGATTACATTCTTAATTTTCGCGCTTGCAACGCTTTTCAATATTTTTGGCTTTACGCAAGTTTTTCAATTATGTTTAAAGGATCCCTATCTGAACAGTTGGACAGGAAGAAAGTTGACCTGCTCGAGGATAAGTGACGATTTGTCAGGAGACGGAAAGAAAGTAAAATGCTGTGGAAGGAGTTTGAACGAGGCTATCGAGCTCTGTTATGTGCTTAATTCTCTTACAAGCAAAACGATTTTAGGGTGGACAATTATTTCTAATTTATTAATAGAGGATTTTAAAATTACAACCGAAGTAACTTGTTAATATCTTAAATTTTGTAAATTTGTTCTCTGGCGCTTTTTTCCCATACTTCTGAGCACAGCTGCAGCTTCGTTTCTGTGGAGCATCTCGCGTAATTGTTTGTTTTCTGCGCGCAACTGGTTGTTTAGTGCAACTGCGTTTTTGTACTGTGCAACTACTTTTTTGTACTGGGTGTTATTTATATTAAACTGATTGTTGTGTTGTGTTTGTAGTTTGGAAATAAATTTTTGACATTGTTGCGTGAGAGCCATCATTTTTTGACCGTGTTCTTCGTTTGCGTTTTTTTTGTATAAAGCAGCGTTCATACGCGCTCTCTCAAGCAAGCGATTAAATCGCTTCTGCAGTTCATGAATTTCACGTTGTTTTAAAGCGTTTTTTCGAATTTCCTCATCAATTAATCTTTTCCACGCATTTTCTTGGGTTTTTAGTTCCATTACACAATCTTCTTTTCTCATAGTCATTTAATAGCAACACATTTTCTTTAAATACTTAAATTTGAATTTCTGCAGTAAATTTATCTCCATCTGCGTTTGAATAACTTAGCTGTATTTTTCCCTCAAATTCTCCTACGTAGATTGAGGTCTCCCCACCGAATGCAAGAGGCGGCACAAAGTGCCTTGTGCCAGCAATAACCACTATATTGTAGTAGTTCGGGCGGGGTTTGTCCAGTAGCTGGCGCATTTGTTTTCTGACAGACACTCGACTACTCGAGTGCACCGCCATAAGAGTCACGAGCACGTTTTGAATTACTGGATACGAGGGCTGCCCGTGCGAAACAAGACTTATTTTGTTTATAATCTCAACTTCAGCAGCCCCGTCGTCGTACGCCCCGTTAGATATAAGAACTCGGCAGTCGCATTTTGTCTGGTCAAGCTCATAAAGGGCACTTGCAACGTTACACCCGTGTTCGCGCCGGTTTAGCATCTCATTCACGATTTCTGGTACTTTATCGGTCATATTGAAGTGCCGCGACTCGATGTGGTCGCCAAACGTAATAAGCGTAACCGTGTCGTTTTGGTTCATCGTAGCAAGCAAAGCATTCAGCAGAGCACTGTTTTTTGGATCGTAAATGTCGACAGCAACCGCGTAGTGCTGTCCGACAACGTCGGACATGTCAGAAAGGACAATCTTGTACCCCGTCTCCCTGCTCGTGCAATGCAACGCTAGGGGCATTATGTGTTCTAGCAGACCCACACAGATGCTTATACACAAAGGTTTTAATAAAGCTGAACCTTGACTGAAAGTCGTGATACCCACTTTCGCTTGCTAAGCAATTCCGTCTGTTTCGGTTTTCGTCTGAGCCATAGTAATCGTATCGGACTCCGCAGTGGCGGCATTGCATTTGTCTGAAACAGCGTAATACTTGTACTGCAAAAAAATTATGAAATACTGCACTAGAATGAGTAGCGTCATTACAAAAAGTGGTGGATCCCATATGAAAAAACCATGTACAGTGTAGAGAAGAGACGCCACAATTTTTATACAGATACTTTTTAGGCTTAGATCGCCGACGGATTTTGTTTTGTATATTTTCATCATCTGGGGAATCACGTGGGCTGCGTTTACAATACCTCCGAGCCATCCGAAAATTAGCATCTTCTCAAATCCTACTCTGTTATATATAGTTAACGACTAGTTAGCTTCCCAAACAACGCAAAGCAATTGGCAAGAGCAAGGGTCTGGAAGCACGCTGTGAAAAAAGTGTTTGAGTCGTCAGCTACTGCAAAACGTGCCATGCGGCGAGCATGTGCTTTGGTGTGGTTGCGATTCATGGTCGGGGAATCCTGCATTTTTTTAAAATCCACAAGCTATATATATGCAAAAAAATGAAAATTATTTTTTCTCTTCAAAAAAATCTACACGTTTTGTTGTATCCAAAGATTGGATTACTTTTAGCATTCGCTGCTCTCTGTAACACCACGCTAAATCTAAACACCCGTAAAAAACCACACAAACGACTACTCCCGTCGCGAATAAGATGCTGGCGAACTCCAACCAATAGAGTTCTGTCTGTTCCATTTAAGAGACATCTGCGCAGTAGTTATAGATTAGCGAGCTTTTGTTGCGCGCGAGAGACGCTTCACGTAGGTAACAGCGTAGGAGCCACAGCTGCATTTAACGGTTTTTGTTTTTTTCTTGCACTTGACGCAAACAAACATTTTTTTTAAGAAATTAAGCATCTGTTAAGTACACCACTATTACTTAATTTAAAATCTGAGTATAATTTTATAGACACAAAATGCCGGAATTATAAAAAAACCGCTCCAAAGCAGAGTCGACGAGTATACGAGAAGGACTCCAAAAGCGATCTGCGTGTGCTGTAAGTTTCCCCATGCAACTGCAACAGCAAGTGGAAGCAAAATATGCACCCCAATTGGAATTGCAAGTGAAAAGTCAACACTTTTCATACTGGCGGTTGAATTGATAATAATCAGTCTTATGAGAAACTGCATTGCATTGAAAAACAAAATGCTTCTCACAACTGCTGTTTCTGCTTCGTAGCTTGTAAAAAAGCTAATGCTACCACCACAGGATACAAAAGCTTTTCTCAAAAGCTCACTATACGTAAAAATCAAAATGACAGCTATTGCGACTGTTGAAACTACCCAGGGTACAAAATAGCCGTCCCAAAACCATGTCTGGACGATCCAGATTGACATGAGAATAATGTCTGTGAAAGAAAAGCTCTCTGCCATGCCCACGCCAACGCTGATTTGGGCATCTTTTAGTGCGGTGACGCTGACATTGAATACGTCGCCGACTGGTACTTTGCCCTGGCACGCTGCTAATTTTCGGTAGTATCCTACTCCAAAAATTTCGAAATGCAGGGGTTCATCAGCTGTGGTAGTTGGAATAATTTTCGTCTGGTCTTCAACACCAGAAGCGTGAGTTCCAGAAAGAACTCGCCACCCGTTAAATAAAGGGTCGCATTTGATAGCAGATGCGTTGTGGCCTCTGACTGAGACATTCACGTAGTCTGTTCCAACTTCAAAAGCTTGAGATCCTGCCATGTTTACTGAGATAGAAAAGTTTTGCCCTGTGTCGATCGTAAGACGCACCAGGAGCTCTTCCCCGGCTTGCATCGTCTCGTACAGTGCCCAGCTCTTCCCATGCACGTCTTTTTCGTGGAGGTTATCATTAAATACTGGCATATGTGCAGATGCTAGACCAGTTAGCAGTAGTATCAAAAGAGTATGCATTTTTACACAGGCAGAAGCTATTTATATAAGTCTAGTCTATAAAATGAACACAACAGTTGTCTACGTAGAAATCGAAAACCACCCCTATGCTGCTCTTGTCGTGCTACTCCTGTTCCTGTTTATGATCGGAATAATTACATCTTTTTTTACCAACGTGTGGGGAGGTGTGCAATTTGTGGGAAAAATCGGATATTTTGCAACGGCTCCAGTGCACATGCCTGTGAAGTGGGCATACCGAAAAATAACGCGTGTATAAAAGTGCAAAGAAATAATTTAAATGCTACGTAAGGAGGCTATTGTGAGGGCGGCGATGGTTGAACATACAAAAAAACAAATGCAAATGGACCTTCTTAGCATAGAAAGCTGTTATCGAACCCCTGTGGCGGTACTCCATTTGAGTCTCGAGCAGTTGCGATTTGAACCAGAACAGATGCTGCTCCAGATTTTAAATACAATTTGGATGGCAAAACCATCTGCGATCAGTACTTTGACGTATTACAATAATAGTGTAGTAAAAAAATTTTGTAAACTTTAGTATATTTTTTAAGTTATATGTCGTTTTCAATCATATTTGAGTGCGTGCGTTTAAGAGACTGCCCGTTGGAGTTAACGCGAAGGGGGTAGGGTTTTTGCTGCTGTGCGGAATCATACGCGTTTGGTTCGTATGGGAAAACTTCCCGCCCAATGCTGCGCCCTCTGTGCCGCGCCGCAAAGATATCGAGATCCTCTTCAATTTCGATGCTGCTGTCTTCCATAGCGCCCGTGATTTGTTCGTAAAGCGGATGCGCAGCCTTAGGACCGTCCGATAACGATATCACGTGGTCTTGTGGACTGTACTGGACAGTGTCCCAAAAATAGGGTTCTGCAGGCAGGTTCATACCCAGTACAATTTTTTTCCGTGCGGTGAATTTGTGCATCAATTTTTGAACCACCTTCTTGTAGATATTGTCATCAATATTGCAGCGGATGTCTCGAAACATATGGATATGCACATAGATCTTGTTGCCGTCAATGATGAGCTGGTCGTACGATTGTTTCACATGATCTCCAAGCATATTTTCGGGAAAGCGGTCGTTAAATCTGCCAGCATTTCCTTCTTTCTTGTAGCACGCGCACTTGATCTGCATGTCGTTGCGCATATCAATCAGAGTGGATTGCACATTACAGAGACTGGCATGCTTGTCGGATTCTTTGATTGCGTTAAAAATCTTTTTTGAGATGCTTTTGAGCGAACCAGACAGCTCTATGTAGTTATAATCGTGATCTGTACCTGCCATTTTGTACGTGGCGTTTTCTCCATTGTTAGTGTGCATTTTCCAGATCGCCTCGAGCGTTTTTGTATGTGCTTTTGGCACAACAGTATCGAATTCCATCCCGATCGCGTGGAGAACAATTTCTTCGGTGCATATCATAAGCGGTTCGGCATCAAAAAGATGGTTGCATGCGAATCTTTGACCTGCGTACTTGCCCGTAACGGTTTTGTACAGAATTTCTTTTGCGCGAACAATTGCAAGATGCATGCAGAGCAGCTCTACGCGTTCCCACTGGCGGGTATCGTAGCGAATGCCGTATTTGACAAGTTCGTCTCCAAACCGTGCCATAATAGTAGGCACAATGCTGCTATCCGGCTTCTTAATAGCGCCCATGCGAATGAACTGCCACGCAACGCAGACGAACCCCTGTTCAAATTTGTGATCCTCCACGGCTTCTTTTAACTTGTTTTTTTGCAATTGCTTCATAGATTTCCACATCTGCTTGGATTCCTGAATAGTTTTTTGATCGGATCGTTCAATGCACTTCTCGGCTTCGAAGAAATGAAAACGGTCGCGCAGCGCGTCTGAAAAGGCGCCTTTGCCCTCGTTCGAAGCTCCGAACATGACCCCAATGCAGGACGAGATGCCTACGATCTTGTTGCGCTCACCTGTCTCTTTGTGACTGTGTGGACGCTCGTGTGCTTGGAATCCTTTCACAAGCATCATTTTCAGTGCTGGTTCTGCGTCTTTGTTTTTCGGATCTTTTAAAAACTGCGGCGGAGCTTCATCGAACTGCCTAACAGAGTGATTGTCGTCGTGATCGACAGCTCCCGATCGTGTGGTCTGGTACGTCAGCGATTTGGTAGTTTTGCCAATAGAATTCTGCTCCACCTGCGTTTGCATGAAACTTTTTGAAGTGGCTGCGTCTCCAATAAACATTGCGTTGAGATGCAGGTTATGTTCGTGACGGAAAGCGTCGTTGCGGGCAATAAGAAGCCAGTAGCACTCGCGGTGAGCAGACGCAACTTGGTACAGAGTCTCGTACTGCACCATTTTGCTGATTGCATGATGTCCAAAAACCGAAATATTCGGATGAACCAGCTCTTTTGGTTCGATAAACGTGTGGTCGTATCCCTTGTGAAACCACTCGAGAACAGCCTGAATGGGTTCAGAAACAAAGGCATCTGGGTCGTCCCACACGCGCACACGCCACTCGCTTAGAATGCGGTCAAATTTCTCACGTGGAGTAAACGGTGGCTCACCTGCTTCCTGCCTGTCTTCGACCACCTGCAGCATTTCCAGCCGGATCATATCAATCTCGGATTCTGCAGCTTGGCACAACGCCATGAGAGCGCGCTCGGTATGTGCTTTTCCCGTGAAATCGTCTGGATCTTTGCTCATCATGGGCTCGCAATCGTGCACTTCCTCTGAATCAGTAAGCTCTCCGAATTCGTAGCTGTAGATCTCTCCTGGTCTCCAGATGAGATATTTTTTGCTGTAGTTGTGTAAAAAACTCTGCAAGCCGTCTTCATCGAGATTTTCCCACTGCTCAGTGTGGTCCTTGTAGTTTCTGTGAGGAGAAAATTCAAGCCGGTAGGATCCACCTTCGCCGTCAAAAACGTGCACTTCGGGTTTAAAAAGCGAGTGAAGTGCGTAATCAGGCAGCTTGCGGCTTGCAAACTTTTCGAAGGAGAGCTGTTCACAGTCCAGTTTTAGAAAGTTCATAGACGTAAACGTAAACGATCCGTGCACGATGTACTGGTCAATGCTGTGTTCCGCACCCTCAATCGCCGTCATCTTGAAAAGATTGCTTGGCGACGCCTCCGGGCACGTAAGTTCGACGTTGTAAAGCTCTTGGAAGTTCGCAAGACGTCCAGCATACGGTTTGAAAATGTCACTTCCGTACGCTCCATAAGTGTTAATCGCGTAGTGTGGTGGCACAGTTATGCCTGCTTTGGTGAGCTTCACTGTTTCTTTCTTGAGCTTTTTGAAATACTCCCGCAAAACAATCATTTCATTTACGGCACGATCAATGAAGACATGAATGCGCCATCCAGCAGTTGCTAGTTTTTTTTTCGTTGAGCTGCTAGAGGGACACCATTCGACGAAGGAGACAACACCGGCGCCCGGTCCAAGTGGCGTTTTCTTGTCCTGATAGTTGATAAATGCTTCCACAAATCCAAGGAACCAGTGAAAAATAACCATAGATTTTTTGCCTTTGCGAGTTTGTGCAAAATGGTGAAAACACGTTGGATGCTTTCTCATGTGCTTTGCAGAAATCTCAAACACGTAGTGATACTTGTCTAATGCGTCCATGGGGGACATCTGTACCTCACGAAGACGCCTAGAACCATCCATCTTGTACCTTGTGCTATGATGAATGATATTACCACTGCTAATACACTTCTGGAGCAGCTCATCAGTAGGATTCATTTTTTTTATAAAAAAAATTGAAAGTTTATAGGGTTCACTATTTTTTCTTATTATTATCTCTCATATTTTAATACACCACTTTTGTTCAATAACATTGTTCACATACGGGTAAGTACTGTGCCTGTACGTTTATAAGATCTGTTTCTGCAGACACACGTTTTGTAAATGGAGCTGGCTCTCCGCATAAGCAATTTGCAGTCAAAAAAATGACTTTAGACGCTTTCGAAATTAGATCTAATATTTTGCCGAACGGTTTTTTCATATAATCTCCGCTTAGACCTGCAACAACCACATTTTTTGCTAAATTTTCAACTCCGTCTAGAGACTCAAAAAACTGCGCTTCGTCAACCAAAACTGTGTCAAACATGCACGTATTTGGTAATTCAGTGCATTTATACGCAGGCAATTCAAATCCGTCATGCGTTTTCACACCTGTTGTTCTTGTATCATTCTCATGATTTATTATTAGGGTTTTTCCATTCCTATGCTTAAGTAGCTCCGTGGTTTTACCACTTTTCATGCAGCCTAGAATGACGGTCAGTGGCATGTTTCTACAAAGGTATAACTCAGGGAAATACACCGTTAATTTTTGTGTCTAAAAACGCAGTTGCAAAACCCCAGGAATAAAATCAGAAGGTGGTTCGTTTTCTTTGTCTTCGTCGTCGTCAGAGTCTAAATCACTTATAATATCAACATCTTGCAATGCATCTAAGAGATCTGACCAAAAACCAGACCGTATTTTTTCTAATACAAACGGCAATAAATTGGGTGACGCAGCTCCTGATATTTTTTCTATAATTTTTTCAGCAAACTCTTCGTGAATGTTTTCTTCAAAAATCCATTCTGTGGTGACCAATCTGAGTACTTGAGTAATTTTTTTTACATTTTCATCCTCTCCAAAATTGCGCATGACATATTCGCGGATTTCAGCATAATTGTCAAATCCGCCCAAAACTCTTTCTGCATTATCAAGCGCTTGGAAAATAATTACTCTCTGTTGCTCCATATTTTGTAGTAAAAAAATGTTTTTTTATACAGCTTTTTTATTCGTAATATTTAATTTTGAGAATGATTTTTTCGTCAGTAGGGATGCGTATTTCTCCTCCAGAAGTGTAACCAGGCACGACAAGCACCTTAGGTTCTGACTTCATCACCACAAACTCGCGCTCGGCGTCTTTAGAGCCCACTCGGGGCACCAACTTGTTCTTGTAGAACTGAGTACCGGGGGCAAACAGAATTTCGGCAAACTGGATGTCCTTGTTGATCATGAGTGAGTCCAGCGTCACGGCGTCCGCCGCAGGAGCAGTCGCGTTGATTTTAGCAATTGCCCCTTTGATTTCTTCCGTCCGGTGGGCGTTTTGAGCCCAGCCCTTGCCCGGATGCAGTTTTTCCGCATTGTTTGCAATGTTGTGAGATGCTTCGATCAGCTCTGCTTGCAGAAGCCGAAACTCCTCGTAGGGGACGTGATTGCGGAAAGCTGTGACAATATTGGAGAGAATTTTCCAATAGGCGTCGTCCCAAGACCACCGCCAAGCTCTCATGTTTTTTGGCGCCCAAGAGATGGCAATTGCATTCTTGTGCCCACTACACGACATCTCCCAGAAAGTTTGAGGTACGTAGTAGTACTTGAAATGAACATAGGGGCGCTTCTTCGCGGCGGGGCACTTCACTTCACAGACCCCTTCCTCAACTATCTTTCCGTCTTCACCGTAAATGGCGTACGTCCCATCGGGGCTTGCTCCAAGAGAAGGGTCAGAATGCTTGAAAAACGGCGATTCGGCAAAGTAAATATCTCCCAGCGTCTTTGGAGCGACGTCAAGGAAGTTGCAGATAGCTACATCTTCGTAGTCCCTACCCCACTGCATGTAAACTTTGGCTTGTTCGCTGAACGGTTCGCGTGGAGCTCCTTCGAAGACAACTGCGTAGTAGTTGTCGTATTCTTCTTCAGTCTTAATAAAGCAGAAATTACTAAGTTTGGAACCCGTCAGACGCCCCTTGCGCTGTGCGAACCATTCTGGGGTAAGTTGTTCAATGCCACCTTGTAGAGGTAGAAAACGGGGATGTAGCATGTTTTTATTAAAAAAAAGAGACGGTCTTAAGTACACCAGCAAACCATCTAAACTAACCCTATAAACAAACATGCAGCTTTTCTAAATGAATCAACAAACGCGTAATCTCCTTTTCAAATTTGCATGCATACCCATGAGAATTTTGATTATTGTTTCTCTGGTAATTTTTGCATCAAATAACATATTCAGATCAGTTGCAGCTGTGTTGTGCTTTATGGTTTTTGCAACATTCAGTGTAAAATATTTTAATAATGACAAAGTAGGCGGTTTTGGTGGTCAAGTATGGTGGCATGCGAATAGGCCTAAACATGCTTTGCTTTATTTGACAACTGGTATTTTACTGATTTTAAAGTTTGAATGGGCTGGATACATTTTAGCAGCAGATGTTTTTATAGGCGTTTATTCGTATTGTACAAAGGAAACAGTTAAAACTATTGAAGAATTGGATATTCCAGTTTTTTAGTAATCATCATCACTACTTTTATAAACAGTGCGCGTGCCACTCCACACAGAGCGAACTTGCGGAGCAGAAGAAGACTCAGCATCTTCGTATTGCGGAGCAGGAACTGCAGCAGAATCAGACTCATCCGAAAACTCAGCATCTTCGTATTGCAGAGCAGGAAATGCTGTCGAAGAAGACTCATCCAAATACACAGAAGAAGACTCAGCCTCTTCGTATTGCATAGCAGGGGCTGCAGCAGAAGAAGATCCAGACGAAGCTAAGAAACGGCTTACCCTTAGAGCTACCATTTTATCAAGAGCAGCTTCACAAAAAAGTTTCAAAAACCAGTCGCTTTTGTTTACAAGATATTTCCCTGCATTTTGACTTTTCCAATTTTCTTTATACAACTTTGTGAACTTGTAATATGCTTTTGTATATAAGTCAAAATTTCGTTTGAGGGACGCTGAAAGCTTAGGAATATCACTAGTGTACCCTGTCAAGTCGACAAACATCCCTAAATAGGTCAAAATCTCAACTTGAGCATTTATCATTTGGGCTGAGACCCATTCAATGTCTGTGTCACGACTGTCTAGAAAATGTGTAATCAAATCCACTATAGTGTCCAATTCATTCAAAGCAGCTTTATTTCCAAAGAAATTCTGAACTTTTTGATACTCTTCATCAGTGGGGTCTCCGAAAGCGTAAAAATTCCTTCTTACTTGAAGTTCGTCAAGGTTATAGTGCTCAATTAGTTCTGCTGAGTTCATGCCAGTTTCTACCCATTCTTCTTCCGAGTTATTCACAAGAACCACTTCGTCATCATTGTCAGAATCCATACGCAGCCCGTCGTCACTCGAAGACGAAAATGTGATTGGCTCTGAAGCTGACATTTTAAAAGAAAAATACACCTTTTTATATGTTTAATTTAAGACTTTAATTCCCATCCGCTTGCTATTTTTATCACTGGACCATTAATCCACATGTTGTCTAGGTGCACGCTTCCTGGTGATGTTGCAGTGCATCTTGTATAAACCCCAGAAGCTACTCCAAGTAGCTCCCCAAGTTTGTAAACTTTATCTCCTGGCTTAACATTGTTGTAGGCATTAACCCACACCGGCTCTGCCCAAGCTTGCAGAACCATCTTTCAACAAATATAGGCGCTTGCTTGTACACCACTTTTAATGAAATTTAGTAAACCGCAGACGCTTTTTTTTCGTGTCGTTGTACGGAGTGAGATAGCGCTTTTTGCGCTTTCGGTAAATTTTGGGCTCTGGAGGCAGTGCCTCAAACATGCAGGCTGCAATGACCTCGTTTTCTCTCGGCATCTTACGCATATGGCGTATAAACTTGCAAAATGTCAAGTGTGCCTTTGAAGCAACCGCCGCGTGTAATCCTAGATCGTCACAAAGATCTTCAATACAAATTTTTGCTTTCACAATCTGGTTGTCAATTTCGCTCTTGTTGTTGTAAAGACGCTTGTTCCACGCATTCATGTTGCGGACGCTGACCGGTTTATCACCAGGCTTCGCCCCCTTAGCAACACCGGGTGCGACTCCAATGACAGTTTGGCGGTTTGAAGCGTCCGAAAGTAAAGGATCAAGTGTGTGCCAATTGCTACTATTCGACCCTTCTGCTTGTGTGCGCTCTTTTATATTGCGAAAATCCAGACCGCGTTCATATTTCGTGCGCGTAACAGCACACGATTTGCACGTGAAATGAGTGCCACAGTCAATGTAGTCGTTTTTTCCACACGCCTTGCAAGGTGGGTCAGGTTTAACGACTGCAAGCTGGCGGTATGGATTAAAATTCCCAGAAACTTTGCTAATGTTCCGGCGTAAGTGATTGACCGCTTCAATATGCCGGTCCAAATCTTTTGGCAAATCGATGAGCTCCTGCAGGTACTCTGCGCTTGGGTTTTTCTTGAACACAAAGCGTCTTTCTCCAACCATCGAATGCCACTCCAACCCGATTTTATGCACTTCGGATCCACTTTCAAGCACGCAACGGATCTCCCGAATCAGTCTCGTCACTGGATTTGACACTATATCTGGGCACAAATCCAAAATTATTGCACACTGCTGATTTTTTTTCATTTTTTCCCGCTGAGAAAATTCCCGCAGAGGAAATTGAACCCCTATAAAAACACACAAAGCTTTAAAAAAAAAATGGGAACTATAAATTCCACCTTTAGAATCACGAGAACTGATAAAGATAGTACCCCATGGGTTGGATTTTCAGCAGTTGTAAAAATAAATGAAATTTATAACACTCTTGAATTTCCAAATGGTGATACATGTAAGTACTTGCTAATAAATGCAACAAATTTAAAAATTCCAAATGGCAAACATCAAGGCATCTACTTGCTTGAAAATATTTATTAAACATATTTAAATAAAAAACCAGCATGCGTTTTTTGAACACCCTTGCAGCAATCTGTAATGTGAAACCTGCTAATATTTTTGCCTGTTATGCGTCTCAGTTTGCGCATCGCTTCTGCGCGTGATTCAAAAAAATACTCCTCGTAAGTTTTGACGTTTTTGGCGTACACACGCTTCATTTTGCCTTTTTTGCGAATAAGACTCTGCATAATTTTTTTCGCCTGCTCTGTGTGTCTGTAGCCTGGTGCACCTTCTCCTCCTTCTGTCAAATTGTAGCCATACCTGCGATCAAAAGAGCGATACTTTTTAATGAAAAACCGCTCGCGTTCTGACATCTCAGCGTTAGTAACATTGTGGGGAAAAATTTGAAGAACTAGCTTTGTAAATTTTTTCCACGTATGTTTCCGTACCGCATTGTACAAAAATGTCTTTTTTGTACGAGAACGCCGCCTGTGCTGTCCCAACCTGCGACCAAATCTGACACTCTTACCAACATAAACTCTCCCCGACGGGGAAATAAGCATGTATATCACCTTCATTTAGTAAAAAAACAACGGGTAGTTATACTACACAAAAATTCTCCAGCGAGGAATCGAACCTCGAGTATAGGTGTCAAAGACCCATGTGTTACCATTACACTACTGGAGAGAGTACCGATGAGGAGATTTGAACTCCTGCGTGCGTTTCCACACATCTGATCTTGAGTCAGACACCTTTACCTGGCTCGGTCACATCGGTGATGCCATAAGCAAGATTCGAACTTGCGAAGCTATGAAGCACTCGAACTTAAGTCGAGCCGGGTTGACCGCTACCGTATTATGGCGTGCCTGTGGACGGATTTCAACCGCCGACCAAGTACTTAAAAGGCACTCGCTCTGGGCAAACTGAGCTACACAGGCTTACAGAATTAATTTTTATGTTTATACTTATTTATTTTGTTCTCTTTTACGCTTTTTTGTATTTTGTTGTATTGTGCCTATAACGTAGTACAGCAACGTACTCCACTTTTGTTATTTTCCCCCCTCTAAATACCGTCTTTCCCACTCCTCCGGAATGTA
>Ga0206682_10001916_pt1 | contig 19652 bp, 16 predicted proteins | sample M240m12015metaG_FD_155444 | JGI IMG/M metagenome (GOLD analysis project Ga0206682, IMG submission 155444) | Ammonia-oxidizing marine archaeal communities from Monterey Bay, California, United States - M2 40m 12015 | ecosystem: Environmental > Aquatic > Marine > Intertidal zone | place: USA...
TTTTGATTACATAAGTTCTTTCTTTTTCAGAATAATATCTTTCGATTTCTTCATCAATTTCACTTGGAACTAAATTCTTAACAGCTAATTCAACGTCAACTTGTTTTTTAGTTTTTTCAGTTTTACCCTTTAAGACTAATTTATTCTCAGGTTCTGGAAATGTTAAATCTCTGACACTTAATAGAACTACAATTCTATCCTCTTCTAAAAGATCTTTCCAAGAAAGTCTTTTCTTATTTGCAGACATTTGCATACAAGTTTCAATAATAGAATTTAACTTTTCTTCCATATCAATATAGTTATTTTCATCCATTGTAGAAAAGTGTCTAATCTCAGCTGCTTTTGCAGATCTAATTTTAATTACACTATCTTTAGGATAAAATTTACCCATTGATGGTAAAGTCTCTTGGTCTAATATGTGCCATCCTAATGCAGAATCAGATGATTGTGCTTTGTCTGGTCCAAAATCTGACATATTAACCCTTCCTAATCCACTAGAATCAACTGCAGCTTCAATACCAGCAGCATCACTATTTGTAGATTCGACATTAGCTTTATTAATATTATCTTTAGCTTCTAAAGCTTTTGCCATTTTTTGCTCTTCAGGAGTCATTTTGTTTTTGTCTTCGCTCATTTTTATTTGCTTTTTAAGTTTTTAAGATTTTGTTTAATGTAGGATCTTTGCTCTACATCTCTTCTACTAAGTTCTTCCTGTATTAAATTACGGATAAACGCACTGACGGATATTGGTCTAATTTCACGATCTAGAGCCTCATTCAAGATGACTCTATTGACTTCGCGAACTTCGTCCTCTGTCAGTAGAACCTGTAGTTTTTTTGTTAGTTTATCACTCATAATCTCTTATTATTAGGATATTATATTATGTTTTTTAAGTTTAAAAAAAGAAGGAATTCGTAGAATCCCTTCTTTTATTAGTTTCTAAATTAAATTTAATTCAATTCTTCTGAGTAAGTATCACACTTCCATGTTACTTCTAATGCTTGTGCATCAGCAGTCTCATAGTTAAGTTCTGCTACTAGGTTAACACCTGATGTAATGAAACAATCATCTAATGTGATTTTTCTGTAGATGTCACCTTCTCTGTTGAACTGAACAACAACGATTGTACCAACATAATTCTTTTTAAGACCCATTTCGCCAGTTTCCGGATTGTAAGCCGCTCTGTACCATTGTCTCATTGATTTATATAAGTACGCTTGGTTTGAATCGTTCAGGTTTAACGTAAAGTTGATTGTAATGTCAACAGCAGTTTGTCCAGGCATACCTGCGTATGATCTGTCAGCAAACTTATACTTTTGACCGATTGCATCAACAGCCGGAGCTAATGCGTCTAAACCAGAGATTGAATTAACGTGTTGTAAAAATAACTCCTGTCCTGCAACACCTGCTGGAGGTAATAATGTCACCTCAAATAGGTTAGCTTGTACTGGTTCGAAATTTCTACCCTTCTTGCTAGTTTGGTCCTCTGAATAATGTGGTAAAGCCATATCTTAATTTTCTATTTTATTTATATATCTTTGTTTTCTTATGCAAAGTTACCTGTTGCAATTTCACCTGTATTTAGTACAGTTACTCTCGATACTAGAATCTCAAGACCTTTAACTGGTTCTACGAATGTATCTAAAATACCCATGTTGTTATCAATAACATCTGTTGTGTTATTTGATGTGTCCATGATATTCTTATAGTCGTATACACCACCATCTTTTTTCACTGATTCCATGAAGTTATCAGCTAAAGTTTTGATCTCTAATCTAGTTTGAGCACTGTTGAACTCAAATAGGTAGTTTTTAAGAATTTCAGCTAAACCATCTTCAATATAGATAAGAACTTCTCTTACGTGTGCTGAAGATAAAGCTGATTGAATTCCTTGTTGTGCAGTTTTATTACCTTTGATTGTTAAACCAACGCCTCTTTCAAATACGATTGGGTTGTAACCAAATGGCTCAAGTACGTCTCTGTCATTCTTGTCGAATGCAAATTCTAGAGACTGAACACCTGTTCCACCTACAACACCTCTTCTTGGGCCTGCGATGATTGACCATGGTAATGCATCTAAATATTTATCGATATAGTTGTTAGATACGTAAGCTGCTGGTGGAATAACTTTAGTTCTACCGTTCTCAATTACATTAAGACCAGGACCGTAGTAGAATGCGTAGTTTGCACCTTCGTTGATCGATGGTAATGTGTATAATTGAGTTGGGTTATTTTCTAAGTTACCTCCAGTTGCTACGTGATTTACACTAAATCCATAAGGAGCGGTTGAATCTTTGAAAGAAGGATTAGTTGATGCTTTAAATTCTTTCACCATTGGTGCATTAAGAATTGCTGAAGCATTTTGTCTTTCCTTACATAGGAATGATAATTCTTCTTTATTTAAGATACCACCGTTTTCTAATGAACCGAATGTATCAACAACATATCTGAATGTAATGTTATCTTTATCTACTAAAGCGTTACCTAAACCAGTACCTGGCTTAATTGCTGTTAGTAATTCTGCAATAGATTTTGTAGTTTGAGTTGCTCCTTCTAATGGGAATGTCTTATAGAATCCACCTGCATCCTCGTATCTCTTAAGAGCATATTCTGGTCTTGAAGATACTGGTCTATGAGTTTCAAATCTATAGTAAGTTGAACCATTTTCAACAGATCTCTTAATTGACTTAATTCTAGATAGTTTACCATCATCACCAGGTACATACATACCTACTTTAATTGGTTGGTTACCATTAGAATCTACTGGGAAGTAAACATCACCTGTTTTAGAGAAGTTAAATCTTCCAGCTTCAGCACCACCAAAATCCCAGCCGTCACCAGCTAATGTTGGGAACATTACTGTTCTTGCATTAGGCTGTAAAGACCATGATTTGAATTGGCTAGATACTGCTCTCTGCTTAACTCCTAATGAAGTTAAGTTTGCACCAGCATAATCTGCACTAAATCCAACAGAACCTGAAGGAGATACTGTAGTAATACCTGTTCCTCCGTCTACTGTTACATCATTAATTGCAACATATTCTCCAGCGTTTTCTGATAATAAGAAGTAGTTTCCACCACTCTGTAAGTTACCATAAGCATAAGGAGCTTCAGATAAAATTAAGTTACCGTTAGCATCTACTGTAATAGTAATTCCATTTTGCCATGTTGCAGCATTTGCATCAGAGAATTTCTCGTAAGATTTAGAAATTGGTCCGTTAGCTTCGATAATAATACCTTCGTTAACATTAATTGGAGTAATTCCTGTAATTTTTACATATTCTCCATTAACTGAAGCATTTAAGTACTTTTCGTTATTAAGATCAGCTGCAAAAGTATTAGCATCTAAACCTGTTCCTGTAATAGTCATTACAGAACCATCAACAGCAACAATACCTGAAACTGTAGTAAAGTCTAATTCAACATTAGATTTCTCTTGATTAACTTTATGTGATAAAACTTCGTAATCTTGACGAATATCAAAGTTATTACCGATTAGATCGATTTGTGGAAGTGCATCTTCTTGTACAGCACAGAATAAACCTGTTCTTCTAGCCTCTAAGTTAATTAGAGTTTCAATGTACATTTGATTACCTTCAGCATCAATAAATTCAGGGATTAAAGATAATCCGTTATATTGTGCTAAAAGAGTTACTTCTCTTAAACCTGCAAACTTAGCAAATTCTGATTTGATTAAACCGTCTGCGTCAAAATAGTTTCCGTAGTTAGGGTCGTTATTTAATTCTTGTGCATCAAACTTACCTTTGAATACAAATACATCTACCATATAGTCTGAGATATATTCATCAGCGTCGATACCTTCTGGAATACCAGTTTCACCATACCATTCTCTTGCTGTTAATTCAAAACCTCTAGTATCTGCAGCTTGTCTAATGATAACTGTAATAGGATCTTGTTTGATATTAACAAATGAAATTGCGTGGTTTGTGTCTTCTGCAGATGCAACTAATAATTTTTCATCGTTAGGTACCCAGAACTTATCTGTATCAAATACATCTGTAAATTTCTTAGAAGATGCGTTTGAAGCTTGAAGTGTATTAGCTGATAAACCTTCTTGAGATGAGTTAGTTGCTGGAGAGAAAATTGATACTCTGTCAGCAGCATCATCTGAAGTTAAGTTTAATGCTAAAATCGGACCTCTAGATAGAGCCTCGATAGCTGATCTGTGGAAATACATTCCTTTCTTTTCTAATGACTTATCTACGCCACCGAAAACTTGTTTGAATTGTTCAACATCTTCTACTAGAACTGGAGTGTTGTATGGACCTTTTTTAGATCTACCTACAACTAACCTGATAGTCTCAGCAGGAATGTTCACGGTTTGTGATTTGTCAAACTCTAGACGATATACGCCTGAGCTTTTGAACTGTAGTAATTGAGGACTTAATGCCATAATTGTTCGTTATTATTTTTTATTCTTTTATTATATATCCCTGTCTTTCTGCAAATTTATTTAAGCAGGTCATAAATATCAAATTGTAAATCTCCTTGTTGGTCACTATCTTTAAATAGTATAGCTTCCATCTTATCGTGAAGATCCGGGTCAATGAAATCTAAGAGCTCCTCTACGAAATCTGCGTAATCCGTTGTATTAAAAAATTCTGTTGCAGTAATGCAAGTCATTATCACATCGTCGTTGCCCATTTGGGCTCCATAACTTCCATTTGGTAAAGTACCAAAAAGACTAGCTTCCGTCACTGTAACTTCATCTGTTAAATCTAATCTATTTATCTTATACAATTTCGCAAAGTTCTGGCAAAAGATAGCTTTATTGTCAGATTTTAGTTTAATACCTGGTTTTAATGATTTCCCATCATGTCGATGTTTAAATTTAACTACCATTTCATCATCGAAATCATTTCTTTGTGGAAATATACTTCTTAGGTATTGGAATAGTACTGTACCATAAGTATTATACTCAACAATCATCTTCACATTCTCTGAATAGAATATATCGACCGATAGAGTATATAGTACTTTTGCGAAATCTTCAATTACATGTTCATTTGATCTAAATCTACAGACTTGTGTAAATTTAAAAAAATCGTACATTGCACCAGGGTTAACCACATTCTTAATTTCTTCATAATTCATTGGATCGACCTGGAATACATTAATTACCGATGAGTCACCACCATTACCTTCTGCAATATCTACTGAGAATACCCAAAAGTTTTCTGGGTCTCTACAAGTATCAATATCAAAGTCTGGATCCCACTCTAAGAAACCTTTTGTATCAATTGAAATATAATCAAATTCATCAAAGTCATGATAAACATAGGGCTTCATTCTCTTTCTCATCTTCTTCATATCGACTGGGTCTAATAGGAGGTTAGATGAGCTGACGAACTCATTTCCATACTGTTTATTAAATGCTTCAATTGAACCTAAGTTTGCTAATTCTCTATCATACCAAGCTTCATCTCTATCTGGGTGTTGCCACCAGTCAATTCTTGTTGCTAGATATTCATTATCACCTCGATCTGCCGCAGCATAAATTTGATAGAACTTATTAAATCCGTTTGGTGTAGATGTAATTGTTATTCTTGAGACTTTCGACGAGGATAATGTAGGATATACATTCTCGTAAAAAGAATCAGCAATCGATGGATGGACGTGGGCAAACTCATCTAGGTATAGATTATGGATTGTAAAACCAATACCGGATTTTGCTGTGGTTGATTGTCCTATTAGTCGACAACCATTATCACATCTTACATTCATCACATCATATTTAATAATACCAGGTTTCATAAAGAACGGTAAGTTCTCAATTACTGTTTTGGCTTTATCAATAATTTCTTTTGTTGAGTCAGATTTGTTGGCAAGTAACAAAGTATTCTTATCCATATTAAATGTCAAATACCATGCATTGAAAATAGATGCGGTTACTGTTTTACCCATCTGACGAGATGCTAACACAATATTAAATCTATCATTCTGAAAATTCTTCAACATGGTCTTCTGATAATCTCTCAGCTTTACCTGTTGAATACCTTCATCTGTCATTACTACTGCATACTTCTCTGCAAAATAGACAATATCTTTGGCACATCTAGCTAACTCTTGAATTTCCTCATCAGTATATTCAAATACAATATTACCCTTCTTTAGAAATTGTCTACCCTCGTAGAATGGTAACTTAATCTTAGGGCGATAACCCTGGTCCATAGCAACCAACAAGTCGTTGATTTGCCTGGTAGACCAGACAATTCTCTCCGAGGCTGCCTGTGGCCCTTCCTCTTTGGGAATCCATTTATTATCTCCTATTCCGTCTGACATTTATTATTCTTCTGTTGGTTCAACATCCTCAATATCCTCTTCAGCAGCACCATGTATACCTGCTTGAATTGCAGCCATTAAGTCTTTAGTACCCCTTTGGATATTTTTATTACCAGTGTCTCCACCAGCACCTTCGATTTCAGATTGATTTGCTCTTTGCTGATATATCTCAATATCTCTAGCAATTCTTTTTGTACCCTCTTCTGCTGCCATTAAATACATGGTCTGAGATTTAATAATATCTAACATTGACTTCTGTAGAGTTGCAAGAACTTCAAACATTCTTGGTGCTAATTCACCAGAGTCAATTGTTTCTAATAGAGTAGTTAAGGCTTTTTCACCAGCCTGTAATTGATAAATTAGAGAAGACATCGTCATCTCATCCATTTGCTTTTTAGCCTTAATATATTCGTCCTTTTCAATAATATCTGCATCGAGATAAAATTTCATAAGAGACGTAATAGTTTTCTGAGCCTTTTTACTAGCTCCAGCTTTTAGCTCTGTATAATTTACCATCGGAGCTAACGCCGTTGGTTTAGCCTGAATAGGCAGGTCTTTAGGATCGTTTTCAACATCAAGAGGAGAGTCTCCAATTAATGCATCTAATTCTTGCCTAATATCATCTGCTTGTTCGGCTATTGTTTTTTTCTTTTCACTCATAATATGATATTATATTCTATATATCTAGAAAATAATGTAACAAATTTTGTCTATTATTGTTACCTGCTTTGATTATACTTTCTTAATTGAATAGAAGGGATTGCATTATCGATAATCTGAGTTAATCTATTATCTCTAACGATATATTGTTGTAAAATATTCTTATGCTGATCTTTTCCTACGATTTTTGTATATAGCCTAATATTAGTCATTGCTAATTTACCAGGCATTAGGGACCATTTTTTTGGAGTTACCCAACCAGCAGGTGAAGTTAGATCTACAGTTTGATCCATTACTTCTGTCATAGTATCAGATACTGACATCTGAGTTAATGTATTACTCTTGTTATTTAACTTGTAAACATAAGCGCCAGTACTGGTAAATGAATTATTTAGATTGTAAACTATTCCATACCAATTATCATTTACTATATTATCTGTAAATGGATATGAAAATACATTGTCATTAATATATGCTTTAACTGATGTTTCATTAACAGTTAATTTAAGTCCTTTTTGATTTTCAAATCCATCAAATAAAACTTGTTCTGCAGACCCAGTAGTTAAATTAGGTTTAAACCATGCAGAGAATGCTAAGTTATCTGATGTTTGTAATTGAGAATATTTATTATAGACTAGACATTCAATACCTAAATCTTTTACAGAGTTTAAATCATAGTGATTTTTAGAAATAATAGTCCATTTATTTCTAATATCTTTATCAGAAATTACAAGGCCATTATGAATTCTATCTCTAATTCCATCGCCTACTTCAGAAAATACTGTTTGATATTGTTCTGGTTTTGTAGATTGTCTATATTCTCCCTGGATTTCTTCTCCAAGTACTTCTTCCACGCCAGTAAATAATTGATCCATTTCTTGGTCAATTGCTTGGCCTACTACATCATCGCCGACAATACTAGAAGTTCTCTCTTCATATTTTTTCAACATAACTCTCCAATAAGTCATGTTCTGATTAAATTCATCAGCAAAACTTACAGAAGATACTTCATACATTCTATTCATTCTAGGAATATACATATAGTCTCTAGGTCTTGGGTGAATACCCTCTCCAAACGCTGATTCCATTTGACCTTTCGTGATATGAATTTCAAAATCTTCAAAGCCCATACCAAAAATATCATACGTGAACTCTCTAGTTGGCATCTCATTATCTGGTACCACAACTTTTAATTCACCTTGTGCTGCTACATTATATAGTGAGTATTCCATTAAGATTACATCTCTAGATCTATTATCTGGTTCTACTCTAAAATATTTTACTGGGTGACCCCACATATTAGCCGATAATTCGCTAATTTCTTCATAGATAGCAGTCGGCTTATTTAAGCTATACGGATCGTAAATAGGATCTGAACAATCCACTACAATGTTTGTACACCCCGCAATATAAGGGTCGTTACAATCTGTACAAATTTGTGGACAAGATTCTATAGTTCCCTGTTCAGTTTCTAATTCAAATGTAACTGATAAAAGACTTAAACTATGAAGACTAGATAATCTATATGCTTCTAATCTTACATCAATCCAAAGTGGTTTTGTAGGGTCAAATTCAATACCCATTAAATCTCTTGGGCCGATACCCATTGTAAGTGGTCTTAGCTCTGACATTTGGCCACCATCAGATGATATATCATCTTGAGACCATCTAAAATCATAAGTAAAATAATTATCATTATCTGGATATTCATACCACTTTGCAGAGGAAGCTGTAAATGCGGCTGGTTCAGTAGTAGTAATTGTATTACCATCAATAGTATCTACTGTAAATACTTGAGATCCTACAATAAAATTATTACCAGCACTCATAGAAAAATTAGTATTTGTACCTATAATTTGATTGCTACCCTGTACTAATTCTAACGTACCTATTGAATTTGGAGAATTAACACCAACTAAGATATTCCATCCAATAACCTTTTTAATGTTAGAGTATGGTTCTTGTAGTTTAGCGAAGAAATAATCTCCGATTGTATCTGCTGTAAAATTTGTTACCGCCATATTAAAAGAGTCAAAGCTCTGCTATTTTTATTATATATCTGACTCCCAATCGGTGATTAAAAGAATTTCAGGGTTATCGTTCTCATAGCCCTCTAGTGTTTGAATAAATGCATTAGTTACTCCTAGTACTTCGGTTGTATTGTTTGCATCTTGATATAAATCTAATGCCCTTAAAAATTCAGCTAGTTTAAAGACTGAAAACTTTTGATTTAATTTTAGTAAACCAGCTTTTTGTAAAATTATATTTGATAATTTTAATTCATGTTCATTAAATAAGTCAAACATACGAACACTACCTCTAAGGACTTTAATATCATACTTGATAGTTTTTACCTGATCTACATTTACAATTCTATTATAGCTTGAATTCTTATTTAGATTAACCTTAATATATTTAAGGTTTTGCATAGTCTGTAATATTTGCCAAATAAAATATACAGATGTTGCCTCTTTATGGATATTAACGTCACTAACTGTATGGAATCTATTAAGATCTTTCTTAAATGCATAATTAAGATATTCTAGCATTCGATCTTTTGTAACTAGCATACTTTCATCACTAGCCGATCTAGCTTTAACGTCTCTATTAATTATTCCCCACAGCTTTAAGTCAATTGAATTGTACTTGTAAAGTGTGATGTCAATAACTTCTGTAAACCAATCATTTTGTGTAGACATCAATCTGTTGTTCAATTTTTTTAAGATCTGCATATAAATCCTCTTTGGCAAATTTTAATAATTCACCGAATTCTCGAGTGCCTATCTCGTTCTTATCCATATATATTTCCACAGCTCTTTCACTGGGATTATATTTATCTGCCACAGTTTTCTTAGCCTTTTTAGTTTTAGTATAAAACCATCCAGGGACTGATTTAAACCTAGCAGCGACCATTGACCAACTATCTACTACATTTGCACCACTAATTCCATTTACATTAAATAGCTGTGCATTACTTGGATATTTAATAGACATAAAACGATTAATCATAAAATGATGTCGTTTTTTATTATGTTGTTTTATTTTCTTATAGGTTGCTGGTTTTGTGAACATAATTTTCACAAAATCAAATAGTTTTGTTTCGTCTAGCATAATGATTATATGTTAATAAGTGGTAAAGTTTACTTACACCACTCGAGGAATGCCATATTATATGCTTCCTCATAAGAATATCCTTCTTTTAAAAGTTTATTAGCCCATTTGGTAACTTCGGCCTTTAAACCATAAGCATTGGCTTCAGCTAGAATTTCTTCAATTAATAAATGTTCATCTAGAGTCATTAGAATAACTTTTTAGTTGGATCTTTTTTAGTAGATTTCTTTGTCTTTTTACCTACAAGCTTCATAGGAGACTTTGGCTCTTCTTTTGGAATATCCATACCTGCGAATGGGTCTGGTGCAAAGTTAGCTTTCTTAGCTCCTTCTAGCCAGTCAGTACCTTCAAGTATTTTATCCATTTCCATAATAGACTCTTTGGATTCTATTGCTCCTTCCCAGTCCTTTTCAATAGCTTCATAGATGGCTTTTAAGATTGGATCTGGAATAGTCTTATTATGTAATAGCATTAATGCTACGTTAGTTGTAAGGTTAGTTTTGATTAAGTTAATTGAACTATGTCCCACAACTCTATAGATAATATCTGATAAAACATCTTTTGCTTCTGATGAGAATAGAAATTCAACTGTAAAATCTTTATACTCTTTAATAAACTGCTTCCAAATAACATCTGCTGTTTTATCGGTAATAGAATAGTTTCTAAGTTTACCATTCTTCATTTCTTTCTGCCATGTAATAACTGACTGAATATTATCTGATTTATCACCAACAAGTATTTTCTTAAAGATGAATTCATCACAATCAACCTCTTCAATCTTTACCTTGTTAGCTTTTACCCAGTCCATAATATCATTCTGATAGTTATCACGTAACATAGACTGACCGCCCATATTGAATAACATATCATCATTTGAAATTTCTGCAGTAGCTGAAGTAGACATATCCTTTTCGAAACCTTTATACGCATAAAGTGTTTTCTTAGTATTGTAATACCAGACAGTATGTGCGTCATTAGTATTTGAATAGTTAACTAATTGGATTAAGTCTCTGTCGCCTGTCCATACAATACATGATTTACCTCTAGCGTTTAGCATAGTAGACCAACCGAAGATAACATCATCTGCTTCCGCGCCTTGGATCTGGTGTACTGTTACACCTTTACCAGCTAGAACTTTTTGAAATTCTTCATAGACTGCATAGACTGATGGCCAGTCTACAGTTTGGTTTTGCTTTCTCGTACCCTTATAGTCTTCTGCTGGAAATAGATCTTTACGCCAAGACTTTGAATCTACAGCTAAGACTACGTCATCTACAAACATCTTAAGCTTACGCATTTCTGATGCAAAGTCAATTGCAAGTTTACGCATAAATTGTGCGCGTTGTTTATCATCAGCAAGTAATTTACCTTGCTTTGGTTTCGGTAATACGAATAGTCTACTGAAGACAAAGTAGTTACCGTCGATTAATAGTGTATGTTTTCCCACTTTCATATCTTATGTTTGTTATGCTTTTCTAGTACTAATATACGAAAAATATTTGACATAGAAAAATTATTTAACACTTTTTTAGCCTCTAATTATTCCTTGTATCTCATAAACACAACTTAACATTGTGATTACGGGATCTATTACATGAACTCTCTGCTGTTGGTGTTTAGCTACAGAAATAATTATCTGTGGGATATGCTTAACCGATTGCAATTGTTCTTGTTGTATATATTCAACAAACTCTTCACCTAACGTTTGTAGAATATCGTCTACTCTATTAGAGTGATTACTAACTAGTAGTTGATAGTTTTTAGCTGGATCCGTCTCGTTAAAGATTAATTCAAATACGTCTTTATAGACTGAGTTAAATCTCTTTACATCTCCAACTGTAATATTATTTGTACCTTGAGTTTTAAACCCTTGTAGTTTGTTAAGCGTCGATCTTAGATCAGGGAAGTTACGCCTAACAAATTCTACTAGAGCATCTTTCTCAATTGTCATGTCTTCCTGTTTGCAAATATCATATACTCTACGAATATACTTCTTTGTCAACTCAGTCTCCTCTTCTTTATCAAAGTCAAAGTTAATGACTTCAAATCTTGATAGGATTGGGTCTGGCAACTTATTAATATAGTTACAAGTTGCGATAAATCTTGAATTGGATGCAAATTGCTCCATAGTAGCACGAAGTGCTTTAAAGAACTGATCTGATACACCGTCGACCTCATCTAGGATAACCACCTTAAACATTCCAGGCTCGTCCATAATTGAGACTGTAGAACAGAAATCTGTAATTCTAGTTCTAATCACATCTACAGAGGTGTCTGTGGACGCGTTAATGTACAAATAAGGTAGTCCAAATTGATTGACAACGGCTTTTGCAGTAGAGGTCTTACCTGTTCCTGGTGAGCCTGCAAACAGCATATTCTGGACTAGTCCGTCTTTGAACTTATTCATTACTGCATCAGGCAGTATTAGTTCTTCTAAATTTTTTGGCCGATACTTTTCGGTAAAGAGTTGGTTTATTGATTGCATACAACTTTGAGTTTAATAGTTATAGTATCAGATGACTAAAATGTTTCATAGATAAATATACTATATGAGTATACGAATTGAGAAGACAGGTGGCCCTTGGCCAGCAAACCGATACGGTATTGTTCTAAAGTACTTACCAAGATTCTTAAGAAAGTTTCTAATAACTCACAGGAATCTTGCTAAATGGTCTGATGATGACCAATTCATGGAATGTGTTTTAAAGATACAGCGACCGAATTCTAGAACTAATATTAAGATTTATTGGGATGTGATAAATGATAGAGCAATAGATGAAAAAGGTCTAGAGCGTTCCTATAATACTATTGATTGGTATTGCGCCATCTCACTTAAACCTATTAGGGCCAGGTTCATGAATTTCGATTTAAAGAATTTCATACACCCTGAATATTACGATGTCTTAGAAGCGCCAATGGTGGATAGTCGTATACTTAAATCATCAGTTGACTTTCGCAAGAAATGCAAAAAACTCCTGCTCGCGGAACGAGAGGAGTTTCTTAAACTTGCTAAAAAGAACGCTAAGTCTAATTTATCTACTTAGAATTATTTTCATTTTATCAGAAACTGACATTGACTCATGCAATTCAATTTTCTGATTTATACCTAAGTCTTCTTTTAAAGACTCCCAAGTTAATTCTTTAGATTCGTTCTTGGCTTTTTGTTTTTTCTTAATTTCATCGAATTCTCCCTTCTTAACTGCTTTTAAATCTTTTGCAGCCTGGTCTACCTTCGTTTGATCTTCAGGAATCTCTTTATTTATTAATTCCTTCTCTCTATTTTTAAGATCTTCTTTTTTCTTTTTCAGATCTTCAATTTCATCTTTTGCAACTTGTATTGCAGCTTCTTGGTCAGAAGATTTAGCCTCTTCGACTTCTTCTTGTGAACTCACAGCCTCTTGATAATTTGATTTTGCAGATCCAACATCGGCCTTTGCATCTTCAATCTCAGTAGTATCTCCGCCAAGCTCAGCTTTAGTTAATTTAGCTTGTGCAATTTCTAGTTTTTTTGACATAACATCTGGGTGGTTTCTTGAATTTAATTTATCCATTAAACCCGGTAGTTCATCTTCTAACTTCTTAATTTGATCGTCTGCTTTCTTAAGATCTTTTGCACTAGGTGGATCGGAAGCCGCTGCAGTTTTTTCTGCTTTTGCAATATCACCATCAACCTTTTTAATTGTATCAGGTATTTCTTCTAATTCATCCTCGTCATCTTGTAATGCCTTTTGAGCAGAAGCTAATTTATCTTGAGCTTTTTTAATTTCAGGATTTTTAGGTTCTTCTTTTCCATCATCTTTCATTAAAGCATTACCACCATCTTCTGTATCGTCTTTAGTACTACCAGCTTTAGAATCTTTCTTTTCGTAATCTTCGCCCTTTAATGCAGCTCTTTGAGCCTTTAACTCTTCTAGGTAATCTTCTAAGTAGTAAATACCTTCTTGTGTTTTATCTTCTTGTTTTTTCGCTGCCGCTAGCTCTGCCTCTAATTTACTTTTTTGTTCCGGATTTGCGTCTGCTAGATTTTTCTTAATATCAGCAATTTTAGATTGTACAGGTGCAAGATCCTCATCCTTTTCTCTATCAATTTCAGTTTGAATTTTCTTAATATCCTCTTCTAACTTAGGATCTACATCTTTTGAAAGCTCTTTAATAGCTTCATCTGCCTCTTTAGACTTGGCTCCCATTTTCTTAAGCTCATCAGCAGCCTCTTTTGCAGCATCGGCTTTGCCCTTTTCTTTTGCAATTCTACCCTTTTCTCTTAGGCCTTCTAGCTTTACTTCATTAACAATTTTCTTTTTAGTATTGGTATAAAGCTCTCCCTCACTACCACCTGGCATATTATCTTCGTACTTCTTTAGGTCTTCATTAGCATCTTCTAAAGATTGTTTTGCCTTCTCTTTTACCTCTTCGAATTTTTCACTAAGATCTGACTTCTTCTCTTTAAGTGCTTTAATTGTGGCAATTGCTTTTTGTTTGATTGCATCCTTTTTAGGACCAGAAGCTTCATCCCTAGCGCGCTTCATTTTATCGATAGCAGCTTCTAGTTTTTTTACTGCATCATATTCTTTAGCGGCAATAATATCTGCATTAGCATTAGAAAGTAAATCTTTATATTTACCTTTTACTAGAGCTAGACCCTTTACAAAGTTAGCCTGTTTCTTAACCCATCCTAATATTCCTTCTAGACTTTCGTTTAGTGGTCTATTTTCTTGAAAAAAAAAATCTTTATTTACAGTTTCACTAATTCTTTTAGATAAAGTATCTAAATTAGTTAATATAGCGTCGACATCTTTAAGAATATCTGCTCTAACTTCATCTCCTGATTTAACAGAAGTTTGATTAGTTGCAACCGTATTAATATCTATTTTTGTAGCTGGAACTGTATTTTGATCTGGATTAGAAATACTTCCCATACCAGATTCAAAGGCTTCCTGCATTAATAGAGGCTTTATTGGTTTACCTTTTGCCATCTTGCTTTTTGTTATTTTAAAATAATTCTTTTATTATATATCTTCTTCTACATCGCTTTCTTGATCTAACATCCACTCTGGAGTCATAGCAGTCCATGAAAGCGCTCTATGGTCAGTATCATGTAGAAATAGTGTTCTATCCTTAATATGTCCACTATAGAAGTAATCATTATGCAATAGAGTTATATCATAGTCCATTCTATCTAGAATTTCATTAGAAATATGAAGACCACTAAGTGGGTGGTTATATTTACCATCTCCCCATCTACCTATAATAAACTTTAAGTGTGGATTATCCGGGATAGCACCTAATGCTGTAACATCTGCCATATAGCCATGCTCGCCGCTCCACTTCCAGCCTGCAAATAACTTACATTGTTCTGGTAAAATTGGTAATATTGTATTAAACGACTTAATTGGTTTTGCATCTACATCAACATAAATGCCTCCCATTTTTTCTAATATTAATAATCTAGCTCTATCGCTAATAAACGCAGGTTGTAATAAATATTCACTATTAATCTGATCTTTCCATTTACTTAAAAATGGGTCTTCTTTAAACTCTCCCTCAAATATTTCTTTATTACCCCATATTATATGCTGCCAATCTGGATGCATATCTCGCATCATGTTAATATAGTGTTGATATTCTTTTGGTATGGGATCTGGGCCTATCCAGATCTGATGAATTATCTTAGGTAAATTCATGTATAAAAATAGTTTACTTATTATATATAGAACTTTTCTAAAGTTTAAAACAAAAAAAAGCCCCTCAAAAAGAGGGGCTTTAATTATTTACATATAACTAGTTATTATAGTAATGTAACATCCTGAGCTAATGAGATCGCGAATGACTCATATTGAGTTTCAGGGTGGAATCCAGCTTCAACTAATGCGTATCTAGATTTTACAGCTACTTTTGGAGCCATAGTACCTTCAACGATAGCTTGTACTGATTCAGCCATTAAGTAAGGCATGAATACAAGACCTGGACCGTTACCGTCACCTTTTCTACCAACTAATACATTTAGATCACCAAATGCGATTGATGGATCAGTGTAAATGTTGATACCTGCTACAGAACCTAAAGGATAGATTGAACCTGCAACTTGGTTAACAGTGTTAGCCATTGGGTATGCAACGAAACCAGCGATAGATTGGATTGCAGAAGCAACCATACCACCTACTACAGCGAAGTTACCAGCACCTCTTCTACCTCTTTGTGCGATTAAGTTCGCAGAAGCTAAGATGTGAGTTAAAATCTTTCTGTGTTGGTCAGCTTTAGTTTCACCACCAGCTAAAGTACCAAATGATAAATCTCCAACGCCGTCATTAACAGCAGCTAAAGCTCTCATTTTTCCTAAGATGTGCTCGTTAATAGACTGAGTTAATTCGTTAGTTAAAACTGCTTCTACTTGAGCAACAGCGTCAACACCGAATTGTTTTAAGTCTTGTACTTGCTCTCTAGTTACAGCAGCAGCTACTTGGAAAGTCTCTGCAGAAACTGATTTAGAGAATAAGCTTAAGCCCATTACTTTATCGTTTTGTTGCTCACCGAAACCTCTTGACATTGGCTCGTAAGCAGCAGCACCAGCTTCAGCACCAGCACCAGAGAATCCTGGGATGTGGTCTTCTAATGCAGCAACTAGTTCAGCACCAGTATATCTGTCAGTAATAACTTGACCAGCATCTAATGCATCAACGATTTTGATGATTGCTTTACCATCGATTCTTGAGAAACCAACTCTTACGTCAGCTCCTACTTTATCTGAATCTTTGTCACCATACTTGATGTAAGTTGGAGTTACAGAACCAGCAATCTTACCACCTTCGTATACGAAGTCTAAGTAAGAAAGTAATCCCATTGGTCCAGCCATAGGTACAACAGGTACTAGGTCTAAACCGATTGTTTGTGCAGCAACTTGCATCGCTAAAGGTAGTAAAGTTGGAGCTTTATCACCTGAACCGTCTGCGTTACCTGCAGTTGGGAACTTAGTTGCACCCATACCAAAGATGTTACCACCTGTTCCACCATTACCTAGTGTCATTACAGATGCATCTTCATAAAGCTTGTGATTGTGACAGTATTCTGACATCCAAGCTAGCTTTGAGCTTTCGTTAATTCCAGTTGCTTCTTCGATAATCGGAGACCAAGTGTTTCTAACTTCAGCTTCATTAATTAAATTTGCCATTTTGTTAAATTGTTTTTTTAATGGTTTTGTTTAAACGTTCATTTCTGAACTCGACTTGCTTGAGTGTTCTGCTTCTGTCACTCTTTTATCGTCGATATTTTTATATATTCTTATTTATTAAATCTTTTCTTTAAGCCTTCAGCGTAGTTAGACACATCATAAAGTGGCTCGTTCTTCTTTTCAGCAACTGCTGATTCGTTAACTACCGCTAACTTTTCTAGGTCAACTTTTACCTCTCTTAGATCTCTAGTTTCCCAGAAGTTTCTAACTTGATACTCAGTTTTTAGAGTATGGTAATTAGCTTGAGCTTTGATTTGATTTTGTTTTCCTTCAGTTAGAGCTTCAAACTTTTCTTTATATTCTGCAGGCATAGCTGAGATAAAGAATGGTTCAGAGTTTCTAGCTTCAACAACAGCATCTGCGTTTTCAATGATTGCACTGATTTGTGCCTCATTCATAAATGCTCTTTTTGTTACTCTATTTCTAACTTCAGTTTTAGCATCTTCGTTTAATGCATTGTAAGCTTCTTGTATAGAACTTGATACTACATTTAAAAATGCAGGATTTTCATTTTCTTTTACTTGTGCAGCTTCAACTAGTGCATCTAACTTAGATGAAATTTCTTTTTTGTAAGTATCTAAAGCAGATTCTTCAACTTCTTCAGTCTCTTCAACTTCTTCAGTTTCTTCAACTTCATCTTCTTCAGCTACTTCTTCAGCACCTTCACCAGCTTCATCTTCTTCAGCTACTTCTTCAGTTTCCTCAACTTCTTCAGTTTCTTCAACTTCTTCAGTTTCAGCAACTTCTTCAGCACCTTCACCAGCTTCATCTTCTTCAGCTACTTCTTCAGTTTCCTCAACTTCTTCAGTCTCTTCAACTTCTTCAGTCTCTTCAACTTCGTCTTCAACTACTTCTTCAGTTTCAGCAACTTCTTCAGTTTCTTCAACCTCTTCTGCTTCTTCTTCAGTAACTTCGTCTTCAACTACTTCTTCAGCACCTTCGCCAGCTTCGTCTTCTTCAACTTCTTCAGTCTCTTCAACTTCTTCAGTCTCTTCAACTTCACCTTCTTCGTGATGTGCTTCTTCAGTTTCTTCAACTTCCTCAGTTTCTTCAACTTCCTCAGTTTCTTCAACTTCTTCGCCTTCTTCTTCGACTACTTCTTCAGCACCTTCACCAGCTTCGTCTTCTTCAGCAACTTCTTTAGTTTCTTCAACTTCAGTAGTTTCAGTTTCTTCAACTTCTTCAGTTTCTTCAACCTCTTCAGTCTCTTCAACCATACTACCTTCATTAATTGAAGTAGCAATATACTCTGCATACTCAGATACAGATTGTAGATTTTCTTTTAAGTAGTCAACATAAGATAAAAGGTTCTTTGCAGTTTCAGAATGCTCATTATTACCTTCAGCAACAATCTCAGCAAAGTCTTTAACTTTACTAATAGATTCAGCTAAATGCTCAGAGTATTGAATACCTTGATCTAATTTTTCTGCTACAGTTTCTGTATATGAAATACCTTGATCGGCTTTTTCAGCTACATGCTCTGTATATTGGATTGACTCGTCTAATTTGCTAGCTAAATACTCTACGTATTCTGAGAGAGTATTGACGCTTTCAACGATGTGATCGTTATGAGACTTTACGTTCTCTAACGTGTCATCTTCGCTGTTTGCTCCGATTGACTCTTTTAGTGACTTGATTTCACCAGCTAAGTACTCAGAATACTTGTGGAAATCTTCAGCCTTTACAAATTCTGCCATGTTTTTATTATTATTTGTTTCTATATTGGTTTCTGTAATTTCTTGTGCTACTTCAGGAGCTTCTGCGCTCTCGCCGTTCATTTCGTAGATCCATAGACCTGAGTTATCATCAAAGCCATAAGATTCATTTACTCTCTTTAACTCAGCATTAGCGAATCCAGGATCTGCTACTAAGTCATAAGTAAATAATTGCTTGATTTTAACTTTACCGTTAGATTCAACGGCACCAGCTGCTCTAGAAGAGATTTGTAAAGGTACTCCAGCATCAACAAGAGCTTTAGCTTGTCTACCAGCATCAGTATCTAAAAGTCTGATTTTACCTTTAACGTGTTTGTTATCTTTGTCGTAATAAAGTTCTTCAATAATGTGTGAAACATTCTTAAGAGAAACATCAAACTGTTGTGGGTGATCTAACTCACCTAATAGTTTAGAAGATTTAATCTTATCTTGTAATTGCTGAATTTGAGGAACATACTCATCTTCAGTATAGATTCGATTATTTTTATTTTTAGCGTCAATTTCGCCAAAGATACCTTCTAGAATGTACTCTTTGTTTTCACCTTCAGCTACTTTTAACTGAGATGAAGACATTTCTACGATCAATAAGTCGTTTTTGTTTGCCATATCTATGGTTTATCTATTTTTATTATATATCT
>Ga0206682_10001928_pt1 | contig 19575 bp, 10 predicted proteins | sample M240m12015metaG_FD_155444 | JGI IMG/M metagenome (GOLD analysis project Ga0206682, IMG submission 155444) | Ammonia-oxidizing marine archaeal communities from Monterey Bay, California, United States - M2 40m 12015 | ecosystem: Environmental > Aquatic > Marine > Intertidal zone | place: USA...
GCCGGCGCCCTCGCCGGCGTACGACCCGCTGTCGAAGAAGCGCGCGCCGCCGCCGCCGCCGCCGCCGTACCCGTGCTGCTCCCCCCGCTCCCGCCGCGCGTCCCCGTCGGACCAGTGCAGGAGGCGCTGCAGCACCTCCATCTCTTCCAGGAGCGTCGCGCGCTCGTCCTCGGTCATCATCGCCGAGGGGTGCATCTGCGGGTTCCCGCCACGCGCCGCCGCGAGCTGTGACAGCTGGAGCTGCTTGCGCAGGTGCTGCGACGCCGCGATGGCGAGCGGCGCGACACGCGTTTGCAGCGCGTCGAGCTTGCGACTCAACAGCCCGAGCTGGTCGCCTGGGTTAGCGGACATGGGCATGTGCACGATGTGCGCGCGCTGGGTGGCGTCCGCGCGCGGTTTTCCGGATCCGTCGTGCCGGTGCGCGGCGCCGGGGCCTCGGCCTCGCCCGCGGCCGACGCCGGGCGGGCGGGGGGGCGGCCATGGCAACCCCGCCGCCTCGGCGGCGGCGCGCGCCTTCAAGCCTTGGCCCTTCTTGTGCGACCGCTTGGGCGCCTGCGGCTTCTGGAACCCGCCGCCGCGCGAAGGCGCGGAGGCAATGAACGCCTCCGCCGCGATCTTCGCCTCGGCGGCGCGCACGAAGTCGCTGTCGCCGTCGCGCGTCAACCCGACGCGGCGCTCGAGGTCGCCGAGCGCGCCGACGGAGACGTCGCCGGCGAAGCGCGCCTTCTTCTTGGCGCCCGCGACGCCGGGCTCCGCCTTCAGCGGCACGCCCGCGGGGTCGAACAGCATCTTCGTGAACCGCGGGAACGACCCCGCGGACACCCCACCGTCGTCGTTGACGTCGTTGGACTTGCGCTTCGAGGCTTTCGCGGGGTCCTCGAACGGCGGCGCGAACCCCGAAGCGGAAGGCGGCGCGTCCTCCGCCGCCGCCGCGGCTTTCGCCGCGGCGGCTTGCTGCTGCTTCGTGAGCCGCGCGGGGAGCGCCGTCTCCTCGCCACGCTTCGCCGCCTTCTCGAAACTCTGCTTCGCGGCTTTAAGCGCCGTCAGGAACGCCGCGTTTTTCTTCGCCCTACCCAGCGTCTTCTCGTACTCGCGGAAAGGCACCAGGTCGTGCCTGTGCACGGCCGCGGCGGTGTTGTCGAAGAAGCGCACCGAGCGCATCGCCGCGTCCTCCTTGTTGGACGCGACGCCCAGCGCCTCGGCGGCGGCGCCGCCGATCACCACGCCGGGCCACCACCCGTGGCCCTTCACCCGGCCCCAGACGTGCTGGCCAGCCGAGGGCCACGCGGTCGGGAGCTCCGCGAGCACGTCCGCGGGCTTGCCGGGCTGAGGCACGGCGAAGTTGATCCTCCGCGCCGTCACCACGACGGCTTTGGTTTTCGCGCTAAGCGCGCCGCCGCCGGCGGCGGTTGCGGGCGCGCGAGGCACTGTGGCGTCCTCGCCCGGGTATACCCACTCGATGCGCTCGGCGGCGAGGAGCACCTCCTCGACGTCGCCGTCGTCGTACCGCACGGCGTGCTTCCCGTTCTTCGCGTTGAACGCCTGGACCGTCCCGGGGAAGAACGCGCCCTCGGCGGGCCAGAAGACGCGCACGCGGCGGTTCACCGCCGCCTCGCCGGGGAGCTCGTTCGCGACTTGCGCGCACACGGCGCTCGGCAAAAAGTCAAGAATCTTGGGTTTCGCCGCGCGGTTGGACTTGCGCACGCCGTCCTCCGTCGTCGTGCCCCCCGCCGAGCCGGGCGTGGTCAGGCCCGAGCCGGGGGACGCGCCGGGCGTGCCCCGCGCCGAGCCCCCGGCGGCGCGGGCGGCGGGCGCGGGCGCCGCCTCGAGGCCGAGCGCGCCGGCGATCCGGCGCCTGAGCCACTGGTTGTTGTTGCTCGTGGTGGCTCTGCGGAACGCCACGCGGAACGTCTCCTGCAGCTCCTTCTGGCCCATCGCGCGGAGCTCGCTCATGCGCCCCTCGTCATCCGCCGAGGAGAAGCACGACGCGCACGCCGCGCGCGCGCGAGCATCCTCATCCTTCTCGTCCGCGACCTGCCTCGCGTCCGTCGCCGCGGCGGCGGCCGGCGCGGATTCGCTTCTCCCGCGGCTCGCGAGATCGTCGTGCACGTGGATGCGTCCCTCGTTCTCCTCGGACGCGTCGCGCGTCGCCGGGTCCGCCGAGCCGCCGGCGCGGCACGTCGTGAACTCGGAGACGGGAGACTCGCCGCCCTCCTGCGCCCGGCCGCCTTCGGCACGTCCCGCGCTCGCGCCACGATCGTCGGGGTGCTCGTTCGCGGCGTCGCGGGTGGACACGTTCGCCTCCATCGCCTCGCCGCGGTCCAGCGCGTCGGACGCGTCGGGCTCCCACTCGTTCTTCTCCGGCTGGTCGCCAGATCGCGCCGTGGGAGTTTCCACCTTGGGAGGAAAAGACGTCGACGCGCCGCCGACGAGATCTCTGTTTTCGCCGGTCGGCCCCGTCGCGGTCTCGCCGTACATCGCCACCGTCATGCCCTGTCGGCCTTTCGGGTCAGATCGGACGCTCTGTCCGGGCGCGCGAGACGAGCGGGACCTCGCGCGCGAGCTGCGGGCGGGCGAAAAAGCGACGCTTCGCCGAATTAACGACCCTCGACGACGAATTCGGGAATTCCGAGACTCGGATGGGGAGCCGGGGCCGCTTCGGAGTCACGGGCCCTGCGCGCGTCGCGCGGTGTGCGTGAGAGTTCCCCTTCACTCGATACGCGATCGGCACGAGGTGTCGAGTTCGCGAATGGTCTGCTGTGCAGCGCCGATGGGAGTGCGCGTGACGGATGCGAGATCTACCGCGTCGTGTGGTTTTTTCTAGAAAAGTTGGCGATATTTCGGAAGCGACGTCAACACGTCGTTCCCGAATCAGGACTCGTCGAGAAATTCCGATGACGAGTCACTTTTGCAAGAAATTGTCGCTTTTTCTCTGAGTTGGCGCATGACAAACACCCTGATCTGGAAAAAAATAAAGTATCCCATCGAGCGCGCAAAGATATTTCCCTTTTCGGACGGCCCGTTCAAGGACCCGATGACGCGACCGCGTGTGATCGGACGTCGTCCAGTCTGACCGCTCGCCTCTCGATCGGCGTTTCTGCTCTCGTTTCCCGTGAACGCGGAACGAGAGCGACGCCGCAGGCGCTTTCGAGGACGTTCCAAGAAGCCGAGACGCAGACGCGAACGCGCCGGCGCGCCGCCGAAACCGGAGGTTCCGCGTCAGGCGGTAGAAGCGCGCGTCTTCTTCGTGGCTCCGCGGTCCGTTCGCCCACGCCCGTCGACCTACGACGGGAGCGGCGACGTCGCGATGGCGCCCTCGAGCTCGAAGAAGTGGCTCCCCTTGGAGAGCAACCCCGAGGTCATCGCGTCGTTCGCACACACCTTGGGTCTGCCCGCGGATGTGGGGTTCCACGACATCTTCGGGTTCGACCCCGACCTGCTGGCGATGGTCCCCCAGCCCGTGCACGCGGTGCTCCTGTTGTTCCCGATCACCGACGCCTCGGAGCGGGCGCGCGCGGAGGAGGCAGAGGCCATCGCGCGGGACGGGCAGACCGTCTCCGACGGCGTGTACTTCACGCGGCAGACCATCGGCAACGCGTGCGGCACGATCGGCGTGCTCCACGCGGTGGGCAACAACCTCCATCAGTACGAGGGCATGCGGAGCGACTGCTACTTCTCTGAGTTCTTCGCGCGAACCAAGAATATGGACCCGGACGAGCGCGCGGCGTACTTGGAGTCGGACGACGGCATCGAGAGCGCGCACGCCGGCGCCGTCGCCGCCGGCGAGACCGCGTGCCCGACGACGGATGACGAGGTGAACCTACACTTCGTGGCGCTGGTGCACGTGGACGGGGGTTTGTACGAGCTGGACGGCCGGAAAGGCACGCCCGTGCGCCACGGCACCACCTCCGCGGCGACGCTCCTGCAGGACGCGGTGCCCGTGATCAAGAAGTTTGTCGACCGCGCCGAGGGAAACGTCAACTTCAACGCCATCGCCATGGCGCCGGGGTCGGCGTGGTGATCGCGAGGACGAGAGCGAAAAGACGCGACGGTTCCGCGGAAGCGAGGATGGCGAAACGTGAGTGCGCGAAAGCGCTGCCCGGTAGTAGATATTGAAACGAACGCCGGTTCGCGTCGACGCCGACCGCGCCGCGACGCCTTCTCGCGCCGAAGAAGAGACGAGAAAACCGTAACGCGACGGCGCGCGCGTTTCGCCTCCGCCTCACGCGTACGTCGCGCCCTCCGGGGGCTGCGCTTTCCTGGAGCTGGGGGACGCCATGAGCTTATAGATGGCCTGAAGCACGTCCGCGATGGTGTAGCTCCTCTTCCACTGGCTGAGCACGGGTAGGGCCCTCGGGTCCACGACGCCTTGGTCGGTGACGCACGGGAGGGTGATTTTCGTTTCGAACTGCAGATACGGAGGGACGTCCGGGTAGTTCTCCCCGCACTCGATCCGTAAGGCGTAGATTCGCCCGTCGAAGGGGGTCCCGCCGGGGCCGATGATGGTGCCGTTCCAGTGCTTCATCATGTTATCATTGTCTGTCGGGGCGACGGCGGCGAGAGGTCAGCGGGCGTGGAGCGAGCAGAGACGAGGGAGGGGACACGCGCGGACGGATCGCGACGCGGTCATCCTTTTGTGCACACCGCGTGAACCCGCGCGAGACGCACCGATGTCGGCGAGGCCGTAGGATACCTGCCCGAGCTGATCTTGGGCCTTCTCCCCTCGTTCCAGCTCTTCCAGCAACCGAAAGTTGCGGGGGACAACCACGTTGTCTCCGGCGGACGCCATGTTCCGTGTCGTGCGCGGGTGCGTGTGTTCACAAGCGCGAGGGGCGCGGGATTCAAAAGAGTCATGGGAGTCGATATGTCAAGGCTTGTCGCTCGTGCCTGTAGTGCGCACCCAAAAGTCTCTCACCAGCTCTCGTTGGTTTCTTCTGGACTGACGTCGTCATCAGCGACGAGCCCGGCGACGAGGACGAGAGCGTTGACTGATCGATGGTTTGCTTTACATCGCGACGCTAGAATACACAGGCGGTCACTCACAGCTTGGGGGGAAGCTTGGGAAGGCCGAGGCTCTCGAACTGACGCGAGCAGTCTGCGGATGAGAAAAAACCAAGATGGGTCAGTCCGAGCGAACGGTGGAGACGACGCGGAATCGGGACGGGGGATGCGGGCGGATGCGCACCGGTGTATGCGGAGCCCAGCGCAGCCCCTGCGCCGAAGGCTAAGCTCGCCGAGCGGGTTCCCGCGCCGCCTGAGGAGGAAGAGGCGAGGTGATCGGGAGGAGAAAGGGTCAGTCGAGCGTGATTACGGTGCGCTGGCAGCGGAAAACAACACCTGGGCGCTCGGTGTGGAGGCGTGAAGGGGACGCACGGAAGAGCATGAGGCCCGCGGCGCCGCCGGCGAGAGATCCGTACACAAGACGGCGAAGGGTGAGGTCGATCGCCGCCTCCCACTTCGCGTCCATGCTGAGCTCGGGCGGACGGGTCGCCATCGCGCTCAGTGAAGTGATGAGGCACGACTTCGAGCATTCGAGACGCGCGCGAAGGCAGTAGAAAACTTGAAAGCTTCAAGACTGCCGAATTGCTCGCTCACCGCCGCCTTCGCTTCACTGCGCATCGCGCGCCTCCGGGTCGTTTTCGCGACGCCGGTGCCTTCTTCGACTCTTCACCTCGCGTGTCGGCGTCCGGTGCGATGCCTCCTCCCGGAGGCAGCAAGAAGAAGAAGGGGAAGCGCGCCAAGGAGAAGCGCGGCGGCGGCTCTTCTCGAGGCGTGGGCGGCGGGAGCGGCATCGACGCGCTCATCGAGTCCGGGAACGAGCACCTCGCCTTCGAGCGGCTGGAGGAGGGCATGGCGGACTTGAAGCGCGCGTGCGACCTCGCGCCGGACAACGCCGACGCCGCGGAGGCGTACGGCATGGCCCTGGCGGAGTTCGGCGACCCCGTGGACGCGACGGCCGCGCTGAAGCGCGCCGCCCAGCTTCGCCCGAACGAAGGCTTCGAGAAATTCATGTACCTCGGCCAGCTCCTGGACGACGCCGCCGCGGCGGCGACGTGCACGCGCCAGGGCTTAGCCATCATCGAGCACCAGTCCTCGCTTGGAGACCCGGACGCGGACGAGCGCGTGTGTGGCGCGTGCTGCGCGCTCGTCGAGCAGCTCGTCGCCGCCGCGGACGACGTCGAGGATGTGGCGGACGAGTGCGACGCGCTGCTGCGGCGCGCCGCCGAGGCGGATGTGCACTCCGCGGAGCCCATGCAGGCCATGGCCAGCCTGAGGAGCATGCAAGGACGGACGGAGGAGGCGCTGGAGGCGTTGCGCCGGTCGGTGGCGACTTGGCGCTCGCGGCGAGGCGGACGAGAGGTGGACCCCGACGCGGATGAGAACGACGACGCGGCGGACGAGTTCGAGGGCGAGTACGAGGTGTCGTTCGAGTTCCGGTTCGAGACGGCGAAGCTGCTGCTGGAGCTGGACGAGAACACGGAGGAGGCGGTGATGGTGCTGGAGGAGCTCCTGAACGAGCGCGATCACGTCGTTGACGTCTGGCACCTGCTGGCGCTGGCGAACCACGGGTGCTGCAACTTTGACCGCGCGCTCGAGCTGCTCGACCACGCGGACGCGCTGAACGAAAAGCAGGGCGGCGACGAGCGCGTCGCTGCGGACCTCATGGAGCTGAGGAGCGCGGTGACGGAGTCCAAGGAGAAGTGGGAGGAGGACTTGGGCGCGGATCACAAGATGGGGGGCGGGGAGGACGAGTGACAGGCGACGCGTTTCGCTCGTGATGAAGGAATGCCATCGCAATTTTTCCACTTCGCCGAAATGCGATGACAGCCCGCTGACAGAAACGCCTGTAAGTCGGGGGAACAACGCGACATTCAGTAGCGAGCGGCACGACGCGCACATCGCGGCGCGCGGTGCGTAGGGCGTGCGCGGCGTGCGCTGGAGACGAATTCGGTGACGTGCAGACGAGTATTCTCGCTACAGACGACATCTGTTTCGCCGGGCGCGTTCTCTTCCAGCGGGGCTGCGGAGGCTGACGAGGTCGCGCGCCCCGCTCCGTGTGCCGTGGACGTCGATTGGCTTTCCCGAAACACGCGCGTTGACCAGACGCGATGGGCGGCGGCCGCGCCAACACCGACTTTCGCAGGGCGCCTCGCGCGGAAACCATCGCGATGCCAGACATTGAGGTACGAGGGAACGCGAATGCGGTCGGCACGTCCGCCGCGGACGCGAGCGCCTCTCCCGAGCTCCCACGCGTCGTCCCGTGACTCTTGAATCCTCGGCCGTCCCGAAAGAAAGAACGCACGCTGACGAACAGCGTTCGTTCGCGCCCTTCCCACGCGCTCGCAGGCGCGCATGCGCGATAAATTCTCCGAGCTCGCCGCGGTGGTGCGTCGACTGAGCGCGCCCGGAAACGCCGCCGCCGACCTCCCCGAGACCTCCGACCGGTACGAGCTCGAGGTGGACGGCATCCTCCGCGACGCCGCGGGGAAACTCGCATCCTTCCGCGCCGCCGCCGGGAAACGCGTCGAGGCGGTGTCGCTGGACGCCGCACTCGCGCAGGCGCGCGCGGACTTCGACGCGCGCCTCGCAGCGAGGACGCGTGAGTTCGAGTCCCAGAAGCGGCGCGCGGAGGCGGAGCGCGATGCCGCGGCGGAGGAATCGGAGACGGCGCGCCGACGCGCGCGGCTGGCGGAGACGCGCGCGGAGGAAGCCGACCGCGCGCTGCGCGCCGCCGAGGAGGCGTGCTCGATTTCGGACTCGAAGCTCGAGGACCTGGAATCGACGCGGACGAGCGCGCGCGATGAGGAGAAGACGCGCGCGCGGGTGGCAGAGCTCGAGCGCGAGCTCGAGCGGCGCGCGGAGGCGGATGCGACGAGCGCCACGAAAACAGACGCGCTCGAGGCGGCGTTGAAAAACGCGGAGACAGTCTCCGCCGCGTCGGCGAAAGCCGCGGCGGACGCCAAGTCGGAGAAGGACAGCATCATCGCGGCGTACGCGCGACGCCACGAAGTGAAAGTGAACCAGGCGGCCGCCATGAGCGCTTCGCTCGAAAAGGCTCGCGAAGATGCGAAGGCGCTCGGCGCGCGTCTCGCGCGAGCGGAGGAGGCTGCCGCGGTCGAGAAGCGGCGGAGCGAGGACGCGGCGGCGTCGCTCGAAGCGATGACGCGGGAGAAAGACGCGGCGGAAGCGGCGCGTGACAAGGCCGACGCTGAGCACGCTCGGAGCCTTGATGCCGCGCGAGTCGAAAAAGCCGAGCGCGATAAGGAAGTCGGCGCTCTTCGCTCGAGTCTCGAGGAGGTCCAAGGCGCCGTAGAGGAAGCGAAAGCCGAGACGGCGCGAGCGGTGCTGTCGGCAGAGACGGATTTCGAGCTCGAAATGGAATCTGCGCGACGTCGCGCGAGCGATGCGGAGACGAAAGCCGCTCGACATGAAGCCGCGCGTGTCGAGGCTGAGGCGTGTGTGGCTCGAAAAGACGCCGCGCGGGCGGAAAGCGAGTTCGCCGCGAAAGCGTCCGCACGCGCCGCGGAGGAGGCTCGCGAGGAGATTGAGCGTCTCACTAGTACGTTAGCAAAGGAGACTGAGAAGTCTTCGAGGTTTGCGTCGGAGGCTGTGCGGGCGAAATCGGAGCTCGCGCAGGCGCGAGTCGAGGCGGGTGCCTCGTCCACGGCCGCCGCGCAATCGGCCTGGACGGATGTCGTCGCGGACCTCCGCGCGCGTCTTGAGGCGGCTGAGACGGTGGCGTCTCGGTCCGCAGCGGCGGCGACGAAGACCGAGAAAGCGCGCGCCGAGTCGGAACGTCTGTTGCGTGACGCCGAGTCTGCAGCGCAGGGTCTTCGCGCCGAGCTCTCGTCCGCACACGCGGACGTGGCCACCGCACGTGCCGAGGCGGCCACCGCGCGCGCAACCGTCGAGGTAGAGCGCCGGCGTCTGGACGAGACGAGTGCGCGCGTCAAATCCGACGCCGTGGCGGCGGCGCGCCGCGAGTTTGAGGCGGAAAAAGCGACGCTTCGTAAACGCCACGAGACGCTCGCGGCGTCCGCGCGAAAGGACCACGAGTCCGCGATCACCGCGCTTCGCGCGGAGACCACGGAGAAGATCGTCGCCGCAGAACGCGCGGCGAGGGAGGAGATGGCCGCCGCGAAACGTGCCAACGATGACGCGCTCCGCGACGCCGCGCGCGAAGCCGATACTCGCGTCGCGCGCAAAGCTGAGGAAGGCCAGAAGCTTCGTAACGATCTCAGGCTGCGCATCGCCGAGCTCACGCAGGCGATCACCGACGAGAAAGCTGCCATCATGGCCGCCGCGGAGGCGCGGAGCAAGGCGGAACGGGAGGCGACGCGGTGGCGCACGGCGTGTGCGGAGGCGCGCGACGCTCTGGCGGCGGCGACGAAAGACGCCGAGCGACGCGACAAAGCGCTCGGCGAGCGGGCGGACAAAATTGCCGCCGCCGAGGCGCGCGCGGCGGCGGACACCTTGGCGCTCGAGACGGCGCGCGACACCGTCGCGTCGCTTGAGCGGCGGCTGGAGGAAACGCGCGCGGCCGCGGAGCTGTCTGCGCGGGATGCCGAGGCTGAGCTGCGGACGGTGCGGGAGACGGCGGCGGAGGATCTCGCTGCCGCGCGCCGCGACGCCGCCGCCGCCGTTTCCGGCGCCGCCGAGGCTGCCTCGCTCGAGACGGAGGCGCTGCGCGCCCGGCTCGAGGCGTCGCACGCCTCGTCGACGCGCCAACTTCTGGAAGACGCGCGCCGCGCGAGTGACGCCCGCGAGGCGGCGCTTCGAGGGGACATCGAATCAGCCCGCGCCGAGGCGTCGGAGGCGGAAAGCCGCATCCGCGCGGAGACGAACCGGCTGAGCGCCGAGCACGCCGTCGCGCTCGACGAGGCTCGCGCGCGTCTCGACGAAACCTCCTCCAAGGCGTCGCTCGCGGCGAGGGAAACGGAAGAGGCGGCGCGCGCGGCGGCGGCGGCGGCGGCCGCGCGCGCCGCCGCGGAACTCGAGCGCGCGGTGGCGGGAGCCGAGGCGCGGGCGGAGGCGGAGACCTGCCGCGTCGCCGACGAGACTGCCGAGCAGTTTGCTCAGCTGGAGGATGCGCGCGCGAGCGCGGTGGCTGACGCCGAGGCGCGCGCCGCCGCCGCCGTCGAGACGGCGACGTCGCGCGCCCGCGACGCGGAGACGCGTCTCGCGGCGGCGGAGCGCGCCTCAGCGGCGGCGGAGCGCACCGCGGCTGAGACCCGCGTGACGCTCGAGCGCGACCTTTCCGGCGCGCGCGCGGCGCTGGAAACGGCGCGGAGCCATCTCGAGACGGCGGCGAAGGAGGCGGCGGCGTCCGCGGAGCGACGCGCCGCCGAGCGTGAGGCGTCCGACCGCGAGGCTCGCGCACGGGCGGCGGCGGCGGCGCAGGCGGCGGAGGGTCTCCGCGCCCGAGACGCTGAGGCGGCGGAGCGGCGACGCGTCGCCGAACTCGCGTCCGCTCGCGAGGCGGCCGCCGCCGCCGCCGCCGAGCACGCCGCGCGCGCGGCGAGCGTCCGCGAGAGCCTCGAGGCGGCGCTCGCCGAGCTCCGCGCGCGCCACGACGCGCGCGAGAGCCGCGCGGAGGACCTGGAGACCATCGCCTCGCTCGGCGAGCGCGTGGCGCGGATGGAGGCTGAGCGCGACGAGGGCGAGGCGCGGCGCGAGCAGCTGCGCCTGGAACTGCGCGCTCGCGAGAAGAACCAAAACGTCTTCGGCGCGGGCGCGGCGACGCTCAAGACGGGAAGCACGACGGAGTGGATGCTGAAACCGAAAAACGGACGACGAGCGTCGTCGACGGCGAAGAGGTAGGTGTAGGTACGCGTCGTTTGAGAAGGTCGTTTAAGAAGGCGATGGCATAGATCTCTATGTATAGAATGAATGATGACTAGTGGCATTTTCCCTTTCGCTCGGAAAGCCTCGGACGGTAAGAGGACGCTTCCGCGGCGTGTCCCACTTACTTCTTCTTGCCCGCCACAGTCTTCGTCTTGCCCTTGCGCGTGCGAGCGTTGGTCTTCGTGCGCTGGCCGCGCATGGGAAGACCCTGGATGTGCCTCCGGCCGCGGTAGCACTGGATCTCTTTCAGGCGCTTGATGTTCATCATGTTGAAGCGACGGAGGTCACCCTCGATCATGTACTTATCAACCTCCGCGCGGAGCGTGGTGAGCTCCTCCTCTTCAAACTCCCGCACGCGCTTGTTCTCCAAGCCCGTCTCGGCCATGATCTTCTTCGCGGTGGTGTCGCCGATGCCGAAGACGTACGTGAGGGCAGTCTCCGCGCGCTTGTTGTTGGGGATCTCCACACCCGCAACACGCGCCGCGCGCACCTGAAGCTCCCCGCGCTTCGCGCCGGCCATCTGTCGAGCGAGAGAGGAGGGGGACGGAGGAGGTCAGCGAAGGATCCGCGGGATGAGGGATTCTCGGCGGGACACCGGTTCGAGGCATCGCTGGAGGGGGCACGCCGAGCGCTTGGAAACGGACGCGCGGCCGCTGTTTTCACGCCGCGGCGCGGTGTCGCGCGAGCTCCAGTGCGTTCTCCGTGCGGCACGAGCGTCGCGCCGTAGCTCGCGGCGCGTGCGGACGCGCGCGAGCGCGCTCGCGCCACGGCGCGACCGTCTCGACTCGCAACCGAAACCCTAACCCTTTTTCTTGCGAAGACGTACCTTGACGCTGGTCGACTTGACCGAAACCCCGTGGAAAGCGGACGCCGCGGACGACTGCGAGCGAGAGAAACGGGTGGGAGGGTCAGCGAGGGTGGCGCGGAGGAACGCGCGGGGTGAAACGCCGCGGCGCGTCATCGGCGATGCGCCTGTCGCGCGGACCCGGACGGCGGAGGCGCGGAAAATCGCAACCGATGGCCTGTGGCACGTCGCTTTATCCACGGATAAACCGCGCACGACAGAGGCGCCGGAGCCGGCACGCACCTGCTTGGACACGACACCCCCCTTGGCCGAGACGACCGGCACCGCGACGCGGCTAGCGCAGAAAGCAGCCATTGTATCTACACCTCACGGGTCTGTAGTACGACTCGCGTGGATAGGAATGCCGCGCGAGAGGATGCCGCGCGGGACTCGGTCGATGACGTCTCTCGCCTTTTTTTATTCGTAGCACGCAACCAACCTGACATATGTCATCAGTCACAAAATAACGAAAATGAAGCCGAAAATGCGTGTGGCAATCAGTCACACAATATTTTTACGCACTTTTCTTCTTCGGGCTCCCACTGATCAGGGGCAGTTCGTCGGAGGCGAAGTCGAAAAACGAAAAGCGAAAAAAAAACAAAAGCGGCAAAACTGTCGCGCGCCGCGCGCCGGATTTGCGTCTGCTCTCTGCTGCAAAACTACTGGCGGTGAGCGAGCGCGCGGCTGAGCAGAAATGTCGTTCCGTCGCCTCGCGTAACTCGTGAGGCGCGCGGCGCCGGTGACGACAGGACGGCTCCGCGGATGGGGCCCCGCAGCGCGCACGCGCCGCTCGCGATGGCTCCTCGCGGGTACTGGAAGCGCGTCTTCGCGGATTTCCGCGAGGCGGCCGCGCGGATGGGCCTGCCGCGCGGATCCACGGAACGTCGGTCGTGGTCGGAGTGCGCGAAGCTCACCGCGTGCGTGGTGCTGGGGACGTACGCGGCGTCGACCGCGCTGGGCACGGTGGGCGAGAACTCGATGACGGACGCCACGAGGCTGCTGAACACCATGAACGCGAAGATGGCGTGGGACGCCGCCGCGGTCCGGTCGCGCCTCACCCCCTTGCCCGCGCTCGACGGCGTGGACGGGGACGAGCGCGACGAGTACGGCCACCTGACGCTCGCCGCGCAGTGCTCGGCGCTGGAGACGGGGGGCCGGGACCCGGGCTGGCCGCTGCGCGACCCGCACGACGACGCGGACGGAGGCGCCGGGCTTGGGTTCGAGAGCGCGCATGCGCTGTGCGACGCCATGCGACGCCTCCCGAGTGAGCTCCGCGTGTACACCTTCCCCCTCTCCGCCGCCGAGCGGGCTCGATACGCGCTCGCCGAGCTGGCGCCGACGTTCAACCGCGGGTACGACGTGGAGGGCCACATCGTGCGTTTCATGGGCGAGCCGCCGTTTCACACGGCGGACCCGAACGAGGCCACCGCGTTCCTTCTGCCGGCGCGGCCGTACCTCGAGCGCGTCGCCGCGTACCCGGAAACCGGGCGCGACGCCATGACGCGGAACGTCGCGGCGATGGCGCGCCGGCTCGGCGCCGAGGAGGCGGCGACGTGGCGCCTGAGCGGCTCGAGGGAGAAGGGCGGCGGGTGCGCGCGCGTGATGGTCAGCGCGCACGACACCGGGACGTTCGCGGCGAGCGGCACGGAGACGGAGGTGAGAGACAAAGCCGTGTTCGTCGCGTCCAACGCGGATTCCACCACGCGGCGCGACGCCGACGCGACGCGCCGCGCTACCAACGGCACGGTCGCGCGGTCCACGCAGGCGCGTTTCGCGATGCGCAAGGACGTGAGCGCGGTGTGCAGTCTGTCCTTCCACATCCCGAAGGATGCGGTGACGCAGCGCGCGATGACGCCCATGTCCGTCGGGGACGCGGGCGGCGAGCTTTCTTTCAGCTCGACCCCGAGCGCGGAGGCGCGCCGGGGGACGACGTTGAGTTTCCGCGGGAACGACCGCGGGCAGTTCCGCGAGCGCATCTTCGCGCACTTCCGGTCGCTGGGACGCGCGGACTGGGACCTGAGCTCGGAAGGGCAGGTCACGCCCTCGGAGTACGAGCGTTTGCTGGGGGACAGCAAGTTCTGCCTGCACGTCCGCGGCACGCGCGTGCAGTCGCCGCGGCTCATCGAGGTGATGGTGTTCGGGTGCGTCCCGGTGATCATCGCGGACGGGTACGAGCTGCCCTTGGCGTGGTTGCTCGATTGGGACTCGTTCTCCATCCGCGTCGCGGAGGACGAGTACGAGCGGCTTCCTCAGTTACTGGACGAAGCGAACTGGTCTCTGATGCACGAAAACCTACGCAAAGTCGTGGGGTTCTTCGTGTACCACAGGACGCCGCTGTTCGGCGACGCGTTCTGGACCACGATGCTCGGCGTGTGGCGCCAGATCAAACGCGGAAGAGCGTGCGGGATCGGCCCTCCCAAGGGGGGGGAGAAGGGGATCACCGGGGTCACGGACGCCGTGCGCAGCGCGTGGGGGCGGGCGGTGTCTTGGATGGGCCTATAGAACGTATACCTAGTAGCTAGCAGAGTGTGTATCACGCTAGATCGGCGGCGCGTCGTATCTTTGAAGGCGTCAAAAATCGTCGCTTTCGTTCATCGCACGTGGGACCCGACACGATTGACAGTGCCAATAAAACTGTTCACGTGTGGGTTTATCCGAGTTGATCGACGTGGTCGTCCGAGCTCAGTCCGCGTCGCCACAACCTCGGCGCGCGGTATTCCCGTGTCTCGTCGATGTCCGGCAGCTTCGGTCTCGTGTCCCGGCCTTGCCTCGCCGCGGCCTCGGCCGCGGCGGCGCGCGCGCGCGCCTCGTCCACGCGCGCTGCGCGCGCGATTTCGGCGACCCGCAAATCCTGCTCCGCCGCCTCGACGTCGGGCGCGTCGCGCGCGCCCGCCGCTGCGCCTCCGCCCGCACGAGGCGCGCAGGTGGTTTCTCGCGCGAAGAAGGGCGGGTTCATGGCGGAGATGGAGGAGATCAAGGAGGAAGAGGGCTCCGCGGTGGAGTTCGCGTTGCCGCTCTCGGTGCAGAAGTACCCCCACCGGAGCCTGCGCGCTAAGAACGCGACCGTCGGCGTGTTCGATGAGGAGCTCGCCAAGTTATCCGCGGCTATGTTCAAGCTGATGTACGAGACCGACGGCGTGGGCTTAGCCGCGCCGCAGGTGGGCGTGAACTACCGCATGATGGTGTACAACGAAGCCGGCGCGCCCGGCGAGGGAAAAGAAGTGACGCTGGTGAACCCGAAGATCACGAAGTTCGCGAAACAGAAAGATCTCTTCGAGGAGGGGTGCTTGTCTTTCCCCGCGATCTACGCGGAAGTCGAGGTACGCCGAACGCGTCAGTCAAGCCAATCGCGGCGCTCGTTTCACTCGAAGCGAGCGTTTCGTGAGACGCGTGTTTCCAAACGCCCCCGGTCCCCGGATCGTCGAATCCCGAACCCCGCCCCGCGCGCGCCCGTTTTCCGACGCGTCGCCGCGACCGAAAGCCGGTGAGCATCAACAACAAATATACGCTAATCCCAGCCGAAAGGGTGCCGAAAAGCGATGAGCAACCATTCAGCGAGGCTTTCGTCGAACGCGTTTATCTCGACTCGATTTCTCGTTCCGACGTGCGCGTTTTCCCTCGGCCTCGCGCCAGAAAGCGACTCACCGCGCTTCCCCCGCCCCTCCGAACGCGCTCCGGAGACGCAGAGACCCACGGGCGTGCAGATCGAAGCGCAGAACCTGTCCGGGAAGAAGTTCAAGATGACCCTCGACGGATTCGAGGCGCGCGTGTTCCAGCACGAGTACGACCACTTAGACGGCGTCTTGTTCAACGACCGCATGACCGACGAGGTGCGAGGCACGATCCAGAGCAAGCTCGACGCGCTCGTGGAGAAACACCCGGAGGGCGACGAGAAGGCGCTGTGAGCGACGAAGACGCGAAACGCGCGTACCTTGCTGGCTTTTTTTAGTGAAAATTTCGCGATGAGATGAACGATAGTACGGGTAATACTACACGAGCGCCCTCGTGACCACGAACAGCGCGGTGGCGAAGACGACCATGTGCAAGCCCCTGAAGAACTCGCGGTCCCACGCGAAGCCGTACACGCTCACGCGCAGCGGCTGGTCTCGCAAAACGCCGAGCGCGGCGTCGCGCGCGCGGAACGCCGCCGCCGCCTCTCGATCCGGTCGCGTCTCCGCGGCGGTGATTTCCGCGTGCCTGCGCGACGCGAAGCCGGCGACGCGCTGCAGCCTGTGCGTCACGAGAGCCGCAGCGCGCACGTTTAGCGCCACGCACGACACGCGAGCGACCGTCCCGAGCGTCCGCGGATCCAACAACGCCTCGAGGAAAAAGGACGCGGCGCGACGCGGCGTCGCGGCGCCCGCGCGCCGCCGCCTCTCGCTCCGCGCCGCGCGGAGCGACGCGAGCGCGATCTCCGCGAACGCAGACGCCAACGTTACCAGCAGGAAAAGCCGGAACCTCTTTCCGACGCGTTTCAGGAACGAGCGCAGCCGGTCGTGCTCGACGCACACCGCGAAACCCTCGCCGCGAACGGGGTCCTCGCTCGCCTCGGCGGCGGCGGAATCGGCGTCCAGGCTGAAATCTCGCGAAGTCGACGACGACCCGAGACGCGCGGACGGCGACGCGTCGCCCGTCTCCACCGCGCGCGCCGGTCGCCCCCAGTCGTCGAAACGCGTCAGAAACGCGTTCAGGCGGAACATCGCGATCCCGCACGCCAGCCGGAACGACGCGCACGCCGCGAAGAATACCGCGGCTTGGTACGTCTCGGAAACCGCCGCCGCGAACGCCGCCGCCGCCGCGCTCGCGCCGGCGTCGCCGAGATTGGCCCGAGCGGCGTCTCGCGCGGCGGTCGCGACGCTCGCCGCCGCGAACGGAACCAGGAAGAGCATCAGCTCGGGCAGCGTTCGCCTGCGCAGCAGGTCCACCTGCGCGGCGCGCGCGCGCAGGGACAGCGCGTCGAGCTCGTCGGGGTTTTCCAAAAATGCGGCGTCTCGCGCGGACGTCGCCGCGCGGAGCGCGCGCCAGCCCGCGGCGAACGCGCACCAGTCAAAGGCGAGAGACTCTGGGGACTTCGGCGTCGCCGCGATTTTAGATTCTTCGTGAAGCGCGAGCAGCGCGGCTCGCGCGACCGGCACGGCGCAGCCCAGGCTCAGGGCCATCACAGGAAAGGGGCGTCTCTGTGATGCCTCGTCCGGCGGAACGCCGGCGAGGCGGCACAACGCGGCGACGGCGCGGAGCGCGCGCGACTCGTTCGCCTCCGCCTCCGCCTCCGCCTCGGCGGCGCCGCGCGTCGTGTGCGCGTCCCGCGCGCGCAGTAGCGGTCGACGGGAATCGTCCTCCTCGGCGCAGTCGTCACCGGCCGGCGCCCGCGCGGCGCGGCGCGGCGGAGGCGAGGGGCGCTCGAAAAAGTCGGGCCACCGCCAGCCTGGACTGCGAGTCGCGCGCGAGCCCACGACCGTCGCCGCGCGGCGGAGAAGCACGGGCGAGGGCGGGCCGGAGCCGGTCGATGGGAGAATGCGATGCATGGTGGTCTCGCCGAGCAGAGCGCGCACGTCCTCGGCGTTTTTGCGCCTCGCGGCCGGACCCGACGCTCGGGGACGCGCGCCGGTCGTAGTACGAGGAACCGCTTTCGGCGCAGGCGCTACCGCGGCGGGGAGCGTCGAGGGTTGCGGCCCGGTCATCGCGCGCCGAAGCCACGACCCGGTGAGCTGCTCGGACGCGTCGTCGTCGCCGGACTCGTCCGAGGCGTTCATGACGGTAGACGCGCTCGGCGCGTCGGGCGCCCTCGTGCTTCGAGCAGAGAAGGCGAGACACTGGTGGCTTTCGCTTGAAGCGCCTCAGCGCTGAGTTTTCGAAAATGAAAAATAGTTGGGTCCCCCGAGGCGAGCGGCGAGCCATAACTTGACGCGCGCGCGACGCGCTGTCGGCGGGTCGGGGCCATGGAGCGGCTCCGCGATGTGCTGGAGCAGTCCAGGCGGGCGACGGACAAGGTGACGTCCATCGTGAAGCACACGGATGCCCGGCTCCTTGAGCTCCAGGAGCTGATGGGCCCCGTGCAGGAACGCGCGCAGAGCCTTTCCAACGCCCACAAAAATCTCACCGCCGTGCGGGATGAGACGCGCACGTGGCTGGACCACCTCGAGGCGATCAACGAGGCGGAGGCGCGCGTGGAGCTCGCGTTCGAGGATGAGGATCCCGACGAGCCCACGGGACCGGACGCGTTCCTCCGGTGCGTGGACCGAGTCGTGCAGGCGGAGCGATTCTTCGGCGAACGGAGGTCGTTCGAAGGTGCCGAGGCGGGATGGCGCCGCGCTGGCGAGATCCTTCGCGGGTGCCTTCGCGCGTGCGAACGCGAGTTCCAGAAGCTGGTCGCCGCGCAGAACCGCGAGCGGCGCGAGTCTTCCCGGCGCGCGAGTGTCCCCGACGGCAAAAGCCAGACGGCGACCACGGAGACGCGCCGTTCTCGGCGCGGCGCGCCCGCGCCGCCTCCGCCGTTCGGGACGGAGGCGTGGGACGCGCGCGTCGCGCGCGAAGCAGAAGACAAAGAATCCGGCGCGGATCGCGGATCCGACGCGTCGTATCACGATTCGCGAAGCGCCGAGACCGAGGCTCGACCCCCGAGGCGGCTCGCCGCGCTCGCGAGGGTGCTCCTGACGGCGCCGGGGGACCGAGAGGACCGAGAAACGCACACTCTGCGTCTCTACGTCGCCGCGCGGGTCGCCGCGCTGGACGAGACGGAGGCGTCGACGGAGGCGTCCGCTTTGGACGCCTTCGCTTCGGCGGCGGACGCGTCGGAGCGAGCGCACACCGCGGGGCTCCGGACGCTTTTGACCGCGGAGCACAGGCACGTGCCTGACGTCTCGCTTGTGCTCGGAGACGGAGCCGCGTACGTCTCCGAAGCCGCCGCGCGCGTCGCCGCGCTCGACGCGATGACGCGGCGGTGGTCCGCCGAGCCGCGCGTCGCGCGCGCGGCGTTCGCGGCGGAAACGTTCGGGGACCCGGAGGACGCCGAGCGCGCCGCGGCGGCTCACCGGCGATCTCCGCCCGCGGATCTCGCGCGGATCGCCGCGCCGGCGGTCGTGGCGGCGTCCGCAGCCCGCGCGCTGGCTTGGGTGGACACGGCGGCGGCGCGGACGGACCCCGCGCGCGCGTTCGGCTTGCTCGCCGCGCGCGCGCACCTGAAGCGCCTGCGCTGGGCCATGGAGACCTCCGCCGAACGCGACGCGTTCGGGCGGGACGCCTTCGCGGCGTGGGACGGCGCGACGGCGTCCGCCGCACGCGGCGCGAAGCGGGCGCTCGAGGAGGTCGAAGAGGTGATCGCGCGCGCCGCCGAGACGCTCGCCGCGCGCGCCGCGAAGACGTACCGCGTCGGCTTCGCGGGACCCGCGGACGCGACGCGGCTCGCGGCGGACGCCGCGGCGCTGGTGCGGTCGGTGGCGTCGTTCCTGGCGCGCGTCTCCGAGTGCGACGACGCGCGTGCCGTTCTCTTCGGCGGCGCCGGAAGCGGGAGCGCGAGGCCCGCGACGTCGGAGGATGAAGACGCCGCGTTCGCGGCGTTCGCCCGCGCGTCGCTCGAGGCGGCGACGAAGGTTGCCGTCGCGGACGCGAAGCTCCTAGGCGTCTCGACGCAGGCGCAGCCGGCGTCGAAGAAGGCCTCGGGGAAACCGCCGGCGGCGCTCGCGGCGGCGCTCCTCGCGGCGGCGGCGGACGAGGCGGTGTTCGCCTCCGGCGCGTCGGAGGCGGCGCGGCGCGCGTTCGGCGAGGCGTGGCCGGCGCGCGCGCGCGCCGTCGCCTCGGCGCGCGTCGACGCGTACGTCTCCGCGGCGTGGGGCAGGGCGCTCGAGGCGATGGACCTCGAGGGCGCGCCTCCCAGCTCCGGCCTCACG
>Ga0206682_10001931_pt1 | contig 19558 bp, 11 predicted proteins | sample M240m12015metaG_FD_155444 | JGI IMG/M metagenome (GOLD analysis project Ga0206682, IMG submission 155444) | Ammonia-oxidizing marine archaeal communities from Monterey Bay, California, United States - M2 40m 12015 | ecosystem: Environmental > Aquatic > Marine > Intertidal zone | place: USA...
CGCCAGCGCAGGCGCGTCGCGCGTGCGCGCGACCGGGCGGTCGCGCCGTTCGTCGCGGTCTCGCGTCGCGTCGCCTCCGCGTCGAGGTTGGCGCGTCGGCGGTACGCGGCGTTCATCGCCGACGTCAAGACCAAGTCTCGTCTCGCCGCGTCGCTCGCGCCGCACGTCATCGTGTTCGGCGTCGGCGGCGTGGTGATCGCGGCGCTCCCGCGTTGGGCGCGCGCGTTCGTGCGGAAACGAGAAGTCGTCGCCTCCGCCACGCTGCTCGTGCCCACGTTCTTCACCGTGAACGCGCTGGAGAGGTGCCGCGCGGCGGGCGTCGACGGCGGGGGGGGTTTCAGTCTCCGCGGATCGCGGATCGCTGAAACGCGCGCCGAAAAGCGCGACCGGGACGGCTTCCTCGCGCCCGGAAGCGGCTTGGGCGCCGCGCGTTCGGGGCGCGCCGACGAGCCCACACCGAGCCCACACCGCATGCATCGTCCGTCTTCCAGCCTGGAGAGCCTGGAGAACGCAGCCTCGCCGGACGCGACGCGCGCGACGCCGCCGTCCGCGAACGCGGCGGACCCCGAGCACGCGCGGCGGAGCGCCGAGGCGTGGCTCCGGTTCTGGTCGAGCGCGGCGCCGCTGATGTTCCTGCTGGACCTGCCCTTCGTGGCCACCGGCGTGCACGTGATGGTGCCGTTCTGGCCCGAGCTCACCCTGCTGTGGACCGCGTGGCTCACCTTCCCCATGACCGCCGGCGCGCGGCTCATCACGGAGGCCGCCGCGCCGCGCGTCGCGGGCTGGTCGGCGGCGGGCGCCGGCGCCGCCGCGCGCGCCGGCGCGCGCGCGCCGCCGCGCGAACCTTCGCGCGTCGGCGCGTCGGCGTCCTTTTTCTTCCCGATCCGCCGGGTCCGGCGCGTGCTGGATCGGAGCGCGCACAGGTCTCTGCGCGGCGTGGCGTACGGGCTGCGCTTCCTGGGGCTCAGGCGCGCGGGAACGGCGCTGGGATTGGCGCTGGACAACGCGAGCTTGCCGATGATCGGGTGCGCGGTGTTTTTCTTCACGCCGACGTTCCTTACTCTGTACGGGTGCGCGACGGCGGCGCTGGCGCTGCCCGCGGCGGCGTCCCTGGACGCGCTGGCGACGAAGAACCACGCGGACGGCACACCGCGCACTGTGCACGAGCGCTCGATGCGGATATGCGCGCAGTTGCGGTACTGGCTCGCGTACAGCATGTTGTGGTCGCTGGCGCGCGAGCTCTCGCGCGGCGCGCTCTCGTGGTTCCCGCTCTGGCGCCACGTCGAGCTGGCGCTCGTGTTCTGGCTGGCGGTGTTCGGGGGCGCGGACGAGGTCACCGCGCGCGTGTTCGCGGCGAAGGCGGGCATCGTCTCCGAGCACCACAAGGCGGCCGCGCGCGCGCGCGTCGCCAAGGAGGCGGCGCGGCTCGAGCGCGGCTCGGGGAGCCGCGACTCGCTCCGCAGCGCCGGGAGCCTCGCCACCACCGCCAGCGAGAACGAGTCGCGCGACTCGGGGAGCGACGGGGAACGGCCCGCGGCGCTCGACGGGCCCGCGGACGAAGCGGCGGGCGAGAGGCAGAGCCGGGGGGCGTTCGCGGACGTGGGGGTCTCGCAGGAGAACCTGCGGCGACGCGTCAACGCTGCGGCGGGGAGTCGCGAGTAGCCCGTGTCCATGGACGAGATTCGACGCAACCGACTTGGCGCGGCGTACGCACCTTCTCGAAACCGCGTTCTACTCGCTAATTTATTAGTCTGCCAGTCTGCTGCGTCTCCCGAAAACGCACGCGTCGCCGACGCGAAAAAACCTTGGATAACGCACGCCATCCCGCGCTGCGCTGCGACCGAGGTCGAGCCGAAGGGAAGGGGAGGATGCGTTCGGGTGCGACGTCGGGTGTGGCGGCGACCTCCGCGGCGGCGTCCGCGGGGTGCCATGCGAAACGCGCGCGCGTGCCCGCGGTCCGCGTCGGCGGTGCGCATCGGCGGCGGCCGACCTCGCCCTGGTCCGAAGCGACACGCCGCGGGTACGTGGCGTCGCGCGTCGTCGCGGACGACGCGCCCGCTTCTGTCGAGGTGGAGCTCGATCCGAACGCGCCCGCGGCGCTGACGAGTAAGGCCCTGGGCGTGGAGCGCGGCCAGACGCTCCCTCCCGTGCCTGGCGGTCGCGTGCACTGGGTGGCGGACGCCGCGGGCGTCGCGGCGATGCGCGAGGCGGTGATGGACCCCGCGCGTAACCCGACGACGCGCGAGGGCTATCCCCCCATCGTGGGCCTGGACGGCGAGTGGAAGCCCGGCTCGCGGACCCCGGTGAGCATCCTGCAGGTGGCCACGCGCACGGACGCGTTCGTGGTGGACATGTTCGCGGTGGCGAAGCGCGACGCGCCCGACGACGCCCGGGAGGCGTTCGACGCGTTCCTGCACGAGCTCCTGCGAAGCGCCGAGGTGTACAAGCTCGGGTTTTCCTTCGGGTACGACCTGACCCGCATGAAGGCGAGCTACCCGCACCTCGCGTCGCTGCGCGAGAAAAGCGAGCCGAGGGCGATGGTGGACGTCAAGCAGCTCGCGCATGCCGCGAGCGCGAACCGCTCGAACCTGCGTGTCGGCCTCGCGACGCTGACCAAGATGGTGCTTGGCGCGACGCTCAGCAAGGAGCAGCAGTGCAGCGATTGGTCGCGGCGGCCGCTGGCGGCGGCGCAGCTCGCCTACGCCGCCGCCGACGCGTTTTACCTGAACCTCATCTTCGACAAGTGCCTGGAGAAGTCGCACGGGAAGCTGCTCGGCAGCCTGGACGACATCGTCGCTATGGGCGACCCGCGCGCCAAGGGGAAGCACCTGCCGCGCAAAGCCAAGAAGGCGCTCAAGAAGCAGGCGGCGCTGGCGGCGCGCCTGACGCGCGGCGCCGGCGGCGCCGGCGGGCTCGCCGCGGCGGGCGGCGGCTCGGGGCGCCGGCCGGACGTCGAGGAGGTCAACGTGGACCTCGCGACGACGCTTACGAGCGTCGGGCAGGCCACCGCGGGCGGGCGCAAGGGCGTCGCGAGGCTGCTCAGCTCGGACAAGGACGTGCGCGCCGCCAAGCGCGGCGGCGCCGTCGAGCGGTGGGCCAACGCGGCGGTGCTGTACCTGAGCGTCGGCGCGCCTGGGAAAAAGACGCGCGTCGCCGGCGAGTTCTGGGAGGAGGGCGAGGGGGGGGACCTGTTCATGCGCCCGGACGAGGCAGCCATGGAGGGTGCGGAGGCGGCCATCGCGCGCACGCCCCTCGCGGCGTGCCTCTCGAGCGAGCGGGGGGGGGGAGGGTGCGGAGAAGAGGACCCCGAGGCGGAGGAGGCGTGTGACGTCGGCGCCGACGCCGACGCCGACGCCGACGACGACGCGCCGGCGGCTCTGCTGTTCATGCGCAGGCCGCCCGGGAACTACGTGTTTTGCGGGCGCCTGGAGACCGCGCCGGGCGCGCCCGGCGCGGTCCGGCTGGTGGATGCCGCCGCGCTGCGCCAGGGCAGCACGTTCCACCAGCTCGTGGGGTGCCGGCTGCGCGAAGCGCCGCCGCGAGCGTAGCGTCGCGAGCGTAGGAGACGTTTTTTTTTCAGTTATCTCGTATTATCCCTCCAAGCCTCTACCGCCGCTCGCTCGTCGGGATCCCATCCCCGTTCGGACTCTTCTCGTTCAGAAAAAGCCCTCCACACCCGGAATTGCACCTCGCGCTCACGCGTTGCGCACCTTGTACGTGCGCGCGGAGCCCAGGAACAGCGTGTTGGCGGGGCGGCCGGCGATGGGGCCGTGGTTCTCCCAGAGCTTCGCGTTGACGCCGTCGGGGCGGATGCGGCCCTCAGCCTTCCACGCCTTGTAGTCCTCCTGGGTGAACTTGGTGAAGCCCCACTGGCGGGAGACGACAATCTTTTGGCGCCCGGGGAACTTGAACTTCGCGCGGCGGAAGCCCTCCACGGCTTTGTTCGCGTGCACCTCCTTGGTGCGGATGGAAAGCATGATCTGGCCGATGGCGATGCGCGCGGCGGTGCCCTGCACCTTGCCGAACGCGCCGCGCATGCCCGTCTGCAGGCGATCCGCGCCAGCGCAGGAAAGCATCTTGTTGATGCGGAGGCAGTGGAAGGGGTGCATGCGCACGCGCAGGTGGAACTGATCCTTGCCCGCGTTCTTCACCATGTACTTGTTCGCCGCAATGCGACCCGCCTCCATCGCCTCGGAGGAGATCTGCTCCTTCTCGAAACTGCGCGCCATAGGGGCGGTGGAGGGGGAAGTAAGGTCAGAGACGCGCCTCGAAAAGAAAACAGGGGGTATGACAGCAGAACGCCCGACGACGCGCGTCGCCAACGCGGCTCGCGGCGATTCGCGCTCGCGGAGCGCCGGGGCGCGCGCGAAAACGTCGAGTCCTAACCCCACAACCACGCAAACCCTAGAAAAAACCTCGCGACCGCGGCAACGCGTCCGTCGGCGACCCAGGGATGTACGCATCCCCGGCGGCTCGTCACCGCGCGCGACTGCCGCGTACGCGTGCTACACGATCGCACGCAACGCGCGCATCCGCGTGCCGCGCCCGCGGTCGCCTACGCCGGCGGAGGGACGCGTGCCCGTCACCCCGCGCTGGTTGTGAAAACGCGATGCGAAACGCGATGGGGTTGGCCGTACCTGACGAGGTGCACGCAAGAGGGGAAGAGGTTGCAGTCATACTTCTTCATGCCGCTGTGGGTGGAGAGCCAGGGGAAGGGAGTGGTGGTGGTCAGTGTGAGGCTCCAGAGCGCGTGCGAGGCTCGCGAACGTCGCGTGGCGCGCGTCACCGGGGGATCTCCGCGCGTGGGGTCCGCTCGCGAGATGCCGGTGGAGTCGCGCGGCCGGCACTTACGCATCGTAAATGCGGATCTTGGGATCCGGGACACCACGGCAGTACCGGCTCTTGGGGTACGGCTTGTTCTTAATAACGCGGTAGCACTTGGCGGGACGGCGCGCCATGGCGACGGAGGTAGTCTTCCGTGCTTGTGCGAGAGGGCGTCGAATGAAAAAACTCCAGGCTTTTGTAGCGAGTCCGAAGCCCAGTCACATTTTGTAGCGTGAGTGGGCTTCGGACTCGCGCTATTTTATACGCTCGCCACTTGCAAACAGTCGCAACATTTTCGAATCTCGATCGAGAGCATTTTTGCCAGACCAGATCTCTGGTGAATATCGAAGGAAAGCGCGGGGCTGAGCGCGAGGTTTTGACGCGGACGCGCGGCTCGCGCGCGCCTGCCGATTTTCGATCGGGGCTCTTCGCTCGGTCGTTCGCGCAACCCCCAAACCGTTCGACGCGCGCGCGCGAACCTCCTCGCGATGAACTGGTTCTTCACGCAGGCGAAGTGCGCGGACGCGACGCCCACCGGGACGCCCCTCGGCGCCCCCCCGGGCGCCGCGGTCTCCGCGGTCGATCCGCCGGTGAAGAAAAAGACGGACTTCCTCGATCTCCCCACGCCCGTGAAGTACGAGGAGCTGCAGCGGGAGATCATGATGTCGCTGAAGGCGGACCACTTCGAGGGCGGGCGGTTCGACTTCAACAAGCAGCTGAACCAGAAGTTCTTCCTGAGCCACTCCGTGTTCATGGGCTCCATCGAGGTGCCCGCGCAGGGCAACCAGATCATCAAGATCCCCAACGCGACGTACGAGTTCGGCGCGAACGTGGTGGATGCCAACTACATGCTCGTCGGCCGCGCGTTGACGGACGGCCGGGTTTCCGGCCGCCTGAAGTACGACTTCTCCGACGCGCTCTCCGCGAAGCTGCAGACGAGCAAAGAGCCGGGGTTCTCGCAGGTCATGGTCGACCTGGACTACAAGGGGCTGGACACGCAGGCGCAGCTCAAGCTCGGAAACGGCGGGTTCTACGGCGTGAACTACCTGCAGAGCGTTTCCGACGCGCTCAGCCTGGGCGGGGAGGGTTTCTGGCTCGGGGGGCAGAAGAAGAGCGGGGTGGGGTTCGCGGCGCGGTACGCGGATGATAAGACGGTCGCGACCGGGCAGGTCGCGACGACCGGCCTCGTGTCCTTGACGTACACCGCCAAGGTGAGCGACAAGGCGATGCTGGCGTCCGATTTCATGTGGAACTGGAACGCGCGCCAGGCGCAGGCGAGCGTCGGGTACGACTACATCTTACGACAGAGCCGTCTGCGCGGCCGCGTGGACAACAACGGCGTGGTCTCCGCGTTCCTCGAGGAGCGCCTGAACGCGGGGTTCACCCTCACGTTCTCCGCGGAGATCGACCACGCCAACAAGAACCACAAGTTCGGCTTCGGGATGACGGTGGGGGAGTGATGAAGATGCGGGGACGTGTTTTTTTAACCGCGCCGGCGGCAATAATCAGGGTAAATGCGCACACGACGACCGGCTCTCATGATCTCGTCACGATCACCGACCGCCTCGGGATTTTTTTTGTTTTTCGCTCGCTCGTTTCTTCGATCGAGCTTCGTTTCCGTTTTCCGGTTTGGCGCTCTTCGTAGGAAAACAGACCGTCGATCTGGGTTCGTCACGGTCGCGCGCGTGATTGGCCGGGTGGACGCGGGAAACCCGCTCGCGCCAAAACCAACGGCCGTTCCGCTACTCATCCGAATTAAAGTCGCGACGCGGCTCCGGCGTTCACACACCGCGCGCCGCTCCATCCCTTGACCCGCACACTTACACCCGCGCCTCGTCCCCGACGAGCGACTCGAGCCGCTTCCGCTTCTTTCCCGTCCGCGCGCGCCTCGCGCGACTCGACACGCCGCGAACGGCCGCGTTCCCGGACCGCGACTTTTATCCGCGATGGCGACGCTCACGAAGAAACAGCTGTGGAAGGAGAACGACGAGTGGGTCGTCGTCGGGCTGAAGCAGAACAAGAGCGTGGAGAAGGGGTGGGTGCTCGTGCCGGACAAGATCAAGGGCAAACCCGTGGACGAGCCCGACCGCGTGGACAAGATCCTCGCCAGGTACGCCGAGCGCGAAACCGACGTCCGTCCGTCCCTTCTCGTCGAAGCATTATTCCAAAACCAAAAAACTCAAAACGCCGCCCTCCCGCGTCCCCGCAGGCACGGCGTGTGCAAGCGCTCTGAAGCCAAGGCGTTCCTCAGGCACGGTCGCGTCACCTTCGAGGGCGACGTCGTGACCCGGCCGGAACAGAGAGTCGTCGTCAGGTATGTTCGCGGTCCACAGCGCTCGGACCGCTCGGCTCCCAGCCTCGGGCACCACGTGGACGTTTTCCCCGAGGCGAAGCGGCTCGCGAAGCGTCGCCGCTCACGCCGCGTCCCCCCGTTTCCAAAACCGCAGGCTGTACGACGGCGTGCACGTGGACGACAAGCCCATCCCCGTCTCGCACGTCGCCGACAAGGAGAACGTCGACCGGGAGCAGCCGGCGTGACGAGGCGCGTCGCGCGCGCATAGGACGCGAGACCGAGGCGAAGGACCCGCTGCTGTACTATCCGCGACGACGCCTCGCGCCTCGGCGAGAATGATATAAAAAACAAACCTTTTCGTCGCTACGTTCGTCGCCTCGTCGCCGGCAACGGCGGCGGCGCGGGAACGATCGGGTGTTCCTTCCCGAACCCGAGCCCGCGTAGCCGGTCGCGCACCACGCTCAGACCCCGCGATAAATCCGCGTGCACGCCGCGCACGACGTCCGCGAACGACCCGTCCGGGGGCAACCCGAGCTGCGCGCGCAGCGGCGGCAACGGGTCGCCCCGCGACTCGATCGCCACCTGGCCTCGCGAGATGAGCCCTGCGGTTTTCACGGACGCGCTCGCGCGCTGGCTCGCCGCGGCGGCCGCCGCCGCGAGCGCCAACGACTTCTGCGCGTTCGCGGCGGGCAGAATCGGCGAAATCGCGACCCGCGTCTGGTCTCCCCGCACCTTGGCGGCGATGGAGATGAGCGAGACGTCGTCGTCGCTCTCGCTGCCGTCGTCGTTCTCGGCGGCGACCAGCGCCGACGGCTCGTCCTCCTCCGCGCGCGCAGGGCTGGGCTCGCGCGGCGGCGGCGAGGGCGCGCGCGGCGGCGGCGGCGGGATCAGCGACGACGCCGCGCGCGCCAGGCGGTTCGCCACGACGCGGGCGCGGCCGCGCAGCGAGGCGCCCCACGACGCGAGGCTCCCCGCGTACGATTCGGCGGCGGCGCGTTTCTGAAAAAACGTCGCGCTCGGCCGGACCATCGCCTGCGGCGTTTCCGGAATGGGCTTGCCGTTCGGAAAAACGCCGTCTCCACGCGTCTCGACGAGCGCGTTCGCGCGCCGCCACGCCGCCAGCGAGGGCATCACCGTTCGCGAACGAAGCTCGTTGAACGTGTGCCGCTTGAACCGCAAGCCGCCCTTCTTTTTCTTTTTGTCGTCGTCGTCGTTCCCGCCGCCGACTTCGTCGTCGTCGTCGTCCTCCTCCTCGAACCCAGTGGAGGAGGGCGCACCCACGAAGCCGCGCGACGACACGACGGGATCGTCCACCGAGGCGAGCGCGGCGCGCTCGTCGCCTCCGAAGGAGGCCATTGACGCGACGTGCGCGATCTTCGCGCGCTTCGCGCGCGCGCCGGGGCTGAGCCCCGCGGTGCGCGCCTTCTCGGCGGCGCGCCGCGCGAGCTCCAGCGTCTTCGCGGCGAGCGCGTGCACCGCGGTGCCCGCGGGGTTGTACGCCATGGCGTTGGCGAAGATGAGCTCCACGTCCCGCACGAACGCGTCCCAGCTCTGGTACTTGCCGAGCCGGATGTTCTCGCGGAGCGTCCGGAAATCCATCGGCGTCGCCACAACCGAGAAGTACCCCGGCGCGATCGCCTCCGTGACCGGCTCGGCGAACACGCCGTGCTTGTCCTTGGCCTGCAGCTTCTTGGTCACGTCGAGCATCGCGCTCGGCTTGGGAGGCGGCTCCACGAACGCGGGGACGGGGCCGGGGACCAAGCCGTTCGAGGCGCGGTCGTCGGACGCCGCCGCGTCGCGCGCGCGCTTGTGCGTCCCGAGATTGGACGCCGTCGGCGTCGCGTCGTCGCCCTCGCCCCACGAATCGTACCCCGAGTCCATCGCCGCCGCCGCGGCGGCGGCCGCGGAGGCGGCGCCGATCCCGCCGCCGGGTTTGGAGACCAGCCTGATTTTCACGCCGGGAAAACCGGGCACGGCGCCCGCGCCGGCGGGGATTGGCCTCTTGACCTTTTTCTTCTCCACCTTGCCGGAGGACACGCCCGGGGCGGGCTTGCCGCCGCCCTGCAGCGCCTTGGGCACGCCCTTCATGAGCAGCGCCTTAGGGACACCCTTCATGGTCGCACCCTCGGACGGGGTGCCCCCCGCGCTCCTCGACGCCGCACCGGCGGCGGCGCGCTCGCGCTCGAGCTTCGCCTTCAGGAGCGCGGCGGGCACCTTGGGGCGCGCGCCGGAAGGCGAAGCTCCGGCTTCACCTCCGCCGGTGCGCGCGCCGGCGGCGAACGGGTGCGGCGCGCCGCCGCCCGGACCGGAGGGGAGCGTGCGCGCCGGCGCGGAGGGGGCGGACCCGCCCGATCCGCCCTCCCCGCCATCGGACGCGGGCTTCTTTGGGCCGAGCTTGAAGGTCAATTTCAGGCCACCCATGACCTCTCTTGGGCCCCCCTACTCGGTCCCCTCGCCGAAGCGGCCGCGCGGTCGCGTCTCCCGCGCGGACACCGCACAAGACGCGCGCGTTCACGACCCCGCGCGCCTTCGATGTGCGCCCTCGCGACGTACGCGCGAGACTAGGGTTGTCGATCAGACGATCTCGGGTTTTTCTGCGTTGTCGCGACGTCGAGGTGTCCTTGACCGCGGACGTCGAATTCTCGAGGCGCAGACGCCAAATAAGTTACGTACTACGTAGACTACAAACGCACGCGAGGATCTACTTGGCTTTGCGCCGCGCGGCGTTGTCCGCGAACGTCTCGAGCCCCTCTTCCCACGCGCCCTGGGACATACCCCCCGGGCAGTACACCGCGACCACCCCCAGCTGCCCCACCTCCGTGACGTTCACGCGTTCGTTATCGAAGAAGAGCATGTCGGAGTACGGCGTCCCCGTTTTTTCGCGCAGGCTCTGGAAGTGCGCCTTCTTGCTCCCCGTGTATATCTCCGCCAGGTCGCCGACCACCTCCCTCAAGGATTTCGGGGGCGCTGGACGCGTTTTGCGCGGGGCCATCGTCGCGGGGACGTTCGAAGACGCCTTCTCGTTCGAAGACGCCTTCTCGTTCGGCGCCTGCAAGTACCGCGACCGCGGCGCGTGCAGCGCCATCGCGTCGAACGCCCACTTCGCGCGGTTGGTTCGCGATGCGACGGCGACGCGCGTCTCCGCGAACGCCTCGTGCGTCGAGAGCATGGCGATGGCCTCTCGCGCCGCGGGGTAGATGCGGAGCTCCTCCCCCGAGACGTCCGTCACGCAGCCGAGCTCGTCCACGGACCACGGCGCGCCGTTCATCATGTACAGCTCCGGGAACCACACGGTGTCGTCGAGGTCGAACACCACGAGCTTGGGCAGAGGCGCGGCCGGGTGAGGGGGTGTCAGACGAACCTCGACGTGCATCGCCTCCGAGGGGGTGAGGTGTCGCGCGCGTCGCGTCTTCGTCTTCCCGCCGCCTCTCCCGCCTCTTCCTCCACCTCGTCGGCCGCCTCTCCCGCCTCGGCCCCCGCCTCTCGCCGACGCGGAGACGCTCGCCAGCATCCTCGAGGACGTGGCTCGCCTCGCGACGCCTCCGCGCGCTACGCGCACGATACGCCGCGTCCGCGGACGAAGCCGCGCGCGTCCTCGGCGCCCGCGCGCGAGTCTGGCCACGCGAAGCGCGTGAGGCGCGCACGGCGCTGTGTTATCCATCCACGACAGATGCTCGAAAAAAGCCGGGACTGTTTTACCGGAAACGAGAAAACGCAACACCGGGCGCCGCGCGCGTAAGACGCCGCGCGCGCGCGATCGCGGCGATCCCGCGCGTATTACAGATACGGTATACGACGACTAAAGCTAAGTGGTGGTGGTGTTACACACAGAGACGCTTATCGCCCGTGTTCGTGCCTACTTCCCCCTGCGCGCGGCGTCCCGCTCGCGCAGGATGGCGTTCCGAGGCTTGACCGGCCGCGGCGCCGGCGGCGCGGCGCGCCCCCGCGCGGGCGTGCCGGCGCCGGTGGCGTATTCCAGGTACGCGCCTCTAGCGCCGGAGAGCGCGAGCATGCTCCCCTTGGACCGCTTCGCCGCGCCCGCACCATTACGCGTGATGGCGTCCTGGTCCTCCGGCAGCACCTCCTCGCCCGCCTCGGCCTCGCCGAGCCTCAGGACCTTCTCCAGGAGCTCCACCTGCGCCTCGCGCGTGCTGAACTTGAGCTGCGCCTTGTCGCCGTCGCCGATGAGGTCGGTGACCACCTTGAAGGCGTACCCCTGCTGGATGAGGAACTGCTGCCGCTTCGTGGAGAAGTACATCTCTTCCGTGTCCGTGGAGACGAGCGAGTAGAAGAACGCGTTGTGGTCGTCCGCGCTCACCTTGACCTCCTTGCCGCTGGCCATGGCGGCGAGCGCGGCGGCTTTCGGGCGCAGGATGCGCCCCAGCCGCTGCGCTTCTTGCCGGCGCGACCCGCCGTGCGACGAGATCTGGATGATCACGTTCGCCTCCGGGATGTCGATGGAGTTATCACCGACTTTCGACAGGAAGATGGTGTTTATTTCGTTGCTGAACTTGAACGCGTGCAACACTCGGGTGCGCTCGGCGTGCGAAGTGTCGCCGTAGATGAGCGGCCGCCGCAGCGCCGTCGCGTACTCGCGCAGCGCGAAGATGTTGTCCGAGAAGACGATGATCTTGTCGCGCCTCTGTTGCTCGTGGAACTGCATCAGGTACTGGCACGCCATGAACTTGTTCGGGTTCATGCAGTACAGCACTTGGCGTTTCGCGGCTTGGTCCCGCGAGAGGTACTTCTTGAAGAACTCGGCGGTCATCGGGCACCACACCTCCACGCACTGCACGTTGGCGATGTGGCCGTCGCGTTGCAGGTCCAGCCAGTTCGCCTCGTACAGCTTGGGGCCGATGAGGAAGTTGAGGTGCTCCACCTTCTCGTCCTCGCGCACGAGCGTCGCGGTGAGGCCCAGCTTGCAGTGCGCCTTGGTAATGCCGATCACCTTACGGAACATCGCCGCCGGAACGACGTGCACCTCGTCCAGCAGCATGATGCCCCACTCGCGGCCCTGCAGCTGCGCCAGCACGCGCCGGGACTCCTCGCTCCGCTTGCCGCCCGCGCTCACCATGTTGTACGTGGTCACGCACACGCACGCGCGGTCGTTCGGGGGGAACTCCTCTTTCGTCTGGCTCGTGAACCGCACGATCTCCCGGTCGGTGAGGTTCGTCCACAGCTTGAACTGCGCCGCCCACTGGTCCACGGAGACGGAGGACGTGCAGAGACACAGCACGCTTTTGCGCACGCGCGACGCGGCGGCGATGCCGGTGAGCGACTTGCCCGCGCCGCACGGCAGCACGATGATGCCGCTCCGCGCGCGCCCGTTGCCGAACATCTTGGACAGGGATTTCTCCTGGTACGGGCGGATGCGGGTCATGGGCTTGAGCGCGATGTCCAAGTCGGGGTTGCGCGTGTCGTTTCGAAAGTCGTACTCCTCCAGCGTGGGGTACCCCAAGTTACCGGGCAAACACCGCTGCTTGACGTGCTCAACCTGCTCGGGCGCGATTTCGAACGAGCTCATCTCGCGGTGCGGGTCGTACTCCGGGACGCCCGTCGCGTCGAACGTGGACGGAGGCGGAACGGAGACAGAGGCGGTCGGTTCTTCCGGGCGGGCCGCGGGTCGGTTCGCCGTCGTCGTAGGTAGTGCGGCGTGATCGCCCGCTCCTTCGTTCCCCGCGGTTACCTCCGCCTCGAAGTTCTCCTCGATCGCCGCCAGCGTCACGGCGGCGGCGGCTTTATCGCGCAGCGCCTTCGTCACCGTGAACGCGTCCGCGGCGCCGGCGCCCGCGGCGGCGCCGCTCGCGGTCGGTAACACGCGCGCCTTCCGCACGACGTCGTCTTTCAGGAGCTCCTTCAAGATGCGCGGTTCCGGGGACTCCAGGAAGAAGCGGTTCCGCTGCAACACCAGCTTCACCTTGCCGTAGTTCGCCGTGCACGCCTCGACGAAGGCGTGGATCTCGCTCGAGAGACGCGTCTTGGAGAGGCGCGCCAGGACGCTCAGGATGGTGGCCGTCTCCAGCCCGACGGAGACCGCCGCGTAGAGCGAGTGCGGCGTGAGCACGTACTCGTGCATGTTCGCGGGGCGGCACACCGGCTCGGCGACGGAGATGAGGAAGTCGTACGCCGCCTTGTACACGGGCGAGAAGCTCTCGAGGAAGATTCGGCCGTCGCTGCATATCCACAGCGGGCGGTTCGCGTGGTCCGGCTTCAGCGTCAAGTGCGAGTAGTCGTTCTGCCCGAACCCGTCCCCCCCCTCCCACAGCTCGTTCACCTCATCGTCGTCACCGCTCTCGCCGTCCGAGTCGAGCGCGTCACCCTCGTCGTCCAGGTCGCGGGCTTTGCGCGCAACGCGCGACGCGAGCGAGGGACCATTCGACTTGCCGAGCGCCGCGCCACGTGGTTTTTTCCTGTTCGTGCCGCTGGGTTTCGCGCGGGATCTCGACCCCGTGTGGATGGGCGCGTCGTCCTCGTCGTCGTCAAGCAGGTCGTCGTCCTCGGATCCGCTCGGGATCTCGTCCGGGTCATCCCTCGTCTCCCCGCGCTTGAACGAAACCTTCAGCGCGCCTCCGCCGGACCCGGCGTCGCCGCGTTTCATCTTGAGTTTCAGCCCGCCCTCCATCTCCGCCACGGTCTCGGGGGGCTCTTTCTTCGCGCGCTTCGCCTCCGCGTCGACCGGCTCCTGCTTCACGCCGGCCGCAGCGTCCTCGCCCTCCCGACTGCGCTTCATCGTGACCTTCATGCGCGGAGGCATCGCGGACGCCGCCCCGCGCGCGGGGGAGTGGCTTTCGCATCGAGAAAGAATGGCACAAAACGTGTTCTTCACCGGGGGCGAGTTTTTGTTAAAACTGTAAAACTCAAACTGACAGCTGCTCTACACACCCCCTCTCCGCGCGTGTCGCTCTCTACGCACCGTCGTACGCGCTCCCCCCCGGCATGTACTTCATGGGTGCGAAGGTCTTCCTGTGGTACGGACAAGGTCCGTGCTTGTGGATGGCTTCCATGTGCGCCTTGACGCCGTACCCCTTGTGCCCCTCGAACCCGTACTCGGGGTGCTTCTCCGCGATGGCGACCATCATGCGGTCGCGCGTGACCTTCGCCAGCACCGACGCCGCGGCGATGCACACCGATTTGGCGTCGCCCTTCACGATGGCCTCGGCGCGGTCAACCAACGGCGGCGGGACGCGGTTGCCGTCGATCAGCACCCAGTCCGCGTTCGTGCTGAGCCCCTCGACGCTCTTGGCCATGGCCTCCATGGTCGCCTCGAGGATGTTGATCTCGTCGATGCGCTCGTGGTCGATCACGCACACCGACTTGAGCACTCGGTCGTCCGCCATGAGCTCCTCGAACACCGCCTCGCGCTCCTCCTCCGTCATCTGCTTACTGTCGTTGATGGCGTCGATGACCAGGTCCTCGGGGAACACGCACGCCGCCGCCACCACGGGGCCCGCCAGCGGGCCGCGCCCGGCTTCGTCCACGCCGCACACCACTTTCTTGCCAGCCTCCCAACACCGGCGCTCGTGCTCGCGCGAGGGCCCAGCTTTCTTGGGCTTCTTCGCCTGCTTCTCCGCCCTCGCGGCGTCCGCCTGCGCCTTGGTCGTGCGCTTGCGCCCGGACGCGCGCGTCGGGCTTGTGCCCTCGGCGTCCTTCGCCGCGACCGGCGCGGCCACCTTGATGTGGTCCACCATCTTCACGCCCTTCTTCAAAAACGCGCCCAGGCCCTGCTGCGTGGTGGTCTTGGCTTTGGGCGGCATCGCGGGGCGGCCAGCGGAGCAGGCGAGCGCACGCGAGGGGGGGCACGCGCCGAGGAAGGCGAGGCGGGATGCGAGGACGGAGACTCGAGAGCCGACACACGCCATGCACGGGCGCGGATGGAAGTGGACGCCCGACAGGCGCGCGATCGCACCGTCTCGTGGCGTTTTTCGTGTCTCTCGAGTGTCGCGAGTCGCGAGCGAGCGATGAGGTGGCGTTTGGCAGTTTCAAAACGCGGGCGGAGGCTGATTTTTTTTTGTGTGAAACAAAAAACGTACTCCTACGCGCCGCGATCGCGCGCGCGCGCGCGCGAACGCGACAGTCACCGCTCGCACCGATGCCCACGTGCGTGTTTCCCTCTACGCCGCGGCTTGTTGCCTGGAGAGCATGACGACCCAGGAGAGCGCGATCCCCGCGAAACACACCCACCCCCCGACGTCGTACCAAAACGCATCCGGTCCGGCGGCGTCGCCGGCGCGCGCGCCGCCCCCCATCTGCGCGGCGCGCGCGGCTTCCTGCTGCGCCTGCTGCTCGGCGAGCTGCCTCTGCAGCTCCGCGTGGAGCCCGGGCGCCTTGTCCGTCATCTCCAGCGCCTTCTTGTAGATCTCGTTCGTGGGCTCCTCGTTGAGCGCGCGCTGGAAACACGTCTTGGCTTTGTCGAAAAAGTCGCCCGCGCGCTCAGCCTCCTGGAACAAAAAGCCTTGGCTGGTGAGCGCGTTCCCCAGGCACCACAGCGCGTCGTGCTTCTTGGGGTTGATCGCGAGCGCCGCCTCGAACTTGCTCACCGCCAGCTCGATCATCTGCACCGCCTCGGGGCCCTGCTTGAAGTGCGCCAGCTCCAGGAGCGCACCGCCCCAGCGCGTCAGGACCTGCGCGTCGCTCGGGTTCGCCTTGTGATCCTGCTCCGCGCGCGCGCGAGCCTGCTCGAAGAACTGCATGCGCTCCAGCTCTTCCGCGGGCAGCTCCATCGTCGTTGCCATCGTGAGTTCGGGGAGGACACGGACGTGACCTTGTGGGCGAGCGTCGCGGTCGGGTCGCGGCCGTCGGCGCGCGAGCGAGTGTGGCCGGCGAACGCGTCGCGCGATCGCGTAAAAGCGCCCGCGATCAAGCTGGTGGGGCGTGTCACTTGGCGGGCGAGACCGAAGGTTGTTCCGGCGTGTTCTGTCGGCGGGCCCGAAAAAGCGCTTCGGGCGCGTCAGATCTGTGCAGTGCAGCCGGCGCGGCTCGAAGCGCCCGCGGCGGGTCTTCCGTGGTTCCCGGCGGCGACGATGGCGGTGCTCCTGGAGACCTCGAAGGGGGACATGGTGATCGACCTGCACGTCGACGCGTGTCCGCGGACGTGCAAGAACTTCCTGAAGCTGTGCAAAATCAAGTACTACAACGACGTGTTGTTCCACACGGTCACCAAGGACTTCGTGGTGCAGACCGGCGACCCCACCGGCACGGGCAAGGGCGGGGACTCCGTGTACGGCAAACTGTACGGCGACCAGGCGCGTTTCTTCGAGGACGAGATACGCGCCACATTGAAGCACGGCGCGAAAGGCACGGTGTCCATGGCGAGCGGGGGGGGTGAGAACAGGAACGCGTCGCAGTTTCTCATCACCGCGCGCGCCGACTGCGACGCGCTCGACGGGAAGCACACCGTGTTCGGCGTCGTCGCCGAGGGTTTGGACGTGCTGGATGCGATCAACGAGGCGTACTGCGACGACCGGGGCCGACCGTGGCAGAACATACGGATCAAGCACACCGTCGTGCTGGACGATCCGTTCGAAGACCCGCCCGGGTTGGCGGCGCTGATCCCGGACGCGTCCCCGAAGTTCGCGCGCGACCCGAACGACACGCGGCTCGAGGACGACTGGGTACCGCAGGACGCGGAGGGCGCGAACGCGGACCCGGCGGCGATCGAGCGGCAGACCCGGGAGAAGGAAGCCAGGAACCGCGCGGTGGTGCTAGAGATGATCGGCGACTTACCGGAGGCGGATGCAAAACCGCCGGAGGAGTCGCTGTTCGTCTGCAAACTCAACCCGATCACCGGGGACGAGGACCTGGAGATCATCTTCTCGCGGTTCGGGCGCGTCGTGTCGTGCGACGTCGTGCGCGATCACAAGACGGGCGACTCGCTGTGCTTCGCGTTCGTCACGTTCGAGACGCGCGAGGCGGCGGAGACGGCGTACCTGAAGATGGACAACGTGCTCATCGACGACCGCCGCGTGCGCGTGGACTTCTCGCAGAGCATGCACGGGCTGTGGCGCAACTTCAAGAAGTTCGGCGCGAAGGGCGGCACCGCGGAGGACCGAAACGCAGCGGACAACGCGCGTCGAGGGCCGACGCGCGGTGGTCGCGACAGAGGCGTGGACAAGACGTTCCGCGGCGGCGACGGGCGGAGCACCTTCGAAATCAAAGGCTCGGCGATGGGGCACATCGGCGGCGGCGGGCGCGCGCCCGCGCCGCGGCCGCCGGAAGACCGCGCTCCTCGCGAAAGGCGCGAGGATGACCGCCGCCGCGCGCGCAGCCGAAGCCGCGACCGCGACCGCGACCGAAAGACCCGCCGCGAGCGCAGCCGGAGCCGCGACCGGAGCCGGAGCCGCGAGCGGAGCCGCGAGCGCGACCGCGATCGGAAGAAGGAGAAGAAACGCCGGCGCGACCGCGACCGCAGCCGCAGCCGCAGCGGAGACCGCGACCGGAAGAAGGAGAAGAAACACAGGCGCGATCGGAGCCGGAGCCGGGATCGGGACGGGGAGAGGCGCCGGGACGGAGGCGGGGAAAGGGAACGAGACGGCGAACGACGCGGCGGAGGCGGCGACGCGACGCGCGACGCCGAGGGCGTGATTCGCCGTTCCGCGGGTGGACTGGAGGTGAGGAAGCCGGGAGGTCTCGAGTCGAGCGCGCCGTTTTCGAGAGGCGCGCCCAGAAGAGACGCGTACGATTATTAGCCGTAGATGGGATGGGTGTATCGCGCCGCGACGTCCGACGCGTCTCTCGCGAATGCGCGAATCGACAGTCGCCGCACTAAAAAAAAAGGCGAAAAGAAAACGTCGCTTCGCGTTTCCCGCGCGCGTGCACACCGAGGCGCGCGTTCGCACCGAAGGATGCGTGTCGGCGGTCTGAGTGAGACGCCAAGAGTCATGCACGTCTCCGCGGCGCGCGCTTTGCGCGTCCTGGTGGCATCCACGCGCGCTTCCGCCGCGCGCGTCGCGCGCTCGCCCCCCGCCCGGCCGTGCTCGCTTCACGGCTCGGCGCATCCGTCGGTTCGCGGGAGCGGCTGGCACCAGCCTTCCTTCGCACGCACCGCGGGAACGCGTTTGAAGTCCACCTCCGAGAACGAAGAGCACGTCGCGGCTCTGGACGCCGCCGCCGCGCACGAGCGCGCGCTCGCCGCGGCGCGCGCCGTCCAGGAGACCATGGCCGGCACACCCGGCAAGGCGTTCGAGGAGACGGAGGTGGATCGCGCCAAGGCGCAGATTTTGCGTTTCCTCAACTACAAGCCGCGCACGCGCGCGGAGCTGATGACCAAGCTCGTCGAGGATAAGCTGTACGACCCCGAGCACGCGGCCGCGGCGATCGCGTATCTGCAAGACAAAGGCGTGCACAGCGACGTGGACTACTCCGAGCAGTGGGCGAGGTACAAATGGCGCACGGCGAAGTGGGCGCCGTGGCGCATACAGACGTCGCTGCGCGAGAAGGGCGTCGCCGCCGCCGACGCGGAGGCGGGAACGCGGCGCGTCTTCGCGGAGCTCGGCGACGTGGACGTCCTTCTCGCGACACGTCGCGATGACCCCGACGCCGCATCTAACGCGCCCGTCGCGATCGCCGGCGAGGAGGAAGATAAGGGCGCGGAACTGCTCCGCGCGGCTCGGAAACGCTGGGCGTTGTCGGACGGGATGGACCTCGCCAAGCGCCGGCGGAGGCTGGGCGCGTGGCTCGAGCGCCGCGGCCACGCGGGCGCGACGTCGCGGCGCGTCGTGGACGCGCTGGAGCGCGAGGACCGGGAGAGGGAGTGGGCGGAGGAGGCTGAGCGGGACGCGGAGCGGGGATACAGAGAGTAGGCTCTTCAGGACTGCGACTGTTTTCAGGAAACGTATGTATAGTACGTATGCGTAAAAATCATCGCGCGACGTTTAGACGACGACGTTTTTGGCAACCTCGGCTTTGCCCGCGGCGAGCAGGCTCTTGAGCGCGCTCGTCTCGACGGGCACGCCGGTGATCGCGGTGATCAGTGCGAACCCGCCGAACATGTACGCGAACGTGCCCAACACGTTGACGCAGAATACGGTGAGTGCGAACGCGAGCGGCTTCCGGTTCCCGGGCACGTACCGCCGGAAAAACTCGACGATCTTGTCCGTCTGCGGCGAGATGGCGACGGACAGACCCATGCGCGCGGGCCGGAGAAAGTTCTGGATCATCCACAGGCCGAAGTACGTGGTGACGAACGTCTGCATGGCGGGCTTGGAGACCAGCGGCGACGCCGCGTGCAGGTTGCAGGCGGTGTACATGGCGCCAAGGAGCGACGAAACGTAGAACAGGTTGGAGATGAGCCCGTACGAAAGCAACGCCGCGCCGCCCAGCGCGGCGATGGTGCTCTTGTCGATCTTCCCGGCGCGTCGCCACCACGCCGCGAATCCAGACCCGCCGCTGGATTCGGCACCGGCGTCGACCGAAGGCGCCCCGGTGGTCTCGCCCGAGATGCCT
>Ga0206682_10001934_pt1 | contig 19535 bp, 22 predicted proteins | sample M240m12015metaG_FD_155444 | JGI IMG/M metagenome (GOLD analysis project Ga0206682, IMG submission 155444) | Ammonia-oxidizing marine archaeal communities from Monterey Bay, California, United States - M2 40m 12015 | ecosystem: Environmental > Aquatic > Marine > Intertidal zone | place: USA...
GTTTGCATCATCTTCAAGTTCACCAGAAGTACCAGCAATAACGATTCGGTTATTTGTCAGATCTTCGACATTTACTGAAGCAAGAGTTGACTGACCATCAACATCTAGTGTTCCAGTAATTTGTGCGTTACCTGTTAGAGTAGTTGCACCAACAACATCGAATGTTCCATTTACCGTTGCATTACCTGTTACTACAAGTTCACCTGTGCCGCCTGGTGCAATTGTTAAATTGCCGTTAGCATTAGATGTTTGGTTAATAGATAATGTATTGCCATTCATTACAAGGTTATCAACGTTCCATACGTCAACCTTGCTATTTGAATCTACGATAACTGCAGATGATGCTGTCAATGTACCATGTACGTGATCCAACATAGTAGTGAAATATTCACCACCAATTACCTGATAGTTTGGTGCAAAGCCTGTAGAGCTATCGTCGCCGATACCAATATAAAGACGTCCACCATTATTTGACTGACTTGAAGTTGTAAACGACGAATATGCTAATTCGCCTGTTGCGATTACCGGATTATTGCTTCCGTCTAACGGCAACTTGTTCTGGTCAGTATTTTTAATTTTAATGACTGTTGCCATTAGTATGTTCCTCCAATGATTTTAGTGTTGGGATTTCTCATATCCCGTCTGATCTCAAATTTTTCTGATGTTTCATTATATACTATAACTGCGCCATCATTCAAATCTAGTGGGTCGATGTCAGCTAATTCTATTAACCGGCCGGATGAAAGGTTAAGAGTCTTAACCCTCATACTTGTAGCTGGTTTAATTGCGCCTTTAAGTACAGTCATTCATTACACCTATTTATCTAGTAATTCCAGGGCCAACATAAAATTGTCCCTCGATTACCCGTGTTATAGCTCCGTTAGCATCTGTAACTTCAACGTCGTACAGATATCTTCCAGACATTGTTTCAGTAATTGATGAACTCATAGCAAGCGTTATTGTTCCTGTTGCCGGCTGTGTAACAGTAGCAACAAAAGGATAAGATGTCGATGATAGATAAGTTCTTCGGGCTTGTGCTGCTGCACTATACCCTGTTAGGTCTGCGGCGTCAACCCCGTTGGCTCCGGTTACAGAAATAGTTGCTGTAAATGTTGTACCTTGGTCCGCATTAATGTTTGCATATACTGCCATCAACTTCTCGCATTTAGTTAAGATTTCTACAACTATTTATACAATTTAAAATCTAGATGATAGATAAATAATTGCATATAATGTTATTTATAGGTGTACAAAGCCATAGAAATATGTTATAATAAGAGAGTGCACCGGTGAGGAAGGAGGTATACCTTGAAGGTTTTAATTATGGGTCTTTCAGGTTCTGGTAAAACAACTTTAGCTAAAGAGCTAGCATACCATTTTGAGCTGCCTCATTATAACGCTGATACAATGCGAGAGGCATACGATGATTGGGATTTTTCTATTGAAGGTCGATTACGACAAGCAAATAGAATGGCCTCACAAGAATACGGAATATTAGATTTTATTTGTCCATTAGAGAAAACTAGAAATATTGTTACACCAGACTCGATTATTTATATGGACACTATACAAAAATCCCTGCACGAAGATACAAACAAAATATTTGAAAAGCCTAATACAGGTTTAAGGATTACACAATGGATACCACAAAGCCAACTACACAGCTCCTTGGAAGGTTTCAGCCCTGGCATCAAGGGCATACAGAATTATTTAGACGGGCCTTTGCAAAGACTGGTCAAGTCGCTATCTTACTAAGGGAACAAGATGGTACTAAAAAGAATCCTTTTGACTTTGAAGAAAGAACATACCAGATATCATATGCTCTAGATTTTGCTGGTTACCAGAGAGGGAAAGATTATGAAATTTATCTAGTTCCTAATATTACGCATATTACATATGGCCGCGATGTAGGTTATAGTATTAAACAAGAACATTTAGGTGAAGACTTAGAATCAATTAGTGCATCTAAAATCAGAGAAAAAATACTAACATGAAAATACTTATTACCTTTCCTCGGTTTGGTTCTACATGGATTCAAAAGTACATTAACAAAGAAAATAAAGATAAACACAATGCTTTAGATTTGTATGACTATTTTGGAAAAAAGAATCCTGGATCTGTAGAAGACAAAATGTATTTTCTTCAGACTGAGCGAGATAGGGGACAAGAATACTCTGTAAAATATTTTACATATCATGCACCTGTTAAAACAAAATGGTTTACAACATTCTATAAAGATGATACAATAATAAAGTTAACTCGTAGAGATGTGTATGGTGCCTATCTTAGCTATCTTACGCAGTATGTAACAGGCTGGAAATACCATAATGCTAAAATAAAAGACGATTTAAATACGTATGATAATGTGTGCAATGACCTATACATAACCCAGGAATCAATTGATGAATGGTTTTATAGATACGAAACCTTTTTGACGTTTAATAACTATGATCAAGAAATAATATATGAAGATTTTATACCTAATGATTCTTCGGTAAATAGCACTATTAAATATAATATTGATTATGAATCCCGGATTAACAATATCACTTATGTGAAAGATGAATACAAAAGATGTATGAAATTATTAAATTAGATACCGAGATTACAAATAGGTGTAATGCTGCTTGTCCTCAATGCCCACGTACCGGTACTAATACCGGAGGACTGTCTGATATTATGAATAGATCTGGTATCTACGACGTTCCTGTAGAATCATTCGACAAGATATTATGCTCGGCTGCTGGATTAAACATTAATAAAGTCACCTATTGTGGTAATTATGGCGATCCCATCATGCATCCTAAAGCAATGGAGATCTTTGAAAAGGTCGCAGGATACGGTGTAAAATATCAAAACATTGATACAAATGGAGGAGTTAGATCAGTTGAATGGTGGAGCCAATTAGGCAAAATTCCTGGTATGCATGTTACCTTCGCTCTTGATGGTCTTGAAGATACCAACCACTTGTATCGCGTAAAAACTAAATGGTCTCGCATTATGGAAAATGTACAGGCATTTATAGAAGCCGGCGGGACAGCACATTGGATCATGATTGTCTTTAAGCATAACGAACATCAAGTGGAAGAAGCTGAGCAACTATCAAAAGAAATGGGATTTGAATCATTTAGTTATAAATTAACTACACGCAATTTTAATCCAAAGGTCCCAGGTAACCTAAAAGTTAACGACTATAAAAGAAAGAAAAGTGATAAAGTAATTCAAGCAGATATAGGTCTACCTAAGAATCCTAAGTTTCAACCGTCGCTTTTAAAAGATGGTCTTATAGAAAAACCAGTTAGCTGTATGGCAGAAAACACAAAGCAGGTATATCTAACGTCTGATAACAGAATCCTACCTTGCTGTCATGTTCAACCAACAATGTGGGAACGTAAATTTAAACCAGAAGAACATCGAAAAGAACCCGAGTTTGCTGACTTTATAGAAAACCAAAAGGTAATAACAGATTTAACCGATAATACATTTGATGCTATTATAGAAAGCTATACGACAGTTTACCCTGAGTTAAAGAATCAGTGGGATAAAAGAAATTTGAGTGTATGCAATAGAAAATGCGGGAGCAATTTTAAAAATGTTAAAGTACAATCTTCCTAAAATCATAGAAGAGCTTTCTCTTTTACCCGAGTATAATAACCAAATATACCTTCAGGGCAATACGCCATTCATGGATCCTATTGAACCAACAATAGGTCAAAACTATTTACATGTAGATAATAACGAATTACAGTATGATCAGCCTTTATTTGACATGCCATACATTAATGAGATCATGGAAGAGCATCAATTAGTTCGGACCCGTGTAATGAAAATGAAACCAAAAACTTGTTATTATTGGCATAACGATTCAACAAAGCGATTACATATTCCTATTGTAACACACGAACACTGCTTTCTTCTTGTTGATAATGAACGCTTACATTTACCAGCAACTGGAGAAGCATATATCGTTGATACCACAAAAATGCATACAGCACTAAATGCAAGTAAGATAGATCGTATCCATATAGTAGGTGCTTTCAGTGTATGACATACTCATTGTCTCTCTACCAGAAATGGATAAAGATAAACCTGCACCTGCATTAGGTTTCTTAAAATCATATATTGAACAGAATGGCTTCAGTGTAAAAACTGTTGATGGGAATCAAATAGAAGATATAGATCTTATACATCTTACTATATCACAGTTTCCAGCAAAGTACATAGGTATTTCAGTTTTTTCTTATGAGCAAAAAGATATTGCTTTAGAGATAGGATATGAATATAACAATGTACTTTATGGTGGAAGTGGCGTACAATGTAATTGGCCTCATGGTGATTATATTGTAGGCGAAGGTGAGTATGCACTACTAGAATACTTAAAGGGTAACAAAGATTATCCAGGTATTAATGGAAAGCCGCCACAACAAATAGATAATTTAAACGATCTACCTCCACCTGATTATACAGAAATTCATGACGAACACAACTATGAATCAGCGGTCATATCCGGCTCACGTGGGTGTGTACGTAATTGTACATTTTGTGACGTGGCGTCTATATGGCCCAAATATAGGTGGTGGGATGGTAAGACTTTAGCAGAGAATATGCATAAGCTTGCTGATCAAGGATTTAAACGTATATCTTTTTCTGATTCTCTTGTTAATGGTTCTATGAAACACTTTAGAACGCTGTGTGCTGAACTATCTAAAATAGATCGTAAGCTTAAATGGAACGGTCAATTTATTATCCGTGCAAAGAATACATTTAAAGAATCTGACTTTGATAATCTTGCAAACTCTGGTTGTACAGGCCTGACTCTTGGTATAGAATCAGGTAATGAATCTGTACGTCATCATATGAGAAAGAAATTTACTAATGACGATCTTGATTGGTTCGTGACTAATCTTGGCAAAAGAAAAATTAAAATGAAGTTCTTATTAATTGTTGGTTATCCTACCGAAACTGAAGAAGACTTTCAAGAGACGCTTGACATGCTGCACAAATATAAAGAGTATTCAAGTACAACGGAAATATCTCCGCACATGATGTTAATAGATAAAGGTACACCACTTGACTATGACCATAGAGAGTTATACGACGATTTTGGTTTTGAATGGTCTAACGAAAACTCTGACTATAAAGAAAGATATCGTAGATTCTTAAAGATATTTGAAGTAGGTCAAAGTTTAGGATATGGATTTAAGAAGCACGCGTTGGATAAGATTGAGAAATTTGGATGATTATTGGATATTCTAACGGCTTCCACGATGCTGGAATGGCTGTTATTGATAATGGAAATATATTATATGCAGGTCATGCTGAAAGATACAGTAGAATAAAGAACGATAAAAATCATTCTATACTTATGCCACAGTATGACGGCAAAACTGTATTTTATGAAAAGCCACTTTTAAAAAATACTAGGCGAAAGTTTGCAGGACAAAGATGGAAGTCTCGTCCTAAATATGACAAATATGTATCTCACCATTGGTCACATGCCGCAGCATCTTATTACACAAAACCATTTACAAATGAGCCGGTTTGTGTTATAGTAGATGCAATAGGTGAATGGGATACTATTTCTATATGGTATAAAAAGAAGAAGGTATGGTCTCGTAAATACCCGTATTCTCTTGGTTTATTTTATTCAGCCGTGACAAAGGCATGTGGATTAAAGCCTATGGAAGATGAATATATTACTATGGGTATGGCAGCATACGGAGAACCCGTGCATGCTTTAGATTATTTGCTAGAAACAAATCTACATAAAGGTGTTCAGCTTAATGGAAGGCCTGAAGATTTAGCTGCTTCTGCACAAGATACTCTTGAAAGAAAACTTATTGAGGTTATGCAAATCGCTCGTAAGTATTCATCATACTTGTGCTATGGCGGAGGAGTAGCACTCAACTGTGTAGCTAATAGCAAAATTCAAAATTTATTTGACGAAGTATGGATTATGCCGAATCCAGGAGATTGTGGTTCAGCATTGGGAGCTGCAGCATCTGTATATAATAAGCCTCTTAATTGGATTGATCCCTACCTTGGATATGATATTAAACGTGATATTAATCCGATATCTGTTGCAAGATTTCTTTCACAAAGTTCAGTATGTGGCATTGCTAATGGTAAGGCTGAGTATGGGCCAAGAGCATTGGGCAATAGATCTTTACTTGCAGATCCTCGTAAAAACATTAAAGATACTGTTAATAAAATAAAGAAGCGTCAGTTGTTTAGACCCTTTGCACCAGCGATTCTTGAAGAATTTGCTGAATCATATTTTGATGGACCAATGAATGAGTATATGCAATATACTTCACAAGCAAAACACGATTATAAGTCTGTCACTCACATAGACGGGTCCGCCCGTGTACAGGTAGTTAAAAAGAATTGTAGATCTATACTAAGACCTATATTAGAAGAATTCTATAATCAAACTAAATGCCCTATGTTACTAAACACAAGTCTAAATATTAAAGGTCAGCCTATGGTGAATACAATAGAGCACGCAAAAGAGTTTCAGAACAAATACAAAGTTAAAGTGTTTTAATTCCAGAAATCTTTAATCCAGTCATGCTTCTCCATTGCCTCTGTAATTAAGTTATCTGCATTGGAGAAGTGGACCATTTTAATTGATTCTGCAAAGTCTCCACCCATATAGTATGGCTCGCGTTTATTAACATCTTCGTTCCAATTCTTTTGAATCTTTAACCAATCATCTTCTTGCCATTTAGCAAACCATTTCATTGGTAACCATTCACGGTCAAGCTCTACATGCATGTCAATAAAGTTCTGTTCGCCATTAACTGGTCCTGTTGCTAATCCATTCTTAACATAGTAATTTTGCCAATGATCAGGGTTCTTACTAAATGTCATCCATAGCCGGTGTGTATCTCCCATATAATACATTTGAAACCCACCGTTAATTTTGCATAAGTGTCTTAGATTGGACCACCATCTTTCAAAACAACCAAAGGTTTTTTCTGGCAAATCATAATCAAGTATAGGATCCATATTGCTAGTAACTATCCAGTCAATATCAAGGATAATGCATTTTTCGCCAGTAGGTATATCAGCAAAGTTTATTTTATGAAACTTAACTTTGTGCCACTGTAAAGAAAACTCTGAAGGATCTTCTAACGGTACTACAATAATATCTTTATCTAATCCTGTAGAATCTTCGGTGTAACAATACAGAGTGAATGGTGTTGTACTATTTTTCTTAATAGATCTATATAAGTTATTTACGTATTCAGAGCCGTACTTAGTTCCTACTTTAAGTGTTAGTATGTGAATCATCTCAGGTTTTACACCTCCGTCATAAGAGCCAAATGCCCAATATTTTTCTTGACACCAGCTGCATTTTCTGCACGGAATAGAATGTGATTCTGATGTGCATGAAACTGTTAAATTATAATATTCTCCCATTAAACCAAATTTTTTATATTGATAAGCAAAAAAACGTTTATCTACGTTTACATATGGCCGACAATTAAGCATTTGATAGCTATCTGCTATGAGAGATTCTTTATTTCTAAAGTCTTTAATAAACTTTGGTCCATGCTGAATGGAATTAATAACAATAGAATTACCTGCTCCTAACATACGTCTGGCTTTAAGTAATATAGGACCTTTGTCTTCATTTGTTGTTCCTGCTTGATGCTTCCATAATTTAATTTTTACTCCGGCAAACCTACTTTCAACATAGTTAATAAGTAAAGGAACCTTAGTTCCAGCATCCTCAAATTTATATGAAGTATTTTGCACATAAATACAATTTAATACTTCATCAGTTCTCTTTTTATCATATAAACATTTAGCCATAATATAAAGAGTTAAAGCGCTATCAGCTCCACCTGACAGATGCATATAGTGATTGGTTTGTTTAGTAGTATTAAAATATGTTTCAAACCAATCTACAGTATTTCCACTATCATCTGTTAAAAGCATTATACATCTCTTTTGCAATCATACTGTGACCTTTAAAGTTAGGATGAAGATCAAACATATTATCACTATACTTATTAAATCCAACACAATACTCAGACTTACCGACTTCTTTCATATATTTAGCTGTAAACTTCCACCATATCCCATCTTTGTCATGATTAATTGCTAGATCACTTGGATCTAAAGAAAATCTACATATATACTTTTTATCTATTGTTTTTAGTAACTCATGCTTTTCAAGGTAAGTCTTTATTTCCTGTCTTTCTGAATTTTTTTCATAAAACCATAAGGGTTTAACTAATTGTGTAATAACTAATTCTATACCTTTGCTCTCACACAAATCTATTATAGCTCTGATCCAACCTATTGTACAATCAATATAATACTTAGAATTAAAATATGCGTTATACATGTCTAATAATTTTTTTGAATGTTTAATAGATTTTTTCATAGTTTTAGTTGCTGAGTTCCATTCAGTATATTTAGACTTTGCCCCAAGTTCTAACCTGTCCCAGTTAGATAAACCAATAACAACATGCGTAATATCTGAGTTTAAAGATATTCCGTATACAAAATTGCGGAATATAAATTCATTACTCATTCCTTCCCGAGCAAGATTAAGTAAAGGCATTCCCATATTAAAAGATAGTATTTCTGGCCAAGGTCTATCATCATCCCAACGCTTTGCCGTAAAGCTATCTCCAACTGTTAATAACATTAATCATCATCCTCATAAATAAATTCATCACTAATATTTTTAAACTTTACATAATACCAAGTTTTAATTCTATAATACAATGTCTTGAAGGCGTTCATCGATATCCCTTTCGTCATAGCCACAAAAAAACCAACCGCTATCAGGTTTCTTTAATATACAATTAATTGTACATTTTGATATAGCTTTAATTATAGCAATATTAGTTTCTATTAAGTACGGAAAATTTGCATAATGTGCAAAGTATTCTCTATAAAATCTTTTTGCAGCATAAGTTTCCCATTCTTTGTAATGATATTTTTTTACATTATCATTATAAAAGACTGCTCCATGACCATGGTGCTTACTTTTTTTTCTATTCTCATATACAGCGTACGCTATGGTATTTGATCCATACATCATTTCAACTGCATCAAACGGCATTAACTCTATAGTTAAATTACTTATAGTATTTTCAGTTACATACCTAAGTATCTCTATGTTTGTTTTATTTAACTCCACCGTCATACATTCCAAATGCCCATTTCTTTTCTCTACACCACCAACATTCTTTACAGGGCTTTGTAAAGTAATCAGTCTTTTCTGCATATTCGACACATGATGCTGTAAGTGGGAATAACTCATCCATAAGATTAAACCTATGATACATATCTGCTACAAATCTTTTATCTACAAATTCAAATGGACAATAGAAAGGTTTACCATGGTGTTCATGATATGGCTCTCGGTCGTTGCCGTGTTTATCTCTACGTTCTTCTCGCTTATACAATAGGTTATAAGCTTCTGCTTCTTCTTTATCTGGATTTGCTGTACGGCCGTGGAACAATACATCAATCTTGCCTTCATCTCTTAATCTATTCTCATGTGCAGCATGATGGTTTACTTTGTCTTTTTCATGCTCTTTATCATAATAGTCAAAGTAATGTTCGCCGAAATTTACATTAGGAAACATTTCTCGAAATAAGTCAGCTATTTCCCTTGCATTCCATTCGTTTGTTGGTCTAGCATTATGCACGCCAGTAATAAAATTGACTTGTGCATTAGACTCGCGCTCTGTTAATTCTTTGCATACCATAAATGTAACCAATGAAGAATCAGCACCACCCGACAAGTTAATGCCAATCTTTTTAAATTCGTTTAATCTTGGATAAGGATCCCAAAAATCAACAGTGCCATATTTAGATTCATATATCATTAATTCCACCTAACAACATTATCATTTAATGTTGGCCGCAATTTCATCCTTCCATGTTTAGAATCTGGTCCATCATAACAATTAATATCTTTATATCCTAAACCCATAAATTTAATAATTTTATCGTCATTGTGCCATATCCTATTAACATTGAAATCATTCATAATAAAACAGCCACAAAAGGAAGAGTCAACATTGTATTTACGAGCTATAACTGCAATAGCATATGCCTGAGCCATGGCTCCTTGATGTGCCTTAAAATTCATACCCTTAAGTGCTTCATTATCAGGATTAACTTCTTCTAGTTTTCGTTTTCCGAATGTATATGGATCAAACGTAAATTTTAAAAGATACGGAGCTAGCACTTGGGTATTAAATGTAACAGGCTCTTCAAAAATTGAAAAGCCATCTTTTTTAACTTTACCGGTTTTTATATTTTCTTCAAATATCTCTAAATCATTATGTAGAAGTTCAATTCCAGGCTTGTTTTTTTTCCTATTATCGAACATACTTCTATAAGCAAGGTGTTCTACTGTTTGTACGCACACATCACGTTTATCTTCAGCATACTCAGGTCCGTATACATCAACTCTATGATGCCACAGATTAGAAAATATTGGAGTTACTTTTAAAGATTCTTCTAGGATAGTACTAATTAAATCTTTACTAGGAATATCATCTTGCTTATAATAACATGTACTGTATCTATCTGATAGGCTATTATACAATTCATCATTATTCATAATATTCTCCTTTAAAATGTGCAGACCATTCTGGGAAATGATTTAAAATATTATCATTACGCAGTTTATCTCTTGCTTTAATTCTTACAATCATCTCTTCATATAGTGACTGATCAAACTCACGCTTCTCGAGATATTCAATCGCCTTTGTACATTTCTGAATTATCTTAAAGTCTTGTGCATATAATCTGTCAAGATAGAAATCTCTTACATCATCTGGCAATGACTTGAGAGTAAACCAACGAGGCCGAGTCACATTAAAATAGCTTGGCATAATACCAAATTCCTCACCTGCCTTCATTGCTTCGTCGACATATCCGATCGATATAGGATTAAGTGTCATTGCAAACCCGATATCAACATTAGGTAGAGAATCAATTAATCTAATGTTTCTTTCTACCTCATCCCATTTTGATGGGAATCTGATATAATCATTCTTTGGTCCCCACAGTTCCATAGAACATTTGTAATGGACTCTTTCAAAGTGTGATAAAAGCTCTTTGATTTTTTCCATTTTAGGATATCCATAGTTGTTACTAAATATGAATAACTTTTTATCCTTAGCCCAACCTTCTTCAACACAACGTTCAAGAATCTGAATGTTTTGTTTAATAAGAAATGTCTCGCCACCAATAAGTTGAATACGCTTTGTCTTTTTAATATTACGCCAAAACTCCTCTTCATCTATTGCATTATCTTCATAGCGAATAAGCGGAGGTGTGAACGGAATTGTTGATCCAGATCTTTGCTCTGATCTTAATTTGATTTCATCGGGAGTATATTCACCTAGTGCAATCCATTCTTCGGCAACTGAGGATGAATCTTCAGCAGAACACATAAGGCATTTAAGGTTACAATAGTTGCCCCATACTTTTATTTGTGCAGTATGAATCTTGTCTGGAATAGGGTATTCAGCTGCAGGATTATTTTTAACAAACTCTACAAGTCGATCAAGCTCTGCCATTTCTTCTTTATCATTTTTCATATCATTGTTATATGCAATACGCGGTGTAGGAAACCCTAGGTACTCAGTTTCAATGCAGCGATAACATGTTTTAATTGTGCGATCGCGTTCTTTATTTCCATTAGCCATCTCTTCTCTAAGGCCAGCAAGCTCAGGTTGATTCCATACACCGTCAATACCTATCTCAGCAATATGTTTTTTAACGTTCATAGATGTATTGCAACACGGATGAGCAAACCCGTAAGTAGGGATATACATATGGATAAACGGTTGAGAACAAAAGAATGGTCCGTCTCGTTTAATTACGTCATCTAACATTTTTCCAATGTCAGGCTTATCTGATTGTACAGGAGAAACAGCAGTAGCATGATCATCGGGATCTTGCTTAAGCTCAATGCGATTAAGCTTAATATCTTTTTTACTTTTAATCTTCATTACGTATTCTTCCTATTACCATAAACCTGTTATATTCACCCATACTCTTAAAGTCTTTATACCATGTTTTAGAAAAATCGTATTGACTTTCTAGCTCATCTTCAGATTCTACACAATGAGTATGATCATCTACTTCATAATAATCATTTGATTGTACTGCATAGATTGCGGATTTAATATTAAGCGGTTTCATATGTTCAGCTGAAGTATTTATTACAAGATTAGAACCACAGTCGTATTCTATATCGGTGGCGTCTCCATGGATCCATTTTATTTTTGTATGATTTTTAAAGAGAATTTCCTTTGCAATATACAAAGCTTCTTCATCTTGTTCTATAAAATGTATTTGTTTATATCCGATTGCATTATCTAGCATTGGTATTAGTTGATTACCATACCAGCCACCAATAATATAGATTCTTTCTATATTAGGTTTAAGCATACCCTGATGTTGTATCTTAGCAAGACGCTTTACCAACCAATTCTTACAATAAATCTTTTTATAATCAAAAGAATTAACGATATCGACTGCACGATGTGGAAACTTTTTAATTGCCCGTTGTGTATGTTCATCCATTGTAAACATGATATATAACCCATGATAAATGTTATATGCGTGAAATGGGGTACTAAGTACTCTGCCTCTGACGTTAATCGCTTAAAGCGTAACGTTGAGAAATACTTAACAATTCCACACAAGTTTATTTGCTATACCGAAGATCCTACAGATCTTAAGTGTGATATTATATCTATACCTCCAGATAATGACCTAGAAGTATGGTGGAATAAGCTAGCAATGTTTCAAAAAGACTTTGTTGAAGGGACTTGCCTGTTCTTTGATATTGATGTAGTTATCCAAAACAATATAGATCATATTAAAGATTATTTATCCGATAACTTAACAATGGTTCGTGCCTATTGGAAAGGAGACTTTGTTACAGATGGGTCTTCATCAAAAGAAAAGGAACGATGGGACATGTACGTCAACTCATCATGTTTACTTTGGAAGGCCGGATCATTAGATTACATATGGGATTATTTTGACGAGAATGCAGATTACTATATGATAAAATATAAAGGCATTGATCGTTTCTTATTTCATGAAGGATTTGATTTAGATTTTTTTCCACAAGGATTAATATATTCTAGGCTTGCCGGAATATCTGAAGAAAACATTGGATATGCGCAGAAGGTAAAGAATGAAAAGAAAACAACTATGCTTCCTTATGACGAACTTGATTTGTTTAATATCCCAGAAGCTTTAATATGCTTATTTAATGGTCCTACAGAAGATTGGATGTACGACAAATACCGGCATCATTGGGAATAAAGGTCTTCACACATCATTTCCCACATATTTTTATCAGGTATAACAAACCCAAGGGTTAGTCTATCCTCATGTGCCCTTGCGCAATGCCAATAGATATCATCTGGTTCATCATTAGAACCATAGTATCCAACTTTAGCAGTCCAACCTGGAGAATCATAAAGAGTAACGATTTCTTTTGTTGCTGGATCTTGATACCTAAACCAACCATCACCATTTTGAGTATAAGACAATAATATATTGTAACCTGGCACGTTGTGATTATTGTGCCATCCCATATAACCACCAGATGGATAATACATTTTTACTGCATTAAATTTAGATCCAAAGAACATATTTAAATTTTTTGTTACATCAGTAATCATATCTCTAAATTCAAGGGGAGTTGATTTAATATCAGTTAGATCTACACCATGTGCCTTTTCAGGATAGCCTATGTGTGTTTCTTTATTGATAGAATCTAGATATTCGTCTGATGTATAATATTCATTTTCATCAAGTTCACCATTAAGATTAATCAGTGAACGATCTTGTTTAAAGAACCAGTCAGAAAACGGTTCTACAATATCTAATACTTCTCTGTTCAATCCACCTTCAATAACTTTCATATTATGTCCTTATAGTATGATGATAAACAACAATAGGTTTATCTGTTTCATCTTCTCTATATGTATTAATAAAATTCCAGCGAGCATCATCATCTAAGAACTCGCGTTTAATTTTTAAATCAGTTTTATTTTGAATCCACCAGTATGTCCATTGATCCCACGGCCGTAACTTTTCTGGGTATAAATCAGTATCCCATTGCCATTCACCTGACGCTTGTTTTAAATACAGGTCATACCATTCTTTCATAAATGCCATAGTTCTTTTATTTTTCTTATACATGAACATGCCACAATGATCAGTAAGATTGCCGCCTGGAAATTCTGATATTTTGCCAGAATACGGCCGAATTTTTGTAATCATTATGTCAGCATTATTCTTATACTGGTCAAACAATAGATGAATGTCTTCATGTTGGATTTCTGTATCAGAATCCAGGTAAACAGTGTTTTTATACGGGGTTTTACTTAAAGCCCAGAGTTTGGCTCTAATATTGTCTGGAACATCTTCGTATACTACATTATCAAATATATCATATAGATCATCTGTTACCCACCGTTTATCAGTAAACAGTGTTATGTGCGCTTCCGGATAATAATCTTTTAATGATATCGCAGAATAAAGTGCACCAGCTAAAAACTTTTTGTTGACAGTTGCAACATATAAAAAGCCTTTATTCGCTTTCTCCATTATTCATTTCCTTTGTAACCAATGCTGAAGTCAATACCATGACTTCCATAATATTTTTAGCTTTTCTAATTCGTGATTTTAGTACACGATCTTTTGAGCTTTTTACTTCTTCAATTTCAAATGCTTCAAGCTTTGCATTAAACAATGCACCCGCCATATCGACTTCTACGGCTTCTTTCTTTTGAGCTTCTTCAATTTCTTTGTGGCGTTTCCGCTCTGATGCAAATTTTTCTGTAGCAGCATCTAATTCTTCCATACCGAAAGTTTCAATGATTTCAGCCCAGTCAGGATTACCGTCTTCAGTATCCATAACAGAAGCCTCTAGCACTTCTCCTGAATCATAATGAAATTGACATACAATTTTTGTTTTTGTTTCGTCAGCCCAAAATGGGTGTTTTATAGTTCTATTTGTCATTAAGATGTCCTCATCCAAAGGCTGATCTGAGATGGTGTCTCAGATGCATTTAAAATTGTTGCGCCAGTATATGTTCCAGAATATGATCCAGAATAATTAGCTGAATATGTTCTAGATCCAGCATAGTAGCCGGTATAGTTACCAGTAAAGTTTCCTGTATAATAGCCAGTATAATAACCGGTATAGTATCCACCTAGGCGACCTACGAAAAATCTGGCGTAGGCTCCGGCGTAAGTTCCAGCGAAGTTTGTACTATATGTTCCAGCGTATGTTCCAGCATAATTAGCTGAATATGTTCTAGATCCAGCGTAATAACCAGTATAGCTACCAGTATAGTTTTGATCCGCCCGCTGGCGTCTAGTATCTTGGAAAATAGTACCGCTTCTTACCCAGGTTCCACCTGATGGTGAGTTTTGTTGTACCTTATATGTACCAATGCCAGATTCTATAATTCTGTTTCTAAAGCGTGTTACAAGTGCTTTGATTTCAGTATCGGACATTTCTTGTAAATGACCATCTGACCTCACTTTTAATGGCCTATAAAGTGTACTATATGTTGTTCCTTGAGATTGCTTTCTCCAAAGAGTTGTAGTATTTTCATCAAAACCAGTTCCAGCAGTATTTTGTATTCTATTTGTTATTACAGCATGAGATGTCCAAGTTCCACCGCCTGGGTTTGATGGTTGTAATCTATACTGACCCATTCCATAACTATTAGACGTAGAAGTTAACATTGATAATGCCCGTGAGATAATAGTAGAATTTAAATCGCTATTATCCATTTCTTGAATAGAATCAAGGGGAGTATCAAATTCTATAGGACGTTCAAAGTTTTCTGTTTCAGCCGAAGTATATTGATAAAAATTAGTAGTTGAAGTATTAATCGTAGTTCCAGCTGGATGAGTACCCACAGTATCAGCACGCCTAGTATCTGTAAAAGACCCTATAGATGACGCACCTGCTGGTGTTGAGCCAACATGAATATTTCCTGCATCAACATCGCTTACTAAAAACTCTTGTAAGATTCTATAAGCAATAGAATCCATTTGAGTATTGCTCATCTCTTGTAGAGAAACATCTCCAGAAATAGTCGTTTGTCTTAATGGTAAAGCCATGCTTTATATATCCTTACGGGTACAGCTGAGTTCCGCTAACGTTATATACTTTAAGTGTAGGAGCAGTTGCAACTGTAGTAGCGATACTAATTGAACCTAAGTTAGTCATTGTAGCGGTACCAGTAACATCGCCTGTTAGTGTAATTGTAGGATCGTTAACATCAAAGTTTAGTTTGCCATTATTATCATCATATGTTACATTAATACCAGATTCAGTATTTGTTGGATTGACCATACCTCCAACAATGTCTTGTACATTCTCAGTAAAGTCATCAATATTAGCAGTTGTATGATTATGAGAGTCATCTGCAACCGTTGTAGTAATAGTAACGTTACCAAGGTTTGACATAGTAGCAGAACCGGTAACGTCTCCACTTAATGTAATTACCGGGTCAGCAGTAAGAGCAAAGTCTAGTGTTCCGTCACCGTTCTGATATGTCACGGATAAACCTGTTTCAGTATTACCAGTGACCATTGCACCAACAATATCTTGCACCGCTTCACTGCTTAGTGTAGTAGCAATGCTAACATCACCGAGATTAGTCATGGTAGCAGTACCAGTGGTACCACCAGTTAACGTGATAGTTGGGTCATTAACATTAAAGTCAACGGTTCCATCGCCATCTTGATATGTTACACTAATACCTGATTCGGTATTACTAGAGAACATTGCTCCAGCAGTATCTTCAATAAATTCTTGAAGTCCAGTAATATTTCCTGTTGTATGAGAGTGAGCATTGTTCGCAATAGTCATTGTAATTTTACCGGTACTGTCATCATAAACAGCAGATATACCGCCAGATTCAGTATTACCAGTAAACATTGCTCCAGCAGTATCTTCTACAAATTCGCTAATTGTTAACGAAGAAGATGCAATAGTAGTTGTTCCTAAGATAACAGTATCAGAGAATGTGTTAGATCCGCTAAATGTATTAGCAGCAGCAATAGCATTTGTACCAGATTTGGCAACGTATTTGTTAGTTAGTGTTGTTCCACCTTCGTTAAAAGCAGTAGCTTTTACTGTACCTTGTACATCTACTTTAGAAGCTGTAGCAGCTTTACCGATACCTATATTACCATCAGAAGCTCTAATAGTCATACGTGTTACATCAGATGCACCTGTCTTAATAAGCATATTATCTGAACCAGAAGAGATACCAAGGTTATCTAATGTTAATAGTCCAGTTAAATCACCTACACCATCACGTCTAACATATTCAGTATTTAGAGTAGATACACTACTTGCTGCAAATAGGTTATTAAGAGCAGTAATAATATTTGTATCATCGCCATCATAATCAGTGGCCATGTCTCCGCCAATTTCAGCTTGTGCATCATCAGCAGTAACTTTAATTTCATTAATAGCTGCAGTTAAGTCATTTGCTGTTGTATTAAGCGACATGTCACCAATATCAGATTCATGCTCGTTAATGGCTCCAGTTAAAGTAGATGAAGCAGTATCTAGTGCATCCCCACCTTGTTTAGCATCTAGCTCATTAATAGCAGCAGTTATATTAGTACCGGTTGTCGTAAGAGACATTGTACCAAGATCTGCTTCATGCTCGTTAATAGCATCTGCAAGAGTAGTAGCTGTAGTATTTAAAGTTTGAGTAGGATCTACATAATCCTGTATAAATTTAACTTCAGTAGCTAAGGTCGCAGCCGCTGTTCCTGCAATTGTAGCAGTATCGATATTACCGCCGGTTTGGCCAGTAACCGTAATAGTAGCATCGTTAACTGTATCTACGCCGCCAAGATCAGATCCTTTAATAAGAATAGTATCACTATCAGCATAACCAGATCCGGCTTGTGTAACTGTAACTCCATATGTTCCAGCAGTATTTGTTACAGTAAATGTAGCAGCAGATCCTACAAAGTCGTTAGCATTAATACCGTTAAGTCCAGTAAAAGTTGTAGTAGCATTGTTAGTAACATTACTACTTACATCTCCGAGTTGACTACCAATCTCATTTGTTTTAATACGCCACTCGTTAAACGTATTAGTATTTTGAATCTTAACAATGGCCATTTACATTCTCTCTAATAGTTGTTTCAAGATGCCTTTTATTTCTTGCACCTCAGATTGTAACTCTTCTATTTTATTTTCTTTTTCGAGAAACCTTTGTCTGGCCTCTCGCGCTTGCTGTGCAGCAGATCTATTCTTATTTATAATAGCACCAGAGCGAGAATCCCGGTATAGTCCAGGATTCCCTTCTACAGGTATATAATTATTGTTACTCATTATACTAACGCGATTGCCCTTAGTGCTGAAGATTGTGGCACAAATGCCGGATTCTCTGATTTCATAACAATCTTAAGTTTAAATGCTTTGAAGTCTTCACTTGGATCTATTGACCATTCAGCTTCACTAAACTCTCCAGTGTCACTTACCGGAATTGGCGATGTTGGAGAAACCAGTGACCATGCTACAGCATCAATTGCTGTTTCATCTTCTGCTGATTTGTAGTATACTTCAAGCTGTGTATTATTTGGTTGAGAAACATCCATAAAGATTTTCAATGTAGATGATGGCTCATCAAGCAATACTGTTTTTGTAACATATTTGGCAAGAGCCGAACCAGTATTAGTAGTATTCTCTGCTTCATAATTAATTACTGTATTAAAACCAGCAGTTGCTGATCCAACTGGCCGATCAATACGATTACCAATAGTAAACACTGTTGCACGCTCAAGGTCAACTGCAGGAGATAGATTTTGCCTGGTTGAACTAAATGCACCACGCACAAGTAATGAAGAACTTGATTTATTATCACTTGTTGCAATTACTCGAGTAGTATCAGTATACATGGTTTCATTTGGAATGATTGGACTAAACGCTGTATCAAGAACATATGGTGTACGTGCTGTTTCAGTAAGTCCTAAACCAGATGATGTTTTAGCAGACCAAGTGATATTTGTATTACTTACAAGAACCTGTTGTATATTCGCTTGGAATGCTTGGAATGCACGGTTGTCAGTTGCGACAACAGTTCCTGCACCACCGATACCTGTTGTTGCAGCATTGGTTGATACTGTAATTGTATAAGAATCTTGTTCAACATTGTCTACCACATGAGTAGCATTTAATTCAGATGCTGGAATACCATGTACTGCACTTGCAACTCCGCTAATAGTAACACTTGAGTTAACGCTCGCATGTTTAAAGAATCCATGATCATCATGGTATACTCTAACCTGATTAGAGCCTGATGTCATGCGCAATGCATCATATCTAAGCTGTACTTTTTCTGGCTCGTCATTCTTAAGAACTAGATTAGCAGTCGCTCCAGTAGTAAAGTTAGCGCGATGAATCTTAAACTTAAGATCTGCGTTTTGATCAGCTGTCCATGTAGAAGCGTTTTGAGACTTAAACATAACACCAG